>VFQQ010001933.1_pt1 | contig 25998 bp, 23 predicted proteins | sample 3512341 | NCBI WGS metagenome assembly VFQQ01 (sample SAMN10412373, study PRJNA504923) | tailings metagenome | isolation source: Relicate 2 Philex TSF1 revegetated site | place: Philippines: Tuba, Benguet | collected 2017-08-29 | reverse complement strand
AGCATTTCCATGTCGACCATTTCGTGGCGGAAGTGACGCTGAGCGATGCCGAAGACGCCAGCGAGGACGACATCGCCAACGGCCTGCTGGTCGTTCTGCACCGCATCCGCGACGAGGCCCGCCTGTCCACCAAGCCGGCCAGCAATGGCTGGATGAAGAGTGCGCGCCTGCAGTTCCAGCCGCTCTGGGACGTGCGGGAATCGCGCACCGGCGCCAATCGCTGCATGCTCGACATTCCCGGGGCCGGCGCGACGCTGGGCAAGCTCGAAACGCTGGACGGGTCGGAGTCGGTCAATGAAGCGCTGGCGCGGATCGATTTCGTCACCCTGACCCGGGCCGCCGAGGCGCTGCATGCCGGCGCCCGCGAGCACCAGCAGGCGACGCTGCTGGTGCCGATGCATTTCCAGACGCTGGAACAGCGCAGCTGGCGCAGCGACTACCTGCGCATGGCGGCGCTGCTGCCGACCGAATACCGCAAGGCGATCCAGATCGAGATCATCGGCCTGCCCGAAGGCATATCGGCCATGGCGCTCGCCGGTTATGTGACGCTGCTCGACGTGGTGTCGCCCTGGGTGGTGCTGCAGCTGTCGCTGCAGACGGCGCCGCCCGGCGGACTGGCGACACTGGGCCTCGCCGGCTTTTCCTTCAACTTCGCCGAGTTCGGCATGCTGCGCGGCATGAACAAGGCGCTGACGGCACTGGTGCGCTCGGCCGAGAGCGAGGGGCTGGCCAGTTATGCGGTGGGCGTCAACACCATCGGCCAAGCCGAGACGGCCCGCGATGCCGGCTTTGCCTATATCGGCGGCTCGGCCATCCACCCCACCGGCAACGAGCCCCGTACGCCGGTGCGCTTCGCACCGCTGCCGAACCGGCCAGCCGGATCGCGCTGGCTGGGCCTGCCGCAGACCTGAGCGTAGCTACCGCTAGGTACAAGACCCTAAAATCGCTGCAGAACCCGCCCCCTGCTTAAGCCAGCGCAAACCGCGAGCGGCGACGAAGTGGAACCGAATGCAACCTCGCACCGGGCCACCGCGTAATTGCTGCCATCGCCAAGAAGGCGCTGAGGGCTGGAGGGCCAATATGCTGCAATCGTTCGCCGAGCAGGCATTCGCACGCTGGGATCACATGGCCGATGCGGCCACCGACCCGGCGGGCGCCGCGACGGTGGCGGAATTGCGGGCCGACCTCGAACATCTCTGCGGGCTGCATGGCCGGGTGATCGCCGGGGCCGTCGCGATGCCGGAATTCATCCGCCGCCGGCTGGGCGACGATGCCGACCGGCTGCTGGAGGAACTGCTGGCGCAGATGATGCCCGCGCCGGACCTGCACTGGACGCATGTCGACGGCATGGCGCTGCTCTGCTTCGCCTCGCCCAGCCGCATCGTGGCCGAACAGACGACCTTCGCACTCGCCGCGGCACTGGAACGAACCCTGGCGCAGCGCCTGCCCGCCATGGCGGGTGTCGCCCATGTCCGGCATGCGACGGCGATGTTCGAACTCGACGCGCTGGCCTATGAGCTCTCCCGCCCCGACGTGGATTTCGTCGACATGCTCGAACGGCGGCGCCACCTCGCCGATTCCGGCCGGCGCGACGCCGGGCCGAGCTGGATCCGCAGCATGCGCCTGCGCTTCCAGCCGTTCTGGAACTATCGCGATGCCCGCAATGGCCCGGATCGCTGCGTCACCACGCTGACCGGCATTTCCGATGCCCAGCAGAGCCCGGCCGACACCGTGGCGCGGGTTGACTTCATCACCTTTGTGCGCGCCGCCGAAATGCTGCAGGCGCGACTGCTGGAGAACCGCCGCGCCGCGCTGGTGGTGCCGATGCACTATGGGACCCTGCAGCGCCAGGTGTGGCGCGAGGACTTCTTCAAGCTCTGCGCCATGGTGCCGCAAGGCTGCCGGCGATCGCTGCAGCTCGAACTGCTCGGCACCCCGCCCGGCACCAGCGCCGCCGAACTGGCCGACTGCGTCAGGCGGCTGCGCGCCTTCCTGCCCGGCATCGTGCTGCGGATCACGGCCGACGCCATGCCCGACCGGCTCGGCCAGCTCGGCATCACCGGCCTCTCCATCGACCTTGCCGAGCCGCACCGGCCAGGCCGGGCCGAGCGGCTGCTGGCCGTGGTGCAGCGGGCCGGCGTCGAGCGGCTAACCGCCCATGCGGTCGGCGCCGACACGGTGGAACAGGCACAGGCCGCACTCACCGCCGGCTTCACCTTCATCGCCGGCACCGCCATCCATCCGGTGGCGCAGGAGCCGCGCATGATCCAGCCGATGCAGACGCTGCCGGTACGGCTTGCCGTCCGCTGGTCGACCGGGGCGCCGCTCTGAAAACCTGATAATCGGGGTCGACGAAAGTCGGAGCAGAAAAAACTCCGTAGGTGGAGTTGCCCTGAAACTCGCCATCCGCAAATTACGTTGCTCAATTCGTCACGGCGTTGTGATTGGCGGGCTTTGGGCGCGCGCCTTACCTAAAATTACGCCTCTGGGCTGGGGAATAGTCGATGAATAAGAGACGGATAGTACTGGTCGACGACGATGCGGATCTCCGCAAGACACTGGTCGACCAGCTCGCGCATTACCGCGAATTCGAACTGATCGAAGGCGGAACAGGTGCCGATGCATTGGCCAAGGTGCGCGACGGGCATGTAGACTTGATGCTGCTCGATGTCGGTCTGCCCGATATGGATGGCCGCGAGGCGGTGAAGATCCTCCGTCGCGAAGGCTTCAAGAGCCCGATCATCATGCTGACCGCGCAGGACAGCGATTCCGACCAGATTCTCGGCCTCGAATCCGGCGCCAACGACTACGTCACCAAGCCGTTCCGCTTCTCTGTGCTGCTCGCCCGCATTCGTGCGGCGCTGCGCCAGCACGACCAGAGCGAGGACGTGGTCTTCACCATCGGCCAGTACAGCTTCCAGCCGGCCGCCAAGCTGCTCGAAGCCAGCGACGGCAACAAGGTGCGGCTGACCGACAAGGAAACCTCGATCCTCAAATACCTGTACCGCCAGGGCCCCAAGACCATCACGCGCGACGTGCTGCTCAAGGAAGTCTGGGGCTACAACAACCGGGTCACCACGCACACGCTGGAGACGCATATCTACCGGTTGCGCCAGAAGATCGAGCGCGATCCGTCCAATGCCCGGCTGCTGGTGACGGAAGACGGGGGCTACCGGCTGGTCCCGTGAATCGACGGGGCCGCTAACCTTCCGCGGTAACCACGCTACCTATGCACAAGTGGCAAAATGCTTTCCGCTGCCTTAACGGAAATGCTCTATAGGAAGTGTTGAGGGCACGTCCGGCTTCCCCCGCCGGCGCTGTGCCTGCACGCGGGGACCGACGAGGGCATGCAGCTAGACGACGCGGCGACGATCCTTGGGCGCGCGGACTTCTTTGAAGTCTGCGACGCCGAGCAGCGCCGCCTGCTGGCCTTTGCCAGCGAGCGCAAGCGCTTCCGGCCGGGCTCCGCCATCTACCAGAGCGGCGACACGCCCGAGGGCGCGCACGTGCTGATCTCCGGCACCGTCGCCACCACCCATGACGGCGCCGAGGGCAATCCTTTCCTCATCCACGACACCGGTTCGGTGCTGGGCGCCATGGCGCTCGTCGTCGCCAAGCCGCGGCCGGTGACCGTCAAGGCGGTGGATGCGGTGGAAACCCTGTTCGTGCCGCGCACCGCGTTCATGAAGCTGGCGCAGCAATATCCCGACCTCGCGGCCCGCGCCGCCGACCGCATCCGCAAGGAGCTGTCGGGCTATCTCGGCGCGATCGAGTCACTGAAGCCGCGGATTGCGAAGGGCTGAGCGCTAAACCAGCGCCTCGGCTTCGATTTCCACCAGCCAGTCCGGATCGACGAAGGCGGTGACCTGCATCAGCGTGGTCACCGGGCGGATGGTGCCGAACACTTCGGCATGGGCGCGGGCGGCGTCTTTCCAGAGCGAGATATCGGTGAGGATGATGCGGGTGCGGGTGACGTTTTCCATCGCCCCGCCGGCATCGCGGATGGCCTTGTCGACGATTTCGAGGCAGCGCCTGGTCTGCCCATAGACGTCGCCGATGGCCGCAGTGCCGCCCTCGGCTTTGATCGGCGCGGTGCCGCCGACCACGATCATGTTGCCGACGCGGACGGCGCGGGAAAAGCCGATCACCGGTTCGAGATAGGAGCCGGAGGAAACGAGGGTGCGCTCGGTCATGGACGTCTTTCGTGTTGGTCGCTTGCCGAACCGGAAAAGCGCAGGCGACTTTCCTGGCAAACCCGGTTAGTCGAACTTCGCGATTACGGGAACATGGTCGGACGGCTTGTCGGTCCAGCCGCGCGCGTCGCGGACGATGTCGTAGCCGGTGGCGTGCTCGGCGATGTCGGCGGTGGCCCAGATATGGTCGAGGCGACGGCCCTTGTTGGCGAGCTCCCAGTTGGCGGAGCGATAGCTCCACCAGGAATAGAGCTTCTGGTCCATCGGCACGTGCTTGCGGATGAGATCGACCCAGCCGTGATTGCCGGCGAGCAGCTCCTGCAGCGCCTCGGTTTCGACCGGCGTGTGGCTGACCACCTTGAGCAGCTGCTTGTGGCTCCAGACGTCGTGCTCATAGGGCGCGATGTTGAAGTCGCCGCAGATCAGCTGGCCCTTGGCAAAGCCGGCATCGCCGAACCAGCTCTTCATGTCGGAGAGGAAGCCGAGCTTGTGCTTGAACTTGGGATTGATCTCCGGATCGGGCTCGTCGCCGCCGGCCGGGATATAGAAGCTGTGCACCGTCATCGGGCCACGGCCCAGGTCGAGGATGGCCGAGATGTGCCGGCTCTCTTCGATTTCGACGAAGACGCGGCTCGAAATGTCGGTCAGCGGCACTTTCGAGACGATGGCGACGCCGTGATAGCCCTTCTGGCCGTGCACGGCGGCATGCGGATAGCCGGCCGCGGCGAATTCCTTGCGCGGGAACTGCTCGTTGAGACACTTGATCTCCTGCAGGCAGAGCACGTCGGGCTGGTACTTCGCGAGGAAATCCAGCACCAGCGGCAGCCGCAGGCGGACCGAGTTGATGTTCCAGGTGGCAAGCGAAACGGGCATCGGCGATTCCGGAGGAATAGGGGCCGGTTCTTATGCGGCCCCCGCCGAGTCCCGTAAAGCCGGTTTTGTCCGATGCGGCGACGCTACCGTCTTTGGCTGGCGGCCAGCGCTGAAGAGGCGCGCCGACTTGCCGTGTGTAACGGGCGGCCGCGCTGAAAAGGCGCGCTGACTCGCCGTGTGTAACGGGCGGCCAGCGCTGAAAAGGCGCGCTGACTCGCCGTGTGTAGCGGGCGGTCAGCGCTGAAGTGGCGCGCTGACTCGCTATTTGCCGGTGATCGGGTCGACGTTGCGATAGGTCGCGTCGATGGAAAAGAAGGTGCGCGGAATCTCGACGTCCTTTTCGACATCGAACAGCGAGAAGGTGAGCTGCGAACCCGACGGCTCGGTCAACACCCACTGGCGCAGGTCCATGCTCTCCTTGTCGAAGACCAGGTCGACCATGACGATGCCGGCCGGCGTATCGTCCTGCAGGGTCAGCGACAGGTAGTCGGCCGACTGGTCGATGGCGACGATGTTGGAGCGGAGGAGATTGATGTCGCTCTGCAGGAACTCGCGCAGCGGCACCTTGTCCTGCGGATAGGCATACTGCGTCTTTTCCTTGCGGTCGACGACGTAAAAGCCGCGACCGATCGAGATGATCTGCTCGTAGGAGGGCGGATTGTAGCGGAACAGCACCTTGCCCGGCCGCTCGAGGAAGAAGGTGCCCTCGATCTTCTGGCCCTGGGTGTCGATCTGCAGGAAGCGACCCACCATGGTCTTGATGCCCGAGTTGTGCTGGCTGATCGCGGTGATCAGCGACTTCTCCTCCTCGGTGAGCTGGCGCGGCTCCTGGGCCGCGGCGGGCAGCGCGAGGGTCGCCGACAGGGCCACGGCGAGAGCGAGAAGGGTCCGTCGAATCATGAGGTGACGCGTCCTTGTGAGTCTTGGCAGGATCTTGGTTGACCCTAACCTAGGCAGCAAATGCGGCAAGAGGTGGAAAGTTCGGCCGCACGCCGGTTGACACTTGGTCACGCCTACAATACTTAAGCAGTACCTTAAGTGATGGAGAATGACGTGACCAAGTCGATGACGCTCAAGATGAGCGTGGCGGTGCTGGCGGTGTTAGCCGGCATGATCCCGGCGCTGGCGGCGGATGGGTTCAAGACCAAGGTGCTGCTCTATGGCGATTCCAATACCTACGGCTTCATCCCGTCCGTCGAAATGCCGGGTGGCCGGCATCCGGATGGCGTGCGCTGGGCAGACCAGGTGGAGGCAGCGCTCGGTGACGACGTCGAGGTGATCGTTTCCGGTCTCGGCGGCCGCACTACCGATCTCGACTCCGGCATGGCTTTCGGCGGCATCGAGTTCAACGGCGCCAAGATGCTCACCACCGTGCTGTCGACGGAACTGCCGGTCGACGTGGTGGTGATCATGTTGGGCACCAACGATCTGCTGGCCATGTACGAGCGGACGCCGGAACGCATCGCCGAGGGCGCCGCCAAGTTGGTGGCCCAGGCGCTGGAAGCGCCGCAGATGGCCACGGCCTACACGCCCCCCAAAGTATTGCTGGTGGCGCCACCGGCCGTGGGTCCGGCAGCGCTCAATCCGCCAATGGCGGAATACTTTGCCGGTGCAATCGAGAAGTCGCAGCAGTTCGGCGGGCTGTACCAGGCCGTCGCCGAAAAGGCCGGCGTGGAATTTCTCGATGCCGGCGCGGTGGTGACGATCGAGACTGCCGACGGCATCCACCTCGATGCCGACGATCACGCGGCGCTGGCGGCCGCCATGACGGAGAAGCTGGCGGTGATGCTGGACTAGGTGTGACACCGTATCGTCCCAGCCCTCATGGTGAGCCTGTCGAACCACGAGGGCGCTTGCACTGACGGGGCCACGACCTCGTCCTTCGACAAGCTCAGGATGAGGTCTACTGCGGCTGGTCGTCCGCTTCCCCATCCTCCCGCGCCCGCTCCTTCTTGCCGCGGGCGATTTCGGTGGCGAGGGCGTCGAGCTTGTGGGCCCAGAACACCCGGAACCGGTCGAGCCAGTCGTCGACATCGCGCAACGGCGTAGTGTCGAGCACATAGACGCGGCGGGTGCCTTCGGGACGGACGACGGCAAAGCCGGACTCGCGCAGCACCTTGAGGTGCTGGCTCACCGCCGCCTGGGTAATGCCGAACTCGGCGGCAATGACGTCCACCACCTCACCGGAGGCGTGCTCGCGCTGGGCGAGCAGTTCGAGGATGCGGCGGCGGACGGGATCACCGAGGACGTCGAAGGCGTGCATTACTTTTCCGAGGGAGCGGCCTCACCCGAGAAGAATTTCCGCGTCGACTCGGCCGCCGCAAGGGCGTGCTCGGGGTTTTCACCAGCGCTGATGGCCGCCTGGCCCCAGCCATCGCTGGCGGTGCGGATCATGTCCTTGGCCTCGGCGGAGCCGAACCAGCCTTCCACTGCCTCCATGGCGACGGCGGCTTCGGGCTCGGCGAGATGCCGCGCGAGGCCCATGAACCCGAGGTCCCAGCCGACACCGACCGCGCCCGGACCGAACTTGTCCCAGTGCGGATCGATGGGCGCAGTGTGAGTCAGCTGGAAGCGGGTGCCATTGCCCTCGGGCGTCAGCTCGATCTCGATCCAGCTCATGCCACCCATGAACTCCCAGGTGCCCGCAATGTGCTTGCGCGGCTCGCAGGCCGTGATGGTGCCCGAGGCATTGTTCTCGACATGGAAGCGGCCACCGAGCTTGAAGTCGCCATCGACTTTGGCGAACCAGCGCGGCAGGCGCTGCTGGTTGGTGATGGCGTCCCAGAGGTCGGCCGCATCGGTGTCGTAGACCCGAGACGCGATCACGGCCTTGGCGGGCTTGCCGTCGCGCTCGAGGTTTTTGACGGTGCGGCTCATGGCGCCCAGATGGGCGGTGAGATCGAAGGTCATGGGTCTCTCCTCAGTATGTAAGTTGATACTTATATAAGTAGGGACTTATGAAATGGCAAGGACCAGCAGTCGGCGCCCTTCTCCCGCTTGCGGGAGAAGGTGGCTGCGAAGCAGACGGAAGAGGGGAGCACCTTGCGCTGAACTGCGAGGCCAGAAAAAGCAAAGGGGGCGCAAGGTGCACCCCCCTCCACCGGCCTATGGCCGGTCCCCCTCCCCCGCAAGCGGGAGAGGAGCGCCGACTGAGAAATCTCAATACCCGTCGGCGTTGTTGCCGACCAGGATCTCGCGCTTGCCGGAGTGGTTGGGGGCGCTGATGACGCCTTCCTGTTCCATGCGCTCGATCAGCGTCGCGGCCTTGTTGTAGCCGATGGCGAGGCGGCGCTGGATGTAGGAGGTCGAGACCTTCTTGTCGGTGAGCACGACGTGGACGGCCTTGTCGTAGAGGTCGTCGCCCGAGCCGCCGCCTTCGCCACCCGACGCCATGGCGGCTTCGGGATCGAACTCTTCTTCCTCGGCGGTGATCGAGTCGAGATAGTCCGGCGCGCCCTGGGACTTGAGGTGGTTGACGATGGCCTCGACTTCGCCGTCGGCCACGAACGGGCCATGGAGACGCCGGATGCGGCCGCCGCCGGCCATGTACAGCATGTCGCCCATGCCGAGCAGCTGTTCGGCACCCTGCTCGCCCAGGATGGTGCGCGAGTCGATCTTGCTGGTCACCATGAAGGAGATGCGGGTCGGGAAGTTGGCCTTGATGGTACCGGTGATGACGTCGACCGACGGACGCTGCGTCGCGGTGATGACGTGGATGCCGGCGGCACGGGCCATCTGCGCGAGGCGCTGCACCGAGCCTTCGATTTCCTTGCCGGCGACCATCATCAGGTCGGCCATTTCGTCGATGATGATGACGATGAACGGCAGCGGCTTGAGGTCGAACTGTTCGCTCTCGAAGATTGCTTCACCGGTTTCCTTGTCGAAGCCGGTCTGCACGGTGCGGGTGATGACCTCGCCCTTCTTCTCGGCTTCGGTGACGCGCTGGTTGAAGCCGTCGATATTGCGCACGCCGATCTTGGACATCTTGCGATAGCGGTCCTCCATCTCGCGGACGGCCCATTTGAGGGCGACCACGGCCTTGGAGGGATCGGTGACGACGGGCGTCAGGAGATGCGGGATGCCGTCATAGATCGAGAGCTCCAGCATCTTGGGATCGATCATGATCAGGCGGCACTGCTCGGGCGTCATCTGGTAGAGCAGCGACAGGATGAAGGTGTTGATGCCCACCGACTTGCCCGAGCCGGTGGTGCCGGCGATGAGCAGGTGGGGCATGCGGGCCAGATCGGCGATGATCGGCTCGCCACCGATGGTCTTGCCCAGGCAGATCGGCAGCTTGCCCTTCATCTTCTCGAAATCGGATGAGGCCAGCATTTCGCGCAGGTAGACGGTTTCGCGCGTCTCGTTGGGCAGCTCGATGCCGATGGCATTGCGGCCCGGGACCACGGCGACGCGGACCGAGATGGCGCTCATCGAGCGGGCAATGTCGTCGGCCAGCGAGATGACGCGGCTCGACTTGATGCCGGGAGCCGGCTCGAGTTCGTAGAGGGTGACGACCGGACCGGGGCGGACATTGATGATGTCGCCCTTGACGCCGAAGTCCTGCAACACGCCTTCGAGGCGGCGGGCCATGGCTTCGAGGCGCTCCGGCGCATGCTCGGGGCTCGGGCCCTTGTGCCGGGGCTCGGCGAGCAGATCGAGCTGCGGCAGCTCGAAGCCGTTGTCGTCTTCGAGCAGGTTGCCCTGGGCCTCGCGCTGGGCGCGGCTGCCCATCTGCGGACGGGGAGCGGGCGCGACGACGCGCGGCGCGACCGGCTGCGGCGCAGCGGCGACAGGCGGCTGGCCGACGCGGGCAGCGGGGCCGCGCATCGGACGCGGTGGGGTCGGCGCCTCGTACATGTCGCCATCGTCTTCGTCGGCGGCGAAGGGCGGCTCGTCGATATAGTCGTCGGCCTCGTCCTCGAAGGCGGGCTCGCGGCCGCCAATGGTGATGGCGCGGCGCTCGGCCACCATCGGCGGTTCCTGACGTGATGCGGGGGCAGCCGGCGATGCAACGGCGGGCGCGACGCGCGGACCGCCATTCATGCTGGGCTCGACCGTGGCGGACTCGCGCCACTGCTGGTGCTCGGCCTCGGCGGCGCGCTTGTCCTTGAGGTTCTGGCGGGCGCGGCGGAACGCGGTCTGGGCGGAATAGCCCAGATGCATCATGGCGCCGAAGGCCACGTCGAAGATCGAGTTGCGATCGGGCTCGATATCGTCCTCGTCATCGGTGACGCGGGCGCCCTTGGGGGCAGCCTTGGCCTTGCTCTTGCCGGCGGGGATGGCCGGCATGCGGGGCAGCGCGAACTTGCCCAGGCCCATGGCGATCCAGAACAGCGCCAGCGTCGGGGCCGCGATGATGATGGCAAAGAGAATCGCGGTCACCGGCTGTGGGTTTTCACCCGTGGCGAGGACGGCGAGATTGGTGAACATGGTGCCCACGATGCCGCCCAGCCCGAGCGGCAGCGGCCAGCTTTCGGGCGCCGCAACGAAGGCGAAGACGCCGCAGCTGAGCACCGAGGCGGCGAGCCAGGCGATGACGCGCAGGCCCATCTTGGACGGCACGCGCAGGCGCACGAAACTCCAGGCCCAGAGCGCCGGCGGCACCAGCACGGCCAGCATGCCGATGCCGAACACCTGGAAACTCATGTCGGCGATCATGGCGCCGGGAAAGCCGAGCCAGTTCTGCGGCGCCTTGCTGGTGGCGTAGCTGAGCGACGGGTCATCGACCGACCACGTGGCCAGCGACACCATCACGACGGCGACGAGACCCAGCACGATGAGGCCGACGAGACGCACCGGAATGCGAATCGCGATGGCCGGTGCGGGTTCTCTGGAGGAACGGGCGTCTTCGAGCAGGGGCTGTGCCGGCATCGTCTTCTTACACTTACTAGCTGGACTCACACTGGCCGGGAGACTTCCAGCCGAGTTTGCAGGCTAGCGGTCCATGGTTAATTGCGAGCTAACCATGGACGCACGTGGACGCTGATTTGTGGAAAGCCAGTACGACGATCCATCAGTCGGGTCTCCCTCCCCCTTGCGGGGAGGGGACAGGGGTGGGGGTGGATGGGCCAGTGACGTTGGGGTGAGACTGGTGGTCGAGGGCGCAATCCCCGGCCCTCGTACCCCCCACCCTGACCCTCCCCCGCAAGGGGGGAGGTGACACTACTGCCGGCGCGTTTGGCCGGACTAGAACTCGCGTTCCGGCTCCGAGCCGATCGAGTGGATCGAGAGGTCGGCGCCGCGGCGCTGCTGTTCGTCGGTCAAGCGGATACCCATCGATTTCGACGTGACGAAATAGAGCACGAAGCCGGCGCCCAGCGCGTAGGCGGAGATCACCAGCGTGCCGAGGAGCTGGGTGAAGAACGAGACGCCACCCATGCCGCCGAGCGCCTCGAGGCCGAAAATGCCGGCCGCGATGCCGCCCCAGAGGCCGCAGAGGCCGTGCAGCGGCCAGACGCCGAGCACATCGTCGATCTTGAGTTTCTCCTGCGTCCAGGTGAAGCCCTTGACGAAGATGAAGCCGGCAATGCCGCCGACCACCAGCGCGCCGACCGGGTGGAACAGGTCCGAGCCGGCGCAGACGGCGACGAGGCCGGCCAGCGCGCCGTTATGCACAAAGCCCGGATCGGCCCTGGAGACCAGCGCGGCGGCGATGATGCCGCCCACCATCGCCATCAGCGAGTTGAGCGCCACGAGACCGGAAACGGCGGCGATCGACTGCGCCGACATGACGTTGAAGCCGAACCAGCCGATGCAGAGCAGCCACGTGCCGAGCGCCAGCCACGGGATCGACGACGGCGGGAACGGCCGGCCGTTCGGCCCGTAGCGGCCGGTGCGCGAACCGAGGCGGAGCACTGCCGCCAACGCCAGCCAGCCGCCGACGGCGTGGACGACGATCGAGCCGGCAAAGTCATGCAGGCGGGCGCCGAAGGTCGCTTCGAGCCAGCCCTGGATGCCGAAATTGCCGTTCCAGACGATGCCCTCGGTGAAAGGATAGATCAGCCCGACGATGACCGACGCGGCGATCACCTGCGGCCAGAACTTCGCCCGCTCGGCAATGCCGCCCGAAATGATCGCCGGCACGGCGGCCGCGAAGGTGGCGAGGAAGAAGAACTTCACCAGCGAAAAGCCCTGCGGCGCGAAGCCGCCATCGGCGCCCGAGAGGCTGGCGGCCGAGACGAAGAAGGTGACGCCGTAGGCGACCCAGTAGCCGATGAGGAAATAGGCCAGCGTCGAAAAGGCGAAATCGACGATGATCTTGACCAGCGCGTTGACCTGGTTCTTGCCGCGCACCGTGCCGACCTCGAGGAAGGCGAAGCCGCCATGCATCGAGAACACCAGGATTGCACCGAGCAATACGAAAAAGACGTCGAGCCCGACGTTTGTGCCGTCCATCAGAAGCCTCCCACACGGGCAGTTGGACTGCCCTTGGTTTCTAACCCGCTCGCAACGGGTAATCGGGAGGCATGGTCAGCAAAGCCCGTGCCAGCCGAAGCGGCAGGAATCTTCCAATGGATTCAAGGGAGAGACGTCAGAGCCCGTGCGCAGGCATGCTGCCTGCACAGAAAATGGGCGATCAACCGAAGGTCATTGCCTGAAATTCAGGCAGCGGGCCGGAAGTTGATCGGGGTGTGCAGCCCAAGCGGTTTGCGAGTGGGAAGCCTCTGTGGCGGGCCAAGAGGTACTTGAGCTGCACGCCGCGACCAACGGGTGGTTCTGGCGGAGGTGGAGGGTCGAGCCGTAGCCCGGCCCTCCAGTTCGACGTCGCGGCAGCGGGGGAGGAGGATCCGCTGCCGCTCCGTGAGCTTAGCTGTTGTAGGCGCGCTCGCCGTGGCTCGAGAGATCGAGACCATCGCTCTCGGCCGACTCGGTGACGCGGGCGCCGCCGAAGATGGCCTTGACGATGAGCATGGCGACGAAGGCCACGACACCGGACCAGATGATGGCAACCGCGACGGCGAGCACCTGCGTGGTGAGCTGGCCGAAGAGGTCGTAGCCCTCGGCGCCGAAGCCGCCCAGGCCCGGCGCCGCCACGAAGGCGGTGCCGATGGCGCCGACGATGCCGCCGATGCCGTGGATGCCGAACACGTCGAGCGAGTCGTCGTACTTGAGCATCGGCTTGAGGGTGACGACCGCCCAGAGGCAGACGAGGCCGGTGATGGCGCCCAGGACGATGGCGCCCACGGTGCCCGAGAAGCCAGCAGCCGGAGTGATGGCCACGAGGCCGGCAACCGCACCCGACACCACGCCCAGAGCCGAGGCATGACCACGGGTGAACTTTTCACCGAGGCCCCAGGCCAGAGCCGCCGCCGCCGGAGCGGTGATGGTGTTGAGGAAGGCCTGAGCGGCAGTGCCGTTGGCAGCCAGCGCCGAACCGGCGTTGAAGCCGAACCAGCCGACCCACAGCAGGGCCGCACCGATGAAGGTGAAGGTGAGGTTGTGCGGCGGGATCGGTTCCTTGAGGAATTCCTTGCGCTTGCCCAGCACGATGGCGGCCACCAGGGCGGCGACACCCGAGTTGATGTGGACCACGGTACCACCGGCGAAGTCGAGGGCACCCATGCCGAAGAACAGGCCCGGCGCAGCCCACACCATGTGCGCGATCGGCACATAGGAGAAGGTGAACCAGATGGCGAGGAAGGCCATCACGGCGCCGAACTTCATGCGCTCGGCGATGCCGCCGACGATGAGGGTGGCGGTGATACAGGCGAAGGTCAGCTGGAAGCAGACGAACACCAGCTCGGGAATGCTGCCCGACACGGCGTCGGGGGTGACACCGGAGAGGAACATCTTGGAGAGATCGCCGATAAAGCCCGACACGCCGCCGGATTCCGGACCGGCGAAGGCCAGCGAGTAGCCGTAGGTCACCCAGAGCAGGGCGATCATGGCGAAGCCGGCGAAGACCTGGGTCAGCACAGAGAGGATGTTCTTGGAACGGACGAGGCCGCCGTAGAACAGGGCGAGGCCCGGGATCGTCATCAGGATGACGACGATGGTCGAGACGAACATCCAGGCGGTGTCGCCGGTGTCGATGGCAGGCGCGGCTTCGGCAACGGCTTCCGCCACGGCTTCAGCGGCAGGCGCAGCGTCCTGCGCAAACGCCGGCAGGGCCAGCGCGAGCGACGCCAGCGCGGTCACTCCAAGGATTTTTGACGTTTTGAATGTCATTGTGGTTTCCCCAAAAGAGAGCGGCATCAGAGCGCGGCCGCGCCGGTCTCGCCGGTGCGGATGCGGGTCACAGCCAGAAGATCGAGGACGAAGATCTTGCCGTCGCCGATACGGCCGGTCTGCGCGCTTTCGCGGATGGCCGAGACGATGGCATCGGACTGCGCGTCATCGACGGCGATCTCGATCTTGAGCTTGGGCAGGAAGTGCACCGCATATTCGGTGCCGCGATAGATTTCGGAGTGACCCTTCTGGCGGCCATATCCCTTCACTTCGGTCACGGTCATGCCGTGCACGTCGAGCGAGTTGAGGGCCTGCCGGACCTCCTCCAGGCGCGACGGTTTGATGATTGCTACCACCAGTTTCATGGATGCCCCTTTGTTTAGCTGTTGGACGGTCCCAATGGCCAAAAGAGACTCAAGCGCCGTGCCAAACTTTTGCCACGACCGGCAACATTATGATTCTGTTAGCAATTTGGGCTGAAACGACAGGACAGCCACACTGACTCATTGAGTTTGCCGCATGCTTTTGCTCAAAATTACGCCATCAGATTTCCAGATGGCGCACAAATAGGCAGCACCATTGCGACGCCGCGGCGCTTGCACAGGGCGCGCGCAGGGACGAAATAGAGTCTCGCTAGAAGGCCCTGGCGCCAACAGTGAAGGTGACCCCATGCAGGACGAGCAGTTCGATGTCGCGATTGTCGGCGGCGGTCCGGCTGGCCTCGCCATGGCGCTGGCGCTGACGCGGTTCCTCGATGGCGTGAAGGTCGCGCTGCTCGACCGCCGCGAATTCACCGTACCCAACGATCAGCGCGCCTTCGCCATCGCGGCGGGTGTGCGCCGCGTCTTCGAGTCGCTCGGCGTCTGGGGCGCCATGGAAGCCGCCGCCTCGCCGGTCAAGGCGATGAAACTGACCGATTCCGGCAGGGGCGACATTTCCCGCCCGCTGTTCCTCACCTTCGAGGGCGACGTGACGCCCGGCGAACCCTTTGCGCACCTGGTGCCGAACAAGGCCATGACTGCCGCATTGCTCGATGCGGTCAAAGGCAAGGCCAGCTTCATCACCCCGGTCGAGATCGTCGGCCAGGCCCCCGGCAGGGTGATGCTGAAAGACGGCCGCACCATCAGGGCGCCGCTGGTCATCGCCAGCGACGGCGGCAATTCGGCGATGCGGCAGATGGCCGGCATCGAGGTCTTCACCCATGACTACAGGCAGTCGGGCATCGTCACCACCATCGGCCATGAACTGGACCACCAGGGCACCGCCTATGAGCATTTCCGCCCCAACGGCCCCTTCGCCAGCCTGCCGCTGCTCGACGCGGAAGGCCGCGGCCTGCGCTCGTCGCTGGTGTGGACCGAAACGACGGCCGAAGCGGCGCGGATCAAGGACCTGTCGCTCGAAGCAGTCGCCGCCGAGATCGAAGCCGTGATGGGCTCGACCCTGGGCACGGTGACGGTGGAGGAAAAGCCGCAGAGTTTTCCGCTCGCGCTGAAGCTCGCCCGTGAATTCGTTGCGCCGCGCCTCGCCCTGATCGGCGATGCCGCCCATGTCGTGCACCCAATTGCCGGCCAGGGGCTCAATCTCGGATTGAAGGACGTCGCGGCCCTCGCCGAAGTGGTGATCGACGCCATGCGCATGGGGCAGGACCACGGCGCCCCGGACGTGCTCGCCCGCTACCAGCGCTGGCGCCGCCTCGATACCGGCCTCATGGCCGTGGTGACCGACGGCATGAACCGGTTGTTCTCCAACGATGTCGCCCCGGTGCGCGCCCTGCGCGACTTCGGGCTGGGCGTGGTGGATCGACTACCGGTGGTGAAGGACGCACTGATCGGCCGCGCGGCGGGCATTGACCGCAACGGGCCGCGGTTGCTGAGCGGGCATCCGATCTGAGGGGCAGGCGAGAGATCGCTACCCCTCTCTCGCGTCGCTAAGGGTTTGCGAGAGCAAACCCAAGCTCTGCGCTCTCTCCCTCAACGGGAGAGAGTGGTCTCCACTCGCACCGGCTCCCTCTCTCCCCTTGAGGGAGAGACGCGAGACTTACGAACGCAGTGAGTTAGGCGCAGCAGAGAGGGGTATGCCGGCCGGTCAGCCAACCCCCAACCGCCGCTTCTCAGCCATGTCCTCGGGATCGAATTCCCGTGCTTCGTCGAGGCTCAGCATCGGGACGCCGTCGCGGATGGGAAAGGCGAGATGGGCGGCGAGCGACACCAGTTCGGTGCCGTCGGTCGACAGCGACAGCCGCGTCTTGGTCAGCGGACAGACCAGCATTTCGAGCGTGCGCGGATCGAGCACATAACGCGGGTTGACCGTCGGCGGACGGTCGGCTGGGGCGATGGGCTCCAGCTCGCTCAATTGAGCGGGGCGGCCGCCTTGCCGCCCTTGGCCATTTCGAATTCGGCCAGCGCGATCAGCGTCTCCGCCCGGTCTTCGAGCGAACTGGCTTCGAGCAGCACCTGCTTTTCGGCGGCGCCATAGGGCGACACCATGCAGCAGAAGTTCACGAGGTCGGCAGTGCCGGTCTTCTTGATCTCGTCCCAGTTGAGCTCGAAGTTGGCGAACTCGGCATAGTCCTTCATCATCTTGAGGAAGCGTGGACGATCTACACCCTCTTCGCCATGCAGGCGGTCGAAATCGAGCGCGAAGCGCTCGCCCGAAATGGCGAACTCCCGGTAGGGCTTGCGCATCGTGACTTCCTGCACCACCTCGAACCGGGTCACGCCTTCGAGAATGATGAAATAGCGGCCCTCGCCACTTTCCTCGAAATGCGTGAGACGGCCCAGGCACCCGACCTTCTGCAGCGGCGCCCGCCCCTTGGGGCTTTCTTCCGACATGTCTTCGGGCTGGATCAGCCCGATCAACCGGTCGCCCGCCAGCGCATGGTCGACCATGTCGATATAGCGCGGCTCGAAGATATTGAGCGGCCGATGCGAGAACGGCAGCAGGAGGGCACCGGCGAGCGGGAAGACCGGGACGGTGGCCGGCAGGTCGGCAGGTGAGGCGGGACGCTTCAACATGGCACTATCTTACGAGAAAAGCACCGCCGACAGCAGCCGGCGGCCTTTTATGGTTGCGGGATCCTTGGGCCCCCAGGCCTCGAACAGCTCGAGCAGCTTCTTGCGCGCGCCGTCCTCGTTCCAGGTGCGATCGCGCTTCATCAGCGCCACCAGCGCTTCGGCGGCTTCGACGCGCTTGCCTTCGGCATTGCGCACCACGGCGAGATCGAAACGGGTCTGGTGATCGTCCGGATTGGCGGAAAGCTTCTGTTCGAGCTCGTCGGCCTCGGAGAGATCGCCGGCCTCGAGCAGCAGTTTCAGCGCCGCGGCGGCAGAATCATAGGCCGCACCCTTGCGCTCGGCCTCCGGCACCATGTCGAGCGTCGCCTGCGCCTGCTCGGTATCGCCGACTTCGAGGAAAATCTTGGTCATGCCCAGCAGCGCGTCGACATTTTCGGCCTGATGCTGCAGCACCATGCCGAAAATCTGCGCGGCCCGGTTGAGGTCGCCGGCGGTCATCGCTTCCCTGGCGGCCTCGAGCGCGTTCTTGATCTGCTCTTCCATCGAACCGGCGGGCGGCTGGCCCGGACCGGCGGCGGCGATCACCTTGTCGGCGAACTTGCGCACGTCGCTTTCAGGAATCGCCCCCATGAACGCATCGACCGGACGGCCGCCCGCAAAGGCGAACACGGCCGGGATCGACTGGATGCCGAGCTGGCCGGCAATCGCCGGGTTCTCGTCGATATTGATCTTCACCAGCCGGATCTTGCCGTTCTTCTCGTTGATCACCTTTTCGAGGTTCGGTGTCAGCTGCCGGCAGGGACCGCACCACGGCGCCCAGAAATCCACCAGCACCGGCGCTTCGAGCGAGGCATCGATGACGTCGGCCTTGAAGGCGCGGTCCGTCGATTCCTTGATCAGTGCTGCGGCAGGCGTGGTGGGAGCCGTGCTGGCGCTCGCCAGATTGATATCCATTTTGGGTCCGATCCCTCGTGCGTAGAAGGCTGTCGCAAATCCGCAAAACTTGGGGTTGCAAAGCCGCTGTCGTTTAGGCATATAGGCCCGCGTCGACGCGGTGCCAAGTCATCGTGAGTTGACGATGGAGTGCGGGTGTAGCTCAGGGGTAGAGCATAACCTTGCCAAGGTTAGGGTCGAGGGTTCGAATCCCTTCGCCCGCTCCAAATCTCCCACTACCCAGTGGGACCACCAAAAGGCCGGGCGGCAACGTCCGGCCTTTGTGTTTTCGGCCCGGCGTCGCAGACCCGGCGCTAAAGCTTGCACGTAGCAATGGCGACGCCGTCGCGCCCGGCGACGGCAAGCTGGTCGTCATTCGCCGAGAGCAGCCACTGGCTGCCTGCCACCGGAACGAAAGCGCCGGCGGAGACTGTCCCCACCGCGTAGAATTTGCCATCGACCCTGATATTGACCTTGAGGCTGCCGTCCGACAGCACGAATGCGGTCACCGCACGGCTGTCGCAGCGCAGTTTGCCCGTGACCACCGGCGCTGCGGCGACCGGCGGAACCGACGCCGGCCGGCTGCGCTGGAAGAGCCTGAAGAGCCCATCCTGCGCCGTGCGGGGGCCTCGGATGGTCGCACCCGTGCCGCCAAAGGCGTCACCCGGACTGGATGCAGTGCCACCTTCATTGACCGTGATGGTGATCGGCGCACCGGGATTCCGGGCAGTCAGCAGATCCAGACTGTCCTTGAGGCTGGTGAAGCCCGACCAGTCATAGTGCTGGCCGTTGATGAAGATCGTTCCGCTGGCGAGCGTCGTCCGGTTGTAGACCTCCCGCGCTGCGTCCAACTCGGCCTGCGTCGCATATTTGAACGCGAATTCCAGAACCGCGCTAGCGGCGTCGCCCGCGATGATCGTCCCGCCGACGACCGCACCATTCTCGAGCGTCACCGTGATGGCGCCGTTCTGGCCGCGCCCGCCGGCGCCGGAGCCGCCCGCGGCATAGACGTGGACATTGTTGCGGACCTCGCCCGTGATGGTCACGTCGACCGCACCGGCCTTGCCGCCTGCCCCGTAGTACCCCTCGCCACCTACGGAATAGGCGGCGAAATTGTCGGTTCGCCCGTCGAAAACGACGGTGACGGTACCGGCATTGCCGCCCGCCGCGCCATCGCCTGCCTCGGTGTAGGCGGTCACGCCGCTGTGGGTGCCCTGGAAAGTCGCCGAGACGGTGCCCGTCCCGCCGCCGTTGCCGTAGCGGGATGCATCGCCTGGTGCGGCCGATGGTCCACCATTGCCGCCCTGCGACCCGACGAAAATCTCGTTGTTGATGACGGTGCCGTCTTCGACATACGAAACGTCGCCGCCTGCGCCGCCCTGGCCACCCCGGCCCGCGCCCGAGCCGACGCCGCCATAGCCGGCGTCCGACACGATGCCGATGTCGATGGTCGGCTTGTTGTAGTTGGAACCGGTGATCTCGATCGTGCCGCCCACGCCACCCTGGCCGCCATCACCGTCGTTCTGGCCCGTTCCACCCATGTTGCCGGTGCTGACGATCACATCCCGGGCGCCAGCATTGATGGGCGTCGCATCCTGCAGGGTGCCGGTGATGTCGTCGCCGCTGAGACCGACCGAGCCGGTGTCGTCGGCGATGACTGTCCCGGTCATCAGCAGAAGGGTGACGGAAAGGAAGGCCGCAACGCGCATCAACAGTCCCCGGCAAGAACAAGATGCCTAGCAGTCGCATGACTGGTAATTTTACGGTATCCAGAACTATCGGTAGGGATAATTCTTGCAGTTAATTGCGGGGGAAAAGAGCGCCACTGAGGTCGCGCCCCCGTCTGTTACCGTGATCTCGGCCTCGAAATCTCCACCGGCTTGCCGCTGCGCGCCGATTCGGCCGATGCGTCAAATATGGGCTCAGACGCCGTTCACTAATCGCCCAGTGACATCTCGGTCAGGTGCCAGCGGCCGAGGTTGGCGGAGTATAGCCGGTTGCCCTTGAGGGCGACATTGGTGGGGTGGGCGATGAGCGTGGCCGCCGGGTCTTCGATGAGAATTTCGAGTTCGGCTCCGGGGCGTTGGCGATAGATGCGGCTCGGTTCGTAGCAGCTTATGTAGATGGTGCCGTCCGGTGCGATGGCGACGCCGTCGGGGACGGTGCCGACACCCGCGATTGCGAGACGGGGTGTACCGGAGGAGCCATCGGGGTTGATGGGAACGTAAGTGACCTGGGCGCGGTCGCTTTCGACGACGTAGAGGCCGTTGCCATCAAGGTCCATCGCCATGCCGTTGGCGAAATCCATGGGGGCAGCGCACCAGACGCCGCCCTGCCCTGTCGCAAGGTCGTAGCGCCAGACGCCCGGGCCGATATTGCCGTTGCCGCGACTGTCAGACACGTAGAGAACGCCGCGCTTTTCGTCGACGACAGGATAGTTCGGCACCAGAATGCCCGGCGGGGTAAAGCGTTCGACCGTGCCGCGGGCCGCGTCGTATTTGAAGACGGCGGCGTGCTTGAGGTCGCAGACATAGCAGTTGCCGGCGCTGTCAAAGGCGAGACCAAGGGCGAAGCCGTTGGTGGTGCCCATGCGCTCGTGCCTGCTACCATCGGCGGAGACGCGGATGATGTCGCCCCATTCGGTGCCGCACCAGATCGAGCCGTCGGCATGCACCGCGATGCCCTCGGGATGGGCCAGGCGCGGTTCGGCGAAGGTGCCGTCGAAGAAGACGCGGGCGGCGGAAATTGGCAACACGGTCATGGGGTTACTCCTCGATCGGCTCGGCCTCGATCCGGTATTGGGTGGTGAAAATCTCGCCGGCGCGGAAGTCGCGGGCGGTGGGGATGCCGGAACGGGCGATAGGGTTATCGGCCCGGGCGCTGGCGGGACCGAGGCCGAACGGCGAGCAGATCGGCTCCATGCCGAGGGCGACGTGGCGGCCGTTCCACGGGAAGGCCTGGCGGCCGCGGTTGGACATCCAGAGCAGGAGGCTGGGGAAGTGCTCGCCGTTCCACTTGAGGCGAACGCGGTAGCCCTCCGCCTGGTTGGCCAGGGAGACGGTGTCTATGCCGTTGAGTTGCAAAAGTTCTTCGGTATCGAGTGGAAGCGGGACACGGCTTGCGTCATGGGTGCCGCCAGCGCGGAGCGGAACGGAGGCAAGGGAGCTAAAGCCCTGATCTATGGCGAAAAACGGGGCTGCCGGTTCCACCGTACCGGGGAAGGTGCGACCATCGCGGAAGGGGCCGGGTTCGATGCGGGCGCCTTCGGCCGCGAGCGGCAGTCGGAAGGTACTGTGGAGACCCATGGGAAGGCGACAGTCCTTTGAAATCTCAAAGGAAAAGATCAGGTCGACGGCGGGGGCCGTGGTGTCCGGGGTGATGGTGCGCCGGACCCGGCGGACGGGGTGGCCGGCTGGGTAGTCGAGCGACAGGCTCAGACTGCCCGCGGGAGAAATTTCCCAATGCCAGGAATGGTTTGAGCTGTGGCCATGGATTTCTTCGCCGGGCTCGGCGGGGCCGTTGAGGCGGGCCCAATCGGCGGGGGCGGTGGGATCGTCGACGGCGTAGCCGAAGGGGACGCAGGGCCAGTCGCCGCGGAGCTTTTCCAGTATGCCCGGCAAGGACTTGGCTTCCGGATCATTGGCCCAGGGAGCGATGTGCAGGGGGCTGACCTGGCGGCCATTGGGCAGCACGAAAGTCAGCGGCGCCAACATTCCGCCGTGGAGCTGAACGGATAATGAACCGAATTCCCAGCCGAGACCGCGATAGGCGTCGCTCATTTCCCCGTCGCCACTGTCATGTTTCCCTCTTTTTCGAGCCCGGCGATCTCGTCGGCCGAGATTCCGAACTCGGCGAGGATCTCGCGACCATGCTGGCCGACCAGCGGCGCCGGGCGCTCGATGGTGGCCGGGGTCTCGCTCATCTTCACCGCCGGAGCGATGACCCGAACCTCACCGGCGACCGGATGCTGGTAGCTGGTGACCATGCCGGCATGGACGACAGCGGGATCGCTCGCGGCCTCGCGGATGGTGTTGACGCCGGCGCACCAGATGTCGGCGGCGAGGAGCCGGTCGAGCAGATCGGCCTTGGTGAACTTGCGGGTCTCGGCGTTGACCTTCTCCCAGACCTCGTCGCGCTGATCGAACAGCGTCTTGAGGTCATCGTAGACGGCCAGATGGGGCGCCTCGAGCGTTTCGTAGAGCGTCTTGAACGGACTCATGGCGATGGAGACGAAGCCGCCGTCGCTGGTTTCGTAGACGCCAAAGGGCGCCTGCATGCCCGGATGGCCGATGCCGGAATTGGGACGGACGAAATCCTCGCCGAGATTGAGGACGCCGACGAATTCCTGCCCGAGATGGGCGAGCAGGCCGGCCAGCAGGTTGACCTCGATCTTCTGACCCTTGCCGGTCTTCTCGCGATAATAGAGCGCCGAGAGGATGCCGTAGACCATGTTCATGGCGCCGATCTGGTCGGCGAGGCCGGCACCGGCCGGGACCGGCGGACCGTCGCCACGGCCGGTATTGTAGGAGAGGCCGGCGAGGCCCTGGATCAGCATGTCCTGGCCGGGGCGATCCAAATAGGGGCCATCCTCCCCGTAGCCCGAGCCCGAGCAGTAGATGATGCGCGGGTTGACGGCCTTGAAGTCGTCGTAGCCGTAGCCGAGCTTGGCGAGGACGCCAGGGCGGAAATTCTGCACCACGACGTCGGCCTTCTTCGCCATCTCCATGATGATCTCATGGACGCGCTTGTTCTTGAGGTTGAGCGCGATCGACCGCTTGTTGCGGTTCCAGGCGAGGAAGTTCGGACTCTCGGAGCCGCCCACCCATTTGGCGAAGAAGGTCATCGAGCGGAACATGTCGCCGGCGCCGGCGCGCTCGACCTTGATGACGTTGGCGCCCATATCGGCGAGGAGCTGCGTCGCAAACGGCCCCTGCAGCAGGTGGCTGAAATCGAGGATGGTGACGCCTTCGAGGGCTTTGTTCATTTGCGGTGCTCAGGGACTAGACGAGATCAGGGACATAGCGGGGCGCGGCGGTGAGGCCGCCATCGACGCGGAGATCGGTGCCGGTGGTGAAACCGGCGGCATCGCTGGCGAGATAGACGGCCGCTTCAGCCACCTCCTCGGGTTTGCCGATGCGGCCGATCGGATGCATCTTGACCCAGGCGCGGGCGACATGCTCGCCCAGGTCGGCAATGACCTGCTCGTTCATCGGGGTGTTGATGGTGCCCGGCGAGATGGAATTGAAGCGGATGTTGTGCGGGCCGAACTCGACGGCGAGCTGACGCATCATCGACATGACCGCGCCCTTGGCGCCGGCATAGGCGGTCCAGCCGTCGAGGCCGATATGGCCCTGGGCCGAGGCCATCGAGATGACCGAGCCGGATTTCTGCCGCAGCATATGCGGCAGCGCATGCTTCGTGCCGCGGAAGACGCTGGTGAGGTTGACCGCCAGCAGCCGATGCCACTGTTCGTCGGTCATTTCATGCAGCGGCATGCCGCCGATGGCGATGGCGGCATTGTTGACCAGGATGTCGACATGGCCGGTACCGGCAGCCTGAGCCACGAGATTGGCGATGTCGGCTTCGACGGCAACGTCGCAGTGGACGAACGTGGCCTTGCCACCGTCGCGGACAAGGCCCGCCGCGGCAGCGCCGCCCTTGTCGTCGTTGATGTCGCCCATGAACACATGGGCGCCTTCGCGCGCCATGGCCTGGCTGATGGCAAAGCCGATCCCGTCGGCGGCGCCGGTGATGATCGCAGTCTTTCCCTCGAGACGGCCCATCCGAATATCCTCCCTAGCGGCGCCGACGGCGCAGTTCGTCGAGGCCGACCGCCCCGATGATGATGATGCCGGTAATCACCTGCTGTACCTCGGTGGGGAGCTTCAGCATGCCCAAACCATTGGACAGGAATGACAGGATCAGCACGCCCAGCACCACGCCGAACAGCGAGCCGATGCCGCCCGCGAGACTGACGCCCCCGAGCACCACGGCTGCCACCACCTGGAACTCGTAGCCGAGGCCGGAGACGTGCACGGCGGAGCCCAGGCGCGACGACAGCAGGATGCCGGCGATGCCCGCCAGCAGCGAGCACATGATGAAGGCGATGAACTTGACCCGCTTGACATTGTAGCCGGCGAGCCGCGCCACTTCGGGGTTACCGCCCACCGCGTAGAGTTGCCGTCCGAACGGCCGATGCCGCATCATGTAGATGAAGATGATGGCGAGCACGATGGCGATGATCGCCGGATAGGGCAGCACGCCCATGAAGCGACCATTGCCCAGCTGGTAGAAGGTTTCGAGCTGTACGTCGTCGGAGATGGCGCGCTGGCCGGTATACATGTAGATGCCGCCGCGGATGACGAAGAGGCTGCCTAGCGTCACGATCAGCGAATTGAGCCCCAGATAGGCGCTGAGATAGCCGTTGACCACGCCGACGAGCAGCGCCAGCAGCATGGCGCCGAGAATGCCGAGTTCGAGCGAGCCGGTCGTGTTCATGATCACCACCAGCGGAATGGCGACGGCGCCGACCAGCGAACCGATGGAGACGTCGATCTCACCGGCGATCACCAGCATGGAGAGCCCGACCGCGCCGATCATCACCAGCGAGGCCTGGCCCAGCACATTGGTGATGTTGCGAGTCGAAAAGAAGTTGCCGGTGGCGAGCGCAAAGAACACCAGCAGCGCCACCAGCACGAGCAGCAGCACCGCCTCGTTGCGTCTGGCCAGCGCGCGGAAGATTTCGCCGGGGCTCCGGGGGCCGGCTGCCGCAGACAGGCTAGGCGATTGCGGCATTGAGAATCTTCTCCTGCGTTGCGTCGTCGCGGGTCATGATGGTGGTGAGCCGACCCTCGGCCATGACCGCGATGCGGTCGGAGAGACCGAGCAGCTCGGGCATTTCGGATGTCATCATGATGACCGCGAGGCCCTCGGCCGCGAGCCGGTCGATGAGCGCGAAAATCTCGGACTTGGCGCCGACGTCGATGCCCCGGGTCGGTTCATCGACGACGATGACCTTGAGACCGCGCATCAGCCAGCGGGCGAGCAGCACCTTCTGCTGGTTGCCGCCCGAGAGATAGCGAATCTGCCGGTTGAGGCTCGGGGTCTTGACCCGGAACCGGTCAATGAACTCCTGCACCGCGCTCCGTTCCCTGCCCTCGTCGACAAAGCCGGCGCGGGAGAAGCTGGAGAGCGAGGCAAGGCTCATGTTCTGCAGCACGGGCAGTTCCAGCATCAGCCCTTCGCTCTTGCGATCCTCGGTGAGGAGACCGATGCCGAGCGCCTTGCCGGTGCGGGTATCGTGCGGGGTGAGCGGTTGACCGCCGATGCTGATGCGGCCGGTGCGGATCGGATCGAAGCCGACAATGGCCTTGGCCAGTTCGGTACGGCCGGCGCCCATCAGCCCGAAGAAGCCCAGCACCTCCCCTGCCTTTGCCTCGAACGAGACGTCGCGCAGCTTGTCGGCGGTCGAGAGGTTTTCCACCCTGAGCATGACGGTATCGGTGCCCTTGCCGCGCTCACGCGGAAACAGGTTGTCGATGCGCCGCCCGATCATATCGTGGATCAGGCTGTCATGCGTGTGCTCGCCAACCGGCTTGGTGGAGATGTGACGGCCGTCGCGGAGGACCGTGACGGTGTCGGCGATCTCGAAGATCTCGTCGAGCTTGTGGCTGACATAGAGCACGGCGATGCCGATGCTGGTCAGGCGCCGAATGACCTCGAACAGCAGCGAGACTTCGGCCGGTGTCAGTGACGAAGTCGGTTCATCCATGACCACGACACGAGCCTCGTGCGCGAGGGCACGGGCGATCTCGACC
>VFQQ010001932.1_pt1 | contig 26023 bp, 49 predicted proteins | sample 3512341 | NCBI WGS metagenome assembly VFQQ01 (sample SAMN10412373, study PRJNA504923) | tailings metagenome | isolation source: Relicate 2 Philex TSF1 revegetated site | place: Philippines: Tuba, Benguet | collected 2017-08-29 | reverse complement strand
GCGCTCTCCCTGCTCTCCCTGCCTTGATCCGTCCCCATGCCAAACGCAAGCGCCTTTTCAAGCCAACCCTACCCACACTTTCCAAGCAAACCCAAATCTTCTGAAGCGAAATAACAGTTTTCTCCCCTCCTTTCATTCCAGTACCGGTGCCTAACTATCAGCCGTCTCCCCAGCAGGGCTGTCAAGCCTTTTTGTTCAGCTACCGGCTCTCGTGAGCTGTGGCTGCTGCAGCAGCTGCTGCTTTTCCCCCATCCGGCTTGCGCTGCGCATGCGCCGCCGATCCTACTAACCTCCCTTTCAGTACCTCCCCTTCCAGTACCACTTAGCGAATGTAGCATACCAGCTTGCGAGAAAGTGGTGCCGGCCACAAATGGAGGGTACATCAGTGATTAGAGTACAAAGGCCGAGCGCATCAGACGAGGGCAACACTCCCACTAGCATGCAACCAAGCGAAACAAAGAGCTTGCATGGGGGGCTCCGCTTACTTGCTGCAGGCTCAGCGCTTGCCCCGCTGCCAAAAGTGCTTCTTGCCGCCGCCGCGCTTCTCCTCACTGCCACTGGCCTGGCCTTGCTGGCTAGCGTTTGCTGGGCCTGCCACAGCCGCTGCCTCCACCGGTGCCTGCTTGGGCATGCTGCCGCCTGCGCCCAAGCGCACGTCAGCAGTGACGGGCGGTGAAGCAAGCGGAGCTCCCGGCTGAGGCAGGATGGGCTGAGCTGCCGCAGCTGCAGGCAGCCCTGCTGCTCTGTTAGCCGCAGGGGCGGCCGCTGGCGCCACAGAAGAGCCAGGTCCTATGGGTGCCGCAGCTGCGCTTGGCACAGCAGCAGGCAGGCGCGGCGGCGAGGGAGCACCAGCGGCCGAGGGGCCGGCGGCTGCTGGCCCGCCCTGCTGCACCTTGGCGGCTGGCTTGCCGGGCACTCCAGGCAGCGAACCGCCACTGGCCAGCACTTGAAGAGCGTCCTCCACTGACAGGCTCTTGCTGCGGGCCACAACAGGCGGGCCACGGTCCTTGCTGCTCCCCTCTCCTGGCCCACCAGCAGCGCTGGAGGCTGGCCCCGGCTGCCACTGCCGCTGGGTGCCTCCTCTGCCACCGTGCCCAGCTGGCCAGAGGCGCCTCGGCGGCCTGCGGCGCCGCCTGCTGTGCCGCCTGCTGCGGTGCTGCCCACGCCGCCGCCACCAGAGCGGCGCCGGCCCTCAGCTGCAAGCGGCAGCATTTCCCCCACGCCCAGCGTCCTGCGCCGGGTCAGGCTGCTGCTGCGCTCAATCTGTGCTTCCACGGCTGCCGCCAAGCCGCCGTGGCTCTGCACCTTGCGCATGGCAGCAGCTGCCACCGCTGCCGGTGGCGGCGGGGGCGCGGCCAGGCCCAGCCCACCGCTGGCGCCAGGCTCGGGGCTGCCAAGGGATGCAACCACCGGGCCGCTGCCGCTGCTGGCCAGCTCTGCATCAGCCTCGGCAGCCAGGGCCTGCAGGTCACCCGTGCTCCAGCTGCCCCTCTTGCTCTTGCTGCGCAGCGCGCTGCTCACGCCGCCACCGCTGTGGGTGGGAATGCGGAGCAGCGGGCAGGTGGGATGTGATCGGTGCATTGGATAACCGCGCTCAATCGCGAGGTGCCCCAAGTTGCTGCTCTACGTAAACCCACAATCAGGAGCCGCCCCCTGATGTACATGGCTTTACCTTGAGTAGCGCGGCATGGGCATCAGGTGATTGAGCTGGTCCCATTCGGTTGCGTGCTGCGGCACCTGCGCTCACAACAGCGGTCACACGAGACTCTCCAAGTCAGCTGAGCTGCCACATTTTAGCAAGTGCAGACCAAATGGGCTGTCTGTTGTACCACCTTGGCATCGCTCTAGCCTGCTGCCAACATTGCAACAGCGGCACCCTCAGGCACCGCCACAAGAATGCGCACATGAGCAAATGCGCACCTTGATGGGCTGCAGCAGGCGGGCCAGCGGCCGTTGGCTGGAGAGGGCAGGAGAGATGCATCGCTGGCGCAGCTCCTCGGGCAGCAAGGCTAGGTGCTGCTGTGCCTGAGGCAGAGGGAAGTGGGTGCATGTGCACGCAAGTCATGGACAGGTGTGGCCAAGTGTGGCGGCGCGCTGCACTCATCCATTCACCACAGCAGAGAAGAGCAGCAGGCACATCTCCTGCTGCCCTCAGCGCCCAAGCACACATTTTTCGGGGCGGCACCCAGCTGTCACAAAGCTGCACCCTGTCAAACAGCCGTGCTTGCCCCATCCCGCGCACCGCGGGGGTCTGCAGGATGTCGTCGATGGTGGGCCGTTTTGCAGGGTTCTGCTGCAGGATGCCCGCCACCAGCGAGCGCAGCTCCGGGGAGTAGCGGGGCGGCAGCGGCGGCACCACACCAGACAGCACCTGCGCAGATTGGACGAATGTAAAACCGATGCTAGTAGCAGGCCGTGCCTGAAAATCGTAGTCGACATGCTAGTCATCTGGCCGCTGATTTGCAAGCGTGCCTGCGGCCTCACCTTTTGGCGCGTCTCGTCGTCCGTGGGCGCCAGAAACAACGGCTTGAGGGTGCACAGCTCGTGCAGGATGCAGCCCAGCGCCCAGATGTCTGCAGGTGGCGGGTTTGGGGCACCGTCATTGCAGTGCCAGCAGGGCCAGGATGTGGGGCGGTCCAGCAACTGCGTTGTGCAGCACTACATGTGCATTCGAATGCCCATGCACTGCAGCAGCGGGGTCCAGGGGAAGCCCAGTGTTCATTGCTGCAGCCAGCAGCTCGCACCTGCTGAGTACGAGTTTCATTGCTGCAGCCAGCAGCTCGCACCTGCTGAGTACGAGTAAGGCTTGCGATTCCACATCTCAGGAGCCATGTAGTGCGGCGTGCCAATCTGAAGTCGGACAAGGATGGGCAGCTGTGTAAGGCGCGTGGATCGGCAGGGCGGCACCGCATTGCCGATGCCTCCTCATGTGCACCACCATTAGCGCACCACCATTAGCGCTCAACGTTCAGCAGGTGTTCATTGTCCATCTGTCCCTCACCACGGCAAACGCGGTCGGGCACCTGCGAGGTGCCTGACGCGTATCATTTAACCACACACTCCCACTCCGTTGTTGTCTCCCAACCTCCTCACCATGGTGTCTGCAAACACGCGGTCCAGCACTTGAGAGATGCCCAGGTCCGCCAGCTTCACCACCCCGCCCTCGCTGATCAGCAGGTTCTTGGGCTTCAGGTCCCTGACACATTGAAATGAGCAAGGTTAGGGCAAGGCAGGCCAGCGTACATGACGAGGGCCATGGCAGGGCAGGCCCATGAATGCCAGCAGGCATGCAGGGAGGCGTAATGGTAAGGGCAGCACAGCATGACCAGGCAGCACTGAAAGCGCCAGCACACCCAACACACCAAGCCCAGAGTTGGAGCACGCACCGGTGCAGCACGTGGCTGTGGTGCAGGTACTGCAGGCCCAGGGCGATCTGCAGGAAGGTGGCCCACACCTGCGGTGGCAATGGTGGGGCAGAGGCATGGCATGGCATGGCATGGCATGGCGTGAAATTTGTACGCGCAATGAGCAGCTGCCTGCAGCAGCCTGCAGGCAGGCTGTCCAGGACACAAGAATGCCCATGCACGTGCACACAGTCATGGCTCAATAGCCTGCAAATTCTGTCACAGTTGACCTCTCGCCCTGCGCCTGCACCTCTTCCCAACACACACCTGCGCTTCTGTGAAATGCATGGAGTTCTGGGCGCGGTTCTTGATGAGGGTCGACAGGTCGCCGCCCCCCATCAGCTCCTGCCGCCAGTGCAAGGAAGGGACAGCAGCCAGCAGGCGCCTCAGCAGCCGGCCAGCCTGAACAGTCGCTTGCCTCGGACATTGGTGCAGCCAGCAGCAGGTAAAGGCGCCCACGGCAGCGGCAGCAGCGGCGGCAGTGGCGACAGCAGCGGCAGCAGCGCCACATGGCCATTCAGCAATGGGAGGCTTGCCTGCACGATGCACAGCTTGCCGTGGTCGCAGAAGGACTCGTAAAAGGTGGTCAGGTTGGGGTGGCTCAGCGAGGCCAGCAGCCTGATTTCGTTCACCACATCCGCCTGCTCCAGTGGGCCTAGCGAATGGATGTTGGCCACCTGTAAACAGGTTGGACTGGGGCAAGAGGGTAAACAGCAAGGATGGCTGGCGGAGAGGTGCAGCAGCATGCTGCATGTCCATATGCATGCGGCCGCTGGCAGGCAGCAACAGCGGAGGCTGGAGCAGCTGGCCCACATGGCATGGCATGAGCAGCCGCACATGCATGCACGGAGGTCATCCTGCCGCACCTTGAGCGCGTACAGCTGCCCATCGTCATGGCGGCGGGCGGCAAATACCACCGCATAGCTGCCCTTGCCCAGCTTCCTCTCTATGTCTGCGCTCGGCAGCGGGCAGGGATGGCGGCATGACGCAGGGTGGGGCGGGTGGGTGCCGAAGCAGGGCGCTGCCCAGCGGCAGCATTGGATCGGCCGTGCATTGCAGTATTCTGGGTGCTCACCAAAATGGCGCTCCAGCTCCAGCTCCGTCTGGCTGCCCAGCCAGCGCCTGGCCGACTTGCGCGGCAGCAGCTTCTTGAACATCTTGGCGTGGCGGCGAGGAGGCGGCGACGCCTGGCGGCGGCAGCCGGGCGGCGGCGGTCAAGGTGGCGCCGGCGCAGGGCCTGCCGTGCGCTCCAGGCACAGCCGGGAGCGGCTGGCAGGGCGGAGGCCCGAAGGCTGCCGTCGCCGGGGCCAGGCCGAAGGCGCCCCGCGGCGAAGAATGGTGAGCGGGGCGAGGGGAGGGCTGATCAGAATGAGGAGAGCACAGAGGAGAACAGAGTGCGCAGGGCGGGCTCTGGGTGCTTGATTGCCGGGCCATGCCGCCGCGCTGCGCCAGTGGCCGCTGGCCTGCTTCCGCCTGCTTCTCGCTGGCTCATTTGTTACAAGGGGGTGCATCAACACCAGGCATTGAGAGGAAAAACGCATTCCATCCGGAAAGCTTTGTATATTTGTGTGCAAGCAGAACAGCCTTGGATCATGATCGGGCACTGGGATGGGGCCCACGTGCGTGCAAAAGAAATGGGTGCAAAGCAGCAGAGGGAGCAGAGGATCAGTGGCAAAGGGGAGATGGAGGGTGCATGGTGCTTGTTCCTGAAATCGGCATGGCACGGCAGGGTTCTGCGACAGCAGTGACGCCCGGCGCAAAACCACAGGGGTGAAAATCAGATGGGCCGGCGGGGAGCCGGCAGGATAGGAAGAGCTGGACACGATGCAGGGCACGGGCATGCGCAGCAAGAGGCAGAAGGCCTGGGAGCTGCGCGTGCCGAGGAGTCAAGTGAGGCAGTGCAGCCGGGCAAAGCGCAGTGTCGGTTGGGAGGGGAAGTGTACAAAGGGCGCGAGAGGGCCAACCTGCCCTGGGCCGACTCATTCCGAGCAGCACCACAGCGGTGCGATATGTGGGTGCTGGAGCCGGCCATCTGGACTGCCGTCGCAGCACTGCTGCCGGAGCCGGGCTACCACAGGGGCTGGTGCATGCCGGTGCCCTCGTGCTCGCCATACATAAGGCGCCACAGCCGGCCGTGCTTCTTCTTCTTTTTTTCGGCCGGTGCCTGCTGCGCCGGCTCCCCCTGCTTCTGCTGCGCCGCGCTGGTGGCGTATACGCCGCCGCCGCCGGCGGGTGGCGTGCCCGGCGGCAGAGGGGCGGACGCGGTGTTGGCTGGGCGCCCAGCACCCGCCGCCAGCTGAGCGAGCAGCGCGGAGCGCGGCGCCGCGGGCAGCGCCCCTGCCGCGGACAGCGGCACAGGCACGGGCGCCGTCTGCGCCTGCTGCTTCCTGCCGCTGCCACTGCCGTTGTTGGTCCCGCAGAATTCAAAGGGCTCCAGAGGGGCGGCAGACTTGGGCAGGTCATCCAGGTGGCCCCGCCGCTGCGCCTGCAAGAATGAGGTTGATCAAATGATGAAGATTGGTCAAAGGAGCCAACAGGGAGAACCCCAGCACCATCAGGCACTCAGCGGGGAGGACCTGGCACCACCCAGCACGTGCAGCACCCACAGCCCTCCCAACTCCTGCACAGCAGTCAGCGGTCCACACCCCAGCACCCAACACTACCAGCACCCACCTGCGTGGCCTCGTGGTGATACAGCACCTCCGCCACCGCCACGCTGCGGCGCAGCACGCTGCCGGTGCCGGCGCCGCGCCCGCGCGACTCCTCCTCCGCGCCGCCGCCGCCCGCCGCCCCGCCGCTGGGCCCCTCCCCGGGTAGGTAGGCCATGCCGCCGTGCAGGGAGATGTCCAGGGATTCACCCTCAGGCACGCCGCGCGGCGGCGGCGAGAGGCGCGCCGTGCGGCCATACTGCTCGCCGCGCCCGGGCGGCGTGGTCGACCGCCGCCGCATGCTGCTGGGCACCAGGTCTGCTGCGTCGTGGCTGAGCCGCTGCCAGGGCGCGTCGCCGCCCTGCAGCTCGGGGGAGGGCGCGCGGCGGCGCTCCTCGCCGCCGCTGCCGTCCTCACCGTCCGCCGCCGCCGCCGCGCGCTCCTGCTCCTGCTGCAGCCGGAACAGCAGCTCCCCAACCATGATGGAGCGGCGCCGCAGCCGGCGCTCGGCTTCCTCTGCATCTAGCCGCCCCATGCTGCGGCTCTTGTGCACCCGCTCGCCATCGGCAAACGTGCCGTCCTCGCTGCCGTCGCCGCGGCCGCCCGCCGGCACGCTGCTGCTAGCGGCTCGCTCCATGGACTCAGCTGCCGCCAGCTGCGCGGTGCGCTGCCCCGCCGCCGCCGCCGCCGCCTGGCCTGGCTGGCCAGAGCCCAAGCGCTGCCGTTCTGCCGCCCCCTCCAAATCTGAAAGGCTGAAGGAGCGGCGCTTGGGCATGCCACACATCAGCTCTGCCACGCCGCTGCCGGTGGCGTAGCGCGCAGGCGGCAGCAGGCAGTTGATGGAGTGGAGGTCGTCGGGCAGCTGCGGAGCGGCAGTGGGAGGGAGGCAGGGTGGGGTGGGTGGGCCGGTAGGCAAGGGGGGCACCATGCCAGCTCAACTGCAAAGCTAAGCCCAAGGATATTAACCTTTCAGCCTGGAGCACACGGCACACAAACCCAGGGCCCACACCACACCAAGGCCAGCACCCACCTGGCCCAGCGCCTGCTCCAGCTTGATGGGGTCATCAGGCCGCTGCACAGGGGCGGTTGGGGGACAGGAGCAGGAGCTGGTGAGCTGCTCGCCACTCGCTGGGGATGGTGCACCGGCCAGCAGCATGCAAGCTGCCCAAAACCCGCATGGCGGCCAGCTTCCCCTGCCCAGCTTCCCAGCCAGACCCCCAACCTCTGCGCAACGCCATTCAAAACGTCCCTGCCTGCCCCTCTGCTGGGCGCTGCAGCTCCAGGGGCATTCTGGCCACCCTTCTTCTTAATCCCGCAGCACTCAGCAAATTAGCCTCAACATGTGGCGCTCACTAGCTAACATAACAGTCCTGCATACCTGCTGCTCGTCCGCCATGCGCTGCAGCTCCAGCGGCAGGTACTGCAGCTTGGAGCGGACCTGGGGCATGCGCATGATCTCGTCAATGGTGGGCCGCTGCACTTGAATGGGGAGCGGCAACGCACAGCAACTCAGCGCCATGCGATGCAGCTGAGAGTGCGCTCCAAGGCACATTCCTTGGCTGCCGCCGACCTGCCGACACAGACCAGCTCTGCCTTGTGTGTTCAGCCCAGCACCGCACCCAACCATTGACCACCACTAGACAACCGGAACAAGCTTGCCTTTGCGGGGTCGCGCTGCAGCATGACGTCCACCAGCTTGCGCAGGTCGAGCGAGTAGCGGGTGTGGATGGGGTCGTACCCGCCGCGCAGCACCTGTGTTGAGGAAGATGCGCAAGCGCAACGATCAGTAATCGAAGGTTGGCGACAGGCGGCAAGGCTGCAGCATCAGCAGCAACCGCACTGGCCGCGCAACAGATGTGAATTTATGCTCACCCGCTGCTTGATGTCTTCCTCGGTGCGCTCGCGGTCACTGAGGAAGGTGGGGCGCAGCGTGCACAGCTCGTGCAGGATGCAGCCCAGCGCCCAGATGTCTGCGGTCAGTGGAGAATGGCAAGCTAATCATGAACTGCACGAGCGGACAAGTTGAAAGAGCAGGCAGCTCAGAGTCGTGCAGGATGCAGCCCAGCGCCCAGATGTCTGCAGGTGGCGGGTTTGGGGCACATCATGGGCACATCATGGGCGGCTATCAATGATGGCCGGACAGAAGCAGCAGGCTGAGCAGAGCTCGTGCAAGATACGGCCCAGATGAATGGGGCACGTGGCGGCACAAGGCAGGCCAGCTGCGAGGACAGACTGCAGCAGGGCAGTGGTGCGCCGTGCAAGCGCTCAGCCTTCCGCGGCTGTGCTGCGAAACCTGCAAAGCCGTCAGCAACGCCAACCAAAAGCCAACCGGTGCGCACCCGCCGAGTACGAGTAGGCCTTGCGGTTCCACATCTCGGGAGCCATGTAGTGCGGCGTGCCGATCTGCAAGAAAACAATTGCAAAGCGCAGCGTACGCTGCTACGGTGAGGTGTCAAGAATGGCAAGGACACAAGTGCACACTATCCTCGCTGCAGTGCACTACAGCGGCATAACAAGACATACACAGGCAGGTCTGCCACACTGGATCCCACATTGGAGATTGGGTCACTGAAACAAAGAGATTGCCGGCGCACCTGCACGTTTGTGAACACGCGCGCCAGCTCAGCGCTCACGCCCAGGTCGGCAATCTTGAGCAGGCCCTGGACGCAGAGTGATAAACAGGCACCTTTTGGTGCACGTGCTTGGCTTTAAAGGCGCGATTTACCGCTGCCTGCTACAGTGTGCCCCACCTGCTGCATTCCGCGTGCCTGCTGTGACCGCATGGCAGCCTGCCTTGCCCTGGCTGAACAACGCGGCCACATCAGACCCACCTGCCCCTTCTTGTCCGTCATCATGATGTTCTGCGGCTTGAGGTCGCTGCAGGTTGGAGGGCAGGGCATGGAAACTGGGGCAAGGTTTCGTTGATCGTGCAACAGGACGAGGATGTGTAGGCCCATCACATCCCCAATGCTGCAGCGGTGCGGCTTGGCCACAACCGCCGAGCAGCTGCAGCTGCTTCACAAAAGGGCGCTCACCGGTGCAGCACGTGGTTGCGATGCAGGTACTGCACGCCCAGGGCGGCCTGGAGGAACAGATTCCAGATCTGCGGGTGTGGGGGGAGATTGCGGTTGGGTGTGGGGAGGGCAGGCATGGCAGGTAGAAGGGCAGCACAGCACCTTCCAGCAGCGCAGCACCTACAGCCCAGGAACGACGCGTGGATGCTGCGGCCGGCACATCTGATTTTTTTGTGGTGCGTTGTGGAACGCATCAAAATCAGTGCAGCAGCGGGCGCTGACCTGGCGCTCCCAGAGGAAGTCCTCGTTGTCCGCCATCTTTCTGCGGCACGGTCATTATTGAGGCACAGAGTCAGCCGCAGCCGTGCCACGCACTGCGCGTATACACCCCGCAAATCGCCCCAACTTGTGCAGAACATGCCCGCACTTGCCTGATGAAGGAGCCCAGGTCCCCGCCCTGCACAATCTCGGTGACCACGCACAGCTTGTCGCGGTCACAAAAAGCCTGTGGGCGGGTGCCAAGGTGAGGGACGGACGGCGTGGGTGGGCGTGTGCGATGCAATGCACAGGGCGCACAGCAGCTGGGGCGTGTAATTGTGCAGTGCATGCGCCCAGGGCTGGCAGACGGCCGCTGCGATACGCCACGTGCTACACCGCGTCCTGCCCAGCCCCTGCAGCCTGCAAGCGCCTTGCCTCGTAATACGCGATGATCTGCAGCAGGGACGGGATTGTTCCTATAGAGTGGGCCACGTAGATGAATTGAATCTCAGGTGAAAGCCAGCCATCCTTCCCGAACATGACTTCTGAGGACAATTCCATGCCAGCACGCTTTCTCACCGTGGGGTGGCTCAGGCTGGCCAGCAGCCGAATTTCATCCACAACCTGCAGAGGGCGCATGCCAGCGAGGAGTGTCAAGACCTTGTAGTGTCGAAACCGCGGGCTTGCAAGGAGCAGGTTGGCAGACGGCGCTCCTCAACAGCCCACTGCGGCTGCTGCTGTGACCAGAGGTACGGCTGGGCCCAAAATATCATGCAGCTGCCTTCGCAGGGCACAAAGTGATCTTTGACTTTTGCATCAGCTCAGCATGTTACGCACCGCCACCTTGTCCAGCTGGCTGAGCGCATTTAGCTCCGTGACCTTTAGCGCATACCGCTGCCCATCGCTCAGCCGCTCCGCCTCGTAGCTGTGCAGGGGAACGAACCAAGGAGTAGCAGCTTCAGGCAAGCTAGGAGGTGCAGCCAACACAGCCTGAGCAGGCTTTGATCGCTCGCAGCGCAGTGCAGCCTGCCGATGCGCCATTGCGCAAGCAAGTGCACCACCCTCGGAGCTTTTGATATGCAAAACATTGCAGCTGAAGCTGAGCATGTACTCACACGGTGGCAAAGCTGCCGCGGCCCAGCTTGCGCACCAGCCGAAAGTGCTTGTGCCTGCGGCAGGCGGGCGGCGGGCAGTGGGGTGACGGCATGTGCTTGCAAGCGGGTGTGTGCAGGGAGGCTTGAACCAGCAGGCAGGCTGCAACTCCGGAAACCAGCAAACTGAAGTAGAATGAATGGGAACAAGCGCAACACACAGGGGAGGAGGCTGCCAAAACAGGTCAGCGCCGAAAGCCGTGGTAGCTGCCGTTGGCACGGTATCCAACCCAGCCAGCCAAAGCGGACCACAAAACAAGAGCAACAACACTCCAGCTGCACGCAGTGGTGCCATGCAACGGCGCAGCGCCGCCGCAGCGCAGAACTATGGGCAACAGGTAAATTAAAGCACCACAAAAAGCAAGTGTCTCCTCACAGCTCAAGCTCCGTGTCCGGCAGCTGTATTCGGTCGCTGTGGCTGGGCTTGAACAGCGATTTGAACTTCATGGCTGGCTGGTTGTATTACTCCAAGCTGCGCGGCTGCTGAAATCACAACACTGCGGTGCTGCTAGGCGCGCCCTGCGCCATGGAGGGGGGGAGCGGCAAGTGCGGCGGTGGCGTGAGGGGCGGCATGAGCGCAGCAGGTTGGTTTTCACAAGGGCTGAGCAGCATGGGTGCACGGGTCCGGCACCTGTCGATAGTGCAACAACAGAATTTGGGCGCAGAGGAGGGAGCAGGCAAGCGACTCGGTTGCCAGAGAGTTGAGCGGCCGGTTTGGGGGGTGCAGCCGTGGGCGAGGGCACAGCAGCAAGCAAGCCCCCGCAGCAGCTCCACAGCTCAGGCAGCAGTGGCCTCGCCGTGCGGCGCACAGCAAGCACACGCTGCAGCATGCCACCAGCAGCAGCAGCCCGCGTGCATCAGCAGCAGCAGCCGCGCAGGCGGCGGCTGGCGGCAGCGGCGGCGGCAGCGGCGGCGCGACAGCGCAGGTGGGGGGTAGCCGCCGTGCACTCGTGTCGGCGGCGCTCAACGGCGTTCCCTCGCGCACCCACCACACTCACGCGTCAGAAGAACGTTCGCGCTTGGGGCCAGGGCACGAGGGTCGCCAGGGTTACTCAGGAGTGCTGCACGCGCCCCGCGCCTCCCGAATGCCGACTGCCGCTGGGATCACCGTCGCGTTGGTGTAGTGCAGGCCAGAATAGCAACACATAAGTAATGCGCGCAGCACGGCAGCAGGCGGGCTGGCCGACCACGCTCATTGCGCTTCCTAACACGCTCTGAGAGCTTACATGTGAGCCGTGCGGGCGGGGAGCATCCCGCGCAAGGGGTGCAAAAGTGCGCGGCGGCGGCGTCAGGGGCGGTGGGTAGCCACCGTCTTCGGGGGAGGCGGGGGTGGGCTAAGTGGGGCGCGCAATGGGTAGGGGCTAGGCGACGCGGCTGAAATGGTACCGAGGACGTGCAAAACCTCCGTGGGAAATGAAACAGCAAGAGGGCGGCAGTGGCGGGCAGCGTGTGGCCGGCCGCACACATGTGCATGCGCCGCCCGCTTTGGGGTGTTCGTTGGTGCGTGGGGTGCATGCGTTCGCTCGTGGTTGGGTCATCACTACTGCGGGTGCTCGTCGGCGCCGTAGCTGCGCAGCAACACCTTGTGCATGCGCAGATCCTCGCGCCTGTGCAGGAGCACACATGGGTGGAACGAGGGGCGAGCCAGGTGGGTGGCCGATGAAAGCAGCAGCTCCTGTGGGAGCTGCTGTGCTGACCACAACACGTGGCACGGTCAGCAGAAGGGGTTTGACGGTGGGCCGGTGGGTGATGGGTTGCGTTCGGTATGCAGCTGGGTGGCCAGCGGTTCATGGTGGCGGGTGGAGCCGCCGCCGCATGGCAAGGCCGGCTGGGCGGCAGGTGGGCGGCAGGTGGGCTGGAGAGCAACCTGCCTAGGCAGGCGAGGTGTCCTGCCTATGCCTAGGAGGGCGGCCGGTCTCCACCATAGCTCTTGAGCAGGATTTTGTCCCGGAAGTCGGCCCGCCTGCACAGCGAAGATGCGAAGTGCAGGCCCGGCGGGGCGGCAGGCAAGTGGGCAGCGGCTGGGCAGGTGGGCATGGCAAGTGGGCAGGGGTGGGCGCAGCGGGCATTCAAGGGGCTGGCGATGCACTGAGCAGTGTGCCAGGTGCGGCAGGGCCGCTGCGGTTGGAGTGGTGGCGGTTGGGCATGCACCAGCACCAGCAAGCCGGCAGGCATGCGGTAGCGCCACACCCTGCCACAGATAGCAAGCCAAACAACTGCCAGCGTGGGCTCTGTTTAGATAACAACCCCCCGCACTCACGCTTGCTTCATCGCATCTTCCCACTGCTCCAGCGGGAAGGCCGCCACGCTGCAGGGAGGCACAGCAGGCACAGCAGGGCAGTGAGTTTGGTGCTTAACACCACTGCGCTCAGTCTGCAACCAGAGCAATCAGCACACAAGGGCCAAGATCACACGTGCAAGCGCTCGGCCACCGGGGCGGAAGATATGTGATGCGGCACAGCGCCCCTTGCACCAAGGCAGCTGCAATGTCTAGTGACGGGCGTCATTCTGGGAATCGCAGCTCAGCCGCCAGGGCGGAAGACCTTGGTGCGGAACAGACCCACCACTGGGAAATAATGCAGCGCAATCGATATCAAAGGTCGGAATCGCAGCTCACCCGCCCGGGCGGAACACTTTGGTGCGGAACAGGGCGACCACTCGGTGCAATGCAGCTAAACTGATAGCAGCTCAAAGGCAGCATTTGGTAGTTGCACTCACCCGCCAGGGCGGAAGACTTTCGTGCGGAACAGCGCCACCACTCGGTCCACCAGATCCTCCTTGGCGCGCCAGCCGTCCTTCATCTGCAGCGCACGATGGAAATGCGCATGGCGCAGGTTGGCAGGTGGGCAATTTGGGAGACGGAGCAGGAACAGCAGCAGCATTGCCAGCAGCCACAGCGGCACTAGTAGCAGCAGCAAGCAGCAGCGACGGCGGCAACAGCGGCAGCAGCGGCGACGGTGGGGGCGGCAGCAAGCAGAGCGCTTGCCTTGGCGTAGCCCCCGGTGAGCCAGAAGCCGCGGAGGCGGATGTCGTTGAAGATGAGCAGGCCTGGGGGCACCGTCAGCGGCTGCACAGCACGGGGCAGTGCATTGATGGGTCAAACAAAGGACATGGGATGTCTTGGTGATGAGCAGGCCTGGGGGCACCGTCAGCGGCTGCAGCAGGGGGAGGTTGCGCACAATTGAGTGCAGGAGAGAATCAAGACATGGGCTAAACAGTGGGTAAGAAAGTGCGTTGGGGGGCACCATCAGCAGCTGCGCAGTGGCAGCTGCACAAGTGGGAGTTGCCAGGAGCTGCCAAGGATCGTGCCCACCTGCTGCGACATGGCTCCATAAGTGACCATGGTGCCGCCATTGACAAGCACCTTTGCGCAGGCCGCCGCCGCCTCGCCTGCACAGCGCACAGGCAAGCAGGACGCAGGCAGGCTTCAGTTGAGTTGAACACAAGCAGCCATGGTCAGCAGGCAGCCGTCACAGCAAGTGTGCAGTGCTGCTGGCACGTGGTGGCCTGCAGTCTGCTCTGCTCTGCTCTGCTCACCAGACACGCAGTCCAGCGCAAGCTTGGGCTTGGCCAGCCCACTGCCCTTCAGGGCAGATTTGACCTGCGGGGCCGAGCAGGAGCAGCCGGGCGCGTTTGCACTAGTGATGAGCACGCAAGCCTCAAACCGTTGGGAAGGCCAGCAAGGCGGTTCAGCCCTTGCATTGCGGCGGAAGGCACAGCATCATCCCCAGCCCACTTCGGCTGGGGTTGTCACCACGGTGGCCCCGAGGTCCCGCAGCTCAGCCTCCACCTCCGCCCTGCATGGGCCACAAAACGTTACGGCAACCTTGGTTGTTGGCTGGCAGGTAAGTTCCCGCAGCTCAGCCTCCACCTCTGCCCTGCAGGTGCAGAAGCGGACACCAACAACGGACGGCTGGTGTGACAAAACTCGGTGTGATGCCTGTGTGGGCCAGGCAGAGTGAGTCCTGAAACTCCTCGGCGCCAGTTCCAGCCCTCTGCGGCAGGCTGTGCTGCAGCCCCTACCTGTCCGGCCGGTCCCGGATGATGTTCACGGTGTTGATGCCCTTCGACTTGGCCAGCTGGATGATGTACTGCAGGGCATGAAGGTGCATGCATGGTGTGCAGACATGGGCTTGAAAGGCAGAGACAGGTTCCCACGGAAATACGCCCCAGCTCAAGAGCGGCGAGCGCGGCGGCCGGCCGCCCAGCTCCGCAGCGGCATATCGCCAGCCTCGCCAGGTGGGCACGCCAGCCAGATGCAAGGCCGGCAAAGCAGCCCATACACTCACCCGCCCCACGTTGCTGGTGGCGCCGTTCTGCACCAGGGTGTCCCCTGCCTCCAGCTGGACAAACTCCTCCAGAAGGCGGACGGCGGTGGGCGGGCTGCGCCGTATCGCGGAGACAGGGCAGCGATTCGTCAGCCAACTAGCAGAGCAAGAAGAGCGCTCATGCAACTGCCCCTCCAGCAGGCACAGCGGGCGGCGGGCTGCGCTTGCAGGAGGGGCAACAGGGTGCAAACGGGCAGGGATACTTTCCGCTTAGCGGGCAGTTCGTCCACCCACACTCGGATCCGTGCTTCACAAACTGCGACCCTGGTGCAGCAACTCATCCCCAGCCCCAAAGCCACACGGATGCACAGAAGCAGGAGAGCAAAGCGAAAAAGTCACCCAGGCTGGCCTCACTTGACGACCATGGTGGCCGCCGCGGCGATGGGCAGGTCTTTTGGGATCTTGTACCAGTGCTGCTCCTGCAGGGCGGGACAGGCAGGGTGGAGATGGCTACAGCGTGAGAAGCCAGGGGGTACAAGAGCACAGCGGCAGGCAGAGTGCCGCAGCGCAGTGCTGCTCTTGCACCAGTGCCTCTCCTGTGCATGTTTGAGGCGCTATACATTCAGCAGCGGCAGAGCCCAAGTCCCTCCTTGCAGTCCTAGCTGCAGCCGTGCCCGTCCAGCCGCAGCCGTGGGGGCCCCGCCCCTCTGCCGTGACCAAACCAACCGCGCACATTGAACACGCCGTGGCTGCGCCAGGTGCCCTGCCCGTGCTCGATGGGCACGACTCGGTCGCCCGGCCGCATGCGCGTCACCTGTTGGGACACCAGGTGTGCAGCAGGGTTGTGGGCAGTGAGCAGCAGCATCCGCACTGCCCCGAACTGCATGCACCCTGTATGTAGATTTGGCGTGCGGCAAGGGGCTCTCACCCCCAAAAAGACGAGGCACAGCATGCAGCTGCAGCCTGTGGGCGCGCCCCGGCACATTCCGCCATGCCAACCAGTGAGAATCCAGCACCCTTACAAGACCAGGCGCAAACCACGCATTGGCAACCCCCGCACCCCACCCATGCACCCACCTTGGGCCCAACCGCCTCCACCACGCCCACGCCCTCGTGCCCAGGCACTCCCGGCAGCTCGGGCCGGATCGGGTACTTGCCCTCGATTGTGTTGATGTCCGAGGGGTTGATGGGCGCCTGCATTTGGAAGGTTGACCATAGGAAGTTAGATAAATAGAGCGAGACGTTTGCGCCTAGCTGCTCACGGCTGCTTTGCTGTCCAAAGACTGACGGGCCCTTACGGTGGCGCCCCACATGGCATCGGCAGGAGTTGGTTGCTGCGTCCAAACAAGCAGGAGCCCGCCTGCCGACCCACCGCCAGCACGTTGATCAGCACATCATGATCGCCCAGTGCTGGCAGCTGCTCCGCCTCCAGGCGCAGCACCTGCATGAAGTGGTTGGGTTGCATCAGCAGCAATGCCATCTGCGGGGAGGGTTGGCGACTGCAAAGACAGCAAGCAGGAGGGCGTCAGAAACGGCGCCCAGCAGGTCTGCTGCATGTTTTAGACAAACTGCTGCGCACCTTTTCGGGCACGCCGTGCTCCGAGAACATCAGGCTCCGCCCGATCTGTGTGGCATAGCCACGGGCCGCCAGCTGCGGGGCAAAAAGCGGGCAGGACCTGCGGGTTGGCGGCAGCGCGCAAGCGGCGGCGACGGCGCCGCTGAAATGGAGGGTGCCCAGGGTTCCGGGCGCACTGCCGACCTGCTGGCGAGATTCGCACGCTCACCACTGCGGGCGCCAGCCAGCAGGCGGCGCTGGGGCCCGCGCCACGAGCCAACGCCAGGCCGCCGGCACGAGCGAGTGCCGACAGCATCGCTGCCCGAGACCCACTAGCTGGCTGGTGTGATAAAGGGCACCACTGCCGCGGGGTTTGCCAAGGAACGCCAGACCTCTGGCGGCTCCCGAGCTCTCCTCTATCTCGCTGCCCCTGCTTGCTGGTTAAAACCGAAGAAGGTGCGCCACAATAACGATCAATGCGGGCTGATCGCGCGCTGGCCGAGCGCAAGTGTCTGACGGGCGCCGCCCGCTCGCCCCCTGCGCTGCCGCTGAGGAGCGGAGGCGACCCCGCCGGCAGGGGCAGCTGCTGCACATGCTGTCCAGCATTGCTAGTTGTGATGCGGTCACGTCAGCGGCTCTTGAACAAGGTGACATGTGCACAAGCCAGGCATCACCCGAGCCGGCCATCCATGCCCCACGGGCACACGTACTGGACGCTCTGTGCTCCACAGCTGCGCGGTCGGCTCTGCGGCAGCCTCTGCCGCACAGAGCTTGTCAACTGCTCGTGCAGCCATACCCGCCTGCTGCGCCAAGCGGTGGGTTGCTACCTGAATGGTGGCACGGCTCAGCGTTTCCAGCAACTCGAAAACACATGACTCCATGTTCCACGCCGCGCTGCCGCTGGGCTGACCGGCACATGGCTGTGGCTGTGGCTCAGGCGCTGCAACCTGCTCAGCTCAGTTGATTCAACATGTAAGCATCTCCAACACTACCCGTTGCCCAGGGTTCAGATATTACTGTGCATCAGAGCATCAGCCACATCACTGCGCGGCACCCCCGCTGGGCGGCCGGGCGGACTCGGCAGCAGAATCCCGCCTTTTGGCAGGGGCGGCACCTTGTTTGCTTCGCTGCTCGGGACATTTGCACGATCTCCTGCACCTCAAGCTCATCTGGGGAGGCCCCCAGCCCGCCTTGGCGATGCTGAGGCCACTGCTGTTCGCGGCGCTGCTGGGGCTCGCCGCCGGTAAGCCCCAGGCTGGGGCAAGCCTGAACGGCCTTCTGGCAGGGTCAGGCTCGGTTGCTGCCGTATGGCCCATCGCCGCGTCAAGTCCAAGCGCTGAGGCCGCCGCTTCCCGCCTCTGCAGGCGATCTGGTGGGCCGCCAGGGCCGTGCAAGGTTTCGGACCGTCCCTGGACAAGGGTGCCGCGCTGCTGGGACGCCACCGCCGCCGCCGCCGCCACCGCCGTCCGCTGGCCGCCGCTGCCTTGCGTTTACGTCGCTCGTGCCGCCCGCTCCCCGCCCTGCAGTGCCGCCGTGGCTCTCCGCCGGCAGCCGATTTCAAGTGCATCGAGTGCGACAGCGCAGGCACTCGGTGCACAGAGTGAGCCGGCCGGCGTGCACGCCAGTGTGGCTGTCGGAACTGCAGCAGTTGAGCGAGCATCACAGGGCAGGCCGCATCTGATGGAAGGCAGAGGTGCCGAACCAGGTGCCAAACCACCTGCCACCGGCCATATCACACACCACCCCTCATTCCCACAGGTGCAACTATGCAAGCTACTTAGCTGAGAACGGAACATGCATATCCTGCGAGGCCGTGATGCCACACTGCCTGGAGTGCAGGTCAGCAGCTTCAAGAAGTTCTCAGGGCAGCGCTGGCTGGGCAGTTTCGCTGGGCGGCACCGGTTGTGCCGCATGTGGGGCAGGCCTGGCTGCCCAGTGCGGGCTTGGACATGCCATCATGGCTTGACTTCTGCACAGGTCCACACACACGCACGCGCATGAGGCTACCCACCCCCTCCTCCCAAACACGCAGCGATGCCGACATGTGCACGCTGTGCGCAAGCTGGTACGGCCTCAAGGCTGAGGGGGAGAACGTGACGTGCGTACGCTGCGCAGACAAGCTGTGTGAGGACTGCCGGTGAGCATCCATGGCATGTAAGGAGTGAAAGAGGGAGGGCATGGTTGTTGACCACGCTGTGCGAGGACTGCCGGTGAGCTGGGGCAGGGTGAACAGAGGGTGTGGCTGTAATTGTGCAAGGACTGCCGGTGAGCTGGGGCAGGGGGTGCACAGCAGCGTGACAGGCGCGCATGGGCAGGGTGCGGCCAGTCACCTCTCATTGATCCATGCTGCCCGCCAGCTCGCTAGGCTGAGCAGCACTGCTTGGCAACCATATGCCACTTTTGCCGCCGGGAAACCACTCAAGACAGCACTGTTTGCCCCGTGTTTTTGGTTTCAGGGAGGACTGGCAGGAGTGCTTGAAGTGCTGGCAGATGGGGTCCCCGCCTGCCAGCCTGGTCAACGGCAAGTGCGTAACCTGCGGCGACAGCAACTGCGCCAGCTGCGCCGACGGCGGCACCGCCTGCAAGGAATGCAATTCCGGCTATGGGCTGGTTGGCGGGCGATGCCTCAAGTGCAGCAACAGCGAGTGCAGCAAGTGCGACGGCGATGAGAAGCGGTGCAGCGAATGCGAGTATGGTCTGGCGCTGGTGGACGGTGGCTGCGTCAAGTGAGCTCTGCGCTGGGGCTTGTGCATGGACCTGTGCTGGGCTGGGTTTTGTGCATGATCATGGCTGGATGGCTCGTGCTGGGCCGCAGTGCGCAGATGCTGTGCCCTGCTGAGCCATGCCTGGCCGTGTCTGCTGAGCGGCGCAGGCCGCAGTGAACGCGTGGTCAGGGCAGGCAATTCATGCCCTCTTGTGGTGCATGAGCCAGCTTGCATGAGCAATCCGCCCTTCCCCGCTGCATGGCGCTGCTTGCAGGTGCGCGCAAAAGGCCTGCACAAACTGCCCCAAAAGCCCAGCGGAGTGCGAGTGGTGCACCTATGAGTTTTATCTGGCTGCAAACAAGACCTGCCTGCCGGTGAGGCCGCCCTGCGGGGCATGCCATGCAAACTGTGCGTGCTGCGCATGCTGTGGTGTTGGCTGCGCAGGTGCCGTTCTGGTGGCGCATGTGGCACTTACAGTGTATGGCCACAGCATGGCAGGCAGTGTGTGCCTGCGCTCAACATGAGCACCCAGTGGCCCTGCCTTGGGTCTCAGCGGCGCTTCGCTCGCTCACCACTCACTGCCCACTCCCATCGCCTCACCCTTCTCATGCAACCACAGCACCCACAGGGCTGCTCCTCCACCGAACCCAACGGCACGTGCACCTCCTGCTCCTCTGGCCACGGCCTGTCCGGGGGGGCGTGCAAGCGCTGCACCGCAGCCAACTGCGACGCCTGCAACGACGCGCTGGACAAGTGCACTTCCTGCACAGTCAGGGGCATAGACCTCGTCTTGGTCAACGGAACCTGTGTGCCGGTACGTGCGGATGGAACTAGTGCAGGCGGTGGCTTGCTGTGCATGATGTGCAGCTGCCGCCGCTGTCCCTGCGCCAATACTGAGCCGCCACCGCCGCCCAACGTCGATACTGATGCTCACAAATTGAAGCTGACTCACCAACCTGTCCCTGCACCTGCCCCTGCTGCTTCCGCAGTGCACCGCCGTGCACTGCCTATTCTGCGGCGAAGGACCGACAGTCTGCGGGGCCTGCGTTGATGGATACTACCTCACACCAAACGGCACCTGTATCAAGGTGAGGGTTTCTAGTAGACTGCCTAGAGCCGTCTTTGGCCACAGCCTCAAGACCTCCCGCATTTCTCATATCTCCCATCCCGTGTGCGCTGCAGGCAACAATCGAGGGCTGCGAGCAGCCTGCCGCCGACGGCACCTGCCAGAGCTGCCAGAGCCAGAGGGGGCTGGTTGACGGCAAATGCGTGCAGTGGTGAGGCATGCGGCAGCATACAGTGGGATGCAGTTGGTCCTACTGTTGGTGCTGGGGCGAAGAGCGATAAAGAGCGCCGGTTGCATCCATGCCGGCGCGGTGGCCGCGCCGCATGCCAACCAGACACGTTTCGTTCGCTGGTGCACGTCATGTCCCCCGCCGTCCCACCCTGTCTGCCTGCGCAGCAAAGCCGAACTCAACTGCTACCACTGCGACGGCAACCCGGCCGTGTGCTCCCGGTGCGACACCAGCTCCAAGCTGGAAAATGGGGCCTGCAAGCTCAGGTGCGTTTGATTGGGACACCGTTCTGTTGGGTGGCTGCGCACATTGCCATTGCGGGTCATGAATGCATGCAGGCTTGGTCAACATTTGTGTCTCAAACACGCTGCCAGGCGCTCCTTGCGACTCGCGCTTCCCCCGACTTGCCTGCGGCTGATCCTGCCTGCTGCTCCCACTCCCCTGCCCCGCCCCGCCCCCGCGCAGCACTGGCTCCAGCTATGCCGCCGACCCCGGCTGCGCGTCTGTGAGCGCAGACGGCAAGTGCATCAGCTGCTATTCCAACTCCATGCCGAGCACTCCCTCCTTCACAATGATCGACGGCGTGTGCACCCCCTGCGCCGACCCGCTGTGTGCCAACTGTGACACCCCCCGCAACTGCACCGATTGCCAGCGGTACACCGGTTTTGATGAGTTGAGCGGGCGGTGCCGCATGGCCGCCAGCGTGCAGCGCCCAGAAGACATCCCCTGAGCCATTGCCGCCATGGTAGCCGGCCGATGCCCTTAGGGCTTACCGCCCGGCCAGTTCGCCCAACCCATGCCCAAGGACGTTGTCTTTGTTTCTCCTTATTTTCTCTTCGAGCTGTTGCCGTCCCACCAGATCGCTGCCGCTGGACAGCAGCACCATGCTGCCCCCGGCGGTGGACGTCCTATGAGTGAGGCTCAGCTGCTCCCACTGGCTGATTGCGGTGCCCACACCCACTGCTGCTAGCTGGAAACGGCGCCACTTGTTCGTACGTGCTATGATGTACTGTTCACTTCAAGGGATTCCAACTGTTGCGCTCCTGCCCACCGCCTCGCCTAAAGTTGCCACGCACTTTTGAACTCTCAACCAGTTGGGGTGCACCTGAAGCCCACACGTTACCTCGTGTCCACCCATCCAACACATGGCTGCCCATTTTCACAACTTATTGTTGCCCACTCTCATTGCACCACTGAAACTGCTTCCTTTTCAAAACTTCATATGCTGCCGCCATCCTCTTCCATCATTTGGGTTTGCCATCCCCGCCCTTTATGTCCATTTTTTTCAAGGCGCTGACCAGTGACTTGCCAAACTGTCAAGCACCAAACATAAGTGCGACGCAGTGATGAAGGAGACAGTCAGAGCTTGAGACCAGGCAGAGTGTCCAGAGTGGGTGTGCTGCACGCTACTGTTGGCACGACCGCCGGCCAGCCCAGCCTCAAGACGACTGTGCCAATCAAGCCGCCGGCTATGCTGGCTGTCTGGGAAGCAGCCTTTCAAGTCTGCATGCCGAGCATCTCCCCCAGCTGCTTCAGCTTCAGCTTGCCTACGGTAGGGATGAAGAGGGCAGTGAGGAAAATTGCACCGCTGGTTGATGAAGGCTTTGGTCCCACACTTGCCGCCGCCGCCGCATACGGCGAGCAAGGCAGCGCTGCATGCTCAGCAGAGAAATATGCAGGCTGGCTTGATATGTTGATGAACCCAACAGTACTCAAACGTCCACCCACCATCGCTGAGCAGGAATCGGATGGCTTCCGGCTCCTGCCTGCTGCGCTGCGCCTCAAACTGCCGCCGGATCTCGCCCCGCAGCTCGGCTGCGGCGCAGGGGCGTGGGTGGGAAACGAATTGTAACGAATGCAGTGCCCAAGGAGGGAGCTTAGAAGAGTGCAGACACGTGCAGCGAGCTGGACGGAGAGGAGGGGAACCAGTGTGCGGCAGCAGCGGCGAAGTGGCAGTGGCGGCGGCGGCAGGCACCACCCGACGGCGCACCTCTGGCGCCCGTGTCCTGTGCTCTCTTGGCGGCCCGGAGCAGGTGACGGTAGAGGTGCAGCACCTCCGAGCGCAGGATGAAGGCTTTCAGGTCCGGCGCCGCCATCTGCGAGCCCGCTACACGCTCATGCTGGCCCCACCCCGCGTGTGACTGCGCCGCGACCCTGAGAGTGCGGCGATCGGGCTTGCAGGCTGCACCCCAGTGGCGGGCGAGCTGGGGCGGCGCTGCCACCGCCACAGCAGCAATGACGATGTCGCAAGCCTCATTTATCTCGCAAGCTTGTTAAGTAACAAGGGGTACAAAGTAGGCAATGAGATGGTGCTCTCCTCCGCCCAAGCTGCTGCCGCAATTTCTGCTGCAGCTCACGCCACGTCTGCGGAGCAAGGGAGGGCGGCACGAGGGACCTGGTCAGTTTCGTGGTGTTGGGTATGTCGCAGCACACACGCATGGCAGCAGTCTCAAGAAGCCTAGCAACCCATCGGCACAAGAGCTGACCACCACAAATGCCTTACCACGTTGCACAGTGGAACACTGCACGGTGTAAGGCGTGCATGCCCTGCTGCATAGCCAAGTCGGCCTGCACACGATGCCACAGACAGTGAAGCCAGGCATCGAGCTAAAAACTCCTCACAGAGGGAGGCGGCGAAGATGACGTCCCGCTTGATGGCCGAGGACGCCTTCTCCATTTGCTGGAACAGAGCAGTGTTGCCCATGACGCGCGCCGCATCCCGGAACTCCCTGCAGAGTGAGACACATGAAACGTTGCGTTGAACGTTGAACAGCAGTTATGTGTAATGTGTGCACCTATAGCGCCAGCGGGCCAGCTTGCTGGAGGAGGCTGCTTAGACCGCAGCATGAGCGGTTGGCAGCCCGTGCAAACAGCCCAACAAAGCCAAAGCTTGGTGTACGCACAGCACTCTCCCATCCCGCACCTGCACGTCTCGTCCAGGCGCACCATGGCCCGCACAATGCTGCCCTCCATCACGTCGGTCAGCCCGCAGATGTCCTTGAAGGGCGTGCCGCGCGCCCACTCGTACACCACCTGTGTGTTGTGCCAAGGGTTTGAGTTTGAGACGGGTCAGAAACGGTTTGGCATGTTGGTGTGCCGCGCGCCTCACTCGCACACAGCCTGAGAAAACAGGGCAGCAAGAGGCCCAGCAGGTGCCGGACGGCAGCCGGCACACAGCCAACTGTAGGAGCCAGTTGGCAGCTGTAGGAGCCAGTTGGAAGCAGTGGCGTATTCGTGGCACACTTCGTTCATTGAATGAGCCGTGCCGGCAAGTCAACCCCAAAACTCTTCCGGGTGAAGGGCTGCGGCCTGTGAAATACACAATCGTTCCATTTTACACCCCAGCGCACCTCTGTCAGACCAAACTTGAGGGTGCTGGTCACGAATTCTTCGGAGGTGATGGGCAGCCCGCACTCCTGCTGCACCGCGCCCGCCTGCAAGCAGTAGTAAAGGATGACAGAGTGTGCGCAGACCGTGACCATTCTGCGCCAGTCAGAACGCGCTAGTCCACTGCGGCGCTCACTTGAACCACGTGCATGCACCTGTGTGCACACCCGCGGTCAGCAAGGCAGCCGATGCGCGCTGCCCCCTTGCCTGCAGCGCCAGGGCGATCGTGTTGTCGCGAGCTTCTTCCAGCTTTGGCGTCAGCTCCGGCTCGTTGTCGCTCTTCTCCTGCGCAAGGGCCAATCGCACAGCACCCGCGTAAACCAACAGCATGCAAAATCCTGTGGTTTGACTTCATTCGGGCAATGACTAGCACTGCTGCCTACTCAAAGACACAAAACCCACTAGCTTGCCTGGAAGACGAGCGCGGACAGCAGCGCAACAGCCTCCTCTGGCTCTAGGTCCGCCAGCACTCCGCCAAAGATCAGCTCCGTGGCCACCAGCTCGTCGCCTGCAGGGCCGGTTGAACGGGTTACAGATAGATTCAGAAGAAAGCAGATGCATTGTGTGCAGAGTGTCTCCCCATGCATCACAGCACTTCGCCGAAGATGAGCTCCGTGGCAACCAGCTCGCCGCCTGGAGAGTGTTAGCATCACAAACGATGTGAGTGAACGTCCTATGGCAAGCAGCAGCCACCAACGGCCTCCCGGCGCCCAAATGCTTCAGAGAAATTAGCTTGGAGGGGCGGGGCGGCGCGGCGCGAGCCCCCGAGTTGACCTCGCAGGCCACCCGCCCCTTCATCTTATGTGCTTGATTTGTCAATATTGCAGTTGCGCAGCAACGCTTCAAGCCTTAGGCAGCAATGCGCACCCGAGTTGACCTCGCAGGCCACCCGCCCCTTCATCGTCACGCTCTGGTCCCGGTTCAGGTAGCCCATGCGCTGCAGCACCTGCAGTATGGAAAGACAGATGGAAGAGATGGTGGCTTTCAAGGAGCTTGCTGCCATTTGCTGGTTGCAAAGGTGGCGCTCGGGCAGGCGCTGCATAACAGCCAAAATGCAACAAACATCCAATGAGAAAGCACACTTGACGCGCCAGTGGTACTCTGGCAGCTGCTGCAGGCTATATGCAAACCGGCAAGCTGAACCGACATGTACAATGGTACTGAATATAAATAAATGGTAACAAGCCTTGCCTTGACGCGCTGGTGGTACTCGGGCAGCTGCTGCAGGCTCGCGTTGCTCATCTGGCGCGCCACCGCCGCCAGCCGCTGCGCCAGCAGCTTCTCGCTGCACGGACATTGCAATGTAAACAGATTAATACAGGTTGGGGTCCGAGCAATGGTTAAGAGTCGTTGTTTCGAGTAGCAGATACTAAGCACAAACATCAACCAGGTTAGCAGCTGGCACAGCAGGCGCTTTCAGCACCCCAGCATGTACAAGAAAGAGCAGCGACGCGGTGCCTCACCTGCGCACGATGGCGTACATCTCTGGCAGCAGCGGGTCGCGGTGGCAGGGCATAGCGGCGCGCTCGGCCTCCAGCGCGGCCCGCAGCCGAAAGTCGCCCACCAGGTCTGCGGGTGGAAAGAAAGGAGAATACAATCGCAGGATGCATCTAGTTAGCAGGTGGCCGCCATGCAGAACCGCAACTGGAAGTCGCCCACCAGGTCTGCGAGTAAGCAGTTGGACACCCGACGTTGAGAGAGCAAGTTAGGATTTGAGGCCGGCGTATTGACAGACATGCACCCCGCAGCCGAATGCCATCAGCAAGGTCTGCGGGTGGACACAAATCGCAAGAACTCCTATCAAAAGCTCACCCAGCGAGTTGAGCTTCAGGTCGGCCACAGGGTCCAGCACAGGCGGATCGCCACCCTCTGCCGCCGCCTGCTCCTCAACCTGTAAATCAACAATGGGCAGGAGCGCTCGCAGGCTGGTGGCGCATGCAGCACAACATGAAGGGCACAGATGTGCCCGTGGCACAGCCGTTGTCGCAGTGGCGCATGCAGCACAACACATGGGGCAAGAATCAGCAGCACCCGACCCGCGCACCTTGACCAGAGCATTCACAGCGGCGGCCAGCGTGCCGGCGTCTCCAGCCAGGATGCCATCTCCGTCCAGTCTGCGGGCAGGCGAGGGGGCATTTGTTCTGTGTCACTTCAACATCAAACGAAGCAGGAGAGGGTGCCTGTCACGGCAATGCGGCTGCCTGCTTGCATCTGCCAACCCATCAGGTTGACCGCCCACTATCACTGCTTGCCCCTCAGCAGCCCGGCAGCGCTCTAAGCAGGAGCACAGCACAGCACAGCACAGCACAGCACAGCACAGCACAGCACAGCACAGCAC
>VFQQ010001931.1_pt1 | contig 26032 bp, 40 predicted proteins | sample 3512341 | NCBI WGS metagenome assembly VFQQ01 (sample SAMN10412373, study PRJNA504923) | tailings metagenome | isolation source: Relicate 2 Philex TSF1 revegetated site | place: Philippines: Tuba, Benguet | collected 2017-08-29 | reverse complement strand
CCGCCCAGGCGGGTCACTGCGACACGAGCAGCGGCGGCTGGATAATGGGGTGGGCGGCTTCTTACAGAAGTTGGCAGCCAATTGATGCGAAGAACGGCTTGTGATCTGCCGAACATCAGAGGTCCTTGACCGCCCACTCGCACTGGCTGCGCCAAAACTCGCCGGGCTTCAGCGTGACGGGCGTGCTGAACTGAGCGTTCTCCACGCACACAAACGAGCGGTAGCAGTCCATGACGTCCCTGCACAGTGGTGGTGAGAAGTGTGTGTGCTCCATGGCTCCACGAGCATCATGACATGCATCCAGCCCCCTGCAATCTCCTGAGCGCCAGCTTACCAGGGCGACCACACCACCACGTCGCTCCCTGCATGAGAAACAGGATTGGAAACGGCCAGATGAGGAAAGCAATGACTAGCAGTTGACAGGTAGGCAAGCAGCAGCTAGGCGCAGGCATGGCAAGCATGCAGGCCAGGCCACATCCCTCCTTTTGCAGGAGGAGCACAACGCATGCTCACATTTGTTGCTCGTGATCGTCACTGCTGCGCCTGCAGGGCACAGTGTGGGCACATGTGGCATGGCCAGGGCCGTTGAAAGTCAGCGGGGTTTGGGGGGAAGTTGTGTTGTGCACTGTCACCCCTTCCGACATGGCACACCCATGGTGCATGACCAGGCGCAGCCGCAAGCAGCAGCCCCACCTGTGCCCACATCTAGCTCCACATAGTCTTTTGCTTTGAGGTACACGCTGCACAGTGCGTGGGGGATTGCAGGCGGTTGGGATCGATGGCGCGCCATGGTTGTGGTCCCACTGACTGCCGGTCGATAACAGCAGGCCAGCGGACGACCACAACAAGACAGCAGCACTGAGCTCAAACGGGTCAGTCACCTGTCAGTGGGGCCGCTGAAGGTCACCTCCTCGCGCTCCTCCGTCTTTTGCACCGGGTTCTTGGGGTCCACGGTCTGTGGGGCAGGGGGAGGGGCGGATGGAGGCAGGCAATCGGCTCAGGGTGAACCACGAGGGCGGATGGGGTTTCACATGAGGGGAGGGCGGGGAGTGGCTAGCTGCAGCCGTGGCCAGTTGTGCAACAGGGGAGAGCGTCGTAGGCACTGAGGACTGTGGGTGGTGGATCGCCTTCCCTGCCCAGATGACAACAATTCACGGTTGGAGCTGGTGACCGTTGCCAACCAACGTGCACAGCAGGCCCCACCTTGTCCAGGTAGGTGAGGCCCTTGAGGCCCCGAACCCTGGCCTGCTCCACATCCACAACCTGTGCACAGCAGCGCGGTGGCGTGCGCGCAGTGGTTGGCCACCATGGGAGAACAGACATGCAACTTTCCAGATCAGCCTGACTTCCTGTCTCAATTCAGCATGCCATTCTGAACAACCACCACGCCTCCCTCGCTCCATCACAAGCCACACCTCAATGTAGGTGTGCAGCGCTGCAGTGAAATCGAAAGATGTGGTCCCAGTATTCAGCACCCGCATGTCTGCACGCAGCAGCTCGCCTGTGAGCAGGGAAGCAGCAGAAAACCACTCATCAGACTGCATACTAGCAACACTGCCGGGGAGCATGGGCTGGGCGCCCGCCCGCCGCTTGCACGCAAGCAGCATTCAGCAGCAGTGCGGGCACACCAAGTCGCCGCCCCTGTGACGCATGCACCTGGCCAGACAACCAGGCCAGCCACAGGCGGGCGCACCATGCAGCGCCACCGAGTAGGCAACCCTGAAGCTGTGGGGCCACATGCCCTTGGTGTACGCATTCTCAGTCAGCACCAGCGTGACCTGCAGGGGTGGGCCAAGGCGTGCGCAGCATGTGCATCAGGCACCTTCATGGCGGTTGGGAGACCTAGCTGGGCTCTGCCGCCCAGCTAGGTCTCCCAGGGCTGGCGGCCATGGTGCATGGTTGCTGTCGAATGCCTCAACTGTTTGCACCTCTCGGCTGGTGCACAACGGGAGGCCAGGCCGCCCAGTACCAGCACACCTCTGGGTCCCGGTCATCTGGCTGCGGGTCGGCAGAGGTGGAGGCAATCTGCCAGTCCAAGTTGCGCGCAAAGCCGTGCTGCTGCATCTTGTCCGACGGCCCAAACTGTGGGGGTTGTGGTGCAAACCGATGGCACAATCGTGTGGCAGCTGCGGAAAATCAGACCGCTACGTGCATAACACACCATGTGCCCTGCCAGCAGACCAACGGCAAGGCTGACTGGGGTCTGCCACAGGCGCCCATCCCCGTGTCTGAACAGGCGAGTCCCGCCACTGCCCACCTGAGGGAAGCAGTGCGGGATGCCGCCGCTGATGGGCTTGGACTTGTCAAACACGGCATCGGGCCGCACGTACAGCACCTCATCGCCAGAGGCCTGCTTCCAGCTGGTGATGCACGCGCCTGGGGATGGGAGCGGGCGGGCACTATAGGCGGGAGGCTGTGCAGCAGGCCGCTGGCCGGCCCCAGCAGCCGGCAGTGACACCCCGCAGAGTAGGAGCCCCATCCACCCATGCAGCTCGCACCAAATAGTGTGACCTCAGCTGAGGAGCCGCATGCGTGCTGCAGCCGCACGGTGGGCAGGCCACCGGGGCCGGCAACCACATCCACACGCCCAGGGATGCCTGCATGAGTGGGAGCAGCTTGCGTCGGGAACCATGCCTCGGGGTGCCATGACGGACCGCTGTGCTGCAGTAGAGATTCCTATGCACGCAAATCATCCTGTATCGAGCGCCTGCAGCCTTACCAAAGTGCTTGTTCAGCGCCTCGATTTCCGCATCAATGCCGGCTGCGGCATCAGCCCGCACAACGAGCGCCCCGCGGCGTGGCGCCGCCAGCTGCCGCTGTGCTGTTGCGCTGCTGAATTGGCCGGCAGCCCTAGGTGCCAGAGCATGGCGAGGCACAGCCACACTGTGCATACCAGGACACAGGGTGGTAGCACGGGTGGGCGGCATGGGGCAGCAGCAGCAGGGGCGGCGGCGGCAAGGCAACGACAAGTTGTGCATCGGGCAATCGGCCGCTTGCACCAGGCTGCAGTATGGGTTCTCAACATTCTGGTCAGCCGCCGCACCTGCTTCTGAAACGCCCACCCGCAGCGGAGGGCGCCTGGACCGTGAAGGCAGCCGCACAGCACGCCATCGCAATGATGGATCGCTTTGCTGATGTCGATCTTGTGCGCAAATTGAGCTACTATGCCCTTCTTGCCCTGTCTCATCCAGCCCATGAAGGGCGCCTGCTGGGCGCCGGCCTCGGGCCGGCTTGCAGGCTCACCGATCGCTGTTTGCAGCTTGATCACACCACTCTAGCATGCCGCCAGACCGGTAGCGGCCTCCCGTCGCTCAACGCCATCGTAAACGAGCTGAAACCTAGCCCCTTCGGCACGAGCTGCCATGCTAGACGATTGGAACAGCCAGCTGACCGAAGTGACAGAGCAGCCGGGGCTGGGGGACCTCGCCGCAGGCGGCGGCGGCGGCACGAGCGGAGAGAGCGGCGACCTGTTTGGCTTGGACCACCGTGCCGAATACATCAGCAGGTAGGGCATTTAGCTGGAGATTCTGGCCGTTTCAAGCAGTGTGTAGTGCTGCTGCCTGTCTGCCCATGGCCTTCCCTGCCCAATCTACTACCTGCGCAATTGCACGGGCTGCTCACTCTACGTGCAGGGGGCGCGGCCATGCCGTCGCCTTCACCGTGTGCAACGATCTGCTGTTCGTGGCCACCAGCCGCAATTTCCTGCTGCGGCACGACCTGTCGGGTGACAGCAGCACAGGTGCGCTGCGGCTAATTCATGCCGCAAGCGGCCCTTGGGGCAAGGGAACATGTTGCTAGGGACCTGTTGGCTGTGTCTATTGACCACTCCATCTGCATTGCTGGCTGACTTGTGCTGTTGCTGGCAGCTTGATAAGCATGTGCATCCTGGCCATGCCACCCGCCCTCTTGCAGTGGTGGAGCTGGAGGCGGCCCGCAGCCCCGATGCCCGCGTGCGCCGCCTGTTTGTGGACCCGCTAGGCCGCCACGCGCTGCTGTCGCTGCAGACGGGCGGTGGCGGGCTGGGCAGCCTGGCAGGCGGGCCGCACCTGGAGACCTACTATGTGGATGGAGGTGGGGCAGAAGGGTGGTGTTGGGAGCCAGGCGGGGCGGTAGGGCTGCAGGGTGCGTCGGGGGAGGCTGTGCCGTGGCGGCACAGCCTGCTGGCCAGCGGCTTGCTCACCTCCAATGTTGAGCCTGGTTTTCTCAACTTGACCTCTGTTCTGCACGTGCAGGGCTGAAGAAGGCGCGGCCCCTGGCCAAGCTCAAGGGGCTGGCGGTGACCAGCGTGGCTTGGAGCCCCTCCATGCAGGCGAACAGCTTCAGGTGTGCGGCAGCGCTCTGATGCCTGCCGGCTGTGGCGCACCATGTGCTCTGTGGAACGCACTGCGGGCCAGGCCCCTGACTGCGCCAGAGCCCTCCCTGCTGCCAGCTGCCATGTCTGGTGCGGCAGGGAACCAAGCCCCCCATCCCAGCCTCACCCTGCGCACACACATCCCCTTCCTTTCGCCTCCCACCACTGCCCTGCAACCAGCGAGGCGCTGCTGGGCACCGACTCTGGCGCCATCTACGAGCTGAGTGTGGATGAGGGCAGGAAGGAACGGCTGCAGAAGCTGCACGAGCTGCGCGGCGAGGCGGGGCCGATTGCAGGGCTGGCGCAGGTGCGGAGCGGGCGCGGCAGCTGGCATGCGGCATGCTGCGGAGTGGCTGGGTTTGGGGGCTTGCCTAATGACCTGTGCTGTGTTCATTGCGGAAGTTCAGGATTGGCTGGTCGTTCTGGCAGCCTGCTGCACATCGCGCAGCAGGTTCAATCTTGTTTCGCCTCATGCTGCACATCACCTTGCCATCCGGCCCTCCAGGTCGCGCTGTCGCCAGAACGGCGGCTGGTGCTGGCGCTCGCAGGCACGCGGCTGCACGTGTTTGCGGGCGGGCCGACCCTGGAGGCCCTGTTTGCACCGTATGCCGACGATGGGCTGGCAGGCCTGGACAGCCGGTTCATCGACCTGCCCACTCAGATGGGGGCCGCCCAGCTGCAGCTGCTGTGCCCCGCCCACCAGCCAGACGCGGCCAGCCTGGACAGCAGCGGCTGGGACATGCCGCGACCAGAGGTGTTTGCTGTGCTGTCGCCAGCTGGCATCTACTACGGCCGACTCGACCTGAACCCAGAGCTGACCGATCCGGCCGACCATCTAGTGAAGCACCAGCTGCTCCCTGCAGCAGTGCTGGGGCCGCGGCAGCAACCTGGGCAGCAGCAGCAGCAGCACCAGCAGCTTGAGGGCAGCAGCGAGCGTCCACTGTCGCTGGTGCGCTGTGGAACTTACAACTTACTGTGGGCTTGCTGCTGGCCCTGCCTGCCTTCAGCAGTCGGTGTTGTGCAGCAAGGCTGGCTTGCACTGCCGCGTGTCATTACGGAGTGCTTTTGCTACCCCACCGTGCAGGCCATGACGCAGTACCACTTTGTGCTGCTGTACCCCAGCAAGCTACAGTACGTGAACCGCATCAGGTGAGATGCCCAACGGTGCAGCAGCAACGAAAATCTTCACTGGAAAATGGTTGCACGTGCACTGGCCTGCTGGCCCTCCACTCTGCTGCCCCTCATTCGCCCTGGCATTGCAGCAAAGCGGCTGTGCAGGAGGTGCCGCTGCAGCGGTTTGCGGCGCCCGTGCGTGGCGCTGCCACCATGCCGCTGGGCCTGTGCCGCGACCAGCTGGCAGGCCGCATCTATGTGTTGGCAGGTGCGCTGTGTAGAGGGTTGGGGGAAACAAGCCTTTGCCTCTGTCTCCGAAAGACAGCTGACTCGCTGACTAACCGATCCGAGGCGAACAGGTTGAATGCCTGCCCGCCTGTCTTCCCAGGCGGTGAGCTCCCGGCCCGCCTTAATCCTCGCTTGCGTGTGTGTGCAACCTGCTGCCCCTGCTCGCTTGGCCTCATTGCAGGCGATGACGCGTTGGAGGTGGACGCCTCCAGTGAGGAGCGCGACATGTGGCGCGTGTACCTGGACAAAGGCGACTACCGGCAGGCCCTGGTGCACTGCCGCAGGTGGGGTGTGGGCGGCGCAGCCCTGGGGTGCACTGGCTAGTGCTGCGCTGCTGCATGCCGTTGCATTGTTCGCGGGTGCCTGCTTGGGCAAGTGTGCACTTCCATCGGGCATGGACTGTGGCACCCTTGGCTGAGGTGCCAGTGCAGGCCTTGACAACCCTGCATTCAATGGCGCCCCTGTCTCTGCTCCACATATTGCCCACAGCGCCGCCCAGCGCAACAGCGTGTACCTTGCAGAGGCGGCCTCACTTTTTGAGGAAGGCGAGTACGTGCAGGCAGCGGCGCTGTATGGCAAGGTGAGGGCTGGCTGTGCAAAGTGCAAGCCCGGTTCGGAGTGTGATTCGCAGCCACCTGAAGCCCGCCATTGAGGCCGGCACCACTGAGCATGTAGCAGCCATGCTGCACTTGCGCCTGCTCCCACCTCCTGCTGGCCCACTTGCCTTGCTTTGCTGTTGTTGTAACCGCTGCCTGTGCCGCAGGTCACCTCTGCCACGCCCTCCTTTGAGGAGGTGGCACTGCGGCTGATGGAGACGGGGGAGCCTGAAGCTGTGGCGGCATTCCTGCAGACGCGCCTCGACACGCTGGGCCGCGAAGACAAGGCGCAGGTGGGGGCCGGTGTGTGCATATTTACATGGCCGATTCAGGCGAATGGGCTCGTCATGCGTCGGTGCGCTGCACAACCTGAACCTGCTCCATACCCGCAGCGCCCACGTGTCCGCCCCGCCCCCATCCCTTTCTGCAGGCCACCATGGCCGCCACCTGGCTCACCGAGCTGCTGCTAGATACGCTCAACCGGGCGCTGCTGCAGCAGGGAGGCGCCGACGAGCCAGCGAGCAGCAGCGCCGACAGCGGCGATGCACAGGAGAGCGGCGAGGGCGGCACCGCATACCAGCAGGTGCGCCAGCGGGGGCATGCACAAGCTGGCTGCGCTGCACCACCACAGTTGCAATCCTACGCGGTTCATTCAGGCTGCCCCAGGCCGGTTCACGCATGGCAGTAGCTTCTCTGCTGCCACGGCGGTCCAGGCATCGCGTGGACGCTTCTCCACTCCTCCACCGATCCTTCTGATCCCCTCATCCCCCTGCTGCTTCCTCCCCTTCCCCCTGCCCAGGCAGTGGAGCGGCTGCGCACATTCCTGCAGAAGTACGTGGATGTGCTGGACCCAGGCACGACAATCGGCTTGCTGGCGGGATACGGGCGGCTGGTGCGTGGCGCGGGGACGGCAGGGCAGCGGCTGTGGGGAGCGAGCGCAGCACAAGCGGGCTGGTGCATGAGCTGCCTCTCTGCTGCTGCTTGAACTGCTCATGGAAGGCACATACTACAGTCTGTTCACCACCTGCATCATGCTTGATCTGTGCAGGATGAGTTGATGCACTACGCTCGGTGTAGGGGCGACTGGGAGGGCCTGCTGGAGTACCTGCTGCAGCGGCAGGAGGTGCGGTGCACAGGGCCTGCTGTTGTGTTGCAGAAGATGTTGCTGAGTGGGCATGCATTGCTGGTCCCCCTTGCCTGCGTCAACACAACTTTCGACAACTTATACGCCACCCTGCATACTCATGCTGTGCTGTGCAGGCGCAGCGTGCGCTGGAGGTGCTGCGCCGGCCCAGCGTGAGCCAGGAGCTGCACTACAAGTTTGCGCCCGCGCTGGTGGCCCTTGCGCCTCAGCTCACGGTGCAAGCCTGGATGGACGCACAGCCGCCGCTGGAGCCGAGGTGGGTGGGGGTATGGTTGGGTGAGTGGTGCAGGTCCCGAGGGGCTTGCAAGGGAGCTGCTGGCCAGCTTAAATGCCCATCGCTCAGAGGGCCCGTCGTGCAACACGGTGAAGGCGACCACGTCTTTCTGCCTGCCACCCAACAATCCACGCACCTGCAGGCGCCTGCTGCCAGCGCTGCTGCACTTTGGCGAGCCCGGCGGCGGCGGCGGGGCGGCGGGCCGTGCCGAGGCGCTCAAGTATGTGCGCTTTGCGATGCAGCGGCTGGGCAGCGAGGACCCGGCGGTGCACAACCTGGCGGTGGCGCTGCTCAGCCAGGACCCCGATCAGGCAAGCGTGCTGGCCAGCCTTTGGTGGAGTTTTCCCCATGTTTTCCATTGCTCGACAGCAGGCTTGTCAGGTCGGCACACTGGTGCATCCTCGTGTGCCGCAGGAAGGCAGTGTCCTGATTGAGGCGCTACACAGTCAAACGCGCTCCCCCACATCCCTTACCTGCCGCAGGAGGGAGAGCTGCTGGAGTATCTAGCCTCTGCACGCGACCTGGCGGGGGCCCCCCTCTATGATGCTGTGCACGCTCTGCGCCTGGCACGCGACCGCGGCCGCCTGCGTGCCTCGGTGGCCCTGTTCTGCGAGGTGCGGGGGAGGGTGGGGGGACAGTGGCCAGGGTTGTGGGGTGCACTGGTGAGCTGTGGGCTAGTTGGCTGGGCCGGCATGCCGCAGCAGAAGGGAGGCATGCGACCAACTGCAGAAAGGCATGCATGATTGGGGCCTGAGTCTGCTTGGTCCTCTTGCTGCCTGTCCTGCAGCTGCTTGCAAGCCTGAAAGCACTGCCTGCCCCTACCTTCCTCACCACCACAACAACAGGTCGGCATGTACGAGGATGCAGTGGCACTAGCGCTCACGTTCGACGGCGAGCTAGCGGCCAGCATCGCGCGGCAGCCGCAGGGTACGGGCGCAGTCCAACTGTCTTGCCAAGTGCACGATGCAGGAGCAGCTTCGTGCTTTTGTATTGCAGCCTTGCAGAGCGGCCATGTGTGGCCTAATGCCACCCACCCGTCTGCCCTGCTCGCAGACGACGAGGTGTTGACGCGCAAGCTCTGGCTGGCCATTGCCAAGCACTTGATTGAGGAGAGCGGCTCAGAAGGCGGCCCGCCAAAGGTGCAATGGCTGGGGCCTGGCTGCGCTAGGCAGCGCGCATCCACTTCAGCTCATCATCTGCCATGGCTTTACGCTGTGCTGTCTGCATCCCAAGTTGCGCTACAAATGGGGGCCTCATGAGGCTCCCACCAACCCACACCTCACTACCTCCTTCCCCATCCGCAGCCGGAGCGCATCCGTGCGGTGACGGCGCTGCTGTCGGAGGCGGGCGGCGCGGTGCGCATTGAGGACATCCTGCCCCTCTTCCCCGACTTTGTGGAGATTGATGCCTTCAAGGATGCCATCTGCAGGCAAGAGAGGGGCGGGCCGCAGGGCTGCGCTGGCTTGACTAGCGGCCGTGCTGCGGCTGTAGCCGGTGGTGCTGCTGTCGGTGCTACAGCTCGCAACGAAAGTTTGATGCTGCAAACCCTGGGATTGCGCCCTTGCACAATCTCTCCGCCACAGCACGGCCCGGCAACGCCGGTTGCTGGCATTCCCTCCTAACCCACCATGGCACCAATACATGGCTGCCCACCACAACTGCCCACCGCAGCTCCCTGGAGGACTACAACCGCGAGATTGAGGAGCTGAAGCGCGAGATGCAGCAGTCCACGCGCACCGCGCAGGCGATACGGTGCGTGCTGCCTGCAGGCTGCCTGCCGCATGTGGGTTCCTGGGCGCAAGGCGGGATCTGCCCAGGGGCTGACAGGCACTGTCCATTGAGCTGGTGGTTGAGGTATAACCAGCCTGCTAGTCCTAATGCGATCCAGCGCCCTGCCTGCCCCAACGGTTCTTCCCTCTGCCACTGCCATGATCTTGTCCCAGGGAGGACCTGGCTCGGCTGGAGCACCGCGCCGGGGCGCTGGACAGCTCCGAGTCGTGCGCCCGCTGCGGCCGCCCGCTGCATGCGCCGCCGCCCAGCTCAGCGGGCCCTTCAGGCGGCGCCCTGCCCAAGCTGTACCTCTTTCCCACCGGCAACGCCTTCCACGCCTCCTGCCTGTGCGCCGAGGTGGCCGACCTGGCACCCGCGGTGCAGCGGCGGCGCATCCAGGCGCTGGCCGAGCGGCTGGCGGCCCTGCCTGAAGGTGCCACCAGCGCGCCCGCTGCCGGGGATGCGCAGGCGGCCAGTGTTGGGGCGCTGCGGCAGCAGCTGGAGGAGGAGGTGGCTGTGGAGGACCCGTACTGCGGGGAGATGGTGGTGCGCCACATCAGCAGGCCGTTTGTCAGCGCCGACGAGTCTGCGGCCGACGGCTGGGCGCTCTAGCTGACGCAGCTGGGAAGGCTGTGGATGTGCATGTAACTCAACCACCTGGGACCACCAGCAGGGACGCACACAGCTGAGTGGCACTCCAATCTGTTGGGGAGGTCGCCGAGGAGTGTCTGTCGCACAAGAAAATCACAAGGGGATAGGAGAGAGGCCAGTAAGAGAGCATACTACAGTTCAACAAGCAGTGGCTCGGAAAATATGCCGAAAATAAACAGCCAGGTAGAAAACGTACGGAAGTGAATGAAAAAATGGAGCAAGAAGTTGGATGGCAGAGTATGGCAAGTTTTAAAACAGCAGTGCGCCAGTTGCAGTTGGCGGCTTGCCAATAAGCGTCGCTCGGCAAGAAAGAACTGGGCGTGAAAGGAGTAAGGGCTGTGGCCGCTGTTAACCGTTGTGGGTTTCGCTTCAAACGTTCAGCGCCGGCCTGTCTGCTGGTCGTCGTTGGTGCGGCTGCTGTTGAACTGCTGATACCACGAGTGGTCAATCGGAGCAGCTGCTGCCTTTTGGAACCTGCAGCGGCCAGATACAAGGGCGCACTTTTGACAATGGTGGGCCAGCAGTGGCGGAGGTAAGGCGAAACCAGCGGTGACGGCTTGCAAATCAGCAGCAACAGCATCTGCAGCAGCGGCAGGCCCTGACATGCAATCGCAACGCACCAGGCACCATTGTCGTCGATCTACAGCATGGGAAGGGTGACACCGCATGTGGGCGTCCATGTCAGCATGTCAGGGATTTACCACCAGTGCCATCAAGTGCCACTGCCTGCTGCTGCCGGCCATCAACAGTGAGTCGCCCTGGCAGGGGCAGCTGAGCCCAACACACCTCGACAATGTTGTACTTCAGGTTGTTCCTGCTCAAAAATTCGTTCACCGCCTTGCGGCAGGGCGGGATGCTGCAAGGCAAGCCGGCAGGAGGGGTGCGCATGGGTAAGCACGGGGCGGCCCTTGCAGCCAGCGCCGCTGCCTTCTGGACGCAGCCGATTAGTGCGGCCATCCACAGCTTGCTCACTTCCAGTCGTCAATGATGACGTATCCTCCGGGGCTGATGGCGTCCCACAGGTTGTACAGCTCGTCCACCGTGCTCTCATACATGTCTGCATGCACGTGAAGTGGAAGAGGGTGGGTCAAGGAACCACGGCTCTCAGCTGCCATGCAAGCGGCAGCTGTGTAGCTGTGCAGCGGCCAAGGTAGTGTTCGACACCCAGCCACAGCTGAGTGTGGCTCGCCGCAACCCAAGGCATCCAGCGCTGTCTAAGCCATCGCCCCCGCACCTCCATCCATGCGCAGCACGGCGATGGGGCTCTTGTTCACTGCCCGCCACGCCGGCAGGGCATAGCGGAAGAAGCCCTGCGACAGTAGCAAAACGCGACCATGCGGCAGCGGTGGGCATGCAGTGTGTCAGATGGTGCTTGCAGTTGCCACCGAACCACCGACCCTTGTGGCGGCCGCACCTTGTGGAAATGCACACGTTCATCCAGCAGACCGAACCGCTCGAAGTTGGAGCGCACAGCCGACTCCGGCACCCGCAGAAAGTCGACTCTGCTCCAGTCCTGCAGATGACGCCGGATTGAGCGGGGCGTGGGTCTCCAATTTCAGCTTCAGTCACACTGGACTGCAACTGTAGCACTGGACAGTAGACCAGCAAAAGCAGGGCATGCGGGAGGCCAGGCGCATGTGCAGCGGCCCCCCTGGCAAACGTGTCCTCAACCACTGGGCACTCACTTGATGGTCCTCTGCTGTGGTGTTGGGTGGCAGCCCCTGGAATGAGTCCACAAGGTGCACATCGCGCTCAGCACCGTGCGCATCCAGCACAGCTTTTGCAAAGATGGAGGCTCCGCCGCGCCACACGCCGCACTCTGCAGTGATTTGGTGCACATGTGAGCAACACTGGGCGGCGCGTGTGGGACAGCAAGCATGCACGCCAGGCGCAGCCACCTGCTTGCCTGGCAACAGCACCACCAGCTGCAGCTGCTACGTGGCATGTGAAGGTGATACCACGCAGTGCATTGTGCATGCCAGACTGCGACAGACCAGTCCAGTTCCCACACCCCAGCTCACACCCGGTGCGAGCACGCACCCACAAACGAGCCGGGCACGCCCTTTGCCAGCACATCCTCCATCAGCGCCCGCAAGTTGTCCATGCGCCGCTGCCCTATCATGCTGTGGCCGTAGCTGCGCAAGGTTGGTGGGCAGGTGCACGCACGAAAATGTGGACAGCCGCAGTCTGCCTGGTGCAGAGCGGGCACCCTGCGAGGCAGCTTGCCTCAAAGGGGCTGCAGCATGCATCCGGATGCATGGATCCACCGACAGCCCAGCATCCCAACATGCCCAGCACACCAGCTCACGCGGGCCAGTCAATGCCCGTGGCACGCCGGGAGGCGTTGAAGGGCAGCAGCTTCAGGTCGTTGTACTGGGTGACACTCACGGGCTTCACTGCATGGCGGGGAGTTGGGCGGTGCATGAATGCAGACGTGCAACATGTGGCACGGCAGCGGCAGGCAAGTGCCGCATAAGATGGGTGCGATTCCCAGTAATTGGGTGGCGCACGTTCAGGTGTCTCCAGGTGCACCCCCAGGATGGAGTCGCGCACGGTGTCCAGGTAGCGGCCACGCAGCCGCTCCACCTCGCCAGCCGCAGCGCCGCCGCCTGCCACCTGCTGCTGCTGCAGCGGCCTCCACTGGAAGCCTGCCGCATTATGGTGGGGTTTGAGGGGGACGTTCATTTGTTGGCAGTGGCCTGCTCCGGGCCCACAGGCTGGGATGGGGGGATGTGCGATGTCTAAATCTGGCTCCATGCTGCCTCGTGCCCCCACGGGTTGCACCTACCGCTGGTGATGCCCGACAGCCCGGTGTTTGCGGCGAACACCAGCATGCAGAATGCAGCGGTGAGGGCAGCCTGCAGGCACGAGCAGCAGCGGAGCCCGATGCTTGTCAGGACTGGTCAGTGCTGGCGGCAGCTGAAACACCATGATGGAAGGGTTAACGTCGTCGAAAGGCAGAGCCCCTTAAGAGGCGGCGCCGGCGGCGGCGGCAGGAGGAATCATGGACGAGGCGGGTGGGCCACAGCGCATCCTGCATGTTCATTTTACGATTGTGTTCTCTGGCCAGGCAAGCGAAGGCCATCAGCAGCGCGGGCCCGCCCACAGGCAACCGGTTTGAACAGGATGGCGCCCTTTGCAAGCCGCTGCGCAGTCCGGACTGATCCAGAGGTCTTGCAATTTCGGTTGCGAGCTCCACTTCGCGTAAAGGCGCCGCACCTGTTTGAGTTCCTTGCCCCACTCGCCCCGGCCGCCTCGTTGCGGCCCCTGAGCGGCTCCCATCCTCGCCAACAGATGCACGCAAGCTGAAACAGAGAAGGCGGAGTGTCGATCCGGAGGTGTGCAGTGTGCCCACGTGCCTCACCCCTGCCTGCCAGCCACAGCGGGCACTGCACATGCACAGAAGGCATCACCTCAGTTTGAGCCTCAAAGGCTGCTCCATCTGCAGCGGTACACAGCCAGCCACAAGCTGCCCAGATTGTCAAATCATTCATCTGCAGATGTCCATCCATGTCTGCAGCCGCTCCCTCCGCCTCGACTTGCAATCACATTAATGATACTGCAGTCCCGACTGCGCAGCCCGGCCCCACCAGCTGCCGCATCCCTGCCAGCAAAGGGCGTCCTTATCTACTCAGCAGCAGAAGAGGCAAGTCAAGGGAAGTCTGGGGAATGTGCTTCATAGCCTCGAATTGCACAACAGGGCCAGCTATGCCGACTCGTGCTCCATCGGACCCATCGGGTCCAAACGGACAGGACAACAGGCATCAACCTTGGAAACACGCCGGCAGCTGCCCTAAGCCCAGCGTGTAGAGTTGCAGAAGGCATGCAAAGCCCACCTGCTGCAGTACAAGCAGCGAGAGGAAGCTTAGCGGCTAGGCTGGGCAGCAGATGTTGAGTGGCACAAGGCGGGAGGGCACATCACGCCGATCGGCGGCAGGGGCGGCAGCATAGCAGAAGCCAGGCCGCGCGATCACATACGTCTGCAGCAATGACGAGTCTGTGAGCCCCAGCATGAGCGCAGAAGGCGGCCTGGCCGCTGCAGGCGCGCTGCGGCGGCTTCCCTGGGCGTTGCTCGCGCCGGTGGCGCTACTTCTTGTGCTGCTTGCCCCAGCGTATCTAAAAGGTATGCATGTGCCATCCGACAGCGGCGCGAGCAACCCCCGTTTGAACTGGGGTGCCGCCGCCTGCCGCCGCCTGCCGCCGCCTGGCCGCACTCAGACAACACATCCAGCACCTACGCTTACACTTTGGCAGGCGAGCCATGGAGGCACACCTGGAGCCTGTCTCCTCAAGACCATGGCGTGAAGAGCGCTCAGGCGCACCCTGCCAGCAGCAGCAGCAGCACTCCAGCACAACGGGTGCACGCTGCTTCGATGGACACACAGGCAAGCGCGTCCATCGATAATGCACTGATGCTAGTACGCGTTCTGTGGCCTGAATGAAAGCCTTGTATGGTAGGATTGATGTACGCCTGCCCCGTGCCTGCCGCAGGGAGGGAACTGCACGGCAGCAGCTGCGCCGCAGCGGCTTGAGCTGCCCTGGGGGCCGCCGCTGTTCACTGAAGAGGAGCGGCTGCGGGGCATGTCCTACCTGGGAGGCGGTGCCCGCATGCGCGCCTTTGCCTGCAAGCTGCTGGGCGGCGGGCCAGCCAAGGTGGTGTTCCTGGGCGGCAGCATCACGGCAGGCAGGGGCGCCGGGAATGAGGCGGAGCTGTCCTACGTCCCACGCTTTGCACGCTACCTCAACGCCACCTTCCCGGCCAGGTGAGGGCCCCAGGCATGCATGCAGGTGCTGGTGGGCGGTGAACATCGTTTTGGGAAGCAGAAACAGCACTGCAGGCTGATGTGCTGGCATGGCAGCTGCTGTTTGCACCCTTCATGGTGTCTGTCTAAAGACTCAACACCCATCCTCCTGCTGTGCCCGTCCCGCCACGCAGCACCATTGAGTTTGTGAACCGCGGGGAGCCGGCATCCAGCAGCGGCTTTGCGGCGCCCTGTGTGGATGCACTGGTGGGCAGCAGTGCAGACCTCGTGGTGCTGGAGTACACAGGTGCGGCTTGATGGTACTGCTGCTGCTGAAGTTGCTGCTGCTGCTTCCTCCTGCTCCTGCTGCTGCCTCCTGCGGCCTCCTACTGCCGCTGCCGCGGATGGCACAGCACAGCACGCTGGCCTGTGACATGGCCCAGGCCCTTCCTGCCTACACACACTATCCGTGCAGCAAATGACAACGAGTTTGTGGGCCTCAACTCGCTAGAGCGCCGGGCGTACGAGCACCTTTTGCGGCGGCTGCTGTCCCTGGATAGCCGACCAGCGGTGGTGCTGCTGCATGCGTATCAGTGGTGGCGGGCAGCTGGTGGCGGCATGACCAGTGGCCTGTTTTACAAGGAGCCAGAGCAGCAGCTGACAACTCTGTCGCATGTGAGGCCTTGTGAATGTGCTCGTTGGTGCACAGCATCTGCCTGTGTGCCTGCCTTGTCGCATGCAAGGACGCTGCTGCGTCCGACACGCTCTATGCCTAACCTCATCATGCCCTGTGTGCTCTCCAGTACTACGATGTGCCCTCCCTGTCGATGCGCGCTGCGGCCTGGCGCAGCTGGTGGGACGGCGTGGATGGTTTCAAGGTGCGCCCAGGAGCCCGCATCATGAGTTGCGCCCAGGAGCCCGCATCATGAGTTGCTGTGCTGTATTGCACTGCACTGCTCTGCACTGCTCTGCACTGCTGCTTAGGTCCAGTGGGATTGCCGACAGCTGCCTTGGTCTGCCCAGGGTGATGCCGAAGTCCAGCCTTGACAGCTAGCCCTTCTTGAAACACAGGTCGACAAGGTACTCAAAGAGGGCCAGCATGCGCCCTTCGAACCGAACAATAGCATCGCTCAGGCACCTGCGGGCGAGGAGGCTCAATACTTTTACAATGACGTGTGAGTGCTGCGTGCCGTGAGTTGCTCGCTCGTGTGCCTGCGGTGACTGGAGTGGGATGATAAGATGCTGCTCCTTCCTTGCAGCCTGCCCTGCAGTCAGCCTTATTTTGGGAGCTGCACCTTTGTTTAGATTCCTGGCTGACCGAAGCTGGGGCATGCTGCACATGTAGCGCCGCTGCCTGCCCTGTTGATGCAGGGGCCACCCAAGCGCGCAGGGCCATGCCGCTCTTGCCGAGCTGCTGGCTGCCCTGGTGCAGCGCAGTGCAGCCGAGGCAGCCGCTGGTCTGTCGCCCACGGCACGCCAGTATGCGCAGCTGCTGCCGCCGCCGATGCAGCCGGCAATCCAGGAGGGGGAGCGAGATGCTTGCATCATTCATGACGGCTTCAAGGCGGCCATGGCTGCCAAGCAGGGCTTTCAGTATGTGGCAGAAGTGCCGGATGCCGCCACCAGGGACGCCCAGAAATGGGGCTGGGTGGCGCGTAGCGTAGGTGAGCAGGCAGAAATGGGCATGGGGGGGAGCAAGCAAGTCGAGGCGAGCCAGGGTGTTGTCTACCTTGCAGCGGCTGCGGCAGCGGCTTGCAAGCTGCAATGCTGCGCTCATTGCAGCACATGCTGCCATATGTTGACTTCCCCTGTGCCCGCAGGCGACTGGATTGAGTTTCAGGTGGACACATCCTCGTCAAATGCCACCGGGAACACCACACTTGGCAACACCACGCTTGGCACCACCACAGGCAACACTACGCTGCACCTCTCCTTCCTCCGCGGCTGGATGGTCAACTACGGCGACGCGCTGGTGTCATGCACATCAGGCTGTGCCTGCGATGACACGCCCTTCAGCTGCCTCAGCGAATTCATGTTCACGATGTACGTCCTACAGCCAGTGCAGGTGCGCAGCTGCTTGCCTGGCTGGCTGGGGCGTCCGTTCCATGCATGGCAGCTGGAAAGCATGCGGTTTGCCAGCAGGGGCATGGCTTTACACAGCAACTGCATCTTAGCAGCTGCATTACAGCTACTGCGCCGAGCCGCCAGCCAGCTTCCTGGCATTCTCCAAGTGTGGCTTCCTCCCACACTGCGCATGCAGGTGACGCGGCACCCCCAGTGCCGGATACGGGTGACAGTTGTGGATGCGCCACGAGCGCAGCCACCGACAGAGCACAAGGTGCATCTCAACGCACTGTTTGTAACAAGCTACTGAGAATTTGCATTCGATTACGCAGTTGTAGCATCAATGTAATTCAGTCCAAAGCAAGGCATCGGGCTCGGCCTGCATGCTGCGAAGCGGTTGTTGTGCTGGGAAGGTCGGCTGCAGCCGGGGATCGGCTGCAACAGTGCATAGGCAAAGCAAGATCTGCAAAGCTCTGTTGACGCCCACCACGCAGCAACTGCTTCTTGCCCCACCTGGCGCATGCTCACTTGTGAGTTGGTTACAGTTCAGGGAGGCATGGCCAGACTCATGGTTGGGAAAACAGCATACACAAAAGCAGAAGTGCGGCAAGAGCCAGCTAGCGCATCAAGCGCTGTGCTGTGGCTAGCACATGGGGACACGGTACGTTGTTGAGGTGGCTTCACGTCGTTGATGGGTGGGGGGCAAGGGCAGTTAGGTGGGCGACAATGCTCGTCCCACCCCACAGCCCGGCAAAAACATGCTCTTCGGCAGCCAGCTGCCGCCCTGGCTCCCTTAGTGGCCGCCGCCCGTCTTCTGCAGGCCCAGCAGCCTGCACAAGCGAGAATGCCGCGCATCAATTCAGTCAATCTGACAACAGCATGGCGCATTGCGTTGCCGAGTCTGTGCACACTGCACCTGTACGCTCCAACCGCCCATTTGCCCCGCAGGACAGGACCCGAGAGTCTGCGGGCAGGACGCCCCCCCTCGCCGATGGCAATCCCTCACACGACTGAATCTGAGAGCCCGCACCTGATGTAGTCCACCCAGAGCAGCGAGCCCAGGAACGTGTTGCCGGTGCGGACGATGAAGGAGAGGATGGCGCAGGCGGCGGGGTTGGACTTGAACACAGCCTCGATGCCGCGCTCCTCAATCAGGCCAGCCAGGATCTGTGCAGGTGGGAGGGTGGGGAGCAGCGCAAGGGGTGAGGCGGACTTCCAGCACAAGGAGGTGGCTGGAGGGCATGGAAAACAAGGCAGCGGCTGCCAGGCTGACCACCCGGCCCGCCGACCACTACAACAGGACAACACAATGCAACTTGATGGCTGGGACACGGGCGGTCTCACCTGGTAGCGCAGGTTGGAGGAGGAGGCCATGTAGGAGCCATACGCAGCACTCATAACCAGAACATCCTGCGAGGGGCGGGGCAAGAGGTGGTGCTGGGTCTGACTGGCCGCAAGGTGTGAGCGTGAGCTACAGGCGGTGGTCATTGATGCCACAACGATGGCGACAATGCCAGAACAACAGGCTGTTGGGGCAGTAGGGCCGAGTCGCCCTGGGTGGGATGTGCGGGTTGTGGGACTTTACCAGCCAGGCTCACCTGGGGCGGGTTGAGGGGCACGAAGGAGGGGTCCAGCATCTGGCGGGCGGCCATGAGCGCGTTGGTGATGCCCACGCCCAGCAGGCTGGCAAAGAAGCCCACGCCAAACAGCTTCGTGCCTGGGGAAAGGATGAAAGGGAGGAAACGTACGAGTCCAGGTCAGCCGGTGAGCAGCGGTGGGCGGCCACCGAAACGGCCCAGGTGGAAGTGTGCCCACAGGCTGCAGCCCATGCATAGCAGCGCCACACGGCGAGTGCGGACGTGGCCACTCTGGGTCTAGGCAGCCTGCTGGGCGCTCACGCCATGCCCTTCAGTCGACAGCTCACCGTTGCGCACGACAGCGCCCACACGCTGGCCAAAGGTGAAGGGTGCGTAGCCGGGCGGCACCTGCTCCGGGCGGGTGGGAGTGGAGGAGCAGCTGAAAACGCAGCATTGTGGCCCAGTCGGCTGTTTTGCACTTGCGTTAGCAAGCAAACGTGACTCAACCATGCAGCGCACGGTGGAGACCCGGTCCACTGTGCACATGTTGGATCGGGCGACCAGCCCTAGCATCATGGAGCAGGGGGCTCAGCAGCAGGGGCCCTCGCACCTTTTGGAAGGCGTTGTCGGGGCAGCCAGCAAACAGCTTGCCCAGCGGGTTGAAGCCGCCCGCGGCGGCAGCGCCCCTGCGGCACAACGCAAGCATAGGCTGGCAGTGAACGGGAGCCCACAGCAGGCGAACCGCAGCGGCACATGGTCGCAAGTGGCGTGCATTGCACGGGAGAGCACGTTAATGGCTGCGACAAGCATCCGCAGAGGGGCATGTGACACGGCATCAACGCACGAGCCGGGCTGCTGCTCAACGCTGGAGCTCACTTGGCCGAGTAGGTCGGCGCGGGCAGCCACACCAGCATGAAGTCTGCAATCACGGCCCTGCGCCACCACAAGGGGGGAACACGCTGTGGGTCAGCGGGGGCTGGGGAAGAGCACAGGCTGCCAGGCCACGACTGCTCCAGCCCTTTGCACGCCGCCTGCCTGGACACCCGCTGGCCGGAGCCTACTGCCCGCCTGACCGCCACGCATGGCTGGCAACCCCAGGGGCGTGCAGCTCACATCACGAGGTTGGCAAACACAAAGTCGAGCTGGGACTTGAAGTCGTCGCCGCGCTTGGTGTACTCGGCGGTGGTCTTGGTGCACACGCCGATGCCCACCTCAATGGCCACCTGTGGAGCACACATGTAGAGCATGCGGGCTGGTCAGTCAGGTTTCGGCTCCAACCGGTTTCAACCAGCGCAGGGTGGCCGCAGCGGCTATTCAAGGCAGCTGCTGCAGCTCAGCAATGGCTGCCAGCTGCGTGCCAAGCCGTGCTGGTGGTGGCCGTTCTAAGAGTGTTGGCTGCTGGCCGCACCTTGATCATGAAGCCCGGGTCAGCCAGCAGCCGCTCGCGGAAGCCGCTGCGAGGGAGGGCGCAGCAGCGTTGGTGTCACGGACCCCAGGCAGTGAGCAGGTGCGGCGCCGCCGCTCACCGGCAGCATCTGGCGGGCACACAAAGGACAGACTGCAGTGTCTGCCCCGCTGGCCCCAGGAGAGCTGGATCGCTGCAGCAGCACACAGGCACAGCCACATGTGCGCATGTGCATCGCGCCCTCACCCCATCTTCATGAGCCACGACAGGAAGGGGTTGCGGTCCATGTCCAGGAACCGCTGCAGGATCTCCTCGGGCAGCTTGCCGGCCTTGAGCGCCTCCGCCATCTCTGCCGGCAGCGACTCGAGGGCCTTGCCCGCCAGCAGCGCGCCGCCAGCAGCGCCGCCGCTGCCGCTACCATCGCCGCCGCCGCCGCCGCTGCCGCCGCTGCTGCCGGTGCCTGGAGGCACGGTGCCTCCAGTGCTGGGTGCCGCCTCATCCCCACGAGCGCTGCAAAGCTGCCAGGGCGCGCGGCGGCCGCTAGGGCGAGCGAATCCGCCCCGCCGAGGGCAGCGCTGCACGTGGCTGGGACCCACTCCTGCGTGCAATTGCGCCCGCACCATCAATGCGCTGGACGCCATTGTGGCTGCTCGCAGGCGCGTGGGTGTGAGGAGCAAGGGCTTCTTTGCCGGGTAAAGCAGGCGCCCGCCCTTTGTCGCCAATCGACGATGAAAGTGCACCGTTGTCACAATTGAGCACAGATCCCGGGCGATGGAGCTGGGCAGGGGTGTCCTGCCAGCTGTGCACCCAGCTGTCTAGGGTCAGGGCGAGATCCAGCGCTCGAAGTCGCTGCCCGGCACGCAGCGTTGCATCAGAGGCTCTGAATCGACTGAATGCCGGCGTCAGACTGCAGCTCTCCGCCATGGCCACCAGCCGCCGCCACCGCCCCGCGCCCACCACTCTTCCGTCCTCGATCATGCTACAGTCCGTGCTTCTGTTTCTGCAGTGCTGGCAGTCCTGATAGAACCATGCGATGCTCTGCAGTCTCTATGGTGGAGGCCAATCTCCAGACATGTTGAGGAAGGCAAGGAACGGCGGGCATTGAGACCCAGCGGGCCGCCCTGATGGATTGGCGGCAGGACGCAATCATTACAGCAAGGAAAGGAACGCGCCAAATAAAAGGCATGGCCATGGAACCGCTGCTTCCTGCTGAAGCTGCTGCCACCATAGTACCCGTTATTCTGTCTACTGCCGCCACCACCACCTCTGCCGTAGCACCGCATGGCCCTCTGCTGGGGGATGGGGCTGCCGCACATTCTGCTAGCACGCTGTTTGTCTTCAGACGTACATGCTCTTAAACCGCACCTACACGGTGCTACTACACCTTGCACTGAATGGAAGGTCAGGCACATCATCGAACTGCGATGCAAGGCAGGCACGAGTGGGCACAGCAGAATCATCACACGTGCTGGGTGCTGAGTATAAGTATCAAGTGGTGCTCGCTAGGGCAAAGGCGTCTCTGAGGGCAGGGCAATGCAACATAAGAAACAAGTGCAGGTCGGTCCGTCTGGTGTGTTCTACTCTAGCTTTAGTCGGTCCAGTCAAAACATGTTCGGTGGGATGCGCAGCTATCTGTGAGAGCGATTTGGTCCGGCCTCGCCCGCTTTGGGGGTTGCAGCCGTCGTCACTCAGGCAGCCAGCCGCATGCTGCGCCGCCGAGTGGTCACAGTGGAGGTTGGGGAAGCCGGCACGTCGGCAGGCACAGCAGACCTGCGCCGGCTGGTGCGGGGCGCCGTGCCTGCGGTGGTAAGGGACAAAGGACCCAGCATTGGGTTGATGGTGCTCCATTCCACAAGGGTGCGGCAACAGCGACAACAGAGCACCAGCCGACTGGCGGTTTTGTAGCGAGCGTGGCCACCCTCTCTGTGCGGGTGCACAATGCTCACCAGGCGTGGCTGTGGGCAGCGCAGATGCACGCCGCTGGCGAGGCGCCACCACTGAGGGCAGGCCCTCGTCCTCCGCCTCTGCAATCACGGCCTCGCTCTGCCGGCGGGAGCGGGGCGCCCTGCATGGGGACGCAAGAACATCCAGGAGAGGGGTGTTGCAGCAGCCACCCAACAGCTTGCTAGAGGTGCCGCAAGCCGGTGCGGCACGCCTGTTTTAGCGCAAAACACGACGAGCTGCCCAGGGCATCTGTGTTGGCAGACATGCAAGCGTGCTGTTTCGCTGTCCCACATATATGCAGCACAGGTACACAAAGCGCACCTGCCCCCGACTGCAGGCGTGGTGGTGGGGAAGGCGGGCATGGCCGCAGGCTCCTCATCCAGCGCTGCCTCCTCCTCCTCTGTGGCCGCATCGCTGCTGGCTGCCGCCCGCATGCCCAGCGCAGCCAGGGCGGCAAGGCCCGCCACAGCGGCTGCTGCAGCGGCAGCTAGAGCGCTGGGCTGGACCTCACGGCCAGGCGTAGCTGCCTCTGCCACGGCCGCAGGAGCGGCTGGAGGTGCGAGGAAAGGAAGGCGGGCCCGCACCTGCTGCCACACGGGGGCGAAACGAGCGGCGGCAAACGCGGCTGCCTGGCTGTGCAGCGCACCGGCAGTGGCCGCTGGCTGGGGCTTGGCCGCTGGCTTGGCATGGGCTGCAGGCTGCACTGGCGCGGGGTGGGAAGCCGCAGGAGCCTGAGGCTTGGATTTAGCTGCAGCCTGGGGCTTGGGCTTGGCAGTAGGCTGGAGCTGCGGCTTCGCGGCAGCTGGTGCAGGGCTGCTGGCCGCAGCAGAAGCCTGCTTCACATGGGCGGCAGAGCTGAGTGCCTTGCTGGTCGCCTTGACCACAGCAGGCGCGCTGGCCTTGGCAGCCGGCTGGCTGGCGGCAGGCTGCGGCTTGGGCACAGTTGCCTGGGGCTTGGCAGCCGTGGCGGGCTTCCGGGTGCTGGCCTGCTCCTGCCTCAGCTGCTGCTGCTGCTGCGCCTTGGCAGGGGCTGGCTTGGTGGTCGGCTGAGGGGACACGGCGTTCACAGCGGCGGCAGCCTTCTTTGCGGCAGCCACCCGCTCGCGATATGCCCGTTCAACCGCCTGCCGAGCCTGCTGGGCAGCGGCACGAGCCTGCTGCGCCTGCCGCAGAGCAGCTGCGTGCAGCTGGCTGGTGTGACGGGAGGCAGCAGCCTTCAACTGGCCGGCACTGTGGGTGGCAGCTGCGCTCAGCTGGCTGGCATGCCGAGAGGCTGTAGTGCCCAGCTGACGGACGTGGGCAGCCACGTCAGGAATGCGGCCTGCGAGGTTAAGGGGAACCCAACAGAAGCGCCGTTGCAGGTCAGGCAGCAAAAAATGCTTAGTACCGCTGACATGTAGCTAAGCTACCACAGAGCTGGTAGGGGCAGGGCATGGTCGGGCAGTGCCACCATGGTGCACATCCCCCGCAGCTGCCTGCCCCGCTCCGCACTTCCTGCCACTCTCACCTGACAGGTAGCGCTGTTTGAGGGTAGGGCTGAAGGCGTGCATGGCCAGCGGAGCCGCCAGCAGCAGGCCGCCCAGCAGGCACAGCAGCACCAGCTGCACGGTTGGCAGGGACAGCAGGGAGCTGCGCTCGGCCCGTGCCACCGTGGCACGGCGCTCGGAGGTTGGGGCAGCAGCCCGGCCCGAGGCAGCAGTCTGGCCCGCCTTACCAGCAGCAGGTGCTGCCGGCTGGGCGGGCGCTGCCAGCTCGGCGGGCGCTGCCGCCGCCGGCTTGGCTGCCTCCTCAGCAGCTGGGGCGGCAGGTGCGGCGCTGGTGCTGTCCACCGCACCAGCTGCCTTGGCGTCTGCGGCGGTGAAGTCCAGCGAAGCCACAGTGCGCGCGCGTGCGCCGCCGCTCTCGCTGCTGGCCTGGCTGGCCTCGCTGTCGGCAGGGCTGGCTGGCTCAGCGGCGGCCTCAGCAGGCTTGCTCAGGTGGGAGGACATGCGCAGCCACGTGGCCAGGCCTCCGGTGGGCGCGGCAGCCATCTGCGGCATGGGGGCAGCCATAACAGGGGGCACATGTGAGATGCAATGGCAGCAAGATGACAAGCAACCCATGGCGTGTTTCCCAGCAAAAACCGGCTTGCACTGCATGCTCAAGTGTCAACTGTGTCGACAGCGCCGCCAATCAAAGCTAGCAGCCCAGCACGTCGTGAGCGCACCACTGCCTTGGGCCCCACTGCCACCGGGAAGCTGCGGGGGAACTGGGTGGCCGGGGAGGGCGCCACGCCAGTCTCGGTGCGCGGGGTCAGCTTGCCAGCTGAGCCCAGCAGGCGGGGCGTGGGCATATCGGCTGCCAGGTGTGCCGCCGCCGCAGCGGGCAGCTGCACCGGGGACGCAGCCCTGCACAGGTGTACAGGTGGGGGGTGGCAGCCAATGGTATATCACCTCCATCAGCCGGTGCCCGTTTCTGAAGCCAGCTGCGCACAACGGCGTTACATCACCCACAACCGCAAGGCTCAACCAATTTCCCCACTCGTCAAGTGTGCAGCATCCATCAGCTGTACCCACCGGGCGGGGGACGCCACGCTTCCCACCAGCGCAGCGCCTGCTGGCGAGCGCGCCTGCCCAGCCAGCCACTTGCGGGCGGAAGACACAGACTCTGCATGCCAGGTTGGTGCACCAGCACAGCTTGTTATGAAATGCAATGGCACGGTGCAAGAGCAAGGCTGCTGAGTCGCTGTACCGGGCATTTGAATACGGAGCGTGACTCAGCTTCCGGCATGGCAAGCAGTAGGACAATGCGTGAGTTGAGCTGCACGCACCAGTGGCGCCCTTGAGGTCTGAGAGCTTGCCAGAGCCGCCCAGGCGCGGAGTCTGCAGAAGCGAGGGGCACAGGCAGAGGCGGCGCACCATCACAGCAGCGGAGGGCGAAGCCTCTGGGCCACAAACATGACAGTTGTGCCGACTAGCCTCGCCAGCGCACGCACTGCGCATCCCTCAGCCCCATCAAACATGCTCCCCGATATTATCAGTGCAGCCTTAGCATTGGGACCGCACCTCCTCGCCCTCATCCGCGGCAGGCTTGACGACGGTTGAGTCGGCAGGCTGGTCAAACAGTGGGTTGGTGCTCATCAGCAGGCTCCTCCCCGCCGGCGTCCGCGCTGCCGGGCGGAAACCAAAGGGTGCCGACGAGGGGCTGTGGGCTTGAGCGTCATCCTGCCTGGACAGGTCCAGGCGCGGGACGGCGGCCGCCATCGGCGTCGGCTCCGTCTCGGCGGCGTCGGCTGCTCAGGTGCCAACGGCTCGCACGGCGCAAGCGATCTGTAGGACTTTGTGCCCCGCTGTTGCGTTTGTGAGACGCGGCCTGGAGGAGCAGCAGCCAGGGCCGCGGAGCTGTCCGCTCGGGGGTGGTCGCGGCACGGCTTGCAACGCCTGTGCGGTTGGAAGGGAGCTACACGTGCTTGCAAGCAACCGCGACTGTCTCGGCAATGCGCAGAGCTGGGGTTTTGAATGGATTTGGCAGCCGCCACGTCGCTGCGCAGGCGCGGCGCGGCGCGATGGCTGCCCATGCGGGCCCCTGCCGGCTCTTTTGGCAAATTGCTCAACATGCCCAACACACGGGAGACTGTGATTTGGCGAGAGGTGCTGCCAGCGGCTTGCTGCGACGCCGTGCAGGTTTGCGCCGTCTTGCACCTTGGTCCTAGCGGGCTTTGGGGGATGTGTGCTGCAGCGCCGGCATCCTCTGATCTATGTTGGCTGCCCGCTCGATGCATGCATAGGCCACAGCCGCCGCCGCCGCCGCTTCGTGCACCCCACCTCCCGCACCGCTCCCCGCTGCTCTTCGCAGGCGGATGCTGCAGCCCTGGCAGAGTGCCCCAACTACTGGGTGCCTCGTGATGTGGTGGAGGGCCGGGAGCCCGCCATCACGGCAGCAGAGCAGATTGTGCAGCAGCTCTACCAGCGGCTGGTGGCGCCGCGGCTAGCGCCGCACACCGACGCCTTCCTTGGGGCCGAGTACTGGTGCCAAGTTTATGAGCGAGGCCGCGGGCTGGGCTTCCATTACGACAAGGTGGGCAGTGGTGCACAGCACAGGAGGTGTTTTGAAGCAGCAGCATGCAGACCGGTT
>VFQQ010001930.1_pt1 | contig 26034 bp, 34 predicted proteins | sample 3512341 | NCBI WGS metagenome assembly VFQQ01 (sample SAMN10412373, study PRJNA504923) | tailings metagenome | isolation source: Relicate 2 Philex TSF1 revegetated site | place: Philippines: Tuba, Benguet | collected 2017-08-29 | reverse complement strand
ACCCTCGCGTCGACGGCGACAGTCCGCCCGCCGCACAATTTCCTCGTCCTCCTGCGGCTATTCAATGAATCGAGCGAGCAGCCGATCGAATCGTATAGCTTCAGGTATCCCTAGCTCGTGTGCTTTCGATTTCAATTCTCCTATGAAACATATCAAAATTTGGTTTCTTGTCATCACGCTGCTGACACTCAGCGGCTGCATGTCCAGCCCCGCCAGTTCCGGCGACGGCTATCGTGCCCCATTCCCGTCGGGTCACGCCGGCCATCGCCACTGAGGGGCGCTCACCAAGGTAAAACACGGCGTCGGGTCGAAAAACCCGGGCTCAGCGGCCCGGGCTTTTGCGTTTGTGCGATCGATCAGTCGCGATGCTTGCGGCAGATGTCATACCACTCACATAACCAGTCCGACATTTGCTCTATCTCGGCGAGCTGCACGACTTCGATTTCCTCGCACATTTCGAGCAACTCCTCGTGATATGCACGCTCCTGGCATTGGCGCGCCCGGACGACGGCCTTGCGATGGTGCTTGATCATGGTCTCCATGAACTCGATCTCGAACTCGGCTCCGGACAGCGCAGCGAGCTTTTCCATCTCCTTCTGCATGCCCGGTGTCATCTCGGGTTCGTGCTCGATGCCATACCACTCCGAAAGCCATTCTTGCATGGTAACGATCTCTTCCATTTGCGCTTCGCGGATCTCTTCGCACATCGCACGCAACTCAGAATGCACCGCGCGATCCACGCAGAGTTCCGCCATCATGACTGCCATGGCGTGGTGATCGATCATTTCGGTAAGAAACCTGATCTCGTAGTTTTGCTGGCTGCGCGTGGGCGCAGGGCCGGCGGCGAAGGCCGTCGCCCCGAACACGAACGAGCAAAGCAGGAATGCCGCGCGGAAAAATGCGGAATGCTGGATCATGGTAAGTCCTCCTTGGTTCATTAGCGGTTGGTGCGGCCCGATCCCGCACCAGCCATTTCGCGACACGCCTCGGCGCAACGGCGACACGCCTCGGCGCATTCCCGGCAGTGCTCCATGTGCTGGTGCCGCGCGCACTCTTCACCACAGGCATCACAGATTTCAGCGCAGAGCTGGCAAATCCGTTCGGCAAATTCGGAGTCGGCGGCCATCTCCCGCTCCGCAAGCGCGCAAATCGCGGCGCAGGTGCGATCGAGTCGGATGCACCGTTCCATGTCCTTGACGTTTTCCTCGCTCAAACAGGCCGTTGCACAGTGTTCGCACGCTCCGGTGCATTCGTGACAAGCCTCGATACAGTGTTCGTATTTCTTGTGAGACATTTGATTCTCCTGTTAAGGGTTGAAGTTGAGCGCTCACCCTAACACCGCGACGCGTAGGCGAAACATCAGGAGAAGACAGGCACGCCTGGCCGAGATGCTGAACCACCGGCCGTCAAGCGCACACCTCCTCCGCCACTGGACCGAACTCCCACGTTTAGAGCAGAAGCGCAATTGTGCGGGCAGTCCCTTGTCCCTTCGTTAAAAGCCTTTCCATCCCTCGCGAATCAGCCGCGCGCCGAACGCATCAAAATATCGGTGTCTGCAGCCAACAGCTGCAACCTAGCCACTATTTCACATCGATGATGCAGTTTACGCTGCCGTGAGGATTCGGAATCCACTCGAGGGCTTCGGCATCAGGAACCCAACGTCCGTCCACCACGAAGAGATATTCGTAGCGCCCAGGGGGGAGAGGCAACGCGATGGCCCATTTGCCATCTGGCCGTCGCGTCAGTAAGTGCGATTGAGGGTTCCAGTCGTTGAAGGATCCAGCGAGCGATACCGCACGTGCCGATGAATTGACGTGCGTGAACGTAATTTTTCGGGGAGTCGCTTTTTTCATGGTGATCAACAGTGAAACGTGGATCTGCGTATGGGGCACTGCGCATTCGCTGCACAAAGCTGCGCAAAAAATCGCTGGACGCTGTTTTGTCAGCGCAGCCTCACAGGACTCCTAACGCACCTGCGGCTTCCGCTCTGGATTCGGACATTCTCCGATGCGCGCTTCGGGATTATCGCCTACGGCGCCCGTGCGGGGGTGGCGTTGACGTGCCGTTTCACAGCAACCCCCGTGAACACGCCATTAGCAGAGCCCACCACACCTGAACAACAAGCCATCGCCAAGCAACCCAAAGCACTCCTCGGTCGGTTGCTGTTCGATCTAGCCAACCACGCCCTTCCTCTGCGACCGCTGTTCGCACCGCTCGGGAGGCGTTGCAAACCCGAAACCCTCATCGGAAGAGCTGGAATGCTGCGTCTGCCCAACGGGGCCCGGGTAAAGCTGGCAAGCATCGCGAACAACTACCTGAGTTTTCAGCTATTTTGGCACGGGGCTTACTTCTACGAGCCGCTAACATCAGCTCTGGTTGAAACGCTCACCAGGAGGCCGTGCGTGTTCGTGGACGTGGGGGCGAATGTCGGCTATTATTCGCTGTTGGTGGCGTCAGGCGGCAACGAAGCCCGAGTGCTCGCGATCGAGCCGAATCCCAAGATAAGCGCACTGCTGCGTCGTAATGTCGAAGCCAACCGGCTACCGATCGAAACGTTCGATCTCGCGCTTTCAGAACGGTCCGGCAGCGCCCGCCTCTTCATAGCAAAATCCGACCACAGTGCTACGCTTGCCTCAGACTTCGAGGCGGCATTCGTAGGGGACATTGAAGTGCCGACCGAGTGCTTGGACACGTTTCTCGAAAAGCACGCACCCCGCGGTCACTGCGTGATCAAGATCGACGTGGAAGGGCATGAAGAAAAGGTGCTGCTCGGAGCGACAAGGACGCTGACCGATCGCAATCCGGATATCATCATTGAGGCATCCAGACCACAGAAGAACAGCCCGCTTAATTGGCTAAGCGGTCTCGGCTATCGCGCATATTCGATCACCGACGAAGGGCTCCGCTGGACCCTTGACTGGTCGCCCACGGTTCGGGACGGCTTGGTTTTCCTAAATTTGTTCCTCTCCAAGCGCGCGCCCGCGGAGGTGGAGACATTGTCGGAAGCGGTAAAACTTCGCGCCGCCAGCGTTGACCTAAGGAAGTCGAGCAAACTCGCCGATCCTGTCGTGCTGAAGCGCGCGGCAATGTTGGCCTGAGCCAGTCCCGGACACGGAGAAGAGTTGCGGCGGAACGTGCGTGCGTTCCGCCGCATCTATCATGCTAGGCGCTTATGCATCAGTCCTGTCCAGGATGCCCCATCTGGCACTTTGCTCCAACCCATGTGCTGATAGAAACCGATCGCGTGCCGGTTCTCCGGGACGACTCCTAGATGGATTTCTCGATAGCCCAGTTCGCGCGACAGTTGCTCGCCGGCGCCCAGCAAGGCCTTGCCGACGCCATGCCCATGAAACGCCGGGTCGGTGGCCAAATACTGGATACCGAACGAGCGAGGCTCGGGCGCCACTTCGGTTCCGGCAGTTCGTTCGCGTCGGCGCCTGAAAGGCTGGCTGAGGAGCTCCCGGATCAACCGCACACCGACGACAATCCGATCGCGGAACATGGGCTCGCGAAGTAGCCGCGGGTTGAGCGCGATTCGCCAGGCCACAAAGACGAAGTTGTGTCGGAGAAACGTTCTATCGCTTTGGCGACGGATCCCGACGAAGCAGAATCCGATGAGGCGATCGTCGACAAACGCGCCAATGGCTTTCGCGCCTTCGTCGTAGTGCATCAGGGAATAATAATAGCGCCGCAAGGCCTCCAAGCCTAGTTTGGCCATTGCGGTGCGAGGAAAGGCACGCGAGTGAACGCGAGCCACTTGAGGCAGGTCTTCTGACGTAAGGAAGCGTAGGTTCATCGGAGGAAGTAAACTGGTGATCTGACGATTTCGTCAGCAGCTTCGCTGGCTGCACCCGCAGCCCAGCACTTACCGTTCGGATCCGTCTGAACGGACCCGCGGTCTTACCATTTACTTTTCCGATGGCGGTGCGTTGGCCTGAACCAATCGGCTTACAATCTGCGCGGTCAGAGATGCGACTCCAGGCGGTCCAGTCGCCTGAACGCCGCCGCTGTCCTTAGGCGTGAGAAGCTCCGTCGTCCACCCCCGCGCCACTGCGACCCACAGCCATTCCCCTTCCGGGGTAGCGGCGACCGAAATCTCTCCGGGCGGTGCGATCGCAAACGATCCGAATTCCTCGCAGCTACAAGTGTGATCCGCTTTCTGATGCTCGGTGTCGGCTTGTGCAACAGCGCGCGCTTCGGACTGCCCGCGATTTGGCAAAGGAAATTGCAGGACTCCGCTGACGCAGACGGTCACAAGATACAACCATATGGCAGCGCCAGCTAGGTAGGCGAAGACGCCTCGGAGGTTGGCTTTGGCGGTTGCCATCGGGACACTCTACCACAGCAACGCGCGCCGAGCACTCCGGTGCCGCCCGCTTAAGCGCGTCAGGCCCTCCCCGGACTCCTGCTGCTTCAATCGGCGAAGAGAGATTGCCGAAGGAGTTTTCTCGCCCGATAGACTCTGGCTTCGACCGCCTTCACCGACAGCCCAAGCACAACGCCCGCTTCTTCGTGGGACATCTCTTCCATCACGGTCAGCAGAAAGGCCGCCTTGAGCTCTTCTGGAAGATCGTCGATGGCTGCTTGGGCCAACTCCAGCTGTTCGGATCGCACCGCCTTCAGGCCCGGATCGCTTAAGGTTGAAGATGCCGCCGTGTTGGCGGCGGACTCCCAAGGCTCCCGCAGCGCCTCACGCTTCACGTGCTTGTTGCGCGAATGATCGCGCACGAGGTTCAACGCGATGTGGTGCAGCCATGTGCCGAATTTTGCCTGCGGCTGGAACGTCGCGATTTTGAAGTAGGCGCGGACAAACGCCTCTTGCGCGATGTCGCGCGCAGTCGTTTCGCTGCGAGTGTAGCGGTAAAGAAAGCGAAACAGCGGCTCCCGGTGCCGCGCCATCAATTCGACCAACGCAGATTCATCCCCGTCCTTTAGCGCTTGGACGAATTCAAGGTCAGGATCCTGCGCCATGGCTGCGGCTAATGGGACTCCTGCGAGAGCGCATCGGCCGTCAGCTTCAGCAGCTTGTCGTATTGCTCGGGTGTCAGAGCGGTTCGCATCTCGAAAACGTGCTCGAGCGTCAGTTGCTGCAGTTCCGCCTGGGCCACGTGGATCTTTTGAACGGCTTCCTCGACCTTTGGCGACTTGGCTTTGCCCTCGAGAATGGCTTGGGCGAGCTCGGCGTTTGCCGCCCGCAAGCGCGCCAGCAGAATCGTGCGCTGTTCGTTGAACCGCTTCTCCGTGATCGCAATGGCCTGCTCCTGCTCCGGTGTGACATTGAGCTGCCGATGCACCCACGAGTGGGCATCTTCAGCAACGTGGCTTCGGCGCATCCACATTTCTGTCAGCGCCGTCGACCCTGCGGCGACGGCGACGACGGCAAGCAGGAATAGGGTGGTTCGAGCTCGAGCGGTCATCGCCGTGCGAGAAGCGTCAGCGGCAAGTGCCGTGGCGTGGCGGAAAACACGTCCAGTCCCAAGGCCTCGGCATCCGTCATGGGCGGGCGCGGTGCGACGAATGCGGTGGTAAGGCCGATGATAACCGCTGCTGCCGCCGCCGCGGCCATTACGCGGGGATTTTCCCATGCGGTCCACCACTTCACCGTCTGCTGCCGTAAGCGAATTTCACGCAGCACCGCCTCGTCGAAGCCTGGACCCACCGGGGGGACAGGAACGGCTTTCAGGGCTGAGATGATTTGGGAAAGGTTATGATGCATGTGGAGGGCCGTTCTTTCTGCTAAATAACATTACCGAGGAGTCTTTCGATGGCAACGCTGGCTTCGAGAAACTGCTGGAGCGCTGCCAGTCGTTGCTCACGGGTGTCGAGCAAAGCTCTCTGCGCCTCCAAGAGCTGAAGGAAGGTCGCTTGACCTTGGTCGAATGCAGCCTGACTTCGCTGCACCACTTCCATTGCGGCGGGCAGCACGCTGCTCTCCAGCGTTTGAATCTCGTTCCGAGCGGAGGCGAGTGTGGCGAAGCGTGAGCTAAGGTCGGCTTTCAGCCGGATAGTAGCGCTCAATTTTTGATGCTCTACCTGTCGCGCCCTTGCCCGGGCTGCGGCGACCGCAGAATCGTATCGGTTATGGACGAACAAAGGAACCTCGATCCCCACCACTGCCGTCGCATTTTCGTCCTTGCGCAGGAATCTCACGCCGGCGCTAAGCCCGATATCTCGGGTCGAGCGCTGTTTCTCGACTTCCGTTTCCGCCCGTCGCCTTTCGGCTTCGGCATCGAACAGCTGAATCTCGGGAGAGGCGTCGAGCTTTACCTGTAACATCTCAAGGTCGCCCGCCCAAGGAGCACCGAGGCTACTTGGGGTGACGACGCTCACGGCCGCTAAATCTTCGTCTGGCCCGCCTACCCATTGGGCGACAAGAGCCTTCTTGGCCGCCTCTAACGCCTTGGCCGCCGCTGAGGCCTTGGACCTCGCAGACGCAATCTCCAGATTTGCTCGCGAGACTTCCACTCCCGTCGCTTGCCCTGCCGCGTGCAACCGTTGTGTCGATTGCGCAATGCGCATCGCGAGCGCGACCGCGTCTTCCGCCAAGGCCGCCTGTTCCTGTGCGACGAACAAGGCATTGTAGGCGTTGGCCACCCGCTCGCGAAGGTCGGCGATTCTGATTTTGTATTCCGCCTCGGCCACCGGTCCCGCGGCTGCCGCAGCTCGCCGCGCCACCGCTCGCTTCTGGCGACGAACAATGTCCTGCCGCAATCTCACCGTCAGCTCCCCATCGTCAAACCCACGGTAAGGCCGGCGTGCTCCGAAGTTCTCCAGCTCGGTATCGAGCACCGGATTCGGTAGACGCCCCGCCTGATCGACCGTTCCGTCAATCGCAGCGCGCTCCTCCTCCCACACCAGCCCTTCGGGAGTGGCGGATAAAGCGCGCTGCCACGCAGTCTCGAGGGAGATCGGCTGCGCAAATGCGAGGGCGCATCCTGTCAGGGTCAGAGCGATCGTGCAGAGTTTGCGTGGCGCGAGCATTTGCATGGGAAACCCGGCAGATCGCTTCAGTGATGCTTGTGCTCCGCCGGCTTTTCTGCCGCGGGCGCCTTCGCAGGCCGTATCGATCCGCAAGTGAGCATCGACTTTCCGAAGTAGGGATTTCCTACCTTCGGAGACGCTTGAACCCAATCGCCGCCGCCGCCCTTCACCATCGGACAGTGAGCGAGAAACAATCCGTCATGATCCGTAGCGACCTTCACCGCGCGCTTGCTGAGTTGCTTGAAAGATTCGCGAGCTGACGGCAAAGAGCCGGCACCTGCGAGCGCTTCGGCATTTTGGTCTTCCTTGATCGCACCCGCGGCTGACTTGGCCGCGGCGAGATCGTCAGCCGCCAACGCGACCCGGATGCTCTCGTAGTTCCGGAGGAATTCCATGTCGGCTGCCTCGTGCGAGGCTCCGCTACCAGCTTGATGGGCCGAAGCCGAAATGGCGGCGGCAATGGCCGCGAGAACGATGTGTGATTTGAGTAGTTTCATGCGATTGAATCTGATTTGACGGCCCTCAGCAGTGTGATCGTGCCGCACGGTGTTGAAAATTGCTCCGTGGTCTCAACCGATTTGAATCCCGCCTCGCGCACGAGCAGGGGCAATTCACCACTCGCGTGATCCCGCGTCGGGCTGAACCCGTCAAGGATACGCACCGAAAGGAACGCCGCTTCCATGAGCAAACTCGACGGCTTGCCCCAATCGGCGATGTGAAGCTGGCCCTTGGGGCGAACCACGCGGTGCATCTCCTGCAACGCTTTGATTTTTCCGGCACGCTCCAAGTGGTGCAGAAACAAACTGCAGCTGACCTTGGAAAAACTGTCGCTCTCGAAGGGGAGCTGATCAGCGAGAGCCCGCACGAGCCGGACTTTCGACCGGTAGAGCGCCACCTTAGCGTGCGCACGCTGCAGAATCCGATTGTCGCCGTCGATTCCCACAAGATCGACGTGCTGAGTTACTGCAGCGATGTCGCTGAGAAACGTCCCGGTGCCGCATCCCACGTCCAGGACCGTCTCCCCGGGCACCAGCTTCATTTGTGCGAGCAGAGCCTTCCTGAAGGTCCTCTCACGCGTGGTCCAGCTGACAACCGGATCATACCAGCCCGTGAGAAAATCGAAGGCCAACGCCGGAACATACCGTTCGCTCTTCATCTGCTATTTCGCCTTCGGCGGATTGCGGGACGAACTGTGCGTCTGGATAATCTGCCATCGACCAGCAGTCTTCTTCAGCACGCTCGTTGCCACGCCCTTGCGTTCGATTACGCGATTGTCCGCCTTGAGCACGATCTTGTAGAGGTAAGTTTCGACGGCAAAGGCATACGGCAGATCAATCCGCACGTCCGCCTTGTAGTCCCGGAACGAAAATTCCGCGAACTCTGCGAGTTCGGGGCCGATATGATGCTCAAGATAATTCGCGAAGGTGCCTTCCACGCCGCCTGACTCGAATACTTGGGAATCTGCCGAAAAGAGCTGACCCAATTGTGACACATCCAATTTTTCGAGACCGCGCTTGTAGGCCGCGAGAACAGCTTTCACTGCGTCATCGTCGTTCGTTGGGAGAGGCTGCTCGAGCGGAGCAGCCGGTTTGGGGGAGCTAACGGACGCGCCTCCCAATTGCGCTTGGAGTAGCTTAAAGGCCGCGGCCAGCTTTTTGGTCTCGGTGTCCGCCTTCTTCTGCTGCGCGGTGTCGGCGGCTTCGTGAACGCTATCCGCAAGCAGTAAGACCTGTTTCACCGCCGCCTCGAATCGGCGCCTTTGTTCCGCGCCCAAACCATCAGCGTGGGTCGCGATTTGCTTCAACGCCGCGGCCAGGAGGTCGGTTTGCTCGTGGACTCCATCAAGTTGCTTGGCGCCTACGAGAGATTCGATTCGGGACACCGCGGCCGCCGCGATCTCGGCCGGGTTCTGGACCGCAAACTCGGTCGGGCCTTGGTGCGGCTTGTCATCGTGGGCCAGCAAGGCCGTGCTAGTCACCAGCGCGAGCGAAACCAGCAAGAGGACGTTTCGGGGGAATGAGATAATGTGCATAGCGTGGAAGGTCTACGTTCAACGAGAAAAGCCGGCCGAACCCTCATTTGTTCAGGGAAAACGAACTAACAAATGAGGGAGTAAGACAGCGCTGTCGTTCCACAGGTGGCATGAATACCCATCACCTCAATCGGGTAGCCACGTGGGGGTGGCGAGCGCTGGTCGGACTCGGCTTAACCCTCTTCATGGCGAGCTGCGCTTCCACCAATCAGGTGATATCGGGTGGGCGCGTAGTTCCGGTAACGCGCGGCGCAGTTGCCGAGATGAAGGTCGACAAACTTTGGGTGCAAGAGACTGATCAGGGATTAGTGCTGAATGGCTACATGCTACGTTCGCCCGGTGCGCCGAAAGGCGCATCGGGCCACGTGGATGTGGTGCAATTCGACGCGAACGGCGGGATTGTGGAGATCACCCATGTCCCAGTCTCGGAATGGAGGAAGCAGCCCCGCCTCCGCTCCAGTCTTGCGAGCTTTCGGGTCGCCCTGGACAGACTGGCTGAATCAACGGCCCGTATTGAGGTGATACCGCAACTGGGAGCACACCGCAGCTAATTGCTCGATCCGCTGAGGGGAAGTTCGCGTCGGCTCGTTTAACAACCCCATGCCACGCGATTTCTGGCGCTCGGTCGCCTTCACTTCATTGGTAGCTCTTGCGCTGTCCTCCCCCGCGCTCACGGCGCACGAGGGCCACGATCACGGACCAAAGCTCGGGGAAGCGGCCGCGATCGGGCCCGTCACGCTGTCGCCCCAAGCCCGGCAGAACTTAGGAGTCGAGACCGTTGAGGCTTCAATTTCCGAGATCCGGAAGACCACTGGCCTGCTGGCGCGCGTTCAGTCTCTACCGGAGCGCACCGCGCGCCTGTCCGCAAGGATCGAAGGCCAAGTCAGCGAGATCTACGTCAAATTGGGCCAGAAAGTGAGGACTGGAGATGCGCTGCTGAAGCTCACCCCGCGCGCCATCGACACGCCCGCGGTCCTTCTTCGGGCACCCATCGATGGTGTAATCATGGCCCAAAATGCCTCGGTCGGCTTTCCATTCACACCCGAGACGGTGCTGGTCGAGGTTTCCGACCTGAGCCAAGTGCTGGTGCGCGGCGTCGCCTACGAAAATGCCGATCTCTCCTCCATACAGGAAGGCACCGCCGTGACCGTGAGGCTCGACTTCTTCGGTGCGGAAACGTTTACGGGACACGTCGAACGAATTGCTCCCGCACTTGATCCCGAAACGCGCACCTTTGAAATCTACGCGTTGGTCGACAACCAAGGCCTTCGGCTAAAGCCGAACCTGCAGGGAACGATGGCAGTTGGGGTCGGCGAACCATCAGTCGGCATCCTGCTGCCATCGCGGGCAGTGCTGGGAGGACTCGGAAACTTCTTCATCTTCGTGGAAACCGAAGAAAACACGTTTGAGCGGCGCACCGTCGTGACAGGAATCCGGAGCGGAAACGACGTGGAAATCGTCGAGGGAGTCCTGCCGGGCGACCGCGTCGTCGTGCGCGGCAACTACCAACTCCAGTTCGCCGCGCCCAAAACCGGCGAGGCTCCCGCGGCGCCGGGCACGCACACGCACGCCGACGGCTCCACTCACAAGCACTGAGGCGAAGGCGTCATGTTCGACCGCATCATTCGATTCTCCCTGCGCAACCGGCTCTTTGTCGTCGCGTTCGCCGCGCTGCTGGTCGCTTACGGCGGCTATGTGCTGGCGAAGCTGCCGGTCGACGTGTTCCCCGACTTGAACCGCCCGACCGTCACGATCTTCACCGAAGCCGAGGGACTCGCCCCGGAGGAAGTGGAATCGCTGGTCACTTTCCCGATCGAATCGGCGATGAACGGCGCCACCGGTGTGCAGCGCGTGCGCTCGGCCTCGACCATCGGACTGTCGATCGTCTGGGTCGAGTTCGACTGGAAACAGGACGTTTACCTCGCGCGGCAGATCGTGACGGAAAAGCTCCAGCAGGTCACGGAGCGGCTTCCAGCCGAGACACGCCCCGTGCTCGGGCCCATCTCGTCGATCATGGGCGAGATCATGCTGGTGGGGTTGACGAGCGACGCGCCGGCGGTGAACAGCATGGAACTCCGCTCCATCGCCGATTGGGGCCTGCGGCAGCGGCTGCTTTCGCTGCCGGGCATTTCTCAAATCACCGTCATCGGCGGCGACGTGAAGCAATATCAGGTGCTGGCCTCGCCCGAAAAACTCCGCGCCCACGGGGTTTCCCTCCACGATCTCGAGGAGGCCGTGACGAACACCAACGTCAACTCGACGGGCGGTTTCATTCTGCGCGACTACGAGGAGAGCCTGGTCCGCAACCTCGGCCGCATCACCGGCCTCGATGACCTCGCCAATGCCATCGTCCCCGGCACCCCCCACCAAGCCCCGCCGCTCCCGCTCAAACAGGTCGCCGAGATCCGGCTGGGCGGACCGCTGGCAAAGCGCGGCGACGCCGGCATCGACGGGCGGCCGGCCGTCATTCTCTCGATCCAGAAACAGCCCGGCGCCGACACAGTGGAACTCACCAAGCGCATCGAAGCGGAGCTGGCGGCGATTCAGCGCACCCTGCCCCAAGGCGTGCAAATCCACGGCGAGATCTTCCGGCAAAGCCAGTTCATCGAACATGCCGTGCGCAACGTCGAGATGGCCCTGCGCGACGGCGCGCTGCTCGTCGTCGTGGTGTTGTTCATCTTCCTTCTGAATTTCCGGACCACCTTCATCACCCTCACCGCCATTCCGGTATCGATTCTCGTGACGGCCATCGTGTTTCACTACTTTGGACTGTCGATCAACACGATGACACTCGGCGGTCTCGCCGTCGCGATCGGCGAACTGGTCGACGACGCGATCGTCGACGTGGAGAATGTGTTTCGGCGTTTGCGGGAGAATCGCCAGCGGGCGGAGCCGCTTCCCGCACTCGAAGTCGTCTTCGCGGCGTCGAGCGAAGTCCGCAATTCCATCGTCTTCGCGACGGTGATCGTCGTGCTGGTGTTCATCCCGCTATTCGCCTTGGGCGGAATTGAGGGCCGGATCTTCGCGCCGCTCGGCGTGGCTTACATCGTCTCGATCGTGGCCTCCCTCTTCGTTTCGCTGACGCTCACTCCGGCTCTCGCGTCCTACCTGCTGCCGAAAATGAAGCGCATGCACGAGGAGAAGGACGGCTGGCTGGTGCGTCAGATCAAGCGCATGGAGGAACGATTGCTCAGGTGGGCGCTGCCGCGCTCTTGGCTGATCTTCGCCGTCGTCGCGGCGCTCCTGATCGGGGCGATGGTCAAGGTGCCGTTCTTCGGGCGCGAGTTCCTCCCTCCGTTCAACGAAGGCAGCGTGACCATCAACCTCGTGACCGTGCCCGGCACCTCGCTGGCCGAATCCACCCGTATCGGAGCGCTCGCGGAAACCCTGATCAAGGGTGTTCCCGAAGTGAAGCAGACCGGACGCCGCACCGGACGCGCCGAATTGGACGACCACGCGGAAGGCGTTCACTCCTCCGAGATCGAAGTCGAGCTCACCGCGTCGGAGCGCCGCCGTGAGGAGATCCTGAACGATATCCGCGCGCGCCTCGATTCGATCCCGGGCATCGGCGTGAACATCGGACAGCCGATCTCCCACCGCATCGACCACCTGCTCTCCGGTGTCCGGGCGCAAATCGCGATCAAGATCTTCGGCGAGGACCTCACCACGCTCCGCACCAAGGCGGAGGAGTTGCGCGCCCTCATGGCTAAAGTTCCCGGTGTCGTCGACCTTCAGGTCGAGCAGCAGGTGCTCGTGCCGCAAACCCACATTCGGCTGGATCGAGAGCAAGCGGCCAAATACGGAGCGATGATCGGCGAAGTGGCGCAGATGAGCGAACTCGCACTCCAGGGGAAAACGATTTCGCAGGTGCTCGAAGGCCAGAAAACCTTCGATGTCGTGCTGCGCCTGGAGGACGCGGCGCGAAACTCACCCGACGCGATCGCCGCCATACCCGTCGATACGACGACGGGAGGACTGGTTCCACTCGGGCTCCTCGCCACTGTCGAGGAGTCCAAAGGGCCGAACATCATCATGCGTGAAGGCGTCCAGCGACGAATCGTCGTGCAGGCAAACGTGTCCGGCCGCGATCTCGTGGCGGTGGTCGCCGACATCCAGCGCGCCGCGGGTGAAAACTTAAAACTGCCGGCCGGCTATTACCTGACGTTCGGCGGCCAGTTCGAGAGCCAAGCCAGCGCGACCCGTCTGATTGCGTTCCTCAGCCTCTTCTCAGTGGCGGGAATGTTCCTCGTTCTCTACGCGCATTTCCGCAGCACGATGTTCGCCCTTCAAATCATGCTGAACATCCCGTTCGCCCTCATCGGCTCGGTCATCGGCGTCTGGCTTTCCGGCGGCGTGCTTTCCATCGCCACACTGGTCGGGTTCATCACGCTCACCGGCATCGCCGCGCGCAACGGCATCATGATGATCTCCCATTACCTTCACCTGATGGAGCACGAGGGCGAGAGGTTCGACCTGCACATGATAATTCGCGGCACCCAGGAGCGGTTGGTCCCAGTGCTGATGACCGCGCTCACTGCCGCCTTGGCGCTCGTGCCGCTGATCCTCGCCGCCGGGGAACCCGGCCGCGAAATCCTTCACCCGGTCGCCGTCGTCATCTTCAGCGGCATCTTCTCCAGCACGCTGCTCGACCTGCTCGTTACTCCCTTGGTGTTTTGGAAGTTCGGCCGCAAAAGTGTAGCACGCCTTCTGCCGCACGCCATCCCGTCGCGGTCTTAACTTTACGGCGCCGCACCACTTCCTCCGGAACTACCGACGGGACGGGTCGGCACCGGGGGTCCAACCGGCTTCGGGCGGTAATCGCGCCCATCGATGCAGGCGTCGTAAAAGGCCCGATCGAATCTGAACCAGTCGGTCCCATTCACGCCACGCCGGTTGATCACTGTGGGGCTATCCGGAAAGGCGCACACCAACTTGATCCAGCGTCCTTGGCTCACAGCAATATCACGGACTTCCTTGGCGACCTCGGAAAGGTCCTGATCTTGGCTAAAGATTACGGCCACGTCGTAAGCTCGCTTGTATGCCAAACTGGTGATTTCCAGCGCAATCCTGACATCGATACCCTTCTCTTGGCCGGCCAGAAAGGCGTAGGTGCCAAACCCCGGCACCTGCACCGTCTGATTCCGATAACGCAGGTCTCGAGTGTAAGTGTAAACCCCTTCTCGACCCATCTGCGCGCACTTCGCGGTCCAAAAGTGGTGCCAAAACAGGTCGTCGGTCACCGTCGGGACACCGGTGTAGAAACAGGCCCTCGCCAAGTTCCAGCCACTCTGGGCGCAGACTTTCTCAGCGAGCGCCTTCACATCGTAATTCGGGTAGGGATACCCGAAGGCAGTTTTGACGGACCTGAACAGGTTCTGCCCGTCTACGAAAGCAAACACCCGTTTAACCGACGGTTCCAGGGGCATAAAAAATAACCCCGCTCAAGGCCTTGCGGCGTGTCGAGCGGGGAGCAGATAAAATTGGACTGAGCTGAAACGAAACAATTCCGGGCCGGCTGTCAAGTGCCTCGTTAAATCGGCCTGCGAGGCAGAGATTTAAGCCAAATGACGCCACAGGTGGAGTTTTGTTCCGCACAATCACCGTTTGGCCCCACGGCACCACGATGGTCGAGTCCGCGGTCGCGACTGTCAATCGCAATGACCGGGCGCGGCCCTGTGAACGGCTTTTTCACGAACAGCGATGGAGGCGGAAGCATTTCCCACAATAACAACACGCAGCCGCTATGCTCCAAGCGGGGTGGGACAGCGCCCGTCCTATCCCGCCGCTATACTGCGACGATGACGACCTGCGACGAGTTCCGACAGGCACCACCTCATTGCGCCGCGCTGCCGACGACGGGCAGCCATGGGACATGCTTAGCGACGAACTCCGCGGGGCCAAGACGAGGCACACCTGGCGCGGCGGAGAGCGCCCCGACGAGCTACGACGATTGCCTTACGATCTGCGAATTAGCCGCGGGACGGGAGCGCAGATGCGGCGTGAATCAAGCGCGCGAGGCGGCGGGCGTGATCAGCAGTTCCGTCCCAAGCGGCCGCCACGGCTTCGAGGACCGGCTTGCATGTCTTGGGGTCGGGCGAAACGACAAATTCGGCCCAAGAAATACCTGCATATTTGCATACCTGCTTCATCTTGGGAGAAAGAGTGTGCCCGGCCGGGCTCAGTAGCCGGCTAACCGTTGATTGGTGGACCCGCAACCCCCGTGTCTTGAGCCAAGTTGCTAGGTCTTCCTGCCTCGTCAGCCCCAATTCGTCCATCCGGGTCCTCAGCGCCTCAATCAGTTCCCTTTTGCGGATACGCATGCTTATTGTTATTGCATATCTGCATTGAAAGTAAAGACTCCACTTAGGCTCGGACTTCCGTCAGCCTTCCCTCGTCGACCTCCTGCCGTGCTCCAGGTGGTCCGGGGCCAGATAAAACGCGCACAAACTCGACCAGCGTCATGACCCCCATCAACCCCTCCGGCCTGTGGAAAAAGCGCCTCGGCGACTGGGTTATCAATCCCTACGTCGGCTGCGAGCACGCCTGTTTCCACTGCTACTGCCCCGCCATGCCCGGCGTGAAGTTCAACAACAACGGCCACAAGCAACGCGAATGGGGTAAGTATCTGCTCCCGAAGACCGGCATCGTCGAAGCACTGGATGAGCAGCTCAAGCGGTTCACCCCCGACAAAGCGAAGGTAACCGAATGGGGCGACGGCTGGGTGTTGATGTCCTTTCTCACGGACTGCTACACGCCGAGTGAAGCGAAGTTCAAGCTGACGCGGCGCTGCCTGCAGAAGCTGCTCGAAGCCGGTCACAAGGTCCGTCTCCAGACCCGCTCGGCCCTCGTCGAGCGCGATTTCGACATCATCAAGGCACACCGTTCCCAAGTGCTCCTTGGCACTTCGCTGCCCTACCTCGACGACGCGCTCGCCCGCACGCTTGAGCCTCGCGCCACGTCGCCGACGCGGCGTTTGAAGATGATGCAGAAGGCCCGCGAAGCGGACATCGACGTTTATGTCTGCGTGGCCCCGTTCATGCCCTTCCACGATCGCAAGGTGATCAGCCAGGTCCTCAAGGCGATTGATGATCTCGAGCCGAAGGAGATCTTCTGCGAGGTGCTGAATCCGAAGGGCGACAACATCGCCATGATGCGCGAGGCGCTGGAGCCCGATTTCCCGGAGTATGCAGCGCGTATGAAAGCCTACTCTGCTGAATACTGGGCCAAGTTCACGTGGAACGTTCTGTCGTTCGGTCTCACCAAGGATTCGCGGTTCATTCCGTGGCCCGACACTCAGCGGTTCTGGCGCACGCACCTCGATGCGAAACAGGTCAAACTGCTCGACGCCTATCTTCCGCCAAAAGACCTTGCTGACGCCATTCCTGCGTGATGATTTCGGCGGAGCGCGCGAGATCTCTGCACGCGTCGACATGGCGTGCGGAATCCGCGCGACAAAAGATCCGGAGATACTTTGAGGCGCTTGGCCTCCCTGGCCACGCCGGATCGGACGAAATATATGACCGTCTGGAGGCCAAGTTCGGGAAGGAACTCGCGGAGTTTGAGGACGCCGTGTCGGACCGCGAAGCTGGGCGCAAAAGGCCGGACGTTTACGAGATAAAGAACACCTCGCTGGAGTTCAGTCTGCTTACGGGCGCTGCATTTCGGGGACTGCTGCACCAGGCAGTAATGCGCTGGATCGCCGAGCAGCAATGGTCCCCTCTTCGAGTTCTCGATATCGGATGCGACAACGGAATTCTCACGTGCTTCTATGCGCTTCTTTGGCCGAACGCACAGATTACAGGCATCGATATCTGCTCCACGGGAATCGACCGCGCCCGCGAACTCGCGGCTCTCCTCGGGCTGCCGAACGTGCGCTTCGAGATTGCTGCGATTGACCAGCTCGGCACCCCATCGGCTTCCAGCTTCGATCTCATTCTTACCACTACGGTTCTCCACGAGGCCGGACTATTCGCCGAACTAAACCCTAAATCCGGCTTCTTGGATGAGGCGCTGACACCAGCACGGCCTCCTTCCGCTCACAAAGCGTTCCACGACATTTCACGGATGCTCACGCCTAACGGGACGTGGCTAGGCGCGGAGGTCATAACCACGCCCCACTTGTTGTGGCGGTGGATCAAAAGCCTAGAGCACGTCAACCTGTCGATCCTCCCCGCGAGCTCTGCGCGCGTGAAATTTGGAGAAGAGCTACTGAGCATAATCGCAGCGCAGCGGGGACCCGGCGGCATTGTATCGTCGAAGTGGGCAGCAGGCTTCTGGACGCGCGGCTCGATCAACGAATACGTCCCAGGGATGCGCATGCCGGTGAAACTCTCGGGGCTCGCCGCTCAAGTCTTCTTCGAGTCCATCCCGGAAAAACGGATGCTCGCAGTAGCTCGCCGATGGGCGCCGCAGGCGGAAGCTGACGCCAGGGAATGCGAGAGAATCGAACTGTGGAGCAATCGCGACCTGGTGGTCATCTTTAGGATCAACTGTGCCCTGGGGCTTGAGATGTATGTTCTCGAAATACGCGAGATGGACAACGCCCGCTCAAACTGGGAATCAGTCGCCACGAGCTTCCAAACATCGGGATGTAGGTTCGAGAGGCGAATTGACCTCTGAGTTCGATTGCGACAGCAAGGACGCGGGCCACCTCGACCAAGCTACACCCTCCCATTTGATCCATGAGCTCCTCGCCGGGCGGCAAGCCGTCCAGCTTCTCGTGGTCCGGCTGGCAAGACGGCCTTTTCCCGTCGCTGGCGGACCATAGCAGCAAGAAACTCGATCTTCTCCGGGACTACATCGTCCTCTATTTGCGCATCGTCTGCCAGAACGTGCATGGCAAGGAGTCGCAGCCGATAAATTTCGTCGACGGGTTCGCCGGCGGAGGCCTCTACGATGGCGGACATCTCGGTTCGCCGCTTGTCCTGTTGCGGGCCGTTGAGGAAGCGGAAGCGATCATAAACCAGGGCAGAACGAAAAAGATCACGCTCACGCCTACCTACTACTTCATCGAAAAGAGCACGGACGCGTTCGCGTGCCTCGAATCGACGCTGAAAGAGCAAGGCTACGGGCACGAAATTGGCAAGGCGATCAAGCTGATCCGGGGCGACTTCACGGCGAACGCGATGGCTGTCGCCGATGATATCTGCCGGAGGCACCCGCGCGGCGGCGGACGCACTATCTTCTTCCTCGATCAATGCGGTTACGTTCAGGTATCTCCGAAACTGATCGCGGCCGTGCATGAACGGCTCAGTCGGAAGTCTGAGTTCATCGTCAATTTCGCGATCGATTGGCTGACCGACTTTCTTTCTCACGACACGGGTTACGAGCAGATCCTCACCAGTCTGGACATTGACCGACACGTCAATCTGTCCGAGCTGATCAGCCTGAAGAAAAATCTGCCTGACTGGCGCTACATAGTTGAGGCGAAGATCGGAGAAGCGCTGCGAGCTGCCAGCGGTCTCCCGTTTTTCTCGCCGTTCTACATCGAGCCAGAGGATAACCATCGTGGATATTGGCTGCTGCACCTTGCTCCTGTCGCACGGGCGCGAGCAGCTATGACCACCGTCCACTGGAAGACGGCAAACCGTTCTCGCCACTACGGTCCACGCGGGCTCGGCATCCTGCACTACAAGCCGGAGCTAGACCGATCCCTTTATTTGGACGGCATGACGTTCAACGACACCACGCGAAAGGAATGCGCAGACCTCCTGGCCGAGGACCTTCCGCGAACGATCCGTGATCGATTTGCCGACGGCATCTCCGCCAAGGCGCTGGAGGAGTATTGCACAAACCGAACGATTGCCGACTTCGAGATGTTCACGGCTGCGATCTGGAGGCTGGTGGATGACCAGGCACTGCGGGTCACAAGTCCATCCGGCAAACTGAAGCGAGGTCGGACGCTCGCGCCGAATGACCAAATCATCTTCAATACGCAGATGCCCCTGTTTTCTCTTCCGCCAGTGAAGGCCCGCAGCGCATGAAGTTCTTCCCCCTTCCATCGGCGATCGATCGGCCTTGGACGGGCCCGCTCTCCACGATCGATGGACTGCCCCTGCGGGACAGCGGTGCATGGATCGAAGAGAAGCATCGAAATCTGGCTTACTTCTCCTCGATGTTCGCCACCGCGATGAAGCCAACGCCTCACAAGCGTGGTTGGTCCTCGCGCGTCTATCTCGAGTTTTTTTCCGGACCGGGGAAATGCCACGTCCGGGAAACACAGAGCGAAGAGCTTGGCTCACCCTTGCGCATCATCGACGAGGAGTTTACGCGATTCATCTTCATCGACATCGACACGCGGGCGGCGCGTGCGCTCGAACGGCGATTGGCATCCCACCCCAACGCAAACAAAGTTGAAATCTGGAACGGGGACTGCGCGGAGGTGATCGATCGCCTCAACTTTAGCCGTGACGGATTGACGTTCACGTTCGTCGACCCGACGGGAATATCCCAAGTGCCGTTCAGCTTGATCGCGAAGCTCCGGCGGAAAACACGGGGGGATATTCTGATCAACGTCGCCCACGGGATGGGCATCAAAATGAACCTGCATCAATACACCCCGGATGCAGACGAGGACTGCGCACTCACCCAATTTTTGGGCAACGATTCGTGGAAGAAAAACGTCGGCAAGCCCCACGATGAGTTCTTCCGACTCTACCTCGATGCGTATCGCGACAGCTTGGCCGGTATCGGCCTTCACCACTCACGAAATCACGTGATGGTGAACATGAAGAAAAACGTGCCGCTCTACCTTCTCCTGTTCGCGTCGGCGCACGAGTTGGGTCAGAAATTCTGGAATACGGCGGTGTCGGGTTCCAATCCGCAGTCGATCATACCGGGGATTCTCGACTAACATTTCGCCAGCCCGCCGCCCGCTCCCAAAAACGTGCGAGTATCTTTCGCTGGAACAGCGTCGGACAAGCCAATGCACCACCTGGCGGCTGTGATATCCAGGATGCGCCGAACCTCCCCATAGGGGCCGCCGGCATGACCTATCTGCCAGCCTGTTCCATTATCATGTTTAATTCGGCCGCAACCGGGAGAGATGTTGAGCCTTTCCACGATCTCGGCGCCGCCGCCTTCATTGAAAATCCCAATGGGATCGCTGTGCTCATGCAATTGCTCCAGCCGATTTACGACGGTCTGCAACGGGAAGCTCCCTCGCGCCGCTGGCACGAACTTCATGGTCGCGTCAGCCATTGCGCGTTCAACGCCGCGTCCGACGCATCCGCCGAGGAAGATAATGCCGGTGCATCGCACGGATGAATGCGTCCGAAAGCACGTCCGCTTTAACGCCAGTCTCCTTTGCAGTTCGGACGAGCGCACAGAAAAGATCGTGAAAAACCTCGGTCCGACTGGGAATCGGACCACGGTTGTCGCTGGATTTCGGAGGTTCCATGGCGTGGTAGTGTGTCGCAAGGGCTGGGACACTGGTTGTCCCACGGTTGCCCACAGCATGCCCCCGGGGGCCTGCGAGGAAAGGTGCCGACTCGAATCGCAGGACGAAGCCTACTATCGCCACTCTCCCGTATCGAACAGGTAGCGTCTGAACCGCGCGATTCCGGTTTCGATCTGCTCCGCTCTAGGCAGAAGCAAGATGACGAAAAAATTCGGCCGCAGACCCATGATTGACTGCTCCAGACGCGATTGATTTGTCGCGAGCCAGTTCGCAACCTCCCAGCGAACAGAAACCGCCGCATGGACGGATTCATTCGCGACAGCGATTTGATCCGTGATCTCATCAACAGTGGCGTCGTCGCGAACGTTGAGCAGACGACTGGATTCAGCGGAGCAAAAGCTGAGCACTTGATTCGAGATTCCGTTGGCGACCTCCATGAGTTGCTCGGCCGCCGTGCGATGTCCGCGCCAAGATAATGTATCAGCCACGTCGCGGAGTTCATCAACCAACGAAAGCGACAGGTGTGGCCACGCCTTCAGTGGCAGATCGGTGGATGTCTCTCCCACACGTTTGCGAATTCGCCCAATTGCACGCTGCGCCTGCGCGCGGCTATCTAGCCATTGAATCCAACGACCCGTAAAAAACGTCAGGTAGATCCCCAAACCCAAGTCTTTCAGAAGGGCAAGTGTGCTTTCCAGCCACTCCGACATGCTAGGCGATCGTCACGCGGCATCCGAGATTCGGCGTCCCTCGATCGAAATCTTGATGTTCGGCGCTTTCACGGCCGCGCCGGAAACGGAGAAACTGGAGCCATCTGCCTGCAGCGTGCCACGCAGATTAAGGTCGAAATTCGTGTAGGGACCGAAAACTGAACCAACGCCCGGTTGCCATTGTTTTACGTTCAACTGGGCTGTTACGTGCGCACCGTCCGTGGTGTATTTTCCCAAATACAAGAATCCATTGTCGCCGCCGTTGATCGAGCCGTCTTTGAACACGGCCAGCCCCACGCCGTAACCCAGCGGCGTGGCGAATTTGACGCTATAGATGCCCGAGTTCATCCTCGCGACGACCGAGGAGAATACTCAGCGGACTGTCAAATCGATAGCGAGCCGAACCGAGGTGCGCCATAAATTCCGACTTCGACCGAATCTGACACTTAGAGAGCGCCAGGGTCCGCATCGACCAAAATGGCACCGCCGAACGCGCTGCCGCGGGGTCGGCCTCCGTGACAATGCATTTGCTAGAGGTAGTTGCCGTGCGCGAGAGCCGCCAATATCTGCGCGACCCTTTTCCTGCCTTCCCTCGACCGCATGACGTGCAGCGGGATTTTGCCCCCAAGGGAGGGAGCTGGCATGCAGAGCCATTGCGCCAGTCCGCTTTCGCTTTCAAACAGGTCCAGACCGGCCGAGAGAACGTCCGCATCAACGCGACCTAGGAGGGCACGGCATCTTTCATAACGCCGTATTTCTCCCGCTAGGGCGCTCTGCAGTTTGCGATACGCGAGCGGCGGGATTTTTTCAACTGCAGCAATCTTTTTCATGGTCATGTTTGGGTCGAGGAAGTCCGGCGGAGTGTTTTGATCCTAACCTGCGGGATCGGACACGGGTGGTCCTAGGCCTAGGCTCGCCATCCGTCGTCACTGAGCTCGTAACCCTACGCGCGTGTGTAAGAACTCTGGGTGGAATTCGCCTGGGTGCGGGTGGATCAGCGCGGAAGACCGGAATGGCGCTCATACCCCGTCAAGTTCTTGGGTGGACTGTTTGAGTTTTGGGCATGAACGCGGCTGCGCGAATGTAAAAAATGGTCTGCCAAAACTGCTGGGCTTGGCCGTCTTACACCCCTGTCTTTAGGGCCCCGGAAGCTCTTCGTCTCCTGCCCCGTTTTCCTTGGCGGCCGGGCAAAGTCCGGAGCGACGGCACTCGGCCGGCCGGTTTCGCAAACGATGCGGAGCACACTGCCGCGAAACGGGGTATATTCGTGGGGCGTCGCAGGTCGACGGACGGCCGGAGCGTCCGCGGCGAGGGGCGGCGCGGAGCAGCACGCATCGTTCAACCCGCACCACCATGAACGGCATCTTTCCCGACCGCACCTACGCCGGCCGCCTGCTGGCGCCCTGGTTGCGCTCCTTTGCGGCGCAACTCGACGTGATCGTCCTCGGCCTGCCGCGCGGCGGCGTGCCGGTGGCGGCGGAAATCGCGCGCGAGCTGGGCGTGCCGTGCGACGCGCTCGTCGTGCGCAAGGTCGGCGTGCCCGGCCACGAGGAGATCGCGCTGGGCGCGGTGGCGACGGGCGGCGTCACCGTGCGCAATGCGAGCGCGATGGATGCGTTCTCCGTCACGGCGGATGAATTCGAACTCGTCGCCACGCGGGAGCGCGCCGAGCTGGCGCGGCGCGAGCGCGCGTGCCGCGGCGACCGCCCGCCGCCGGACCTGCGCGGGCGGCGCGTCGTGCTCGTCGACGACGGCGTCGCCACCGGCTCGACGATGCTGGCCGCCGTGCAGGCGGCGCGCGCCGCCGGCGCGAGCGCGGTGATCGTCGCCGCGCCGGTGATGGCGCGCGAGGCGATGGACGAGCTGCAGCGGCACGCCGACGAGGTGTTCACCGTGCTCGCGCCCGAGACGTTCTGCGCCGTCGGGGAATTTTATGAGGATTTCCGGCCCGTGGCGGAGACGGAGGTTCGCGCCCTGCTCGCCACCGCCGGCCGGCCGCTTCCGCCCGCTCACCGTCAACCCGAGGGAGTCCCATGAAAAAAGTCCTCGTCGCCATCGACCTGTCCTCCGCCACCGTGCAGGTGTGCAACGCCGCGCGTGATCTCGCGCAGCAGCTGCACGCGCGGTTGATCATCGCCCACGTCGTGCCGCCCGCGCCGCTCGTGATGAAATACTACACGTTCTCCGCCGTGCAGAAGGCGGACCTCGCGCGCGGGGCGAAGAAGCGCGCCGCCGCGCGCCTGCGGGCGCTCGGCCAGTGGTTCCGCAAGACCGTGCCCGAGACGCGCGTCGTCCAGCACGCCGGGCCGGTCGTGCCGGTGCTCCTGCGCACGGTGCGCAAGGTGCAGCCGGACTATCTCGTCATCGGCTCGCACGGTCACAGCGCGGCCTTCGAGATGCTCGTCGGCAGCGTCGCGCACGGCATCATGCGCCAGGCGCCCTGCCCCATCGTGCTCGTGCCGATCCGCCCGCGCACGCCGGGGAAGCGCACGGCCGCCACGGCGCGTCCGTCCGCGGAAGTGATGGCGGCGCTGCGGTGAGCGGGGCGGCGGACGCCTTCAGTGCGGGCCGACGAGGGTGACGACCTCGCGGATGTGGTCGCGCAGGCCGCGCACGCCTGCGCGCTCGGCGCAGCTGGCGCAGCAGAAGACGCGCCGGCCGGCCTCGACGCCGTGGCCGACGATGCGCACCCCGCACTGGCCGCAGACGGGGGCGAGCGCGGCGATGGCGCATTCAAAGCAGTCGAAGGTGTGTCGCTCGCCGTCGATCACGACGTCGAAGGTGTTGTCGTAGTCGTTGCCGCAGGTTTCGCAGCGGTTCATGGGGCCTCCCGGGTGGGTTGAAAGTGGGGTGCGGCGCGGTTCAGCCCGACGCGGGAGTCGGGCGCTCGGCGCGGGGCTGGTGGTGTGCGCGCAGGCGCTGGCGGTTGCCGCCGGCGGCGATGCGGGCGCGTTGGTCGCCGCGCAGGCGGAGGCGCTGGCGGCGGAGGGTCGCGTGGTTGAGCGGCGACGGCACGAAGGGCGTCGCGCCGTTCTCATAATGTTCCTTCGCCTGATGCAGCAGGAGCTGGCGGGCGGTGAACCAGTGCTCGAGATCGCGGCCGTGGACCTGGCCGTCGCTCAGCCAGAGAGCGTAGGCGCGGCGGCGGATATCGTCCTCGAGCGGCTCGGACGGGAGCCATTCGTCGCGGTGAGGTTTGGAGTTCATGGTGGATCGAGGTGAAAGCACGAAGCCCCGGAGCCAGACCGGCTCCGGGGCCACGAAGGCGGGTGGGCGTTCGCCGCGCGCTCCTTCCCGGACACACACGTTAGGCGCTCTCGCTTTCGCGGGCCGTGTGCTCCCCGACGCCACTCTCCGCGGCAGGCGGATGTTTCGGTCTCATGGCGGGACCGTCCCGGGCGTTGCCGTCCGGGATCTGTCGAGTGAGGCCTCTGCGCCCGGGTGGACGCTCCTTGCCGGGAGCGGCGCGCCGGACGGGATGGGGAATACGCCTGCAATGCGTGCGCGTCTCCATCTTTACCACAAGGACGGCTCCGGCGGTTGGCCGGACGTTGGCCCTGCGTTACGGGTCTGACCTCTTGACTCTCAAGTTGCGTTGGATTGCAGCCTGGGCCGCGCGGTTTTTCGCGCCGCCCCGGGGGAAGAGGATGCACGGGCTTTGCCACGCCCGCCTCGCTCTCCGTCGCGCCCGACCGTGTTGCGGTCCTGCCTCGCGGCAGGCCTTCCGGCGGGGTGAAGCCGCCCGGTCCGGCCGACGTCCTGGTCTGCACAGTAGCAACTGTTACCCTCTGGGTGACTGTGTGGGCGGACCGGTCGAAACCTCCGGTGCGCCTGATCCGGCTCGGCGGGGTTTCTGATCCCGCCTGGCCGCACAGTTCCTCATTCGTGTGAACTGACCGGACACGACTCCGGCCAGAGGAACTGGTGAGACATGCCGCGCGCGGTGTGACCCGCACGGGGGAAGGCGGCACCAGATGCCGCCGTCCTTTCCCCGGTTGACCCGGGATCATCCCAGTCGTGCTCTCGGCCCGGCATTTCAGCCCGACCGCACTGCGACCGTTCTTTCAAGGAACGAGACGATTCTACTCCCGCGGGGCCGAAACGCTCCGCATCCGTTGGCCGGAAAAACCGAATGAACTTTCCCTAACGCCACGGCGGAAAATAAGGACACGTTGGGCATGAATTCCGAACTCCCTCTCCCGCAGGAAAAACGCCGGGCGGGGACAATTCCTGCGAGGGGGTAAAGCCCCAGGCGTCGCGGGGGAAGTGACCGCGGCGGGCGGGACGATTCCGGGATTTGCCTTTGCGGGCGGACGCGCCACCGTCGCGGCGTCATGGAAAATCTCCGCCCGCTCGACGTGCAGCTCATCGGCACCGAACTCGCCATCCGCTGGAACGACGGCACCGAGTCCTACCTCCCGTCCGCCACGCTGCGCGCCAACTCGCCGAGCGCCGAGGTGAAGGGCGAGCGCGACATCTTCGGCCACCAATACGGCGGCGAGGTGCCGAAGGATCATCGCGACGTGACGATCCTCGGCTGGGAAATGGTGGGCAACTACGCGATCCGGATCGATTTTTCCGACGGGCATCGGACGGGATTGTTCGGGTATCCGCTGCTGAAGGAGCTCGGAGAATTGCCGCGGGAGTGAGCCAAGGCTCCGCCGCGGGAAACGCCATGTGCGCTGGAGACAAAATGCTGGTGGCGGCGTGAATGGGTAGGGCGCGGACGGAGTCCGCGCCGCGCTCGCGTTTCCGGTGCGCGAATCGTTTCGGCGGCGACGGAGTCGCCGCCCTACCCTTGTGGCGTAGGCATGGTGGGAGCGCGTGGGGGAAGCGTGCGTGCGGCGTTGCGCGCAAGCGCGCAACCTACGTTGGGGGGCGAAAATCGAGGGGGCGATCGCAGCGTGGATTGC
>VFQQ010001929.1_pt1 | contig 26039 bp, 46 predicted proteins | sample 3512341 | NCBI WGS metagenome assembly VFQQ01 (sample SAMN10412373, study PRJNA504923) | tailings metagenome | isolation source: Relicate 2 Philex TSF1 revegetated site | place: Philippines: Tuba, Benguet | collected 2017-08-29 | reverse complement strand
AGACGGCAGGTACTAGATATGCTGGGCAAGCGCTCGTGCCAAACCACCACCGCACAGGTATGCGGCAGCATGCAGATGTGAAGACACAAAACAAAACCGTTCGAACCAACTCACAGAACATGATTGCGTTGACTGGTTGGACGGGTGGAGGGGGGCGGGTGGGAGGGGAGGGCGGCAGGGGAGATTCATAAGCGTCTGGGCAGTGTGCCACAAATGGTGGAGCAGGCTCAACACCATGCCACAGGAGAGGCTCAGCACCATGCCACAGGAGCCAGCGGCACCTCCCTGCAGCTGACAGAACAATGCACAGGCAAGTGGAGACTCACTGCCAGTCCACTGCTGGAAAGTGGGGATGGCCACGGACAGGACGGCGGCGGGCCTGCGGGCCAGCAGGGGTAGACACGGGTTCAGGCAAGTGGAGCGGAGCACCAGAATCGTTTGGTGGGTGGGGCAGGAGAGAGGCAGGTGACCAAGGAGGGGAACCCAACTTTGCAGGCCCACACGTATTCATTATTTCATGAAGTTGCCCCCTCAGGGGCTGGCGCTCAGCTGTTGTCGACTAGACTAGACTAGACTGCAGGCCCACCCTCACCGGTACTCCCGCTTGGCCAGCTTTTTCCCTCACGCTTATTGAGAACACCTCACAATAACTGGGAACCAAGAAATACAATAGTCCAATAGCCTCACCGGTACTCGCGCTTGGCCAGGTTCTTCCACGCCTGCAGCTCGCTGACCTGCGCCGCCGACTGAGCAGCCTCCAGGATGTCATTGTACTCTGCGAGTGGTGGAAAAAGGGGTGATGGGCGGAGCAATGAGCATGGATGGAAGCAACCTGCACGCAGCCGCCTGGACAGGAATGCAGGTTGCCGCTGCAGGGTGCACATTCCACCGCAGCAGGCGACGCTCGAGCAAAAGAGCGCGCCACTGCTTCGCTTGCGCGCACCTGCGTCCACCTCGCTGGTGCCGCGGATCTTCTCCAGGATCTCCCGGCCCTTCTCCTTGTGCCCGCGCTCGATGAGGGAGTTGGGGGAGTCGGGCAGGATGATGCCGCCTGCAGGCGCAGCGCGCACAGCATGACAGGTCCACGTCAGCATATGGATGGCACCGGCAGCAAGCTTGTGGGGGCCAGTCGGTGGGCGGAAAGGGGCTGTGGTGTGCTGCCCAAGCTGTGGGTGAGGTCGCTTCTATCTACGCAACGCACACAACAAACTCGCAGGTCCCTCCCCAAAGCACACCGAGGGTCAGGATGCAGGCGGGCACGGCGGCCAGGCCCAGGGACAGGCGCCAGCCCTCAGCCCAGTTGCGCACGCCGTAGTTGACGAGCTGCATTTAGAGAAGGACAGAAAGTGCACGCAGTGGTGTTGGTGGGTGCCCGGGGTGGGGTGGACCGGCATGAACAGCAGCGGGCAGGTGTTCTTTGGAGTTTGGAGGGAAACCAGGCTTGAAACATGCGTCTTCCAGGCATGCGACATTTGACTTGCCTGGGCAACAAGGATGCCGATGGTCGTGGCCAGCTGAAAAAGGATATTCATTGCGCCCCTATACTTGCTGGGCGCCATCTGAACAATGAGTGGAAAAGTAGCAATGGCAAGGAGTTGTTGAGAAGCGGTGGAATGCCTGCTGGCCAGTCTTGCATGCACAGCAACACTGGCCAACCTGCGCTGCTGCAGTTGAGCTAGCGAAACACTTGCGGCAACAAGCGGGCGCAGCGCACCTCGGACAGATAGAGGGGCACACTCTGGTTGGCAGCGCCAATGCCGATGCCCAGCATTATGCGGCCGGCAATGAGCATGCCAAGGTTCTGAGCAGCGGCGTTCAGGACTGCGGCAGGACGGAGGAGAGAGCGTTATGAACTCATCGACATCTGTGGCTTCGCGGGAAGACTGCTGATGGTCATGGCAGCGCACTGGGCGCAGTGGGCGGGTGTTCCCGTCAGAGCCCCGGGAACGTGGTTGCAACCCCAGCCTAGCTAGTGCTCACTGGAGCCGATGAGGAACGAGATGCCGGCGCACAGCATGGTCAGCTTGCGGCCGTACTTGCGGGTGACGATGGAGGCCACGGGGGCGGTGAACAGGCCCGCAAGGAACAGGCTGCTGGTGAACAGCGCCAGCGTCTGGCTGTCAAACACCTGCGGGAGGCGATTGGGAGGCGGCGCGGGCAAGTTGGCACGCAGGTTGCAGGAGGCGGTGTTGACGAGCTGTAGGCAAGCCTGCGCTTGACAGTGCAGCCAAGCTGACAGGACTGCTGAGGATGCATGCCTGCGCGCATGCCCAGCGCTGCCTCCCTCCACTAGATATCCACCAGGCCATCATCCCAAGCAACACATCCCAAGCCAGCTCACGCAGTAGGGGGAGGTATCCCCAGCTGCCGCCTGCTTGGACTCGTAGACCGATGGGAAGAACTGGCTGAGGAAGGAGTCCATCGACTCCACGCCGCCGGTCACGCCCTGCACAGGCAGGTAATGTGGAAGGGGGGGCAGCTGGGTGGGGCACGAGGTGACGACCGAAGATGCGCCATGTGGCCTTTAATTGGGGGATGCGTTTCCGGTTGCCTAGGCCGCCCCTGTGGAGCTGATGTTCTGCTGGTGTGGTAAGCTGGGTGCAGAGACGAGCACTTGCTGCAGGGACGGCTCAACGCAGCGCAGCGGAGCCCAGAATGTTGAGTGCTTGCCGCACGTCCCGGATTGAGGCAGACTTCCTAACTCTGGCAAACATTCCTCCAATACCCTCTTCCTCACCAGGTCATAGCCGAAAAGCAGGCCGCCGGATGCCGCAATGACTGCCACGAAGATCACAAACTTGGTGAGGCGGCCCTTGTACTCAGAGGCACGCCCTGAATGATCGCAAGGGGGGAGGAGCGGTAGCGGCGGCGGCGGTCGGCGGCGGGCGGTAGGAAGCAACGGCTAGCGCGCTTGCGGCGCCCCGCCGCCGGCTCTTGCAGCTTGTGGTTACCTGCCGCGCCAATGGCGATGCCGCCGCCAGCCATGGTGCGCGACGCTCGGAGCTACGCTCGGGTTGCGGGCTTGCAGAATACGTGCGCAGCCTGTCGGAGTGCCGCAGATCTGCTTCCGAGCTGGTGTGCTGTTTGCAAGTGAGCCGGGCGGCCTGCAAGCTGCGAAGACCTGGTGCAAGGGGGTGCGCGGGAGCAGAGCTCGCTGTGTCGTGGGCTCTGTGAGAGCTGCTAAACGACTATGCTCACACTGTCTGAACGATTTGAGGCGGCGCTGACCCCGCGGCCTTTGCGTAACTTGGGCGGGCACATCTGCCAGCTGGGAGCCCCGCCGCCAGCTGTGCCACGATCAAGGAAGCTACATCTCCCGGCTCCTCTGCGGCTCCTGTGCATAGTGCACAAGCGCCAAAGAGCTGCAGGGGACAGGCAATTCTCACAGGTTGCCACACAGGCCGCTGCAGTCAGCAAATTTGTGCTGTCGTAGGCTGCCGGCACTCGGCGCCCTCGCCACCACACACCGCTGCTACCAGCTGTCGGAGCAAAAAAAGAGTTTTAGTATTACTTTCCTGCGCTTGTTCACGGCCGCTGCTCCCTTCAGGCAATCTTCGCCCCACTGGGCAGTCCTTCTTCTCCAATTGAGCTGCTGACCTGCACCAGGTTCGGCCCTGCGCTCGCCCTCCCTTCGTCTTGATTGAGCCCCTCAAATTGTGCGCTTGCATGCTCTCACACCAAGGCAGAGTCTTGTCGGTGAGCACTGAGACTCACTGAGCAGTAGCAACCTCAGCTGGCTTGATTACCGTTCCAACCACAGCTAAAAATGTCCTTCAGCCGGGCGCCCTCCTATGCGTGACAGCTCCGCTGCCGCCGGTGCGGCACCATCACTTTGCGACGTCTCCGGGGTGCACTGTTGCACTGGTCAGGCGTCCCGGCAAGCCTGCCTTCGGACATGGCATCTGGGGAGCTGTGCAGTTGCACTGCCCCAGTGGGCCCTGCACACAGGCGTCCGAGCCGCCTTATGATTTTAAATCGGCGCCGGCGGCTCCAGTGCACGACTGTGCACTCTCCTTGGACTGCAGGGCGCCTTGAAATTCTCAGCTGTTGCGGCCTCAGACTGCGCTTGATGCAGCCGATAGGCTGCAGTGAAGGGCACTCGCCCGTCAGCCCTGCAACGGGTTGCAACCAGGCTCGAGCGCCAGCGGTGCCGCCAGCGCAGCCGCCGCCAGCGCAACAACAGATTTGGGCGGGCTTGGCTGCCCGCCCAACCCATCCTGCACGGCGCCCCCAGCCGGAAAGGACGCTGCCAGGAGTGCTGCAGCAGCGTTGCTGACCATGGCCTCGTTTGCCTGCAGCCCTCTGTGCGCCGGGGCGGCGGCTGGCGCTGCCTGCAAGCGCAACAGCAAGGGTGAGCGGTCTCAACGGCGATCGCATTGATCGGCGCTCGGGCCACTGCTGCAGGCCCCCTGCGTCAGCAACGTCCACGCCCTAGCAGCGCTGCCCTGCACCCCTTCCTGCTGTGCAGGCGCGGCTGGATTCAGGCGATGCTCCAACCGCCCGGTTGCAGCGCCCCAGGTCCGCTTGGCAGGACGGCGCACGCGCGCGCCGTCGGCGAGCGCTTGCGGCGGCGGCGGCAGCGGCGTGGGGCGGGCACTCTTTTCGGGCTCATCGCCTGCATCGCTGTCGGCGGATTGATCAACATTCACCTGCATCACCTGTGCTTCTGCTTTATGCTCTCTGTGCAGGGCGGGCTGCGGGCGCTGCCGCTGCGGCGCCGTGTGGAGGCGTCCGCTGCCGCCCTCGACCGCCCTGCGCCCTCCGGCCCAACGGGCCAGGGCGCCCTACTGGTGGCGTTCGAGGTGCCCGCCTGCGCCCTGGCCTTTGGCGAGCACCTGCGTGTGGTGGGCAGCTGCGCCGAGCTGGGCGCCTGGGATGCAGCAAAGGCGCCGGCGCTCGGCTGGGCCGGTGAGGCCGGACCTCGCACTCGCTTCTGCCTGGAATGTTGCATGGTGGTTTCGCGTCTGTGCTCCTATCGTCGCGCTGGGCAGCTGTTCTGTTCTTCACTTTGATGTCTGCCGCCCCTCCCCTCCTCCCCCGCCCACTTCCCTGCCTGCTCCACAGCTGGCGACAACTGGGCGGCAGCGGTGGCTGTTCCCCCCGGCGAGCACTCTTTCAAGCTGGTCATCGTGCGGCAGGACGGCTCCACATACTGGGAGGATGGCAGCGACCGCAGCCTGAGTGTTGCGGCCAGCGGCCCCCCCGCAGCCCGCGGCACACCCGCCCTGCGCGCCACCTGCCGCTTTGGAGACACAACTGCTACGGGCGTGGAGTTGGAGGCAGCCGCGGAGGCAGCTGCTGAGGCTGCTGTGAAGGCTGCTGTCAAGGTGCGCTGCGCCGCCGGCCGCCTTGCGCTGACGCTGCTGTTATGATGCAGCATGCTGCCACAGCTTGCTGGATTTTGAGCAAGTGCCTGGAAGTGGTTTGTAGACACGTGCCCACCTGTTTCACAGCTTTTGACTTTGCTGCCCCTCCCTGCAGGCCGAGGCAGCTACAGAGGCGCCTGCCGCAGAGCAGCCAAACGGCGCAGCCAACCTGCCCTCCGCTCAGGCCGCCTCCACGCCTGCGGCCGAGGCGTCCGCTGCCCCAGCAGCCAACGGCGCCCCCCGTCTCAACGGCTCGACGCCGGCTGTGGCGGCGGCCGGCGCCGCGGCAGCACCCACCAACGGCGCCGCCAAGCTGCCACGTGATGCTTTGGAGCGTGCCATGTCTGGCAGTGCCAGCCTGAGCCTGGATGGCAGCAGCAGCGATGATGAGGAGCGCCAGCGCAGGGCGGCTGAGCTGGCAGACGCTTGGCGGGCAACCCGCCGCCGCACCAAGCCGGCCGCCCCCACCACCGCGGCCACTAAGCCAGCAGCCGCGGCCGCGGCCGCAAAGCCTGCGGCGGCCAAGGCGGCGGCGGCGCCTGCAGCCCCCACACCAGCCGCTGCCCCTGCCGCCCGGGCGGCTGAGGCTGCCGCCGTGCGCCCGACAGTGGCATCCCCCGCTCTGGCTGCCGACCAGCCGCCCACCACCGGCGCCGACCTGCTGCCGGTGCTGCTGCCGGCGGCGGCAGGCTTTGCTTACGTGGCCGCGGTGTCCTTGGGCTGGCTGCCTGCCCCCGGCTTCTCTTTCGAGGTGCCCACAGTGCAGCTGCCGGCGCTGGATCTGCCTGCCGGCGCACAGCCGACCAGCTGGGCTGCCGCCGTCAACAGCGCTCTGGCCTCCGCCCAAGCCTCGGCGGCCAGCGGCTTTGCGGCCTGGCGCGAGCAGGCGGCGGCCTCGCTGGCGCCGCTGCAGGCGCAGTCGGCGGGGCAGCTCGCGGCGGCGGTGGCGTCGGCTCAGGAGGGTGCTGCCGACACCCTGGCTGCCTTCCAGCGCAGCGGCGCTGAGGTGCTGACCAACGTGCAGCAGAACACAGCCAGCCTGCAGTCTGAGGTGGCGGCGCGCTCCGCCGATGCGCTGGCGGCCGCCCAGGCTGCCTCCTCCAACGCCCTGGCGGCTGCACAGGCCACCTCTGCGAGCGCGGCGTCCGCCGCTCAGGAGGGGCTGTCCAAAGTGAGCCTCCCCGCCCTGAACTGGATCAACCAAAACCCCCTGCAGTGAAGCGGGCTGGCGCGTGTCCCGCCCCGCTGCCGCTTTTTGCCTGCACTTTTGCCTGCGTCCCTGTGAGTGCGGGGCGGCCCCCTTGTTGCGCGGCAGATTAGCCCCCAGACTGACATGCCGCCCCAGCAGTGCAGTGCTTGCCACCCAGCCGCCCTCCCCGGCTCCGCCCTTGTACCCTAACTCACCCTCTGCATGCCTCTCTCCCTCTCACCTGCCCCCGCACTTGCGTCCTACTATTCCGGCTGCATTTGATGATCCATGCCCTTGCTTGCTCTCTCCCTGCCTTTTCTGAACGAGAACGAACCGCCTTTTCCTAGTTGCAAGTCCCTAATAGCAGATGTCAATTGTGTGTGCTTGCTGCTGTGTGCCCCAAGCCTCCCAGGCATGTCTACATGTCGCTGATTTACCCCGTCTATAAGTGCCTTTTGGTCCTCGTTTCATTCCGATTGGTGCCGTGCGGCCAAAAGCCAGGAGATACGATCCCTCATGTGTAAATGACTCGATACGGACATGCGTTGGCAAGCACTCGCCCAGGCTGCACATTGCATTTGCTTGCCCGCTGCCGATGACGCACCAGCTGGGGCGCCACAAAGTGCCGTTCTGTGCTATCCATTTGCTGCGTCACTCCGTGGTGCTGCCTACAGGAAGCGTCCGGCCTGGCCCTGCTGCTGCACCAGCTGCCGCACCTCCTGCTCCAGCTCCTGCAGCGCCGCCTGCACAGGAAAAAAGTAAACAAACAACTATCAGACAGCAGCTGAGCCGCCTGCACAGCAGGCAAACAGAGGCAGAGGTCAGATCGCAGGGCAGCTGGGCCACCACGGCTTCACAGCAGAGCCACTGTAGAGACGGTGGCATTCAGCAGTCAGACTACAAGCCAAAGCTGCACACCCACAGCAGTTTCGTGCAGCTGTTGCAGCAGAAGCACCCTAGAGCGCAGCCAACCCATACAGCAGGCCAAACCACAGCGCGCACAGCGCAGCAGGCACCCGGTAAGCTTGCCTCGTCCTTAGCGGAGCACGCCAGGCGGTAAATGGCGTCCAGCTGCTGGTCCTGCCCAGCCAGCAACTCCGCGCGTGTGGGGTGCCCCGGCGATGCCGCCGCCGTGCTCTCCACTGCTAGCAAGTACAGCTCCGCAGCTCGGTGGCCGCTCAGAGCTGCCAACGCGCGAGCTGTTGAGCCGGTGCTATCTGTGGCGGCTGCATCCGCGCCATATGCCAGCAGGGCACGTACGCATGGCACGTTGCCCACTGTCGCCGCCAGGTGCAGTGGCGTTTGAGTGTTGCTGTCGCGGGGGTCGGCAGCCACCCGCGCGTTCAGCAGCTGGCGAGCACACCGCTCCTGGCCGGCTGCGGGGCACAGGTGGGTGGGCACGACAGGCGGAGGCGCTGGTGAGCACATGTACGGGCTCGGTAGGGTAGGACCTGCCCTGATCATTTGGGCAGGACAGCGCAGCGCCCGGTCAAAGTACCCAAGATGAAAGCGCAGCGCAGCGCCCGCATTCCGCCCAGGGTGCCTACCGGCGGCGGCAGCGTGCAAGGGGGTGCGCTGCTGTGCATCTGCTGCAGACTTGTCCACTCCACCGCTGAGCAGCACTGCGGCAGGAGCATGGGCGAGGCTGCGTTGGTGATGAGTGCAGACAACAACAGACAACGAGCACCCTCGACACGCACAGCAGCATCGCATGTGCAGGGAAGCCTGCAAACCCCCCAGGCCCACCTTCCACACACTCCTCCTGTCCAGCAGCCGCCGCCAGGGCGATGGGTGTGCGGCCAGCACCGTCCCGCAGGTCCCGGTCTGCTCCCGACAGCATCAACACCTGCGGAATGGAGAAGCCCAGAAGAGCACATGTGTGATGCTTTATGCCGCCAATATGCGTAGAATGAGCCTCGCTGGCTCCGAAACCGCTGTGTAAGTCTAGTCAAGTGTGAAGAGCCACTGCTAGAACCATCAACAAGGGCCTGCATGCAGCAGTCCGACAAAGCGACATGCAGCGGCCGCGGCAGCAGCTCACAGCCGCAGGCTGTCTGCTGCAGCCAGCTGACCAGCGCCAGCCTGGCACGCCGCACCTTCATGCATGTTTCCTTGCCGCCCTGCGCAGCTCGGTGGATGGCTGCTTGCGGGATGCCGTTGCCGCGCACAACCAGCGTATCCAGCTCCTGCTCTGGGTGCTGCAGCTGCTCAATGGCCACCTGCACCCCACGCAGGTCGCCAAGCTCCACTGCATCGTGCAGCGCATCGAGGCCGCTGCTGGGGCTGCCGGCTGCGCCCGCCTTGCCAGCACCGGTGGTCGCACGCAGCTGCTGCCGCCGGCAGCGCGGCGGCCAAGTCAAACCTGGAGAGCAGGGCGATGCGCAGATGATTGCAGGCGCATCGGTTTCAGTGCATCAAGCTCCCAGGTCCAGGAGCCGGGCCGCTGCGCTCAGAGGGCACCGCGTTGCAAAATTCCTTGCGAGGCGACTGCGCACCTGAGCGGCGCTCCACGGCATTGGAGGCCGCGGATCTGGCGGCTGCGGCCCGCGCCGCCATCAGAGGCCGCGCGAGGCCGCCAGGTGCGGCCCACCCAGCGGCTACAGTGGCTGCAGGCATTCCTGGAGGACTTAGAACCGAGCGATCGTTCGATCTGGAGCTGTTCAGGGCGCAGGACAGTGTGATGCTGAGCTACCGCCCGCGCTGCCGCCGCCCGGCGCTGCCTGGGAACTGCCCTTGAAGGGTTGGCGATGCCGGCCTCTTCTGGGCCTGGGCTGCCTTGCCCGGCAGCACCTGCTGCTTCACAGTAGGCACTCGTGCCATACGCGCTCTTTTTCTTGTGAGCGTAGCATGTCTACAGTTCGTAGGTTCCAGCTTTGTTCGACAGCAGCAACCCTCTGCCTGCGGGAGCACCTCTGCTGTGCCCGTTTGTTCTCCTGCACCAGCTTTGGCATGTATAGATATGCTGTCCAGTTTGATGAAGCAACGTGCAAAATGGCTAGCACTGACATGGTGTCGCAGCCCAGCCCTGCGCGATCTTGTTGCCACGCGTCGACGGTGCAAAACACCAGACGATGGCTGCACCAAAGCCACAAACAGTACATGCGAGCGCAGCTGAGAGATGGATGGATTGCAGAGCACCTGACGGGCCCCATGACCTAAGTTCTAATAGATTATGGATCAGGGGCCGCTGCACCTGTCACTGCCATGCCGTGCCTCACCAAGTTATTATTATTATTTTATTTTTTTTTTCTTTACGAGCGCCGGCCACGTCAGCATCGACGGCAGTGACAGGTGCAGATCTCGTACGTTGTATGGCCCAGCAGCTGTCGCGCTCGCGTTGCAACGCTAGATCTGCACTTGCATCAGGCCGGACAGCGGCTGCCGCGCGCCTGCGAGGGCTCGGCGCCCCGGCCCCGGCCATGGCCAGGCTGCGGCCGCTCCTGCTACTGGCAGTTTATGCAACCTGCGCGGGAGCTGCTTCTGGTGCCAGGGACGGACAGCGCTCCCGTGGCGCCGCCGCCGCCGCCGCCAGCCTGCCCCCCGAAACGTCGCCTTACTTGGGAGAGTCTGGCGAGCTGTGGCGGCCCGACGGGCCGTTGCCAGACTTCAGCTTTGCGGGCTATCGCTTTGGGGACGGAGAGCTGCCCAGCCCGCCATTGACCAGGCAGCTGTCGGACTTTCAAGCGCCTGGTGTAGACGACAGCCAGGCGCTGCAAGCCGCCGTGGACTGGGCCAATGCACAGCCACAGAGCGCAGGCAAGCGGGCTGGCTGCTCTGACCCCGTGCGCCAGAGAGACTGACAGGCCCTGCACGCAGGTGGACAGGCGCCCCTGGCCAGCAAGCGTCGAACGCAAGCATGCATGTAAATGCGCTGGTGGCTGCATGCATGCACCACCCTGCCCTTCCTGTGTTGGCTTGCACAGCACTGCCCAGCCCACCAATGCCTGTCCTCCTGCCTGCCACCCACCCCCGCAGGATGGGTGGTGCTGGGCCTGCCAGCGGGGGAGCTCACCTTGGACCGCCAGCTCAACATCAGCCGGCCCCGCACGGTCCTGCGTGGCGAGGGGGCAGCTGCCACCACCCTGCGCCTCACACGCTCCCTGACCGACCTCAAAGGCCCCAGCAACTATTCAGAGGGCTTCTGGGTCTATTCCGGCGGCCTGCTGTCGGTGTCACCCCCGGAAAACGCGACAGTGACAGAAGAGCAGCTCACAGCAGTGGAGGCGTCCTCCCCCGTGCCACGTGGCAGCTTCACGCTGCGGGTGGCCAGCGGGGCGGCGCTGCGGGCGGGAGACACGGTGACGCTCGTCATGCAGGGTGGCAACGGCACGCTGGGAGACGAAATGTGAGGGGGGGGGTGGAGGTGGGTGGGATGGTATGGCTGTGGCCAGTGGGATGCCGGGTGGGTGCGGTGTGGCTGATGAGCTGATGCCGCCTGTGGTGTGCTGCCCAGCTGCACCTTGCAGGCAGGGCGCAGCACTCGTTTGCTTGCCAACCTGCCTTACCCTGACACACCAATACTTTGCAGAATGAACCACAAGCTGGATGCTGGTCCCATGAACGCGTGAGTTGCGCAAGGGAGCAGGCCAGTGCTGCAAAGCAAGTACTCAGCATGGTGCATGCATGTGCCCCAGTGTAGCAGCCCTTGCTGGCCAAGTGCCCTATGTCTGAATAAGCCCCCCTTCTGCACCGCCATGCCCGCCTGCTGCAGTAATTACACCGCTCGCTACACCAGCCGCATCGCCGGCATCAGCGGCAACGAAGTGACGCTCGAGCGCCCGCTGCCGTGGGCGCTGCGGCAGGAAATGCAGCCGGCGCTGGTCCGCCGGACAGCGCCTGTGACTGATGTTGGACTCGAGGGGTTCACCCTCCAGGTGCGGCGAGCGGGCAGGGGTGATTGTGCAGCTGGATGGCGGGCTGCTTGAAGCGCACTGTGTTGCACTGGGTGCGCTGCAGGGTGCTAGTCCAGCCACACCATGCACCAGGTGGATGCATGCTGTCACCCGCTCCTGGCCCCTGCCTCTGCCTGCCCGCAGTTTCCTCACACCCCGTACCTGGGCCACCACAAGGAGCTGGGGCTGAATGGCATATACCTGCTGTCAACCCAGGACTGCTGGGTGAAGGACGTGGCCATTGTTAACAGCGACAACGGCGTCCTGATCGAGGAAGTGAGTAAATGCAAATGCTGGGGAACGCTGAAACTGGTATACAGCAGCAGGCGGGCGTGCGCAGTCGGCTCGCTTCATAACAGGAGAGGGCTTGCAGCTGCCGGCGTCATCCGAGCTGATGATGCACACCTGCCAGCTGGCGCCACTAGCTCCGCACTATCCGCTCTGCCTCGCAGAGCGACCGCATTACGATTGCCAACGTGACGATTGACGTGACCGAGCCGCGCAACGGCCCCCCGGAGGGCGCTCTGGGCATCCGGCTGCAGGGAGACGGCCACTGGGGCGTGCGAGTGGGTGAGTGGCGGCAAGGGAAAGGGTGGGCTGTTGCTGATGGCAAAGCAGCAGGATTGTCACCTATCTAACAAGCTGAGCCCCGCCTGGCCACCCAAGCTCAACCCTTGCCACTTTGCTGTGTCCCTGCCCCCGCTGCAGCGCGTAGCTGCGATGTGCTGGGCAGCAGCCTTCACATCAAGGCGCAGATGGTGCACAGCATCGGGGCGGACGACCACGGCATGTTCAGTGTTTTTGAAGGCTGCCGCCTGGAGCGCAATGGATCGCTGGAGATGCACAGGTGGGGCGGCGGTGCTGAGCTGGCGGGTGGCAGCTGCCAGGTAGCAGTTGGATATGGTGTATCAGCAGGGTATGATGTCCAGGCTGACTAACAGGGGCCTGCAACGCTGCTGCCGTGTTGTTTCGTCCAGCACAGCGGTACCATGACCCTGGCTTGACACGGCAGCCAAATCCCTCCTCCTTTGGCACACTTGCCGCAGAGCACTCAGCACGCAGCTGCTGTTCACCGACATCTCCATCCAAGACCCCCGCAAGTCTGTGCGCAACGGTGGGCCAGCTGCCTACGGGCCCAACGCGGGTGCTCACACCACTTACTGGAATGTGCGGTCGGATACGGGATCCCACCCACCGCCGGACCACAACGGCACCCCCGGCTATGCGCCGCGGGACTGCACCTTTGGAGCAGGTGAGCCTTTTATGGGGAGCATGCTTGATAGCTGCGCATTGGCGTGTCATGTGCATCCTCCCCTTGCCTGTACCGTGCACGACGGTCGTCCTTTCCAGCCCCAACTAATACCGCCCCACCATCTATCTGCCCCATCCTTCCCACCGCAGACCTCAACTTCATCGGCTTTGCATTCCAGCCGCCCGACGAGCTGTGCCCTTCGTACATTCACCAGCAGGCGCCCGTCCTGCCACCCAACTTGTACCGCGCGCAGCGGGAGCGGCGGCTGCGCCTGCAGGCCCAGTCTCTGCCTGCTGGTACCAGTAGTGACAGCCAGGGCCCCTGGAGAGAGCTGATGCAAGCTCTGAAGCGGGCCGCTTCCAGCTGGCACTACTAGAGTTTTGTTTCTTCCTAACCATCTCAGCTTCGGACCCGTTCTGTAGCCTTTCAGGTTTTTTTCGTTGCTGCTCGTCAGATTTCTGACCTTCTGGCATTTCTGCTTCTGCCAATTTGCTCCAGTTTGCCTGCCCACCAATTCTTGATGATTTGCGCTCTGCCCAGCTCCGCCCACCCAAATTCTTGTAATCCGCCGATGAAGTCAGCGCGAGCATTTGCAAACGTTACTGGCACAGCACTGCACATCTGCTTTACAAGCATTGAAATTGGGGCGATGCATTTGCAGGCTTCAGTGGCCTTTGGGCCAGCAAGGGTTGACAGGTGCATACAAGAAGTGAGTTGCTCCAATGGGAGGACCTCAGCAGGCTACAAGCAATGTACAAGCTACAAGCACCATCATGCGGCGCCTGCTCTCACTCCTCTGCTTGGTGCGGCGGCGGCGGCGCGGCAGCGGCCACTGCTGCAGCCACCAGCGGCGGCAGCGGCTGCGTGGTGGCGCCCGAGGTGACCACAGCGCGCAGCATGGCCTCTGTATTGGCCACAATGTACCGGTGCTGGCCCCGCAGGGCTGCAAGCTGGCCCACCAGCAAGGCGTGAGTGGCAGCCAGGGGCGCCTGCCCTTGCGCTGCTGCGACCCCACCTTCGGGCAGGCCTGATGTGCTGGCGCCCGCTGCGCTCGCCGCTGTCGGTGGCACCTGCTGCTGCTGCTGTTGCTGCTGCTGCTGGAATGCTGCCGCATCATGCAGCTGCTGGTCCAGAAGAGGCTCCTGCAAGCAGCATACATAGCAATAGATTCCTCAGTAGCCAACTTTGGGTGGCGCCAGTCCAACTTTGGGTGGCGCCAGTCCTGGGGTTCCTTCCGGCAGCAGCTGGACCGACACAAAACGAGCAAACTCAACACTTGCAAGGGCACATGGGCATGCAAATGACATCCGCCATCCCTGCAAGTCAACCCACCTGCTCCTCAAAGACAGCATCATAGTCCTCTTCAGTGGCCAGCGTCATGCCAAACGGCAGCTGGACCATCTGCAGGTCTGGCGGCCAGTCGCGGCCAGGCGTCACCACCATCGTCAGCGCCGGTAGGCCTGATTGCTGCCGCCTCGCCAGCTCTGCCTCAACCTCTGCCTCCTCCTGCGTCTGCTGCCCATCTGCTACCACCCGCACAGCATCGCCCAGCTCCCGCTGCAGAGCCGCCGCGGCAGCAGGCGACTCAGCCACAAACGTGACCAGTGCTGGCTGGGAGGCTTCCTCAATAACACGATGCTGCTCTGCACGCAGCCACTCCACACGCTGCTGCTCAGCACGCTGCTGCTCGACAGGCTGATGCTGCTCTGCACGCTGCTGCTCTGCACGCTGCCGCTCTGCTGCTGCTGCCGCTGCCGCACCGCTCGCTGCTGCCATGGTGGCTGCCGCAGCGACGGCGGCAGCCGGCACACCGTGGGCTGGCGTTCCCACCGGGCTGACGGCAGCAGTAGCTGCAGCACTGTGTGCCATGCTGGGAGGCGGTGCAAGTGGCCGCTCGGTCAGGCCAGCTGCCTCTGCCTCAGCAGGAAATCGGCTGGCAGCAGCCGCCACCAAGCGGGACAGCAGCTGCACACCGCCTGCACTGCTGCCGCGCCTGCCGGCTGCTGCGCCGCTCGCGTGGCGCACATAGGAGGCAAGCTCGGCCCAGCCTGCTGCATACTGCTGAGCCGGCAGCAGCGAGGTCAGCGCCTGCATCACCACACGCTGGTCCTCGCTGATGCGCTGCCGCGGAGGCAGTGCAGCACCCGCTCGCGCCGCCTGCGCCGGCACACCTGCAGGGTAGAGGGGAGGTGGGGCACATGTCAACGGGATGTTTGGTAGCGATAAACTTGAGCTGACAAGCGGGAGCAGCACCAGCCCAGCAGGCAAAGCACGAGCTGGCTCAGCGTGGCATGAACACGTGAGAGTTGATGCGAGGATTCACATCGCAGCCTGCCACCCAAGGCTCACCCCGGCGCCGCCCCGGTTGCTCCGCCTCGCTCTCGCTGCTGGATTCGCTGCTGGCGGCGTCGCTGAGCAGGCCGGGAATGCCGCTGTCGCCTGCGCCGCTGCCTGCAAGCCGAGGGCCCCCGCCGTCAGTGAAGTCATCTGCATCCACGGTGGTTGCATCATCGTCCACCCACAGCGCAGGGGGCGTGTCGTCTGCATCACTGCTTGCAGAGCCGCTGCCGCCGCCCCGGCTGCTGGCCGCACTGCGGTCTCGGCTGCCAAAAGATGCGCCGATGGGCACTGGTGGGCCACCGTGCTGCCGCCGCTGCTGCCGCTGCTCGTCGGCGCTTGTGGCTGATTCAAGGGAGGGAGGCGAGCCGTCGCTACCGCCGCTAGCCCCAGCCCCTCGCCCGCTGCCGCTGCGCTGCTGCTGCTGGCGTGCCTGCCGCTGCTGGCGGCGCACATGGGGCGCCAGCTCAGCACTCCTCTCAGAGCTCTGCTCGCTCTGTGAGTCGGAGTCTGATTCCTCCAGCAATGGCGGCACACCTGGGCCGCCCCACAGCTGCTGCCCGCTGCTCCCAGAACCAGCTGCTGCTGCTGTGCCACCAGGTGCCGCCCCGCCAAGGCCCGGCAGCTGGCCAAACACTGCATTGCGGCGCTGCCGCCGGCGGGGCGGCTCGGCATAGCTGTCTCGCTCTTGCGCATTGCTGCCCGCTGAGCTGCGCGTAACGGCGCTGCCGTGGGAAGCAGCCGCACCGGCGCTGCCATGGCTGCCGCCCGCTGCTGCGCCCTGCAGCTGCTGCTGCCGCTGGCGTGGCGGCTCGCTATACTCACTGTCACTCGACCCGGTTTCCAGCCCAGGCACTTGTTCGCTCTCGCCGCCTGAGCTGACCAGCGCTGGCGGGCCGCTCACTGCACGCTGACCTGGCGCTGCACCTGAGCGGGCAGTGCTTGCCAGGCGGGAGAGTGCGGGCGGACGAGCGCCTGCTGCCGCACCTCCAGCTCCAGCTGCCGCTGCGCCCCGCTGGCCGCCCGCATGGCGCGCCACTCGGCTCATGCCCTGGGAAGCAGCTGAGTCGCCGCGCTGCAGGCCGCCGCCTAGCACAGCTGAGTCAGCGCGCTGCAAGCCTCCCAGGCCGCCAGCCTGCCTCGCTGCGCCAGCCGGCCCAGCCACGCCCGGCTGCTGCTGCTGCTGCCGGGGCGCTGGCGGGCTGCCAGGCGTGCCGCCCCGAGGCGACATCTGCACAGGTGCAAGGCGCACAGTTCAGGCGTTTTTAGATGGCCTACGTCAGATGAGATTTCTTCGTGTTCCATTCTCAAGCAAATCACCGCAGTATTCCATTCCCAAGCAAACCGCCCCGCACACTAAGCGCCGAAAAGCTGCTGCATGCCATACAAGCAGCTTCGGCAAAGACACGAGGCGGACGCTCACCACATGCCTGCCGCCTGGGATGCCCTCTGCTGCGCAGGCGGCATGCCGTGCAGGGTCCAGGGCTGCAGACACCGGGCGAGGCATTCCGACCACGGTGTTGGTGCGATGTGTAAGATCCAGTTGTATATCTTGGTGCAGTGCAGCCCTGTCATATGCACCTGTCCGCTAGTCCCCACGGACTCGGAGACTCTGCAGCACAGGCCGTGGGCACTGCTGCTCACCTGTCACGAAGCCCTGCTCAGCCATGTTGATGGCGTGGCGCCGTGCCGAGCCCTCCAGCCCAGCAGGGACGCGCGCTGCACAGGTTGTGGGTACATGGAGAGCGAGCCATTGCATCTAACATGACACAATCAGCGTTTGTGCAGGGACATCTCTGCCACAGCGGACAGCCAGCCCTGGAAAGCACTGACAGGCAAGACCAGGGCTTTGGTTCAATCTAGTACTCACATTCCACTCCAGGCAGGCCGGCGGCAAAGGGAAGCCGACCCCCAGTGGGCCCTGCCAGCCCCATCCCGGGTAGCACCTGCAAGTGATGGGAGGGTTGGATCCTACAAGGTGGGCCAAGACTTGTCGCACGCATTGAGACTGCAAAGAAGCAAGTCTGCAGCAGCTGGCTAGCATCCAATAGAGGTGCTCTGTGCGCTACTCACAAAGGGGCCGCCGCCGCCAGCCAGCAGACCTGCCTGCCCCGAGTTGAGCAGGGCTTCCAGCAGATTCTGCAGAGCGATTGGAAGCAGGGGACTGGTTAAAGTCAGCAACAGCAGCAGCACTGCCTGGTGTCCCCACAACCATGCCGCAAGAAGAACTGCTGTGCATGACATGCCACGGCACATGCACAGCAGCAGCCAGCTGGCCAAGCGCATCTGGCAGAGCGCATCACCTGCACGGGGATCTGCTGCAGCAGGCCCTCATTGAGCGGGTCTTGCATGTAGTCCTACATGGAGAACCAGCAGCAGTGCAATGACACATCAGGCCAGCAAAGGTTCGCCAGAGCATGGTTTGCTCTGCTGCAAGCGCATTGGACCTGTGGACCATCCGCAAAGATAACTGATGCTAGCAAACCCTTCCATGCTGCGCTTATTTGCCATAGAGCGCAATCCAGCTGAACTTGCCTGCTGCTGCGGCATGCCGGTCAGCAGCCAGCGAGGGCCAAGCAGGTCGTCGACTCCGTCCTGCCAAGGATTGCGGGAGGTGCATGGCATCAGCCGGCCACCTTCACTGTTCAGCAGTCTAGCAGCCAAGAGTGGTTCCCTGCTACAGCAGCACCAGCTACCAGCACCCACAACCTGCACCCAGGCCAGGGCCGCACCTCATCGTCGTAGTAGTCATCCATGTACTCGTCATTGCTGTGGTCAATGTCATCCAAACCTTCCACCACGTAGCCGCGCGTCCCCAGCGGCTCGTGCTGCAGGTGCGGCGCTGATGGCGGGCGCTGCTGCGGCTGCTGCCCAGCACGGGGGCCAGGCGTCTCGTACCCACTCTCTGCACATGCGTGCGAGATGAAATGGAGCACTAAGGAGCACACGTAATTGTGGTTGGCCACAACAGGCAAGCGTCGAGCACCCGTGGAACAGGCTGGCACGGCGGTCATTGCGGCCACTAAACAAAGGCAGCAGCACCCACGTGCCCCCAAAGCTCTGTCGCACCTGCGCTGGAGTCGGAGATCAGCCCCGGCGCCTGGTTTCTGTACTGTCGCTCTCCACCCTCCCTGCTGCTCAGGCTGCCGTCGCTCTCCGCATCGGACAGCAGGGTGGGCAGCTCGGAATCCATGGCTGCTGCCGGCCCGCCCGCCGGCGCTGCCTGCAGGAGCGAGGTGTGTGGGCAATTGAAGTTACTGAGCACCGCATTGTTGCAGCCGGGCTGGTTGCTAAGTGCTTGCGGACGGCTACAGCGTGCGGGTCGGCAACAGCTCAGGGGCCTGCCGACGCATCGAGCGGCGGGCGCGGACTGGCAGGCGCACGGCGGCAAGGGGCAGCGGTGACGGCTGGGTGAGCCCCCGCTTGCTCTGCTGAGCTTCCAGACAGTGAAGGTATGCGCGGGGGCAGGCTACGGCAGTATAGGGGCCCAGCGGCGCGCCCAGGTGGGGCCCCTCTGGCGCGCACGCGTGCTCCGACCACTCGCCTGGCTACTGCAGATGTCAGATCAGCTCCCAGAATGGCCCAGGCGGCGCGGAACTTGCTCGGGCGGCTGCCGACAGCGCTTTCCCGGCCGGCAAAGAAGGAGGCGATGTTGCGTTGAAAACAGTAATGCCCAAGAATGCGATCAGCCAGCGATGGAAGGCGCAAGCAGCCCTGCCCATGCCCATGCACGGCCGCCGTGCGTCGTGCCCGCTCGCCGCCTCGCCGCTGCCTCGCTGGTCCTCTCTGCCCAGCGAATTTACATATGATGAAGCGTGTTGATGCACAATGGGAACACAGGTAACAGAGGAGATGAACAGTGCTGCTACACAGCTTGCAGCCGAGCAAAGCAGTGAAGGGCGGAGGATAAAACAAAGAGGAGGCAGAGAAAATGCTGCCCGTCTGCGGGCCGCGGCCAAGCATATCAAAGGCTGCGTGCCTTGCCGGTCAGTACAGTGCGTCTAAGGAAAGAATACAGGGACGTTCATCTAACTGGCTGTGCTATCGTTGCTGCTGCCACCCGGCGCTGGCAGCGCTGCTGACCCCAGGGCGGGTGCAAAACTCAGGGCGTGCGGCAGCATTGCCGCGCCGCCTGCCCCGTCACCATAGCAGCGCACAGAGCTGCAAGGGGCGTGCTGTGCTGGCACCAGGCAGCCGAGCCACTGGCGCATGGCAAGCGGCTGGAGTGCGCCAGGCTGGCACGGCATGATGCCTCGCACCGCCGCCATTTCCTCAAGCCGGGCCTCAGGCCTTCTCAGCTGCCTGGCGCGCCTCAAACTCGTCCAGGGTCATCACCTTCTCGTCGTCCACAAAGTCGCGGGGAGACACGGCAGCGGGGCCCTCCTCCTCAACCTCCTCCTCCCCCACACTGCGGGGCGGGGAACAGCGCAAGCCCAAGGGCACACGTGAAGTGGCAACCGAGACGGGAGTGGTGTGGGATAGCGCCGGAATGGGAGCCCAGTGCAGGCAGGCGAGGGGCTGCGATGATGCAGCAGGCTGCTGGGCACGTCAGTGCGCCTTGCTGCATGCACTTGCGCAAATGCTGGCCATGCTGCCGGCCCAAATGGCAAGCGATGCACATGAATACATCATCAAAACTGCAGCTCGTAGGGCTGACGGCGGTGGCTGGGCTGCCAGAGCCGCAGCAGCGGCTGGGCAAGCAAGGGGCCCACACAGGAGCCAAGTCCCAAGTACAGGAGCAAAAAGCAGCCAAAAGCAAGGCAGCAGAGCGCACGTCACGTCGTCCTCCAGCGAACCCCAGTTGCCCTTGCCGGCGCCATTCTTCTTGAACTCGTGCCTGCGGGGCACAAGGGTTCAGTGGGGGACAGAAGGGCAGGTCTGAGGCACTGTCCAGCCGCAACGTGCCACGCAGCCGCGGCCACCCGCAGAATCGCACGCAATCGGCGCCCGGCAGCGGCGCAATCCCGCGGCGGCGGCCACTCACGCCCTGCCGGTGCCGTCCTGCCTATCCAGCCGCATCTCCTTGGCCTTCTCAACGTGGTGCACATAGTCGCCTACATGGCTGCAGCGCAATGGCAGGTGGAAAGGCGCCGAGGTGAGAGGGGTGCGGCGGCGCAGCGAGCGGCGGGAGCTGCGCGCCACCTCCTAGACCTGGCTGCAGCGGCCTCGGGGGTTTCGGCACCCGCGCAGATCTGCTACGAGATCGCCAGATAGGTGCAGGCAGGGACCTAGCTGGTGCTGCCAGGCACTGGGGAGGTGTCGGGGTTGGCCCGACCACGGCCCGCGGCGCAGCGAGCTTGCAGGCCATCCAAACGCACCGCTGAGCGTCCTTGCTGATGCCCTTGGGAGAAATGGGAGCGTCCATGCTCGGGGGACCTCACTTCTGTGTGAGGCGGGTGGTGTGGTGCTGTTCAGCTGTTCGGAAGCGGTGATCAAGATTTGGGTTGCGGATGCTGCACCCTGGCCAGCCGATCAAGGGCGCACGCGGCCAGCTGAGCTGGACAGCATCCCCAGCTGGCGCATGAGGCTCCCCCTGGCCTGCCGAGGCCCAAACCCACTCTGCGACACACCTCGATCACGATCTAGCACCTCCTGCACGCGCCCGACAAGACCGGCAGTAAGCACCGCCACCGCCACCTCCCTACGCAGCCTGGCCGGCGGCCCTACCTTCTGCCTAGCTCGTTGGTGAGCCCGGAGGAGTCCCGCGGCGCACCAGGGCGTCACGGTGCCTGTGCGCCGCCGGCGCCGCCCTCGGCCGCCCTTCCGCCGGCGCCTGCCGGGCAGCAACTCGTTACTTTACCCGTGCTGCCCGCAGGCCAGAGACCATCATAGGCAGGCGCAATGCCGGGCCCCGCAGCCCAGCCCTCGCGGCAGTTTTTCAATGCCAAAAACACACTGGAGCGCAAGCACCTGGGGGAGTTCCTGCATGAGCTGCAGGCGCTGCAGGTGCGGGGGCTGGATGCCTGGGCAGGAGGATCCCGCAATGCTTGCCCTGGCATGCTGGAGGCGTGCCAGCGCTTGCAGGCCAGCAGCTCAGCGCTCCTTGGCACGTGTGCTCCGCATGGGTGCATGCCTGGCATGCGCCTCCTGGCTTAGCTTGTGAGCCGGTATGCTGCTGCTTCCACCGTCGGGTTCCGCCTTCGCACAACCCCCTGCCGCTTGATCTCATGTCCTGCCCACCTTTGTGCAAGCCTGGGCTCTAAGCTGTGTGCTGCCGCTGCTCACTGCTGCAGGGCCCGCTGGCCGGGCCTTCCAAGCCGCCTGAGCTTGTCAAGTTCACCACTGCATCGACAGTGGGAGAAGCAATGAAGGTAACCGAGGGGTGGAGGGCCCTTCTGATTGCCAGCCTGCCTTTTGTCCAACATGGCGGTTTGCTCCATGCATCGCCCCTGTCTGGCAACCATGGAGGCGCTTGCTGCATGTGCATGTCTGTCTGCCCCTGCTGGGGTCTGATGTGATGCCTGGAGTGCAGTTGGTAGCGCAACAAGCAGCTTCCCTGGCTGGCCGATGCTGCCGACACGCACCGACGCCTGTCCTGCTGGCCATGCTCTGAAGCGGGCAAGCGTGCCGCCACCTGCACAACCGCACCCGCCAGGACTGCTCCCCTCCCTTCTCTTATCTCTTCCCAACTCCTACCTAACAACGTCCGTGCAGACGCTGGCGGCCTACAACATTCTGAGCGCGCCCGTGAGCGACGCCACCAGCGGCGAATACGTGGGCATGGTGGATGTGGCGGACATCATGGCGGGCGTGGTGCGCGGTGAGCAGACTTTCATCAAGTTTTTTTAGTGAGCTGCCGTTTTGTTGTTCGTTGCCTGGGTAAGCATGTACAAATGGAGATGTGGCGGACATCATGGCGGGCGTGGTGCAAGGTGAGCAAATCGTTCGTGTGGCATGACACTCATTCCCGTGGCATTTCTTTGCTGCCCCTCTTGCTTGTTCCGTGCCTATGTAAGGGTGTGCACCCCCCTGAGCGACAGACATCATGGCGGGCGGGGTGACACCCAATTCTTCTCAGCTGCGCAGCCCCCTGCTAACCAGTGATACAGCATTGGTTACCTGCCACAACAACAATGATGCATGTGCAGGCGTGTACCCCGAGCTGCTGGAGCGCGGCTTCCTGTGCAACCCTTGCCGACCAACTATTCTTACGATTTAGTCAATTGCTTTCAACTTCAACTGCCCCAGGCGTGTACCCCGAGCTGCTGGAACGAGGCTTCCTGGAGCAGCACAAGCGCCTGTCCATCTCCGAGCTGCAGTCGGGTGCGCCTGCGCCTGCCGCCCCGGCTGTGGGGCGTTGTGCAGGGTGTGCGGCATGAGGGCGTGCTTTCAGAGGTTTCATGCTGACTGGCGCGCTGCGTAGACTGCGCTGAGGATAGCCCTCCTGCTCCTGCACCTGCCGGGTGCAGTGGGCGTGGACTTCTGCTCTCGCAAGCTGGGCAACCTGCTGCACGGCGGCGACCTGGTGAGCAGTGATCTAGCTCTCAATTCAAGTTGCAAGCTGGCTCCCTGTAGGCGAAGCGTGTGGCAAGCTGGAACAGCCTGCTGCCTCTTCCACCCTGGCCCACCCTGCTTACGGCTGTGTTTGACCAGTCTCCCACAACCCCCCACTTGCAGTGGTTCAAGGGCGATACCGAGTCCAACTTGCTGGAGGTGGTGGAGACGGGGTTCCGAGTCAGGTGGGACATGGTTCGACGTAGGGTTTGCATGTTTTCACGTTGTTGTTGAGCTGGGTGCTGCTTGGCAGCTTCTGCTGGAGGTGGTGGAGACCGGGTTCCGCGTCAGGTGCGGCTTGTCGGGCTGTATGGTTTTATGTTGGTGTCATACTGAGTGCGTCTTGTTGGGACGTGTGTCATGCCGAGTGCGGCTTGGGCCTCAGCGTCAGGTGCGCCCCACCATGCTGCCTGCCTGGGCCGGTCCGCAGGGTGCCTCCCAAGCTGCACTTGGCAAGCCAGTCTGAATTGCGGGTGCGCTTTGCTACAGGCTGGCCAACTCCCACGCTGCTTGCCCCTGGCCCTGATCGCTTTTGCAGGTGCCTCCCAAGCTGCCGTGCTTGGAGATGTCTGCGGGTGCATTGCTCTACAAACCGATCAGCCACCATGGTGCCTCCCCCTGACCTGCAGGGTGCCTCCCAAGCTGCACGCGCCGCACCACCACCTGCGGGTGCACCACCGCGTGGCAGTGTTCGACATCCTTCCAGGTGAATGCTGCTGCTAGCTACCCTATATACACTCCGCACCTTGCTGCAACCAGTCTGCCTGCAGTGCTTGGGAGTCAGCAGAGTCTGTGCCGCTGGAAGGGGGGCCGCTGCGGCGGCGGCATCGTTGGGAGGGATGCAAGCACTGGTGCATCGCATCAACAGCACGGCTGCCCACACGACTGACCACCTGCCAGGTGCCCTGCTGCGCCCCTGGAGCGCCGCTGGGCCGCCTGAGCAGGAGCTGCTGCAGTGTGAGGCCCACCTGGTGCACCCGCCACGCCCTCTGTTCCCGCCTTTGCACCCGCCACGCTCCACCACCTTGTTACATCCACCATATCCCCTGCTTCAGCAAGCCGCCTCCCTGCAATCTATCACCGTCTCCGCAATGAGCCAGCAGTGCTTCTGAACACCATGTGCCTGCTCCCCTCGCCCCCATGCTACGCAGGCGAGCAGACGCCGGACGGCCCCGTGCCTGAGTGGCACATCACGGACATTGTCAGCCAGACGGACGTGCTGCGGTTCCTGGCGGCCCGCATAGACAAGTGCGCATGCACAACTGCTTGTCTGGGTGGGATGGGCATATGCGTTGGCTGCGTCCTGCTTTCTGTACTTAGGTTGGACAGTGGGCTGCACGCTTGGCCACAGGCAACGCCAGAGCACGCGTGCTTCCCGCCTGCACACCTGCTCAACTCGATAACCTCTAGTTGGCCCGCAGGTTGATTGCCGCGTTTCACCGCAGCCTAGAGGGGCTGGGCTTTGTACTAATCTCGGGAGATGAACCCTGGCTGACCTGCAGGTTGGATGCTGCATTTGACCGCAGCCTAGAGGAGCTGGGCCAGGTGACGCGCGATGTGCAGACCATCACCGCCTGCACGCCCACGCTAGCAGGTGAGCAGCAGGCACATCAGCGGCCTGCATCTATCATGCTGTCGTGGCATGTCCATGCTTGCTGTGGCTTGGTGTGTGGCTTGGTGATCACAGCCTGCACGCCCATGCCAGCAGATGCTCGTTTCATGCATGCGCAGCCTGTGCGTGCGCATTTTGGGGGGCAAAAGAAAGGCAGGCTGCCGGCTGCAGCCAGCTTTTGACGCGGCATACGCAGTGGCATGACTGCAACCATGTGGCCTGCCGCCCATGCCAACTGAACCCAGCTCGACACATTCCATAGCCACACCGCCTCGCACCCCCTCGCAGCCTTTGGCACGATGCACCGCAAGGGGCTGTCGGGCATTGGGGTGACTGAAACGGAGGGCGGCCCGCTGATCGGCAACCTGTCCTTGAGCGACCTGCGCGGCCTCACGCCCGACAGGCAAGCATGGTTTGCTGGCCTCGGCTGTTTTTTTGGCAGCGGCTCCTGTCCGCCAACCAGCGCATGAACGGCCTGTGCAGCCTTGCACGGGCGTCCAGCTTGAAGCCAGCAGCAGGCTGCCGCACCGGGGGCCACACAGTCAGCACCAGCGCATGCCCTCCTGCTGCTGGGCGGCACGAAACCTGTGGCTTTAAGCCCTACCAAACCTGCCGCCCTTCCCAACTTGCAGGTTTGGGGCGCTGGCGCTGCCGGTCGGCTCCTTCCTGCTGCTGCAGAAGGGCAAGGGGCTGCGGTGGGAGGACTGCCTCACCGAGCAGCTGCCCCCGGCCGTCAAGGTGGGCAGCTGCATGCTTGATGCTGTAGGATGCTGCCTTGTCGCTGGCGAGTGCACAGCACAGCTGAGCTTCCGGAAAGCCAGTGGGCAAGCCAAGCACAGCTGGTGTGCTGCATGCTTCAAAGCTTCAGGCATTCCACTGCTCATAGCATCCCACCCACCCAACCGCGCCCTACCCTCTGATGCGCCGCTCGCTCTGCAGGAGGGGCGGTGGTCCGAGGCGCTGGCCAGCATCCCCCTGGTGGCGGTCAAGCCGAGCACCACATTCCGGGAGGCCATCGCCAACCTGATCGACCACAACAAGCACCGGTGAGGCGCCTCGATGTTTGACATGCCTCCTTGTGGGCACGCTTACTCCGGCACAGCCTGACCTGTGGCATCGCGGCTGCCTTTCTCACAGAAGTCTGCTTGACCAGTCAGGCAGTTGCACTCCATGCTGCGGGGCAGATGCCGCCGGCATGATCAGGCGGGACACAAACAGGCAGTGCTGGTTGACTCCGAAATTGCTGCGCGAAATTGCTGTCCGAAATTGCTCAATCTCTTCATGTACATGTGCAGGGTATACGTTGTGGACGAAGAGGGCAAGGCTGTGGGAGTGGTCACGCCCACTGATGCACTGCGCCTGGTCAGCGCCTGAGCTCTCGGGCTGCGACTGTTCCACTGGCGGCACCAGAGCCGCGCCAGGCGCCAGGCACTGCGAGTTGCCGGCAACAAAATGAATGTGTTTGGGCGCACAGGCCCACAGCTGTTGATACCCGGCCGCGGGCTGCAGCTCGGTCGCTGCCTTGGCCGACCTGGCTGGGCCTGCGTTCTTGTCTTCTCTATGGCTTCGCATGCTCATGTTGCGGCTGACAGATACTTTTGCAAGTGTGATGGTGCCACCTCGTAGCCAGCATCGATCATTGCGGTCCCCACGTGTACACTGCCTGCGGTGGCCCATCCGCCAACCCATGATCCATCAGACAGCGCTCTGTATGGTAAGGTATTTGGCAACCCAGGGTATGGCCAGGAAACATGGAGTGTCGCGAACGAGTGAGCAGCCCCCACCGTCCGCAGCCGCAATGCAAGCCACCCGTCGCCGCTGTGTGCGGCGGCGGCAGCACACCCGATCCTCTCCTGCGGGGCTCCCACTGCTTGGATCGTCACCCACCGACTCAATT
>VFQQ010001928.1_pt1 | contig 26040 bp, 16 predicted proteins | sample 3512341 | NCBI WGS metagenome assembly VFQQ01 (sample SAMN10412373, study PRJNA504923) | tailings metagenome | isolation source: Relicate 2 Philex TSF1 revegetated site | place: Philippines: Tuba, Benguet | collected 2017-08-29 | reverse complement strand
GGCGACGATCTGGCCTTCCAGCGGCTTTGCGACGCGCGCACCGAGCTTGGCTTGTTCCGGCGGCCAGTATTCCATGTCGAACATGTCGGCTTCGCTGATCGAGGCGAATTGGCCGATGGCTTCCGCGTCGGTGATGGTCGCGATCGCGGCTTCGGCGATGTCGGCGACAATGCGCGCATCCTTCCCGGTGGTCCCGAGGCCGAACAGGCCGACACCCGGCACGAGCACAACGCGCGGCGCCGGATCGAGCGCCGTGCGCGTGCCGCCAACGCGCGCGTTGTTTGTCTCGAAGTAAGTCTGATACCGGCCGATGAAATTCGCGACGGCGGCGCGAGCGTCCTGCTTGAACGACGCGACGTTCTCGGGCGCTGGGACAATCAGCGGCCAGTTCTTGGTTCGGATGGTGTGATCCGGTGTTGCCACGCCCGCGTTGGCGTAGCGCGCAACGTCCGCGCCGTTGACGAAACGCATCACGGCATCGCCGCTGCGGTGCTCAAGAATGAAGCGCGTCCATGCGCCTTCGATTGTCGGGTCGGGCAGGCTGCATGCGCCGCGAATGACCGGAGCAATCTCAGCGACCGAGGCCAGTTTCTCGGGCAGCTTTGCAACAGCCAATGTCTTGCGGTTCTTCGCGACGCGCTGCTCCGCGAGCGCGGCGAACTCGATCATGCGCTCGTAGGCTTCGCGTGCGTCCGCACCGAAGGTGAAGATGCCGTGCTTGAGCAGGATCAGCCCTTCGACGCTTTTGTTCGCGTCGAACACGTCGGCTGCGGTGCGCGCGAGGCCGAAGCCCGGCATGCGGTACGGCACGAGGCCGAGCCGGTCTCCGTACACCTCGCGGCAAATGTCTTCGCCGTTCGTCTGGTTGGTCAGGCTGAGCACAGCCGTCGCGTGGGTGTGGTCGATGAACTTTGCCGGCATGAAGGCATGCAGCATCAGTTCGACCGATGGCGAGGGCGCGGCGGGATCGATCAGGTTGGCGCGCGGAATGCGGATGAACTCGTCATCCGGTAGCGTGTCGCGCGTGCGCAGCTTGAGCAGTGGCGCGAGGCGCACCGCCGCGAAACCCGTGGGCTCGATAGTGGCCATGTCGGAGCCCGAGCCCTTCACGTAGAGCACGTCGACATCGTCGCCGTTGAGATCGCGGGCGCGCGCCTTCAGCGACGTGTTGCCGCCGCCGTGCAGGACGAGTTTGGGATCGGCACCGAGCAGGCGCGTGGAGTACACGCGCAGCGCAAGGTCGCGGGGAACATCAGCGTAGCGGGCGACCGCGGCGTCGGCGTCGCGTGTCGCCCACACGCTGTTCATTTACCCCTTCCGGGACCACCAGCCGAAGCGGCGTGGCTTGGCTTCCTCGGTGGCGGGTGCCGGTGCGGCCGGGTCCGGCGTCGCAGCCGGCGGCTCGATCACGGTCGGTGCCGGATCGGGCGCAGGCACCGGTGCGGCCGCCGCCTGCAACTCGTTCGTCGCAGCGGACGAGAACACCGGAGCGGCCTCGCGAATGGTCGAGCGGCGCTTCGGCGGTGCGGCAGTTTCGGCGGGAGCCGGAGCGGGCTCGGCGGCCTGAACCGGCTGCGGCTCCGGATCGCGCGCGACCGGCTGGAACGGCTGCGGCTGGTCGTCAGACTCGGGGCGCGGCGCCGGCATGGCGTCCTGCGGTCCGCCAAGATCGGCGACTGCATCGGCGACTTCCGGCTCCGTGCCGGTTTCCGCGGCCTCGCGATGTTCGCCATTGCCACCGTTCTCGGCACCTTCGCCATCGCGTCCACGACGGTTGCGGCGTCCACCACGGCGACCGCGCCGGCGGCGGCGTCCGCCATCGCCTTGCTCTCCGTCATGGCGCGGCTCACCGGAAGCCTCGCGTGCTTCGCCTTCACCGCCGTCTTCATCAGTGGCGTGTCCGGCGACCTGCTCGGACGGCGCGCCGTCGTGCGCAGCCTCGGCTCCGCCCTCGCGCGGCTCGCGCTCGCGATCCCGGCCGCCACGTCCACGGCGGCGGCGCCGGCGGCGTCCGCCGTCACGCTGCTGCGGCTGCTCGCCGTCCTCGCCTTCGGACTCGCCGGACGCTTCGGCACTCTCGCCGTCGCTCTCCGTCTCGGCCTCACCGACAGTCTCGGTCTCGTCCTCGGCGGCCTCGTCCTCGAATTCCTCCTCGTAGTCGTCGTCCTCGTCCGCGGCCGGGGGAGGCGGCGGCACGGCCGCGGCCAGGAGCGCCTTGGCGGCCTCGACCGAGTGGACCATCTCGCCCTTCTCGATCAGGAACGGCTGCGCGGCGCCGACATTGGCGTCAGCGTTGATCGTGATGGTGATCTGGAAGCGGCTTTCCAGATCGCGCAGGTGCGCGCGCTTGTGGTTCAGCGCATAGAGCGCGACCTCGGTGCGGGTACGCACGATGAGGTTATGCGTGCCGCCCTTGAGCAGCATTTCCTCGATCATGCGCAGCATGTGCAGCGTGACCGACGAGACCGAGCGGACGTGCCCGGTGCCGCCGCAGTGCGGGCACTTGTCGGTGGAGCTTTCCAGCACGCTGGAGCGGATGCGCTGGCGCGACATCTCCATCAGGCCGAAATGCGAGATGCGGCCGACCTGGATGCGGGCGCGATCGTTCTTGAGCGCCTCTTTAAGCCGCCGCTCGACCGTGCGGTTGTTGCGGTGCTCATCCATGTCGATGAAGTCGATCACGATGAGGCCCGCGAGATCGCGCAGGCGAAGCTGGCGGGCGACTTCGTCGGCGGCCTCGCAGTTCGTCTTGGTGGCGGTGTCCTCGATGTGGTGCTCGCGCGTCGCGCGGCCCGAGTTCACGTCGATGGCGACGAGTGCCTCGGTCTGGTTGATGACGATGTAGCCGCCGGAGCGAAGCTGCACGGTCGGCGTGAACATCGCGTCGAGCTGGCTCTCGATGCCGTAGCGCGTGAACACCGGCTGGCTGTCGCGATAGAGCTTCACGTTCTTCGCATGGCTCGGCATGAGCATGCGCATGAAGTCCTTGGCCTCGCGGTGGCCGTGCTCGCCCGCGACGAGGACCTCTTCGATGTCCTTGTTGTAGAGGTCGCGGATCGAGCGCTTGATCAGCGAGCCTTCCTCGTAGACCAGCATCGGCGCGGTGGACTTGAGCGTGAAGTCGCGCACCGTCTCCCAGAGGCGCAGCAGGTATTCGAAGTCGCGCTTCACCTCCATCTTGGTGCGCGCGGCGCCTGCGGTGCGCAGGATGACGCCCATTCCCTCCGGAACCTCGAGGTCCTGCGCGATCTCTTTCAGCTTCTTGCGGTCGACCGAGTTGGTGATCTTGCGGCTGATGCCGCCGCCGCGCGCCGTGTTCGGCATCAGCACCGAATAGCGGCCGGCGAGCGAGAGGTACGTCGTCAGCGCCGCGCCCTTGGTGCCGCGCTCTTCCTTCACGACCTGCACCAGCATGATCTGCCGGCGCTTGATGACCTCTTGAATCTTGTACGAGCGGCGATAGCGCGGCGTGCGCTCCAGCACCTCTTCGATCGCATCGGCGCCGCCGACGGACTCGATGACCTCTTCCTCCTCGTCGCCGTCACCGGACGCTGCCGGCTCCTCGACTTCGGTGATGTTGCCGCCGTCGCCGCCCGTGGCTTCCGTATGCTCGGCGTGATCGCTGTCAGCGGTGTCGCCGTTCGGCGCCAGCGCCGGGCTCTCGGCTTCGGCCGGCTGCTCTGCGGCCGAGACAGTCTCGGCGACGAAGGGCTGTTCGGGGGCGGCTGCCGGTGCTTCGACGAACTCCGGCACGGCGGGTGACGCCGCAACGGGTTCGGGCGCAGGCTCGGGAGCGGGGGGAGGGATCTCTTCGGATCTCGCTGGCTCGGATGCCTCGGGTGTCTCGGCAGCAGCCGGTGTGCCGCCGCTCACGTCACCGCCGTACGCCTCGGCCTGATGCGTGTCCGGGTGATCCGCCGATGTCTCGATGTGGCCTTCGGTCGCGTCCGCGGCGGCCTCGTGCTCCGCGCCTTCGCCGGCGGGAGCGCCCTCGGCGCCATCTTCCAGCGGCTGCGTGCGGGTCTCGTCGCGGCGTGCGTGGGCGGCGTCGCGATCACGGTCGCGCCCGCGTCCCCGGCGGCGTCCGCCACCACCGCCACCGCTCGCGCGGCGATCGATCTCGTCCTCGGCGTCGCGGTGGGCGCGCTCTTCCTCGGCGATCAGCGCCTGCCGGTCCGCGACCGGGATCTGATAATAGTCAGGATGGATTTCGGAGAACGCCAGGAAGCCGTGGCGATTGCCGCCGTAGTCGATGAACGCGGCCTGGAGCGAGGGCTCTACGCGCGTGACCTTGGCGAGGTAGATGTTGCCCCTGAGCTGGCGGCGATTGGCCGACTCGAAGTCGAATTCCTCGACCCGGTTGCCGCGCAACACCACCACCCGGGTCTCCTCCGGATGGGTGGAGTCGATGAGCATCTTGTTTGCCATGAAACTGTCTCGTGGCGCGCCATAGCGCGATCGCGCGGTGTCGCGAGCGACACGCACGTGGGCCTGGAGGCGCCGTACTGGGGGTTATGAGATGGGCGTCGGACCATGCGGGTGCGGATCGGCGCCAAGGCGCCGCCCTCAACCCTGCCGTGTTGTTCGCTCCGGCGACGCGGGATACCCGCGTTCTGAGCCTTGAGCATGATCCTCAACCTGACTTGGCGGCCACGCGCAAGCGCAACCGGTTTCTTCAGACGCTACGGCCGTTGCGGTGAAACCGCCGTCTTCCGGATGTCCTTAAAGGGCGTTGGCCGTTCCGCTAAGGTGCCGTAACACCAAGCAAATTGACCTCAGGGCGGGCCGCAGTCCGTTCCGTGATGGAAGCGGGGGTTACGCGGCCTGCCGGATGCCCGAACGCGGCAAATCCGGATTCGCAACCGTCAGCAGCACTTACATACGGACAAGGGCCCTGCTTGGCAAGCGAGCGGCACAGGCGCGCCGCTCATTCGTTGGGCAGGCCGAGCGTGCCGTCAACGCCAAGCACCCGCTCGGCGGCCCTCAGCCCGAGGTACGGCACCATGGTGTACTTGCCGGTATTCACCGAGTGGTACCCATCCACCGAGTGCACGCCGATCTGGTAGCGGTCGTGCAGCTTGCTGTTAGGGTCATCGACGTCGGTTTCACCCCACGCGAAGATCGCACCGCTGGTGGCGTCGACCGCATCGGGGGGAAACGCGAGCCGCGCGAGCGGCGGACAAAGTGCACGCCAATGGGCGAGGCTGCGCTCGAATACGTCCCGGCGCCGCTCGTCGGTCATCTCGGCCCAGCTCGCGGGCGGTGCGAGATCGTGGCTCTTCGCCACCATGCCGATCGGATACCAGGACAGATAGAAGCCGCCGTCGCGGTAGTTCACGATGTCGCCAAATGGGCCGAGGACAACCGTGAGCGAGGGGAGTTCCTCCGAACGCAGTCGGATGTGCACGCGGTTGCCGAACTTGTGGCGGTGGATCCATGGCTGGGGCGGCATGATGCCCAGTTGCTTGTCGAAGACGAGCCGGCTCTCCCATGAGGCGTTGATCACCTGATCGTACGGGCCGGCTTTTTGCCGGTCGCCGCGATCGAAGACGATGTCGAACCCCGGTCCTGAGGAGCGGCGCTTCACGTCGGTCACCGTGGCGACACCGATGAACGTGATGCGAGGTTCCGCCAGCACTGCCGCGCTCAGCCGGTCCGCGATGCGCCGCGGGTCGACCGACAACTCGCTCGTCATGATGGCCGCCGAGAACTTGCGCGGATCGAGAATGGCCTCTGAATCGCGCGGGCTGAGATCATGAAAGCCGCCGGGCGCGTCAGTCCCGAGATAGGTGAGGCCCGAGGCGGCGCGCATGTCCTCGAACAGCTTGTAGCAGCGCGCGAAGTGCGCCCGCATGCTGTCCGCGTCGACCTGCGAGTCCTCGTGGACTGCGTAAATGAACGGCGTGGAGAGGCCGAGCGTCTGCTCGTCGACATCGATCCAGCGCGACAGGGCGGCCGAAAAGGTGAGCGCGCCGCGCATCATCAACTCGGCGGTGCGGTTCGTCCGGTCCTTGGCGTAGAGAATGCCCTGGTGGATTTTGCCCTCGTTGATGCGGCTCGCCCGCCGGACGGGAAGCGCATCCTGCTCGAAAATATCGACGTGATGGCCGTGGCGCGCGAGCTCCAGCGCGGCGCAGACGCCGACTCCTCCGCCGCCCAGGACAGCAATTCGCAAAACGGAAACTCCGGATTCGATGATCGGGCGATCACGATGGCGAGTCGACCGACTAGATACCCGCGTCGCCGGGACGATGTAACCGCTCGGAACGTCGCGCTTCGTCGACGTTGGATTGCGGATGAGGCCTTGTCGCAACGGTAGTTTGTGGCCGTCCGGTGCCCGAGAATGGGCTTAAAGGCCGATTAACCATGCAGGCTTACGTGTGTACGCGGGCAATTGTGTGAGGTCCCTGTGTCCCCGCGAGGCTGCGGAGTGCTCGTTGCGGCGATCGCCTTCGGCATCACGGCCGCCGGCGCGCAAAGTCCTGCGCCCGAAAAACCCGCCGTTGAGCGCGCCAATCTGGTGCGCCCGACGATGCCGGTGCCGGCCGATCTTTTTCCCGTGGCGACCGATGCGCGTCTCGGCGGCGACAACAGCCGCACGCGCCTGATCATGGACCTGAGCCGCACGATCGACGTCGCGGCCTTCACGCTCGCGGACCCGTATCGCGTCGTCGTGGACTTGCCTCAAGTGACGTTCCAGCTTCCGGCGAAGACCGGCGCCAGTCCGAAGGGACTCGTGAAGGCTTTCCGCTATGGCCTTGTGATGCAAGGCGGATCGCGCATCGTGATCGACACGACCGGGCCGGTGCGCGTCGAAAAGGCATTCGTGCTCGAATCCGTCGACAAGCAGCCGGCGCGGCTGGTGATCGATCTCGTGTCGATCGACCGCGCGGCGTTCATGCGCAACCTCGCGCTGGAGAAACCGCCGGTCCGTGCCAACGACACCCGGCGGGCCGAGCCCGTGAAGCGGCCGGGCGATGGCCGCCCGCTGGTCGTGATCGATCCGGGCCACGGCGGGATCGACAACGGCACAGTCGCGGCGACCGGCGAAATGGAGAAGCAGATCGTTCTCGAATTCGCGCAGGCGCTGCAGGCCCGGCTGGAGAAGACCGGCAAGTATCGCGTGGCGATGACCCGCACCGACGATCGCTTCGTGGCGCTCGGCGAGCGCGTGCGGTTTGCGCGCGGGCAGGGCGCGGACCTGTTTATCTCGATTCACGCGGATGCGCTCTCGTCGCGCACCGAAAGCGATGTGCGCGGCGCCACGATCTACACGGTGTCGGACACGGCTTCCGACGCGGAGGCGGCGCGCCTCGCCGAGGCCGAGAACAAGGCCGACGCCATCGCGGGCGTGGACCTCTCGTCCGAGCCCGAAGAGGTCGCCGACATCCTGATCGACCTCACGCAGCGCGAGACGAAGAATTTCTCCCATCACTTCGCCCGCGCCGCGGTGTCGGAACTGAAATCGGCCGCGAAGCTGCACAAGCATCCGCTGAAGTCGGCGGGGTTCAAGGTGCTGAAGGCTCCCGACGTGCCGTCCGTGCTGGTCGAACTCGGCTATGTGACCAACAAGCAGGACCTCAAGCTGATGGTCTCCGAGGCCTGGCGCGCGAAGACGACCGACGCGCTCGCACAGGCCGTGAACGCCTTTTTCTCGACGCGGCTCGCGGGTTCCGGCCCACGCGCCGGTGCGAATTGAGGTGTGGCGGTGAAGCCTCAGAAGCCCGAGAAGCGCAGCCCCAAAGTTCCCGCCGGTATTCCGGAGGGGAAAGGGCCTCAGTTCGACCACAAAACTGACCGACTTAGCCTGTTATCCGGCTTGCTAACCGACTGGTACGGGGAGCATACGGTGACAACCGGACAGCGTGCCGTATCGTCCGGGAATAAGGGACAAATCGCCGGTGCCCGAGCGGCTGCGGCGAAGGGACGGCAATGAGACTTCTGGTCCGGTTTTTCGGTTGGATCTTCGCGGTCGGCACTGTTCTGTTCCTGGTGGGAATAGCCGGTGCGGCGGGGATGTTCTGGCATTTCTCCAAGGACTTGCCGGACTATTCGCAATTGCAGGATTACGAGCCCCCGGTGATGACCCGGGTGCATGCGACCGACGGCTCGCTGGTCGCTGAATACGCGCGCGAGCGGCGGCTCTACCTCCCGATCCAGGCGATTCCGAAACTCGTGCTCAACGCGTTCATCGCGGCCGAGGACAAGAACTTCTACGACCACGGCGGTCTCGACTTCACCGGCATTGCGCGCGCCGGCGTGCTGTTCGTGCAGAACTTCGGCTCGAATCGCCGCCCGCAGGGCGCCTCGACGATCACGCAGCAGGTCGCGAAGAACTTCCTGCTCACGAACGAAGTCTCGTTCGACCGCAAGATCAAGGAAGCGCTGCTCGCGCTGCGCATCGAGCGCACGTACACCAAGGACAAGATCCTCGAACTGTACGTCAACGAAATCTATCTCGGCATGAGCGCCTACGGCGTCGCGGCCGCGTCTCTGCTCTACTTCGACAAGTCGGTGCACGAACTGACGCCGGCCGAAGCGGCTTACCTCGCGGCCCTGCCGAAGGCGCCGAACAACTACCATCCCTTCCGCCAGCGCGATCGCGCCATCGAGCGCCGCAACTACGTGCTCGACCGCATGGTCGAGGACGGCTTCCTCAAGAAGGAAGAGGGCGAGAAGTGGAAGAAGGACCCGCTCGCGATCACGACGCGGACGACCGGCGCGCACATCTTCGCAGCCGAGTACTTCGCCGAAGAAGTGCGGCGCGACCTGAACGACCGCTATGGCGAGAAGAAGCTCTACGAGGGCGGCCTGTCGGTCCGCACGACGCTGGACCCGAAGCTCCAGTCGATCGCCCGCAAGACCTTCACCGATGGTCTGGTGAAGTTCGATGAGGCGCTGGGCTATCGCGGCGCGATGCAGAAGGTCGAGATCACCGGCGACTGGGGCACGAAGGTCGCCGAGGTGAAGGCATTCTCGGATGTGCCGTGGCGCATCGCCGTGGTGCTCGAGGTGAGCGATCAGGCCGCGCGCATCGGCCTGCAGCCGCCGCGCGAGCCGGGCGGCGCGATCTCCAAGGAACGCCTGATCGGCAATATCGCCATTGACGGCGTGAAGTGGGCGAAGCCGGCGACCGGCAACAGCCGCGCGGCGCCGACGAAAGTCAGCCAGGTGCTCGCGCCGGGCGACGTGATCTTCGTCGAGACGCTCGACAAGGATGCCGGCAAGTATCGCCTGCGCCAGATCCCTGAAATCTCCGGCGCGCTCGTCGCCATGGACCCGCTGACCGGCCGCGTGCTCGCGATGGTGGGCGGATTCTCGTTCGAGCAGAGCCAGTTCAACCGCGCCACGCAGGCGCTGCGCCAGCCGGGTTCGTCGTTCAAACCATTCGTCTACGCGGCCGCGCTCGACAACGGCTACACGCCCGCGACCGTCGTGATGGACGCGCCGATCGAGGTCGATACCGGCGCCGGTGGCGTGTGGAAGCCGGAAAACTATTCGCACAAGTTCTATGGCCCGCAGACACTGCGCTTCGGCATCGAGCATTCGCGCAACGTGATGACGGTGCGCCTCGCGCAGGATGTCGGCATGCCGATGATCGCCGAATACGCCAAGCGCTTCGGCGTTTACGACGACATGCCGGCGTATCTGTCGTTCGCGCTCGGCTCGGGCGAGACGACCGTGATGCGCATGGTCTCGGCGTATTCGATGTTCGCGAACGGCGGCAAGCGCATCAAGCCGACGCTGATCGACCGCATTCAGGACCGTTACGGCAACACCATCTTCAAGCATGACCAGCGCGAGTGCCGCGGCTGTCAGGCGCAGAAGTGGTCGAACCAGCCCGAACCCTCGATGGTCGACCGGCGCGAGCAGGTGATCGACCCGATGACCGCCTACCAGATCACCTCGATGATGGAAGGCGTCATCCAGCGTGGCACCGCAACGGCGATCCGCGAAGTCGGCAAGCCGGTCGCCGGCAAGACCGGCACGACCAACGACGAGAAGGACGTCTGGTTCGTCGGCTTCTCGCCTGACATGGCGGTCGGCGTGTACCTCGGCTACGACAAGCCGCGCCAGATCGGCAATCGCGCGACCGGCGGTGGCCTCGCGGCGCCGATCGTGAAGGACTTCCTCAAGCTTGCGCTCGCCGACAAGCCCGCGGTGCCGTTCCGCGTGCCGCCCGGCCTCAAGCTGATCCGCATCGATCCGAAGTCCGGGATGCGTATCGCGGCGGGGTCGCCCGGCGGTCTGCTCGAAGCGTTCAAGCCCGGCACGTCGCCGGCCGACAGCTACTCGGTGCTTGGCTACGATGGCGGAGGCGGCGGGTACCAGCAGCAACAGCAGCCGTGGGGAGCCGTGCCGCCGGACAGCGACCGCGTGCTGCCGACCGCGCGCGGGCTGTACTGAGCGATTTCGTTTGGCTCTGAAGCGTTATTCGGCGGGCCGTTGGCCGCGCTCGGGGTCGAGCCATTCGGCGTCGCGTGCCATCGCCTCGTAGGAGGCGGCGAGCTTCTCGAACACGCGGCGGAATTCGGGCCTCGTAGCTTCCTTGGCGCCCAGCCGCGCCTGTATCGCGCGTTCGCGATACACCTTCGCGTCGTTTTCCTCACTCACGCCACGTCCCCCGACAACGCCACGCTTTAGCAACGCCCCACTGGGGATATAGTCCCGCCGCGTCCTGACTGCCGTCAACTCCCCCCGCTTACCATTTCCACAAACTGCAAGCGTGTGTTTGCATTGCAAAAACAGCAGGCGTTGAGGGTTGGGAAATACCGCTCCGTGGGGCTATCACATGAGCCCATCCTGCCGGAGCGCGCGTGACCCTCAACTACATTCTGTTCGCCGTGATGTCGCTCGCGTGGGGCATCACCTGGCTTGCCACCAAGGTCGCGCTCAACGCAGTGCCGCCGCTGTTCTTCGGCGCCGTGCGCTTCGCGCTCGTCGCTGTGCTGTTGCTGATCTTCGTTCGCGGTTTCACAAGGTTGCTGACCGGGCCGCTCGCGGGCCGCGTGATCTGGAGCAGCGTGCTGATCAATGTCGGCTGCTACGCCTTTCTCTACTGGGGCATGCAGTACATCGCGTCGGGTGTCGCGGCGGTGGTCAACATGTCGATGAACCCGGTGTTCCTGTTCGGCTTCGCCATCCTGTACGGGCAGGAGCGCGCGAGCTGGCGCCATGCAATGGCTCTCGCGCTCGGCATCGCTGGCCTCGTTATCCTGTTCTCCGCCAAGGCGAGCTTTTCCGGCACCGATATCGAACTGTGGGCCGCGGCTGCCATGGTGGCGTCCTCGGTCTGCTATTCACTCGGTTCGGTGCTCTCGCGACCGCTCCTTGGTTCCGCGACGCCGCTGCAACTGACGGTCGCGCAGAGCATGGTGGCGGTGGTTGGATTGGGAGCGATGTCGCTTGCGTTCGAGCCGGTGTCTGGTGCGACGTTCGTCGCGATGATGCAGCCGGTGCCGCTCGCCGGGCTGATGTTCATGGTGTTCGGCGGGACGCTGGTCGGCTTCACGATCTTCCTGCGCCTCGTGCGCGAGTGGGGCGCGCCGCGCGCGGGGCTTTATTCGTTCGTCTCGCCGGTGGTGGCGCTGATCCTCGGGACGCTCGTGCTGGGCGAACCGCTGACGTGGCGCGAAGTCACAGGCGGCGCCATCATGCTGGTGGCGGCCGCGATCGCGGTCGCGCCGCGCAGGGAGGCTTCCGGTGCCTGAAGATCTTCTGACCCTCGAGACGCCGCGCCTGATCCTCGATCTCGACCGGCTGGAGAAGAATTGCGCCATGATGCGCGCGCGCTGCGCCGCGCTCGGTGTCGCGCTGAGGCCGCATGTGAAGACGCCGAAGTCCGTCGATGTCGCGAAGATTGCGACCGGCGGAGCGCCGCTCGGCATGACGGTGTCGACGCTGAAGGAGGCGGAGCACTTCGCGAATGCGGGCTACCGCGACGTCCTCTATGCGGCGACCATCGTGCCGAACAAGTTTGCCCACGCGGCGCGCATCATGGCCACCGGCTGCGATCTGATCCTCATCACTGACTCTGCGGATGTCGTTGCGGCTGCTTCGCGCTTTGCGGCCGAGCGCAAGATCACGCTGTCGTTCCTGATCGAGATCGACTGCGGCGAACATCGCGGCGGCATGCTGCCGACTGACCGCGTCGCCGATCTGGCGCGCGCCATCGCGTCCGCGCCGAGCCTGCGGCTGCGCGGCGTGATGACCCATGCGGGTCATTCGTACGATGCGAGCGAGCCCGCCAAGGTGCCGGTGATCGCGGCGGCCGAGCGTGATGCCGCCGTCACCGCCGCCAGCGCGATCCGTGCGGCCGGCCTGCCGTGCGAGGTCGTGAGCATCGGATCGACGCCGACCGTGCTTTACGCCGATCACCTCAAGGGCGTGACGGAAGCGCGCGCCGGCATCTATGCGCTGTGGGATCTGGCGCAGCTCTCACGCAAGGTGTGCGGCATCGACGATATCGCGGTGTCCGTGCTGGCGTCGGTGATCGGCCACAATCGGGCAGGGCGCTCGCTGATCCTCGATGCGGGCGCGCTGGCGCTCTCGAAGGACATCGGTGCGAACAAGCTGTTGCCGGATGCCGCCTATGGCTACGTGTGCGACGCGACCACGATGCAGCGGCACGGCAAGCTGTCGGTCAATGTCGTGCATCAGGAGCACGGCACCGTGAGCGTCGATGACGATGCGTGGTTCGCGAAGCTTCCCGTTGGCAGTCTCGTGCGCGTTCTGCCGAACCACGCGTGCATCACTTGCGCGGGCTATGAGGCGTTCGACGTGGTGCGCGGGACTGAGGTCGTCGGGCGGTTCCCGCGGGTGAATGGCTGGATATAGCGAAGCAAGAGCTGATTCCCGCTTCCGCGGGAATGAGCGGAGAGTTGTTAGCGCACCTTCTGCCACGTCATCCGGCGCACGCTGAGCTTGCCGTCGATCGGATCGACGGACTCGGGCGTGGACAGGATCAGCCGGTCGCCCTCCAGCACGAAGAAGCGCTTCTGCTTGCTGCCGGTGAAGCTCTGGTTCCACGAGATGTCGACATCGTGGGTCACGGCGTTGCCGTCGACCGAATAGGTCCCACCGTAGCTCATCATGCTGCGGAACAGACCCTCGGCCTCCGTGGGGGTGGCGCGGGCGCCTTCAGGCTGGGTGCGCTCGCGGCGGGTGATGATCGCCATCATTCGGCCGTCCGCGTCGTAGGTGATGAAGCCATGCGGGTCGGGGCCGAACTGGTCGGTCTTCACGCCGGACGGGATTTCCTCGCGCACGGCCGACACCATGGTCCAGGTCCCGATCAGCCGTTCGTCCATGACTGCCATCCGCGGTGATTTGCCTGAGGTATTGCCATGGGGCGGGGCCTTCTCCAAGCATCATGGAACCCGATTCGCCGGAGCGATGCCGTGGATACGTCCGACGTTCTGTTTTCGGGGCCGTCTTTCGACTCGCTCCCTCCGGGCGCCGTGAAGTCCATTCGCCATCGCTGGCTGCTCAAGGAATGGGAACACGGGCGCGGGACGCAGATTTTGCCGCTGCTCCGGTATCTCGACCGCGAGGAATACAATCGATATCGCGGCGAGTTCAGCGTGTTCGAGGTGCGCCGGGACGTGACGCTGCGGTTCCTGCTGCGTTCGCACGGCACTTTCATCGGCAAGGCCTACGGTTCGAACTGCGTCGGCAAGTATCTCGACGATATCGTTCCGCCGGAGCTGCACGGCCAGCAGCTCGAGCCGTACCGCCAGGCGGTGCGCCACCGGCGGCCGGTGTACGTGTCGTCCGACACGCGCGACACGCAGGGCAAGCCGGTGCAATTCGAGCGCCTGCTGATGCCGTTCAGCGAGGACGGCGCGACAGTGACCTTCGTGGTGGCGGACTTCGAGATGATCAGTGTGGAGGGAGATTTCAGCCCCGCCGACATGCTGACGGCGAAGAATTCGGCGCCCAGCGGGCGTGTCGCAGGGTTCATCGCGCCGCCGAAGCGGTAGGGGCGTTGCGAAAGCCGTCCGCGGCGGCTACATCCCCGGCAGCGAAGTTCACGAGAGTCCCATGCGCGCCGAAATCCAGGCCATTGTCGATGACATCAAGCAGTCCGCGGGACTGCTGAGGAGGCATCTTTGACGTCGATACTGCCCGACGTCGCCTCGACGAACTGAACGCCCGCGCCGAAGACCCCAACCTCTGGAACGATCCCGCGGCTGCGAGCCGCGTGATGCAGGAGCGCACCGCGCTCGAGGACCAGCTCGGCGCGCTCGGCCGCATCCAGCAGGAACTGGACGACAACATCGGCATGATCGAACTCGGCGAGGCCGAGAAGGATCAGGCCGTCGTCACCGAGGCCGAGAACGCGCTGCGCGCGCTGAAGGCGGACGTGGCGCGGCGCGAGCTCGAAGCGCTGCTGTCGGGCGAAGCCGACAACCTCGATACCTACCTTGAAGTCCACGCGGGCGCGGGCGGCACCGAGAGCCAGGACTGGGCCTCGATGCTGGCGCGCATGTACACGCGCTGGGCGGAGAAGAAGGGCTTCAAGGTCGAGTGGATGGAGGAGACCGCGGGCGAAGAGGCTGGCCTCAAGTCCGCGACGATCCAGATCAAGGGCCGCAACGCCTACGGCTGGCTCAAGACCGAGGGCGGCGTGCATCGCCTCGTGCGCATTTCGCCGTTCGACTCCAACGCGCGGCGTCACACGTCCTTTTCGAGCGTGACCGTCTATCCGGTCATCGACGACAGCATCAAGATCGAGATCAACGAGTCGGATGTGAAGACCGACACGATGCGGGCGAGCGGCGCGGGTGGCCAGCACGTCAACAAGACCGAGTCCGCGATCCGCCTGACGCACATCCCGACCGGCGTCGTGGTCTTCTGCCAGAACGACCGCTCGCAGCACAGCAACCGCCGTCAGGCGTGGGACATGCTGCGCGCGCGGCTTTACGAAATGGAGTTGAAGCGGCGCGAGGAGAAGGCGCTGGCCGACAATGCCGCCAAGAGCGACATCGGCTGGGGCCACCAGATCCGCTCCTACGTGCTGCAGCCGTACCAGATGGTGAAGGACCTGCGTACCGGCGTGCAGACCTCCGACACCAGCGGCGTGCTCGACGGCGATCTCGACCAGTTCATGGAAGCGACGCTGGCGCAGAAGGCCTTCGGCACCGGCCCCGCGAAGGTCGAGGACGTCGACTAGCAGCGCTGAAGGCGCGGTGAGTGCTACCGCGTTGCCGGTGCGGCGTCGCGGCACCACCAGGTGTCCGTGCCCCAGCTATATTTCGGCGCGTTGTCGGGCCGCATCAGGTGCGCCCAGTGCGCCACGCGGCGGTGGCTGTCGAAGTATCCCGGGATCGCATAGACGCCCCATTGCAGCGCACGGTCCAGCACGCGCGCCGCGATCGTCAGGTCCGGCAGGGTGTCCGCCGCGATCACGCGCTCGATCAGTGCGTCGATGTCGCGATCGGCGAGGCCGATGGTGCTGCTGCCGTCCGGCGTGACGCGCGTCGCGTCGTGGCTCGCCCACGCGCGGCGCTGCTCCAGCCCGGGCCACTGCGGCGGGATGATGAACTGGTAGACGATGTCGAACTCGCCGGTGCGCCGCGCGTGCTCGTAGGTGGCGCCGTCGACGACCTTCAGTTCGGCCCGGATGCCGAGACGCCGGAGCTGCTCGAAATAGCGCCCGAGCATTTTCTCCTGATTGCGCGTCTGCGCCGTGACGACGAACGCCATCTGCTCGCCTTTGGCGTCGACCATGCGGGCATCGCGCAGCTCCCAGCCCGCGGCTTTGAGCAGCGCGAGCGCCTCGCGCGCCTTGTTGCGGTCGAAGCCTGAGCCGTCCGACACCGTTGGCGCCCAGGCGCGCTTGTAGGCCTCGGGTGGAAACAGTTTCGGATGTTGGCGCATCAGCGCGATCTCGTCGGCCGTCGGCGCCTCGTGCGCGGCAAAGCGCGAGTTCTCGAAATAGCTTGCGGTGCGGCTGAACGACTCGTGGAAGATGTTTCGCTGCACCCATTCGAAGTCGAACAGCATCTCCAGCGCCTTGCGCACGCGCACGTCCGCGAAACGCGGCTGACGCAAGTTGAAGAAGAAGCCGTTCATCCCGATGGTGAACCAGTTGCGCAGGTCCGCCTTCCTGATGCGGCCGTCATTCACGGCGGGGACGTTGTAGGCGGTCTGCCAGTGGCGCGGGTCGGTGTCGTAGTAGATATCGAGATGGCCCTTGAGAAACGCCTCGAACTGGGCGGTCTCGTTGAAATAGTAGTCCGACACGATGCGCTCGAAATTATGCCGGCCGCGCATCGCCGGCAGGTCGCGGCCCCAGTAATCGGCGACGCGCTCGTAGGTGACGGAGCGCCCGGCGTTGACATGCGCGACGCGGTAGGGGCCGCTGCCGAGCGGCGGCTCGAAGCTGGTGCGGTCGAACTCGCGGGTTTCCCAATAGTGCTTCGGCAGCACGCGCAACTGTGAAATTTCGATCGCGGTGCGGCGCGGCTTCTCGTCCTCGATGTCGAAGCGGATGGTGTGCGAGTCGACCACCGTGTGCTTGGCGCGCTTGAACACGATCGAGAAGCTGGGACGCGCTTTCGCCTTGAGGATGTCGATCGTGAACGCGATGTCCGCCGTCGTCACCGGCTGGCCGTCATGCCAGCGCGCGCGCGGATCGAGCACGAAGGTCACGGACCTGTCGTCGGCCGACATCGTCATGGAGCGGGCGAGGCGCGGATACACGACGCCTTCCTCGTCGGCCGACTCCTGCATCAGCGTGTCGTAGACGTAGTGATAGACGCCCATGTCGTAGCGCCCGCGCAGGATGAAGGGGTTGAGCGAGTCGAAGCCGTTCGACCGCACCGACGGCGACTCGCGCCAGACGCAGCCTTTCGGTGCATCCGGGTTCACGTAGTCGAAGTGCGTGAAGCCGGCGGGATACTTCGGCGCGCCGTACACCGCGAAGCCCTCAGCGCGTGCTGGCGCCGAAAGCAGTCCGGCTGCAAGAAGTATTGATGCGGCAAAACGTATCATCAGACATGCAATAACAAGTTTTGATTTAGAAAAACTAGAAACTGGAAGCGTCCGTTTGCGTTTGATTTTGCTAGATATTGCGAATGACATCGGCCAGTTCTTATTTAGAACGAAGTAAAACAAGATAATTACTCCGCATGATTAGGGGTATTGTAATTGACTCGAATAAAGACGCCAGAATAATCGACCCAATACTACAAAAAACGTGGTTGGGGTCTTAAAATGGCATGGCGGAAGAAGGCACCGGTCGTCGCCGGTGTGGTGCTGAGTTTGGCTGGCGTGGAGGGTGTTCGGGCGCAGCAGGTCGCGCCTCCGATCAACACCTACAGCAGCATCTACGAGCGTCTCGACGGGATCTCGATCTTCGCCGAGCGTACCGGAAAACAGGTGCTCGACATTCCGGCGACCGTGACGGTGATCAACCGTCAGGAGCTCGACCAGCGCATGGTCCGCGATATCGACGACCTCGTACGCTACGAACCGGGCGTGAAGGTCGATCGCCAGACGTCGCGCACCGATCCGTTCAGCAACCTCTCGGGCTTCACGATCCGCGGCGTCACCGGCAACCGCGTGCTGACGCTGATCGACGGCACGCGCGCCATCGAGCGCATCACTGACGGCACGCGCGACTTCGTCGACACCGACAACATGAAGGCGATCGAAATCATCCGCGGCCCTGCCTCGGTGCTGTGGGGCTCGGACGCGCTCGGCGGTGTCGTTGCGTTCCAGACAAAGGATCCGGACGACTACCTCAAGGGCAAGAACAAGCTCATCGGCGGGCAGGCGTCGACGAGCTTCGACACGTTCGACAATTCATGGATCAAGAGCATCACGGGTGCGGCGCAATCCGACCTGACGGGCCGGCTGCAGATCCTGTTGAGCTACAGCCACCGCAGCGCCAACGAGCCCAAGCTGAGCAAGGCCGATCCGAACGGCGGCATCTGGCCGTGTCCGCGCCGGCCGGAGGCGATCCGCTGTAACGAGCTCGATCCGTTCGATCTCAGCGCGCACAACGGCCTCGGCAAGATCGTGTGGCGGCCGAGCGAGGGCCATGAGTTCAAGCTGACGGGCGAGGCCTACGACAGCCAGACCGATGTCGACCAGAAGTTCGATCTCGGCCTGATGCCGACGGGCATCACGAATCTGAGCTATCTGCGCCAGCAGCACAAGTCGCGCTATCGCGGCACGCTCTCGCACGACTGGACCGTTGCGGCGCCGTTCCTCGACAGCATCAAGTGGCAAACGACCTACGCACCCTACGAGCGTACGTTCACCGGTGACCGCCGCCGCCGCCTCGCGAATGGCCAGTTCGACCGGCTCGACTTCCTGCATAACTACAAGGAGCAGTTCTACGAGGGCGACATCCAGTTCAAATCGACCCTCAACCTCGGCTTCATGACGCACCGCTTCACGTATGGTGCCTACGGGGCCTTCAGCAACACCGACTATCAGCGCCGCGACATTCTCACGAACCTGAACACGGGTGTGGCCACGACGACGAACGCGGGCGGCTTCAATTTCGCGAATGCCGACACGACGCGCGCCGACGGCTTCATCCAGGACGAGATGAGCTTCCTCAACGGGCGGCTGACGGTGACGCCGGGCATCCGCTACTCGACCTACAAGATCGAGCCGCGTCCGGACATGTTCTATCAAAGCTCACCGGGCTGGTCGCCGAAGGCGATCGAGGCCGAGAACCTGTCCAAGAAGGTCGGCGCGCTGTTCAAGATCGACGAGCGCTTCTCGCTGTTCGCGAATTACGGCGAGGGCTTCAAGATGCCGACCGCCGAACAGCTTTATACCTCGCTGCCGGGGACGAGCTTCAACCTCGTGCCGAACCCTGACCTGAAGCCCGAGAGCGTCGTCTCGGTCGAGGCGGGCATTCGTGGCAAGTCCGCCGACGGCTTCTTCTCGCTCAGCGGTTTCCGGGCCGACTACAAGGACTTCATCCAGTCCCTCACGCAGGTCGGCACGACGAACAACTACACCTCGATCAACCTCTCGCAGGTCAAGATCTGGGGCCTCGAGTTCTTTGCCGAACACCGGCTGATCCAGAACTGGTTCGTCAGCTTCTCGGCGTCGTACCAGCGTGGCGACCAGGTGCCGACCCCGAACGCCATGGAGATCCCGTTCAACGTGATCCCGCTCACGTTCGTCGGCGGTCTCAAGTACATCGATCCCGGTCTCGGGCTCCGCGCCGAGTTGATCGGCACGTTCGGCGCCGCGCCGGAGCGCATCTCATCCAACGCTCTCTTCAAGCCGCCGGGTTATGTCGTGTGGGACACGATCTGGTCGTACAAGCCGATGGAGAACCTGACGCTGCGCTTCGCGGTCAACAACATCCTCGACCAGCGCTACTTCAAGTTCCCGTTCGCGACGACCTACAACACCAATCCTGGGCTCACGGCCAATTTCGTGAACTGCGCGTGTTTCTCGAACCCGCTTGAACTGCAAACCCAGGCGGGCCGTACGTTCCGGGTCGGCGCGACGGTGGAGTGGTGAGGCGGTGACCTAGAACGCGCCGTTCAGTCTCACACCGGCACGGAGAAACTTCTGCGGGTCGACGGGATCACCGTCGACCCGTGTTTCGTAGTGCAGGTGAGGCCCGGTCGAACGGCCGGTCGAACCGACCTTGCCGACGACCTGTCCGATGCGCACGCTCTGGCCGACCTCAACGTCGATCGCCGACAGGTGCGCGTAGCGCGTCGTGAAGCCGTTGCCGTGGTCGATCTCGACCATCTTGCCGTAGCCGCCGTTCCAGCCGGCGTGCGCCACGGAGCCGGCGGCAGTGGCGCGCACGGGTTCGCCAGTGTCGGCGCGGAAGTCGAGACCGGTGTGCATCGCGAACGAGCGAACGAACGGGTCGCGGCGCATTCCAAAGCTGGACGTATAGTCGAGTTCGCCGGACATCGGCTTGCGGATCGGCACGGTGGTCAGCGCCTTGGTCAGCCGGTCCACGCTGCCGCGCGCCTGCTTGATGCGGAACGCCTGCTTGTCGAACGATGACACGCTGTTCGCGCTCGCCAGCACGAACGGACCGCCCGTCGCGCGCTGCGGCGCAGGGGCCGGCGCGATCTTGCTGACGTCCATGCCGAGCTCGACAAGGACGCTGCGCAGCTTGCGCGCCTTCGCGTCATAGCTCTCTTCCAGCGCGTTGAGATTCTTCGACTGCCGGATCTCGTAGCGGTCGAGCGACTCCTCAAGCTTGGCGAGCGCACTCTCGATGCCGGTCGCCGTGTTGAGCCCGGCGAATTTCATGATGCTGGCCGGCCCCATCCGCGCGTCGCGGTCTGCCGGTGTCGACGGGGCGACAGTGTCGTTGATGGGCGAGGGCTTCGGCGTGCCGCCGGCGGGCGCGCCGCGCGAGCCGCCCTTGATCGAGCCGGTCGGCGTCGGATCGGCGAGGCCGGGGAGGGTGGTGGAGCGGCCTTCCAGCATCGCCTGCCGCCGCGCGATCTGGTCGAGCTTGCTCTCGAACTGCTCCTGATCGAGCAACTGGCGGCTCGCGAGGCGATCCACCTGGCCGCGCAGGTCGGCGATGCGGTCCTCGTAGGCGAACTGCATCTGCGCCTGCCGCGAGAGGATGCGCGTCAGCACGTCGTCGCGAAACGCGAAGTAGGTGGCGGTCACCGCCGACCATCCGGCCATCACGACAAGCGAGCCGACGATGATCCAGAACGCGACCGGGCCGACGCGGACCTGGCGGTCACCGTGGCCGAGCGTCCAGCTCGAGCGGTCGGGAAGTTGCTTCAGTGCCACCTTCGGCTGGGCGCGCACGCCGTCGTAGCCCGGGTGGACGGGATGGCCGTGGCCGGCAGGAACGCGAACAGGGGCACGGTGAAGCATCGGCACTCCGGCGGCCCGGAACAAAACAGCGGGCCGGAACTCTCACGGCGCCGATTTGACCCTCACATGGTTAATATTTTGAAAAAGCATAAGAAAAAGCGGATTTGGTTAACGAAATCGCAGGGAATTTGGCGCGGTTGTGGCGTCTTCCGCAGTCTTCCGAAACGTCCCGCGATGCGAGCGAGCCTCAATCCGTCGTCAGAGCGCTTTCGCGGCCTCCAGCACGGCCTCGGCATGGCCGGGGACTTTGACGTTCTCCCAGACCTGCGCGATGCGGCCGTCGGCGCCGATCAGCAGCGTCGTGCGGCGGATGCCCATGAACTTGCGGCCGTACATCGACTTCTCGCCCCAAACCCCATACGCGGTCAGCATCTTTTGCTCTTCGTCGGAGGCCAGCGCGACCTTGAGCTTGTGCTTGTCGCGAAACTTGTCCTGAGCCTTCACGGGATCGGCCGAAACACCGAGAATCTCGGTCTCGGCCTTGGCGAATTTCGCTTTCAGCGCGGTGAATGCGAGGGCTTCCGTCGTACAGCCGGGCGTGTCGGCCTTGGGGTAGAAGAACAGCACCAGCTTGCGGCCCTTGAACTCACCGAGCGAAATCGTGCCGCCGCCATCGCGTTCAAGGGTGAAATTCGGTGCCTTTTCGCCGACTTTCGGGATGCTCATGTGCCTTCCTTTCGACGCTTTCGCAGAGCCAATGTGGACAGGGATGTGACGCCGGTAAAGGGCTGGCGGCACAAGGGGGATTCGTGCGAGACCGGACCCGGCTTGGGTCTGGCCGCCGTCGTCCCCGAATCCGAGGCGAGGGGCCTCGGGAGCGAGGGGATTTCCGGCTGCGCATGACCGGCTCTCGGATCGATGTGGTAGCGGCGCTGCGTGAGGTCTGGGCGACCCTGCGGCTGCAAGGCCGTGCGCTCGGCGAGCGCGCCGCCGGCAACCTGCGTTCCGACTATCCGCACCATCACCGCCCGTATGTTCTCAAGCAGCGTTCGCGCTGGGGCCGCCGCTGCGTCATGGGCGCCGGCATCGTGACCGTTGCGGCGATTGTCAGTTGCGGTCTCGTGTGGTGGCAACTCGGATCGGGCGCGATCTCGGTCGGCGTGATGACGCCGTGGCTCACCTCCGCGATCGAGGAGAAGCTCGGCGGACAACACAAGGTCGAGGTCGGCGGCACGGTTCTGGAGCGCGACGAGGTCGGCCGCTCGGCGTTGCGCCTGCGCGACATCGTGGTTCGCGACGCCCAGGGTGCAGTGATTGCGAGCGCGCCGAAGGCCGAGGTCGGGTTGATCGCTTCGAGCCTGCTGACCGGAAAGGTGCAGACCGATCGGCTGAGCCTCATCGGCGCGGCTTTGTCGCTCCGCATCGAGCCCGGCGGCCACGTCAGCCTGCTCAGTGGCGGCACCGAGCCGCTCATTCCCGCGACCACCAGTTCCATCGGGACGCTCGCGGCCTCGGCCGCCGCGCAGCGCGACGAGCCACCGCCCGCAAAGGCCACGAACCCGCCGGCGGTCGAGATCACATCCGATCCGCTCACCGCGCTGCTCGCCTGGATCGACCGGCTCGACTCGCTTGGACTCGACGGCGGCTCGCTCGCCGAGATCGGGTTGAAAGACTGCACGCTCACCGTCGACGACCAGCGCACCGGCAAGCGGCTCACCTTCGAAAGCATCAACCTCAGCCTGACGCGCCCGCAGGAAGGCGGCGTTGCGTTCGCCGTCAACTCGACCGGCGCGGGCGGCTTGTGGTCGCTCACCGCGACCGTGACGCCGAAACCGGACGGACGGCGCACCATTGAGGCCGTGCTGCGCGACGCCTCGCCGAAGGACATCATGCTGGCGATGCGCGCCGGCGACGGGCACCTCGATGCGAACGTCCCGCTGTCGGCCGTGGTCCGCGCCGAGATCGAGCGCGACGGCAAGCTGCAGGCGCTGGACGGACGCATCCTCGCGGGCCGCGGTTACTTCGGCGCGCGCGGTGACCCGGAGAGCCAGATCAACATCGACGAAGCGCAATTGCTGATGCGCTGGAATGGAATCCGGAGACGCGCCAGCTTCTGCTGCCGTTCGATCTCGTGTCCGGGCCGAGCCGCGCGAGCTTCCTCACTCAACTCGACGTGCCCGCCACGCCGGGCACGCCGTGGCTGCTGAGCATGCCGCGCGGCGCGGTCGTGTTCGCGTCGGCCGACCGCTCGAATGATCCGCCGCTGATCGTGGATCGCATCACGTTCCGCGCCAAGATCGATCCCGAGAAGAAGTTGTTCGAGATCGATCAGGCGGACTTCGCCAGTATGGCGGGCGGCTTCGCGCTGTCGGGCGCGATCGACTATTCGACCTCCGACCCGCGCATCGCGCTCGGCGTCGCGGGCACGCGCATGACGGTGTCGGCATTCAAGCGGCTGTGGCCGGCACTCGTGACGCCGCGCTTGCGCTCATGGGTGGTCGAGCGCGTGAGTGGCGGCATGATCGATCGCATCGTGGTTGCCACGAATGCGCCGCTCTCGACCTTCGAGCCCGGCGGGCCGCCGGTTCCGGACGATGGTCTGTCCGTCGAACTCGTCGCCAGCGGCAACACGCTCAGCATTGTCGATGGTTTGCCCCCGCTGAAAGACGCGAACCTGAATGTCCGCGTGCAGGGGCGCACCGCCACGGTGCGCGTCGATCGCACCTCCGTCGAGTTGCCCTCCGGCCGCAAGCTTGCACTCTCGAACGGCGTGTTCGAGGTGCCGGATACGCATCCCAAGCCTTCGCCTGCGCGGACGCGCTTCCGCGCTGAGGGCAGCGCCGATGCGGCGGCCGAACTCCTCTCGCTCGAGCGGCTGCGCGACTCCTCGAACGTTGCGCTCGATCCCTCGACCACCAAGGGCAATTTCGTTGCGCAGATCGGGCTCGATCACCTGCTGACCGGCTCTCTCACCAAAGAGAACGTCAACTACGCGGTCGACGCGGACATCACGAACTTCGCTGCCGAGAAGTGGGTGCGCGGCCAGAAGGTCGAGGCTGCGGCGCTGAAGCTGATCGCGAACACGCAAGGTTTCTTCACGCGCGGCGACGTCAAGATCGGCGGGCTGCCGGCAACGGTCGACTACCGCAAGCCCTCCGGCGACACGGACGCCGAGGTGCGCATCCAGGCAACGCTCGATGACGCCGGCCGCGCGCGGCTCGGCCTCGGCATGGCGGACGTGTTGCAAGGGCCGGTGCCGTTCCGCCTCACGGGCCGCGTCGGATCGAGCGAGCGCGAGAGCCGCTACCAGATCGAGGCGGACCTCAAGGATTCAAAGATCAGCGAGCTTCTGCCCGGCTGGTGGAAGCAGGCCGGCAAGGCCACGAAGGTGTCGTTCACGGCGGTCGACCGGCCGCAGATCATGCGCTTCGACGACATCGTGATCGAAGGGCCGGGCACGCTCGTGAAGGGCATGATCGAGCTCGACTCCAACAACGAAATCGTACTCGCGAGTTTCCCGACCTTCGCGCTCTCCGACGGCGACAAGGCAACGCTGCGCGCCGACCGCGCCGCCGACGGCACGCTCAAGGTGACGATGCGCGGCGAACTGTTCGACGGACGCGGCTTCATCAAGTCGGCGACATCAACGGGCGGCGGCGACAAGGCGAAGGCTGCGACCCGCGATTTCGATCTCGACATCAAGCTCGGCACGGTGACCGGCTACAACGTCGAGGCGCTGCGCGGCGTCGAGGTGCGCATGTCGCGCCGCAACGGCCATGTCCGCACGTTCGGCATGACCGGCAGGCTTGGCCCCAGTTCGTCGATCATGGGCGATCTGCGCACCTATCCGGGTGGTCGGCGCGTGATCTACGTCGAATCCAACGACGCCGGCGCGATGCTACGCTTCACCGATGTGTACTCGCGCGTCATCGGCGGCCAGATGTGGGCCGCCATGGACCCGCCGACGACGGATCAACTGCCGCAGGAAGGCGTCGTGAACGTGCGCGACTTCTCGATCCGCGGCGAGCAACAACTCGAACGCGTCGCGGCGAACAATGCCGGCGATCCGAACCGCGGGGGCGGCGCGGCGCAATCGTTCGGCGCGGGCGTGTCGTTCACGCGCATGCGCGCCGAGTTCACCCGCGCGCAAGGCAAGCTCACTGTGCGCGACGGCGTCGTGTGGGGCCCGGCGATGGGCGCGACCATCGAGGGCACACTCGACTACACGCGCGACAATGTCGGCATGCGCGGCACATTCGTGCCGGCCTATGCGCTGAACAACCTGCTGGCGCGCGTGCCGATCGTCGGCCTGTTCATGGGCGGGCAGAACGAAGGCGTGTTCGGCATGACCTACGAGATCGTCGGGCCGGTGAGCAACGCGACGCTGCGCATCAATCCGGTGTCGATGATGGCGCCGGGCTTCCTGCGAAAGATCTTCGAGTTCCGCAATGACGGAAATACCGCCGGGCCCCCGGTGTCGGCGCCGACGCGGTAGCTCGGCCTGTACCTCCCCTTGAAAAGGGGAGGTCGGTTCGCGGAGCGAACCGGGTGGGGATCAATTTTCCCGACGCACAGACCCCCACCCCAACCCTCCCCCTTGCAGGGGGAGGGAGCCAGAGCGGAGCTCCTGACTTACACCGGCTTGATCAGGACGTGCTTCTTGCGGCCCATCGACAGCTTGATGACGCCTTCGGGCGTCAGGTCCTTCGCGGTGAGCGTCATCTTCTCGTCGGTCACCGTCGCATCGTTGACCTTGAGGCCGCCGCCCTTCACCTGACGGCGCGCTTCGCCGTTCGACGCGACGAGGCCGGTCTTCTCGGCGAACGCCGCCAGCACACCGATGCCGCCGTCGAGCTCGGCGCGTGGCACCTCGACCGTCGGCAGGCTCGCGGCGAGCGCGCCTTCCTCGAACGTGGTGCGGGCGGTGCCGGCGGCTTGCTCGGCAGCCGCGCGCCCGTGCAGCAGCGCGGTCGCCTCCGTGGCGAGCACTTTCTTGGCCTCGTTGATCTCCGCGCCCTGCAACGCGCCGAGTCGCGCGATCTCGCCCATCGGCAGCGTCGTGAACAGCTTGAGGAAGCGCGTGACGTCGCCGTCCTCGGTGTTCCGCCAGAACTGCCAGTAGTCGTAGACCGGCAGCATGTCGGCGTTCAGCCACACCGCGCCCGCCGCCGTCTTGCCCATCTTGGCGCCGGACGACGTGGTGAGCAGCGGGCAGGTCAGCGCGTAGAGCTGATGCGTGCCCATGCGGCGGCCGAG
>VFQQ010001927.1_pt1 | contig 26048 bp, 27 predicted proteins | sample 3512341 | NCBI WGS metagenome assembly VFQQ01 (sample SAMN10412373, study PRJNA504923) | tailings metagenome | isolation source: Relicate 2 Philex TSF1 revegetated site | place: Philippines: Tuba, Benguet | collected 2017-08-29 | reverse complement strand
GCCTCAATCCCCGCCAGCGCCCTCGAATCGGAAGTCAAATCCGCAACTTTCATGGCCCAAGTCTCAAGCAAAATCAAGGCATGTCAACTGTGATTCTGCAACATTGTTAAAATGGGCGCTGTTCTTGAAACATGTCGCCTTCGACACCCTCTTCGCCTTCGACACCCTCTTCGCCTTCGACACCCTCTTCGCCTTCGACACCCTCTTCGCCTTCGACACCCTCTTCGCCTTCGACACCCTCTTCGCCTTCGACACCCTCTTCGCCTTGGACCCTGCGCGAAGGCGCCAAAGGCATGCAACACGCCGAACTCAGCCTGCAATCCCACGCCGAAGGTCGGTGGATTGAAATGCCTGAACTCAAGTCGCCCGCAAAGCAGCCGTCTCCCTCCGAGTGAGAAGGACCGTCACGCGCCTTCATTATCTACACATATGCTCAAGGCCGCCTGGCCGGCTTCAGGGCAGCTTCAAATGAAAAGAGCACGGGTGGCATTTTTCGCGGAATACCTATGCGCATGGGCGTGCCTCCCTCCAGCTTGAGGCACCTGCCTGCATTGAGGGTGAATTCCACTCTGCCTCCCAGGGTGTGGGAATTGCTGCCATAAAATCGGGATTCGCCTTGTGAGCGGTCCTTCCCTTTCGGAAAAACACAGATCATGTTATGATTCATGTCCCTCTCCCAGGCTATCCAGTCGGCTTCCGTCATGTCACTATGGACCCGCACATCAAGCAGATGCGGCAGTTGTTTGCGGCCCTCTTTGCGCCCGCTGCCAGGAGTCAGGGCGATGGAGCGAATGCCGCGTGCTTTGGCCGTATCAGTCAGCTCGATTTGACGCTGGCTCGCGTCAGCAGACCAGACGCCTTCAGCGATCACTTCGACCTCGCTTTCCAGATAGGGAAAAATCGCCGCCACACGATTCACTTCCCCCACCACACGCAAAACATCCTCCCCCGGCAGAGGCATCATGCCACGCAGATGTGGCGTCACGTTGCCAAACCGATCAAAGTGAATCGAAATGTCCACGTCATTCGGCACGGCAAAGGAATGTTTGGCTTCCAATTTCGGAAGCAGCAGCCGGCCTCCGAAATCTGTGAACTCCCTGAGTGTCACCTCATAGTCAACCACCTTCCGGGTGGCTGGCAGGGGCTCGGGCGACAGCGCCGCAACTGACGACTTGAAGCCCGGTGTGGGCACCTGGACCTCGACATTTTTGCGTCCTGAAACTGTTTTGCGGCCGACGCGCGCACGCAGGAGTTGTCGATCCTTAGGGTAGGCATGGCAGACCGCAATGGCCCGACCATCCTCCGAATCCACCACAAAGGGCCCGGCCATGAGCATCCAGCCTCCGCTACCATCTTCCACCTCCACGCTCCAGTCCAAACGCTCCTCATGCGGATGAACATCACCATGGCCTGCGATTTCCTTGAAGAGGCTGCCAGAACGGATGATGTGATGCAACTCACCCATCGAATGAAATCGATCCGTGGACAAAGGCCGATTATCCGCTCCAAAAAGCCGGAATACGATTCCGAGCATGGGTGCCTGCCGTTGGTTGCTCAAATCGAGACTGGCGAACTGGCCATTTTTGCCACGGGTTTTGAATTCAAGTCCACCGCCACCGTAGGTTTGTGAACCCGAAGTCGAAAAACTGGGCAACCAGTGCGGGCGGGTGCTTCTGGAAAAGCCTGTCTCGATTCCCAGAGTGACGTCATACACCTCCAGGCGGGCGCCATCAGAAAAACGCGAGCTGGCCACGGTCGGCAGTGCTTTGCGGTTGGCCAGGATGGGTTCCAATTGCCGTCAGCCAAGCCAGAGGCCCAGAAGGCCGACCAATAGCAACACGGCGGGCCAGGTTGGTCTATTTTTGGAAGAGCTTATGGTGGGGTATGACTTAAGCCTCCTCGCTCGAGAGTGAGGGCTACTTTTCGGGCGGGCGATGGTACCTCTCCTTCGCGGCCGCCAGGTCGTGCAGGAAGCCGCCGATCTTGCGGCTGAGTACCTCGAAGTAGCGCGCGCCTTTTTCAGCGGTGGCGTGTTGGGGATCACCGGAGCCGGTGTCGTTGGTGGCCTGGGTCCAGGCGCGTTGAGCCCAGGCCCAGCGTTCGCGCATGGCGGGGATGACCCAGGGATTGTCGTTGCCTGCGCCCCAGTCCTCCTTTGGCAGCACGAGATGCGGAGCGAGGTGGAGGATCAGACTGGTCTCGCGCTCGTCGGCGTGGTCGCCGATGATCTCAAAGAGGCCGGAGCCCTTGTCCGCCTGAAACCAGGAGACGGTACACAAAAACATCCTGGGATGCCGCGCCTGCAACTCCCGCAGCATCTGCTTGAAGTCATTGCCGCCGTGGCCATTCAACACCACCAGCTTTGGCACACCCACGCCCTCCAGGCTGCCGATCACGTCCTCCAGCACGGCCATCTGGGTGCTCGGGTTCATGTTGATGCAAAACGGGATGTCGAGCTGGCCGGTCTGCACGCCGAAGGGAATCGTGGGCAGCACCGCCACTTTCGCGCCCGCCTCCCAGGCGAGGCGGCCCGCCGCGGCGGCGATGGCCTCCACCTGGATGTTGTCGGTGGCGTAGGGGAGGTGCCAGTTGTGCGCCTCGGTCGCCCCCCAGGGCAGCACCGCCAGTTCGTAACGGGTGGCCTTCACTTGCTTCCAGTTGGTTTCAGCAATGATCCAGGGGCGGGGTTGAGAGGCGGGGGACATGGCTTGCATGATACTGGAGCAGCCAGAGAACTTCGAGCCTCCAAATATTTATTCTTTACAAATTACCAAATTTAACATAATTTAATTGGGATAACCAAAAATACCATGAAGACCATTCCCTCCTCCCGATTGGCTGTTGTCGCGGCCTGTTTGTCTCTGGCACCGGTTGCCCCTCTGCGGGCGGGTGCCGGCGCGCCACTGGCCCAAACCCCAGCCATGGTACCGGTGGACTCGGTCAGTTGGAAAGAGCACACGATCTCTCCGGTGGCCAATTTCGCCTACTTTGAGGATCCAGTGATCCGCACGGAAGTCCGCCCGGTGTTCATTTATCAAAGCATCCAAAGCGATTTCATCACCGGCGGCGGGGACGCGTATGCGACCGGTGTGCAGGTGCGCTACGCAGTGACTGATCGTTTGGCGGTCTTCCTGCGCCAAGGCGGCTACATCTGGGTCAATCCGAACCTTGGAGCGGATTTCGACGGTTGGGCGGATCTTGGTTTTGGTTTCAAATACGCGCTGATCGACAGCGAGGAGCATCAGTTCATCCTCACCCCCGGCATCGGATTCGTGGTACCCACGGGTGAAGAGGAAATCTTCCATGGCCGCGGCAATGGCGAATGGGATTTCTTTGTGTCCGCCGCCAAGGGATTTGGCGACTTCCATCTGACCGGCAACGCCGGCTTCCGTGTGCCAAACGACTCGGCCCAGCAGAGCACGGTCTTCCACTACTCGTTGCAGGCGGACTATTTTTTCTGCAACTGGTTCATTCCGTTTGTCTTTGTGAATGGCTGGACTGTGGTGGACAGCGGCAACTTCCTGCCTCTCGACGCGGAAGGCTATGATCTGTTCAACTTCGGCGCCGCCGGCTCCAACGGCAACACCCAGGTGACCGTGGGCGGCGGCCTGCGCTTTCGGGTCGCGGCGAATGTCGATCTCGGTGTCGCCTACGAACGCGCGGTGAGCGATCCGGAGGGTTATTTCGATGATCGTTTCACTTTCGACGTGAGCATCCGCTTCTGATTGCCATTCTGAACCATGCCGGGCCGGCGTGACTTCGAGAGGAGTCACGCTGGTTTTTTCGTGACGGGCAAAGACGAATGGGGCAAAAACACACAGGCATGAAAATGGCGACACTGAAGGTCAGCGCGGTCATCGCCTCCGCGCTCGCTTATGCCTCGTGCTTCCCCAACCTCGAATGGTCATGGTTGATGCCGGTCGCGCTGGCCCTGCTGTTTTGGGCTTTGCGGGATTTGAGTCCGACGGTGGCGTTGCTGGCGGGGTTCGCCCATGGCTGCATCGCCTATGGACTGTGCGCCTCCTGGTTTTGGCATTTGTTCAACGTCATGGCGCTGGCCTTGTTCGGCATTCTGGCGGCGTTTCACGCGCTTTTTGCCGTGCTGGCCGCGCTGCTGCAGCGTCTGCCGGGCAGCGCATCCGGCAGCGTCCGCCACGCGTTCCTTGCCGCGGCGGTCTGGACCCTGGTGGAATTCACGCGTGGCGAGCTTTTCTGGCTGAAGTTTCCCTGGTTTGGTGTCGGGGTGGCGCGTGGTCCGCATTGGCTGCTGCCCTGGCTGGGAGTATATGGCGTGACCTTCCTGGCCGTGCTCGCGGTGCTGCTGCTCCTGTCGAAGGGCCGGAGCAGACTGATGGGTCTGATCGCCTTGCTGCTCTGGGCTTTTCCTGGCATTTCGCCGCCGGTCTCGCCGACTGCGACCCTGCCGGTCAGTGCCATCCAAGCGGAAACCGCCCCGCTCCGCACTTACCTGAAGCTCTCGGAGCAGGCTCAGCCTGAGGCCCGCGTGCTGGTTTGGCCGGAGTTCGCCTACAGCAGCGATCTCACCCGCAACCAACGCGATTTGGAGGAAATCCGGCGCTTTTTGAGCGAGCGCCCCGGGACAGTTCTCGTGTTGGGCACGCACACCTGGGTAGGGGAGGAGGGCTGGCACAACACCGCCCTGACCCTGGACGCGCAGGAGCTCCTGGGCCGGCATTTCAAGAACCACACCGTGCATCTTTTTGACGACGGCATCCCCGGCGCCGAGGCCAAACCCGTGCCGACCCCGCATGGCCGTATCGGCACCCCGGTTTGTTTTGATTGCGACTTCCAGGATGTCGTCCGCCGCATGACGGCGGCGGGAGCGGAATTCATCGTGGCGCCCACCATGGACGCGGAAAGCTGGACTGCCCGCCAGCATGAGCAGCATGCCCGGCTCTTTCAGATTCGCGCCGCCGAAAACCGGCGCTGGATCGTCGTCGCGGCCAGTTCCGGGGTGACCCAGTTTATTGACCCCCACGGGCGTGTGACAGCGCGGCTGCCGCTGATGACCGAGGGCGTGCTCGACGGCCTCGTTGAACGCGGCGTCGAAAGTACGTTCTTCGTCCAGGGAGGGTATCTTTTCCCCTGGGTCTTGCTACTGGCAGTGCTCTTGACCGCGCTCGCTCACTGGGGCCGGCGCCGGGTTGGAGCCGGCTATCCAGGAAAAGGGCGCGTCAGCCTGAATCCTTGACGGGCACTCCCAGGCCACGGAAAAAGCCGCGCGCGGTGGCGGTGGTTTCGTCCGTCAGCTCCGCCAGCGTCATGCCGCGCAACGAGGCCGTTTTCTCAGCGCTGTGACGCACATAAGCCGGTTCGCAGCGTTTGCCGCGGAAGGGCATCGGCGCCAAGTAAGGCGCATCAGTCTCCAACATGAAGGATCCGGCGGGAGCGGCGGCGGCGGTGGCCGGCATGTGGCCGCCGTTTTTGAACGTCACGATGCCGGTGAAGGAAATCAAATGCCCCGCCTCCAGCAAGGGCTTGGCCGCCTCCAGCGTGCCGGTGAAGCAATGGAACTGCGCCCGCAGCCGCCCATGAAACGGCGCCACCGCCGCCACCAAATCCTGCCAGCTTTCGCGATTGTGCAACACCACGTTGAGGCCAAGTTCGACCGCGAGCTCCAAGTGCAGGCGCAGCAAGCGCTGCTGCCAGTCGCGCCACGCGCTGGCGGTGAAGCCCATCGGCGGCGCGTGAAAGTAATCGAGACCGGTCTCGCCCAACGCCACCACTTTCGGATGCCGCGCCAGTTCGCGCAACGCGTCCACCCAGGTGTCGTCGGACACACTGTCCGCGTCGCAGGGATGAATGCCCACCGCCGCATGCACGTCCGGCTCCGCCTCGGCGATGGCCAGCACCTCCCGCGCGTTGTTCAAATCCACCGACGGCACCACCATGGCGCCCACCCCCGCCTGGCGCGCACGCTCCAGCACCTGCGGCAGGTCCGCCTTGAATTGGCGGCTGGCCAGATGGGTATGGCTGTCCACCAACCCGGTCACGGTGCTGCTTTCCCCTCCTTGCCTTTTGCCTTTGAACCCGGCGCGGGAAGGCGCCACGCCGCCAGCCATTCCTCTCCTACCCGCTCATACCCGGCCTCCTCCAGCCGCCGCTGCATGTCGGGAAAATGAGCCGCGCCGTAAAACACCGCCAGTCGCTTTTTCCCCGCCTGAATTTCTCGTTCCAACACCTCGAGAGCCACCCGGTTGCGCTCGCCGATGATGACCGTGCCGCCGTTGGCCTCCATGCCCGTCATCAGTCCCTCGATCTGGTCAAACTCACGCCCGATCAACCGCTTCAAATCATCCGAACTGTCCTTCTTCATCAAAATCCGCATCAGCACGATCAAACCCGCCAAGTCGCTGTCCTGCCCGCCGCCGCCTGCCGCCTGCTGTGCGGCCATCGCCTTCAGCCACAGCCCGACAAACGTCTCGCGATGATCGGCGCGCGCCTGTTGAAACGTCTCCAAATCCATGTCCGCATGCACGAAATTCGGTGCTGTGTAGTCGATGCTCTGCAACTGCCCCTGCAGATTCAGCAGCTCGCGCATTTTCTCCTGCAAAGTGCCAATCCAAGCCAGCGAGCCATCCACTGCCACCGCCCGGTCGCCCAGCGGTTTGCCGCCCTCCGGCCTGCCCACCAACTCGTAGAGCACCGCCTCGTAGCCTGTGAAACGCTCGTTCAAAGCCGCGTAATACGCCGCGTCCGCGACATGCACCGCGCCCACCAAATCGACTTCGACCTCATTCGGCCCGCGCATCCTCACCACCACCGTTTCCAACTGCGCCGCGCCGGTTTCCTCGTCCTCGACAAAACGAATGTGCCGCGGCGTTTCCGCCTCATCCGGCTCGTGCGGAGCACGCTCCTGCGCGCCCAGCCAGGAAGGCAGCAGCAGGCACACCAGGGTGCGCCCCCAATTCAACCGCCACCCTTTCAAAACCGGTTTCATTGGAACAACCGGTCGAAGAACTTCCGCATCTCCTCCCAGGAAGCCTTGTCCGCTTTCTCATCGTAAGCCGCGCCTTTGGAAGGGTCGTTGCCGGCCATCTTTTGAGTGAAGGCATGCACCACGTCAGGGTAGCGCACCAGGTGGTAACTCACCTTCGCGTCTTGCAGTTCCTTTTCAAAAGCTGCCACATCCGCCGCCGGCACAAAAGGATCCGCATCGCCATGCAGGGCCAAAACTTCGCACACAATATTTTTGCCGTCCGCCGGCGCCGGCGAGTCGAGGCTGCCGTGGAAACTCACCACCCCTTTTACCTTCGCGCCGCTGCGCGCCAGCTCGATCGCCCCCATGCCGCCGAAGCAGTAGCCGATGGCCGCCACCTTCGCGCTGTCGGTGCGCTCGTCTTTCAGCAGCACCTCCAATCCCGCGCGCAAACGCTCGCGATAGAGCGCGCGGTTGCTCTTGTATTTGCCCGCCTCCTGCGCCGAGGCCGGCGGCCCGGGCGGACGCACGCCCTTGCCGTAGATGTCGAGCGCGAAGACATTGTATCCCAGCTCCGCCAGCATGCGCGCCCGTTCTTTTTCATGATCGCCCAGACCTGTCCACTGGTGCACGATCAATACCGCCGGACGCTTGCCTGCCACCGCGCCGTCAACAACATGAACGCCTTCGCATGTTGTTCCGTTCGCATCGTACTCGACCGTCTTCTCGACAATCGCCGCCGAAACCGCGCCCGTCCAGCAGACACCCGACATCACAGACAAAAACAAACGCATCATGACTCGTAATTACGTCTCTCCCCCGCCCGTCCGTCAAGCTCGCTGACGGATTTTCAGCGGCACGGCGGCGTTGGAGTGAAGCTTCAGGCGCCACGGAGCGCCCTCCGCAGCGGCGTCCACCCACGACAACCTAAAGCTTGAACGCCAACGCGTGAAAACACCCTGCCCGCCGGGAAAGCGCATCTTGTGTTTGCGCGCCGCGCCGCCATGCCGACAATCCCAGCCATGACACCCGCTGAAGCCGCCACGCGCGCCGCGCAACTGCGTCAGGAAATCGAGGAGCACAACCGCCGCTACTACCAGGAAGCGGCGCCCTCCATTAGCGATCAGGAGTTCGACGCCCTGCTGCGTGAGTTGATCGACCTGGAAACCGCGCACCCGGAACTCGCCAGCCCCGACTCGCCGACGCAGCGCGTGGGCGGCGCGCCCATTGAGGGCTTCAGCCAGATTCGTCACGCGGTGCCGATGATGAGCCTGGACAACACCTACTCCGAGGCCGAGCTCGCCGCCTTTTTCCAACGTCTGCAAAAGGGACTTGGCCGCGAGCGCATCGACTGCCTGATAGAGCCGAAGGTGGATGGCGTGGCCATCAGCATTCGCTACGTGAATGGCATGCTCAAGCACGCCGCCACCCGCGGCGACGGCCAGACCGGCGATGATGTCACCGCCAATGTGCGCACCATCAAGACCCTGCCGCTGAAGCTGCCGCCGGGGGTGCCGGGCAGCTTCGAAGCGCGCGGGGAAGTCTTCATGACCAGGGCCAACTTCGCCAAGCTCAACCAGGAGCGCGAGGAAGCCGGCGAACCCCGCTTCGCCAATCCCCGCAACTCCACCGCAGGCACGCTCAAGCAGCTTGACCCGCGCGCCGTGGCCAAGCGCCCGCTGGACATCGTGTTTTACGGGCTCGCAGACCCGGCGGAAGCCGGCGTCGCCAGCCATTCCGAAGTCCAGGAACTCCTGCGCCGCGCCGGCCTGCGCGCCGCCGACCTGACTTGGCGCGCCGACAACGCCGAAGCCTTGATCTCCGTGATCCACGAGCTGGATGCCAAACGCCATGACCTGCCCTACGAGACCGATGGCGCCGTCATCAAAGTCAACGCCCTCGCCGACCAGCGCGAGCTCGGTGCCACCAGCAAGGCGCCGCGCTGGGCCATCGCCTATAAATACCAGCCGGAGCAGGCGGAGACACGGTTATTGGCCGTGGACATCCAGGTGGGCCGCACCGGCGCGCTGACACCGGTGGCGCGCTTGGAGCCGGTCTTTCTCAGCGGCAGCACCGTCAGCAACGCCACTCTGCACAACTTCGAGGAGATCGAGCGCAAAGACATCCGTGTCGGCGACTTGGTCGTCATCGAAAAAGCCGGCGAGATCATCCCCGCCGTGGTGACCGTGAAAAAGGAAAAGCGCAGCGGCAGCGAAACCCCCATCGCGCCTCCCGCCTGCTGCCCCGCCTGCGGCACCCCCGTAAGCAAGGACGCGGAGCAGGTGGCGCTGCGCTGCCCCAACCTCGATTGTCCCGAGCAGATCAAACGACGCCTGGAGCACTTCACCAGCCGCGGTGCCATGGACATTCGCGGTCTCGGCGAGCAAGTGGTCTCCCAACTCGTCGATGCCGGCCTGGCGCGCGACCCGGCCGACTTTTATCAACTCGACGCGCTCAGTCTCTCACGCCTGGAGCGGCAGGGCGCAAAAAGCATCGACAACCTGCTCAAAGCCTTGCTCGAAAGCAAACAACAGCCCCCCTGGCGGCTCGTCTTCGGCCTTGGCATCCGCCATGTCGGCGCCACCGCCGCGCGCACTCTAATCGAATTTTTCGGATCCATTGACAAGCTCGCCGCCGCCAGCGTCGAGGAATTGCTGCAATGCGAGGACGTCGGCACCGCGGTGGCGGCCAGTGTGCACGACTGGTTTCGCGACGAGCGCAATCGCACCCTGCTGGAGCGTTTGCGCGCGGCTGGCTTGAATTTCACGCAACGGCAGGTGGAAACCGCCTCGGACGCCCTCGCCGGCACCACCTGGGTACTGACCGGTACCCTCAGCCAGCCGCGCGAGGAAGTGGCCGAGTTGATCCGTCGTCATGGCGGCAAAGTCTCCGGCTCCGTCAGTGCCAAGACCACCTATGTGCTCGCCGGCGATGAGGCCGGCAGCAAACTGGACAAGGCGCGCAAGCTCGGCGTCGCTGTCCTCGACGAGGCCGCCATGCACGCCCTGCTCGGCGGCGAGGCGCCCGCCGCTGTCCCGCAGTCCGATTTGTTCGGTTGATCCCCAGCGCGACACGGCGCGGATAAAATTAAAAATCATCTTGCGCGCCTGCGCGGCTGTGGTACTACTTCCGCCCCCTTTGCGTCGGCAAAGGGTCGTTCGTATTCCCACTTTTCCGAGCCATGCGCGTTCGTCCATCTGTCAAACCTCTTTGTGAATCCTGCCGTGTCATCCGGCGCAAGGGCGTCGTGCGCGTCGTCTGCAAGAACCCGCGCCACAAGCAGCGCCAGGGCTGATTTTCCACCTTCCAAACCTGATCCCTCCCTCTTATGGCCCGTCTTATTGGTGTCGAAATCCCGAACGAGAAAAAAATCGAGTACTCGCTGCCCTACATTTATGGGATCGGGCTGCCTCTGAGCCGCAAAATCCTGGCGGCGACCAAGATTGATCCCAACACCCGCACCGGAGAGTTGACCGACGAGCAACTGGCGGTGCTGACGCAGGCCATCCAAGCCACCAACCTGCCGATGGAAGGCGATCTGCGCCGCGAATTGCAGGCGCACATGAAACGCATCCTCAGCATCAACTGCTATCGCGCCCACCGTCACCGTCGCGGCCTGCCCACCCGCGGCCAGCGCACCCACACCAACGGCCGCACCCGCAAGGGCGCCCGCAAAACCGTCGGCGCGCAATCCAAGAAATAATTAAGCCCCGCCGCTGCCGAACCTCACGCTTTCTCCCCTCATGGCTGACGACACTCTCGAACCCACCCCCGCGACGACCCCGGCGGAAACGCCGGAAGCGCCCGCCCCGGCGGCTGCTGCGACTGCCGAAACTCCCGCCCCGGCCGCTGCTGCGGCTGACAAAGCCCCGACCAGCGGTGACAAAGCCGTCTCCCAAACCGTTTGGGCTGAGATCGGTGGTGGCGATGGCGCCGAGGGTGCCCAAAAAATCATCAAAGCCAAGGGCGCCAAGAACGTCCACGCCGGCATCGTCCATGTGAGGGCCACTTTCAACAACACCCTGGTCACCATCACCGACCGCCTGGGCAATGTCATCGGCTGGTCCAGCTCCGGCAAGATGGGCTTCCGCGGCAGCCGCAAAGGCACCGCCTATGCCGCCCAGGTTGTTTCCCAGGACGCCTGCCGCCAGGCCATGGGCCACGGCCTGCGCGAGGTGGAAGTCCGCCTCTGCGGCCCCGGCTCCGGCCGCGAGTCCGCCGTGCGCGCCATCCAATCCCTCGGCGTCGAAGTGATCACCATCAAGGACGTGACCCCCATGCCGCACAACGGCTGCCGTCTGCCTAAAGCCCGCCGCGTCTAATCGCCCCTTCTTTCACCCCCGACTCGCACTGATTTATGGCCCGTTACCGTGGACCCCGTGAAAAAATCGCCCGCCGCTTCGGTGTGGCCCTGTTTGGCCCCTCCAAGGCGCTTGAGCTGCGCAACTTCCCGCCCGGCCAGCACGGCGTGCGCAACACCCGCCGCAAGCTTTCCGAATACGGCACCGCCCTGGCCGAGAAGCAGAAATTGAAATTCCAATACGGCGTCCTGGAACGCCAGTTCCGCCGCATGTTTGCCGAGGCCCAGCGCCGCAAGGGCGTCACCGGTGAGATCCTGCTGCAAATGCTCGAGCAGCGCCTCGACAACGTGGTCTTCCGCATGGGCTTCGCCAACACCCGTTTCGCCGCCCGCCAGATCGTCGGCCACGGCCACGTCACCGTGAACGGCAAGTCCGTCAACATCCCCAGCTATCAAGTGCAGCCGGGCGATGTCGTCGCCGCCAAAGCCGCCGCCAAATCTCAGCAGCTCGTCAGCCGCCACCTGGAAATGACCCTTGGCAATCCCACCCCCGACTGGACGACCGTGGACCGTGACAAAATGTCCGGCACCTTCAACCGCCTGCCCGTGCGCGAGGAAATCAACCCCATCGCCAACGAGCAGCTCGTCGTCGAGCTTTACTCACGCTGATCGCACGCGGCGCTCCCGCCGGTCTTCACTCACCTTGAAGGGCGGGATGGCATCCCGCCCTTTTTGTTTTTTGTCCATTGCCCGATTCACCTCACCATGGTCCAACCTGTCCGCATTGAAGCCATCGGCAACGAAATCGCCATCGCCTGGAGCGACGGCAGCGAGACTTACCACTCCATGGAAAAACTGCGCGCCGCCTCCCCCAGCGCCGAGAACACCGGTGAGAGGGATTTGCTCGGCCGTCAATTCGGAGGTCATCAAGGCCCGCGCGAGTTCCCCGGAGTCACCGTCACCGGCTGGCGCGTCATCGGCGGTTACGCCGTGCAGTTTGATTTCAGCGACGGCCACAACACCGGCCTCTACGGTTTCGAGTACCTGCGCCATCTCTGATCGCGGGAAACAATCCCGCCGCCACCCGCGTTTGCTTCCTCCCATCCCAACTCAACCACCCATGCCACTCCGCCTCCTGACACCGCTTCTGCTCCTGGCCGCCGCACTGCACGCCGCCACTCCCCAGCATGTGGCCACCACCCCTCTGGAGCGCCCCGAGGAACGCAACCAGGAGCGTCACGCGCGCTTCAATGAAATCTCCAAGCAAGGCGAGGCCCGGCTGGTCTTCCTCGGCGACTCCATCACCCAGGGCTGGGAGAAAAACGGGCAAGCCGCGTGGGAGCAGCATTTCGCCCCGCTCAAAGCCGCCAACTTCGGCATCGGCGGCGACCGCACCGAGCATGTGCTTTGGCGCCTGCAAAACGGCAACTTCGACGGCCTGCAACCCAAGCTCGTCGTGCTCATGATCGGCACCAACAACACCGGCCACCAGGGCCGCGACGGCTACGAATGCAGCGCCCAGCAGACCGCCGACGGCGTGCGCGCCATCCTTGACACCCTGGCCGCCAAATGCCCGGACACCAAAGTGCTGCTGCTCGGCATCTTCCCGCGAGGTGAGAACGCCGAGGACACCTTCCGCCAGCAGAACGAGGCCACCAACGCCTTGATCCAAAAATTCGCCGACGGCCAGCGCGTGCATTGGCGTGACCTCGGCTCCAAATTCCTCAGCCCCGACGGCACCCTCTCCCGCGACATCATGCCCGACCTGCTCCACCTCTCCGAGCAGGGCTACCAAATTTGGGCGGAGGCAATCAAGCCTGATGTCGAGGCGCTGATGAAGTAAGAAGTGCAGCGGCGGGTCGCCGCTTCTCCATTTCATCGCCCCGCCAGACGACTCAATTGACGCAGCGCGCCAATGAAACGGGCGCGACTGCCATCCGGGTCGCCCGTCTCGCGGGCAGCCTGCGCCAAATCAAGCACCATCTGCTGATTCAGCTCGCCGTCCGCCGAGCCATCCAGCAGCAGCGACAAGGCGACCACCGCCGCCTCAAAGAGGAAATCTCCGCGCGCCTGCCGCCATTCACGACCGCGATCCAGCACCTGCAATCGGCTGGCGTCGAAAGGTCCCACCGCCTGGGTGGTGAACCTGGCGCCGGGCAGGCGCACCGTGGCGATGAGTTTGCCGTTCTCAAACGTCGAGGCGGGCGCGCCATTGGGCCGGAATTCATACCAGATTGTCTGGCTGCCCGCGCTGCGCAATTCCGCTGGCGGCTGGTAACGCGTGCCGATGCGGCGGAACTCGCGAACGTTGTTGGCGTCAAAAGCGACCTCCACCGGATACTCATGACTGCCAAGCGCGACCGCCTCCTGGTCGGCGGGAAGCTGGATGGTGACCTTCAACAAACGAAGCTGCGGATTCCATGGGCAGGACGCGGTCTCATGACTCCACGCATGAATGTGCAAGTCCGGCTTGCGGCGCGCCGCGGTGTCCGCTGCTGTTTTGTCCACCGCCGACAGTGGCTTCGCTGCAAGCTGACGCGCGTCGGCGGCAACCGATGGACGCAGCAGCCGCGGTTGCAAAAGCGATTGGTCTGCGGCACGTCGGTTGGTGCTGGTGAAGCCGCCAGCGTCAGCAGGCACGGTGACACCATTGGCGGCAAGTTTCGCGGTGTTCGCTTTGTCTTGCTCGCCGCCAACGACCATTTCGATGGCTTTTTCCTCGGGGACCACCTCCGCCACCACCGCGATTGCCGGCTGGGAGGGAGCCTTTTCACTCGCCACCACCTCCGGTTCGACTTTCTCCGGTGCCGTCTCCGCCACCATGACAACAGAGGTCTCTTCAACAGGCGCGGGTTCCGGCGACGCCGTATCCGCCACCGCCGTTTCAGCCGGAGCCGCTCGTGCCACGTCCACACCGGGAGAGGGCGCCGTGTCCGTCGTTGCCAGCGACTCCTGGGAAGGCATGTAATGACGGCCAAGCATGAACGCCCCCGCCACAAGGGCGATCATGGCGGCCAGGCGCATGAAACCGGCTACAAGGCCGGGCTGTGCCGGGCGCACAGCGCGGGGCGCCGGGGTGGCCCGGCGTGGCGGTCCTTGCAAAATCCTCGCGCGCTGCGCCGGGTTTAACCGCATCTCCAGCAGCGGCGCCTCGGTGCGCAGAGCTTCCGCCACCTCCTGCAGGCCCTGCACCTCCGCGTGCAACGCCGGATTTTCTTGAATCCAATGCTCCACCTCCAAACGATCCGCCACCGGCAGGTCGTCGAGAATGTAGCGCGTTAAAAGCGGGTTTTCCGAATCAGAAGGATTCATGGCAAGTGAGCGTGGGACTTGGGTTTGGCGAGTTGATGTTCCAGCATCCGGCGCAGCGTTTTGAGGGAGGTGTGCAGGATGAAGCCGATGTTGCCGGTGCTGAGACCGGTGATCTCGGAAATCTGGCGGTAGGAGCAGTCGTGCTGGAACTTGAGCCGGAGCACCTCCTGCTGCTTCGGGTTGAGGGACTCGACAAGATCCCAGACCCGCTCGGAAAGGTCGTGCAAATCCGCCTGATGCCCTGGTTCCGGCTGGGAGGACCGGGCCAAGTGCAGCGCCGTCTCGTTGCCGAAGTCGAGCCGCTGCTCCTTGCGCAGGACGTCGAGCGCCCGATTGCGGCAGACGGTGAAAAGCCAGGCCTTGAGATTGTCGCGGATTTTGACGGGATCGGCCTGATAAAGCTTGAGCAGCGCGTCCTGGACGACATCACGCGCCCTCTCGACATCCCCGTTGAGGATGCCGGCGGTGTAGCCAATGAGCGCGCTTTCATATTCCTGGATGGCACGCTGGACCAGCAGATGGGCTTCGCTCGTTTCTCGCTGGTCGGGCATGCATAAAGTGTGCCTCAAAGGAACGGTTTGGGAAAGGATTTGTTAGAGGCTATTAGCGCCGCCTCCAGGCCTTTTTCCGTTAAAACCCGTGGAAACGGGCCAGCAGCCGGTCGTAACCCAGCGTTCTATCGAACACTTTCTCATGCTCGACACGCTCCTCCGCCTCCACCCGTTCGAGCCGCCTCACCCGCTCACAGCAGACTTTCAACAAGGTGCGCAGAATGAGCCGGGCATGAGGCGCGCCGAGGCAGAGATGCGTGCCAAAGCCAAAACTCAGGTGCGGGTTCGGCTTGCGGTCGAGCCGGACCTCGTCCGGCTCCGGGAAGGCTTCCGCATCGAAATTGGCCGATGCCCAGCACAAGCCCACTCGCTCGCCTGCCTTGACCGTCACTCCATGAATCGGCGTGTCCTGCGGACAAACCCGCCCAATTTGTGTCAGCGGCATGAAGACGCGGAAAAACTCCTCGCTGGCCAAAGTGATGCGTTTGGGGTCGGCGCGCAGGTATTCGAGCGCCTCGGGATGCTCGGCCAGATGGCCAAGCGCGCAGGCAATGGTGTGAATGATCGTGTCGCGCCCGCCGGCGAAGGCCAGGTTCGCGTAACCCATGCACTCCTCGCGTGTCAGCCTGCGACCCCGAAAATCAGCCGTCACCAGCGCGCTGAAAAAGTCGTCGCCGGGGTGCGCCGCCGCCTCGTTGAACTTTCTCTCAAGGTAGTCTTCCAGCACCGTGCCTTTTTTGAACTCGCCGCCAGTCACCTTGAAGACGTGGATGCCCCAGCCAATCCAAGTCTCCGCCTCCTTTTCATCCGTGTTCAGCAGGTAGGTCAGCGCGCGCGACTGGATCGGCAGCGCGAACTCGTTCACCACCTCGATGCTGCCGCGCTTCAACGCCGCCTCCACCATGCCGCCGATGAGCGCCTCCACCCTGGCGATCATCTCCGGCTCCTTCGCCCGCTGAAAAAACGGCTCGACGATGGCGCGGTAGTCGGTGTGGTCCGGCGGATCGGTCTCGATGGGGAGCTGGCGCATTGAGCGCACATCCTCCTCGGAGGGAATCGGCACGCGGAAGGGCGCGTCGGAACTGAAAGTGCTCCAGTCTTTCGCCGCCTTGCGCACGTCCTCATGACGCAAAATCATGGTGATGTTCTCCCCGTGAAACGGGCACTGCATCACGCCGCTGGCGGCGCGCGCTTCTTTGAAGGGGTCGGAGTAGGCGGGCATGGCGTGATCGCCAGCAGCATGACGAAGGATGCAATTCCAGCAACTGGCGGACGAGGAAAAATCGCGAAGGGCAAAACCCGCCTGCAACAAACCCCGGTTGCAGCCCGCCCGGTCACGGGCATACAATCCCGGCAGACACCTCCGTTCATGCCACTCGCCACCATCCTCACCGCGCTCGCCATCGGCGTGCTCAGCGGCGTGGTGGCGGCGTTGTGCGGCGTCGGTGGCGGTGTGGTCATGGTGCCGGGCTTTGTGTTTCTGCTCGGACTGGAGCAAAAAGTCGCCGTGGCCACCTCACTCGCCATCATCATCCCGACCGCGCTCACCGCCACCATCCAAAACGCCCGCAACGATCTGGTGCACTGGAAGTTCGCCGCCGTCACCGCCGTCTCCGCCGCCATCTTTGCCTACTTCGGCGCCGGCTGGTTGAAGAACCTGAGCAACGAGCGGCTGACGCAAATTTTCGGCGTGGTCCTCATTGTCTTCGGCGTGCGCATGTTGTGGCAGGGCCGGGCGTGATTTTCCCACCGATGAGTGCGACATCGCGCCCGCGTTTTGGCCCCGCCCCCGGCTGCAAGCGCCTGCGCTTGCGGCTGGCCTACGACGGCGCGCCCTGGCGCGGCTGGCAGTCGATGCCGGGCGGACGCACGGTGCAGGATGAGCTGAACGCGGCGTTCCAGAAAGTAACTAGCGCGACGGTGCGCACCCAGGGCTCCGGCCGCACCGACGCGGGCGTGCATGCGCTCGGTCAGGTGGCGCACGCGGATGTGCCGGAGACGCTGACTTTGCTCCCGCCCGCCTGGATCAACGCGCTCAATCGTCACCTGCCCCCGAGCATTCGTGTGCTCGACGTCCGCGAGGCCGCGCCTGAGTTTCACGCGCGCTTCGACGCCACCGGCAAAGTGTATCGCTACCGCATCTGGCGGCATCACGTGCTGAGCCCGTTCGAAAGCGGGCGCGCCTGGCAGGTCTATGGCCGGCTCGATCTGGCGCGGCTGCGCGCGGGCGCGGAACTGCTCGCGGGCACTCATGACTTCGCCCGGCTCTCGGCCTTTCGCGGCGGCGAAAAAGAGGCGTTGCTGCGGGACGACCCAGCCGCCACCACGCGCACTCTGCGCCGTGTCGAGGTGCGGGATACGAGCGCCGACCTGCTTGAGATCGAATTCGAGGGCGACGGTTTCCTTTACAAAATGGCGCGCCTGCTGACGGGCAGCTTAATACAAGTGGCGCGTGGTCGCGCCGAACTGGACTGGCTGCGCGATTTGATCGAGAACCCGCGCGCGACCCCCAAAAGCCATCACGCCGCGCCAGCGGACGGACTCTATTTGGTGGAGGTGCGTTATGATTGAACCCGCGCCCGGCTCGCGACGCCTGCGACTGACCCTGGCCTACTGCGGCACCGGCTGGCGCGGCTGGCAGAGCCAGTCCGGCGGCGGCACCGTGCAGGACGAGGTGGAGGCGGCCGCGTGTCGTCTCGGCAAGTTTGAGGCGCGGGTGCAGGGTGCCAGCCGCACCGATGCCGGCGTGCACGCGCTCGGCCAGATGACTCACCTTGATGTGCCGGAAAGGGTGGCGCTGCCGCTGACAGCCTGGCGCGAGGGTTTGAACGCGTTGCTGCCCGGCAGCATTCGCGTGCTTGCGGCTGATTGGGCGCCGCCCGGTTTTGACGCCTGCCTCAGCGCCACCGGCAAACTTTATCGCTATCGCATCTGGCGCGCGCCGGAACTCGATCCCTTCGAGTCCGACCGCGCCTGGCAAGTGCATGGTCCACTCGACCTCGATGCCCTGCACGCCGCCGCGAAGCTGCTCACCGGCACGCACAACTTCGTCCGTCTCTCCGCCAATCGCGGCGACCGCCCGGAAAGCGAGCGCCGCGCCGACATCGCCGCTTCCACGCGCACACTGCATCGCGTGGAGGTGCGGGAACAGGATCACCTCATGGAGATCGAACTGGAGGGTAACGCCTTTCTCTATCGCATGGCGCGCATGATCATCGGCTCGATGATCCACCTCGCGCGCGGGCGCGATCCCCTGCCCTGGCTGGCGGACTTGCTGGCGGATCCACACGGGCTGCAAAGCCATCAAACCGCGCCAGCGGGCGGCCTCTACCTCGTGCGTGTCTTTTACCCGCCCTCAGGTTCGACTTCCTCCTGATAACGATCGTAGTCGGTGTTCACCGACCAGAGATCGTGGCGCGCGCCTTCGGCGATGTTTTCCGCCGCCAGGATGCCCATCAGGATGCTGTGATCCTGGTTGTTGTATTTGAAGGCGCCGTAGCGGCCGATCACGCTCAGATGCGGCAACCCGCGCAGATGCGCGATGAGCGGCGCCAGATGCGCCTTGTAACCGCGCCGGTACACCGGATAACAACGCGGCAGGCGCGAGACATGGCCCGCATCAGGATCGACACCGCGATCCAAACCCGATCTCCGCAACTCGGCCCTGGCCAGCGCGATGCAATCCGCGTCGCTCGCGCTCCACAGCGCGTCCTCCGGCTGGCACCAGTATTCGAGGGCGAGGATGCTTTGCTGCGGACCGGCGCAGGCGTCGCGCTGCCAGTTGCGGAAGTTCGTCACCCGGCCCAGGCGCAGCTCCGGTGTCTGCACGTAAATCCATTGATCAGGAAAAAGGTCCGCCGCCGGCAGCCGCAGATAAACCAGAATCGTGTTGCGGAACCGCAGCTCTGACAAACCGCGCTCCACGTCGTCCGGCAAGCCGCCCAAAGCACGCGCCAGCAGCGTCAACGGCATGGTGGACACGAGATGCTCGAACTCGCGGCGCGAGCCGTCGCTCAGGCGCAGCGCCGCGCCGCCGCGTTCGGCGGCGGCCACCGCGGTGTTGAGATAAATCCGCCCTCCCAACTCGCGCACGCGCGCCGCCATCGTTTCATAGACCGCGCCCGCGCCTTCGTCGGGGTACAAAAAACGATCCAGCAGCGTGGCATGACGGCGTCGCAATCCGGGCAGCAACGCCCCGGCCAGCGCCTGGCCGAGCGAGAACTTCTTGATGCGTTGCGCGGCGAAATCGGCGTCGAGTTCGTCGCAGCGAATGCCCCACAGTTTCTCGCTGTAAGGCCGGAAAAAAGTCTCGAACAACTGCCGGCCAAAACGCGCCACCACCCAGTCTTCAAACGTCAAGGCCGGTGGTGTTCGCGCCACTTTCAGGACGCGCTGACGAGCGTAACTCACGCCGCAGCGCCACGCCCGTGCCACGCCCAGATGTCGCAGCGCATCCGCCGCCTCCAGCGGGTAGCGCAGCAGCTTGCCCTCAAACCAAATGCGCGTGAGCCGCCGAATTTCGTGATGATTGCCCCCGGTCATCTCCAGCCAGAGCCGGTTCACACGCTCGTCGCGACTGAAGAAGCGGTGCGGTCCGAAGTCCACTTTTTGCCCCCAAAGCTCGAAGGAGCCGGCCATGCCCCCGACCCGTGGTCCGGCCTCGAAGACCTCGACCTCATGTCCACGCCGCGCCAGTTCATAGGCGGCCGTCAAACCCGCCGGTCCCGCGCCAATGATGCCCACTCTCATGCTTTTTTCCGGCGCGCGCGTTTGCCCGCGATCGGAAACGCGGGCGGGGTTTTATTTTCGAGCTGCGGCGGCAAGAGCAGCATCAACAACGCCGCTGCCGAGAACAGCAGGGTGGAGAGATTGATCGCCAGCGGCGACCGCCAGGTAAAGGCCAAAGCCGCGATGCCAGCCGCCGCGCCCGCCAGCGCCAAGCCCCACGCCCCGCGCCGCGCGCCACCACTCAACATCAGCCCGCCCAGCGCCGCCGCGTTCAGGATCATCACGTCGTTGTAGTTGTTGCGCAAAGCGGGCAGAAAAAAGTCGATGCCGAAAGCCAGCGCCGCCGCTCCCGTCAGCAGCGCCGGCAACGCGGCAAAGCGCGCCCGCCAAAACCAGGCGCCCGCCGCCGCCAAAAACAACAACAGCACCGGCAGCGCCGGCAAGGTCGTGCTGATGCCGGCCTTGCGCGCCAGATAAAACACCGACGAATCCGCGAACGGCAGCCGCGCGAAGCCGCCCAGCACATCCACCGGCATGCCCTCCACGAACTCGGGGAAAGGCAGCGCGCCTGGACGCGGGTTCAGATTTTCCCGATACAAACGCGACCACTCCGCCATGCCGCGCCCATAGTCCGCCCAGCAGGAGGCGTCCCACCACATCGGCAGCCCGGCGGCCAGCAGCAGCCCCAGCACGAAGCCCGGCCCCTGCCCGCGCAACCGCCACCCCAACACCGGCGCCACCACCACCAGCAACGGCGGACGCAGCGCCACCAGCAGACCCGCCGCCGCCCCCGCCAGCCAGTCACCCGCACGCCCGCGCCAGGGTTTCAAGCTGAGCGTGACCCAGACCGCCATCACCGCCAGCATCACCACGTAGGACTGGCCGCGCTCGGCGTGCAGTCGCCAGGCGGCGGTGCATGTGAAGGCCAGCGTCAACACCACCAGCCAGGCGAATCCGCGCCCTTCCTCCGGCAAACAACGCCGCCACAGCAGCAGCGTGCCGGTCAGGCAGGCCCACTGCGCCAGCAGCCAGACAAACTGTCCGTCGCGATAATTCATCACCGCCACCGGCGCGTGCAGCAGCAGGAAGGTCGGTGTCACCGTGGTCTTGCTGACCGTCACCGCCGGATTGTTGTAGAGATCGAGTCGCGTCGCCGGCTGTTCCGGCGTCCATTTGTGATGATACGGATCGATGCCCTCCGCCAGCAGCCGCCAGCCGGTGACACGGTTGCGCAGGTCGATGCTGCCGCCGCGCGTGGTGTTGAGCCAATCCACCGCCAGGCTGGCTAAAAAAGCGCAGCCCGCGGCGAGCAGGATCAAAACCCGTTGGTAATCGTTCATCGGCGCCCGTTTATAGTCCGGGACGCCCGGCGGGCGCAATCGGCAGATTACACAAGCGCATCTGCCCGGCGTGCCAGTTCCACATCGAGCGCGGTGAGGGCACCCGCGCTGTGCGTGCTCAACCGCACCGTCACCTTGCGCCAGCCGACCTGCAAGTCCGGGTGATGATTCATCGCCTCGGCCTCCCGCGCCAGATTCGCCACGAACTCAATGCCCGCGAGGTAGCTGGGAAACGTCAATGTCTTCACCAGTTCCACCCCCTGCACCGCCCAACCCGGCAGCGTTTCCGACAACGCCGCCAATTCATCCGCGCTCAAAGGTTCCCGGCTCATAAAGTTCCCCCAGCTTGAGGCATTCCGCGACGGAACGCAAGCCCCCCGAGGGAGTCGCGTCCGCAAGACAAGCCGCCGCCGTGCACACCGCCAGCCGCAGTCCCTCCGCCACCGTCCAGCCCTCGTGCATGGCGTGCAGATACCCGGCGGCGAAGGCATCCCCGGCACCGGTGGCTCCCGCGATGAAACCCGCAGGCAACTGCAGCGACGCCGCCACCTCCCGCCGGCCGTCGCTCGTCACCGCCACCGCCCCTTGCTCGCAATGGATGACCACCTGTTCCCTCACCCCGCTTCGCAGCAAGTCCCCCGCCGCCGCCAGCAGGCACGCGGCTCCGGCACCGCGCAGATCTTTCCCCGTCACGCTGCCCGCTTCGATCTCATTTACGATCAAGAGGTCGGTGAACGGCAGCGCCGCCTCCACGATGGCGCGAAACCGGGGGTGCGCCGTGCTCACCAAATCCACGCTTGTGCGCAACCCGGCCGCGCCCGCCGCCGCCAGCACGCGCGCCGCCACCGTGCCGCCCTCCGGCAGCTCGCGATCCATCTCATCCAGCAGCATCAGGTAACCGAGATGAAACCAGCGCGCCCGGGTGCGGGTGAAATCAAAATCCACCTCTCCCAGCAGCGCGTTGGCGCCGCGTTGATGAAAAAAAGTGCGCCGGCCGCTGCCGATCACCGTCATGGCGTCGGTGTAGGAAGTCGGCGCGCGCGCGCTGCGGCGCAGTTGCGTGGTGTCGATGCCCGCCGCCGCGCAGTCGCTCAGAATCCAGTCGCCCGGCGCGTCCTCGCCCACCAGCCCTGCCGCCGCCAGCGGGTAAGCGGCGCCCATCGCCGCCAAGTCCTTGAGCACGTTGTAGGGACCGCCGCCGTTGCAGGCGGTTTCCGATCGAATGTTCGCCAGCATGTCCTGCTCCGGGTACGCGTCGATCATCTTCACCTGGTCCACGATGAAGTTTCCACCCGCCAATAATCCGCTGCGCTCGCTCATGCCGCGCATTCAAGACGGTGCGTTTGTTCAGACAAGCCTTTTTCTTCGCCACCCCTCAATCACGGCGACTGCCGACCAGACGCTCGAAGATGGGCGAAGCCATCAGCGTCGTGACCACCGCCATGATCACCAGGGTGGCAAACAATCCCTCGCTGATGATGCCGCGTTGCAGGCCGATGTTGATGATGATCAGTTCCATCAGCCCGCGCGCATTCATCAGAATGCCGATGCCCATGGCCTCGCGCGGTGGAATGCCGGTGGCGCGCGCCGCCAAGGTGCAGGCGGCCCATTTGCCGAGCACCGCCGCCGCCAGCACCGCCAGGCACATGCCCCAGAGGAACCAGGTGTTGAGCAGGCCGATCTTGGTGTTCAGCCCGGAGTAAGTGAAGAACAAGGGCAGCAACAGCGCCACGGTCAGCGGCTGGATGCGCGCCATCAAATCCCGCGTCATCACCCCGCGCGGCATTGCCGCCCCCATCACGAACGCGCCAAAGACCGCGTGCAGCCCGATCAAATCCGTGAACCAGGCGCCCAGCGCCATCAAAGCCAGCCCCACCACCAAACCGGCGTCGCTCAGTTTGTCCTCTTCCATGCACCAGCGCGACGCGCGCGCCAGCAGCGGGCGCACCAGCAGCAAGGTCACCGCCACATAAGCCACGGCACCGCCGATGTTCACCAGAGATTGGCTTACGTCACCGTCAAAACTGGCCAGCACCACCGCCAGCAAAATCCACGCCGTGGCATCGTCGATGGCGCCCGCGCCGATGGCCACGGTGCCCATCGTGGTGCCTGCCAGGCCCTTGAAATGAATGATGCGCGCCAGCATCGGAAAGGCGGTGATGCACATCGAGGCGCCGAGAAACAGCATCGCCTCGCGCAGGCTGGTCTTCTCCGGGAACAGCTCGGTGTGATGAAACAACACCCAGGCCAGGCCCGCCCCCAGCACGAACGGAGTCACCATGCCCGCCAGCGAAACCGCGATGCTGCTCCTCAATTTGTCCCGCACGATGTCCACCCGGAATTCCATGCCAACAATGAACATGTAGAGCGCCAGCCCGAGTTGGGAGATGGGAAACAGGTAACAACTGGTGTCCCTCCCTTCTTGTGTCGGATCCCAGGGGAACAGCCAGGCCTGCCACTCCGGCGCCAGCACACCGAACAAGGACGGCCCCAAAAAAACGCCGGTGATCATCTCCGCCACCACCTGCGGCTGGCCGAAACGCAGCGCCACCATGCCGACCACGCGACAGGCGAGAAGGATGACCGCCAGTTGCAGGAAAAATTGGACGGCGAGGTGGAGATTGCTCATGCGTGTTGAAGGAGACCTGTCATGTAACCCGGCGCCGATAGAATAAAAATAGACGTTTGATATTGTTTTGATGCCGAAATGGCATCAGCAGCCCCATCTGCACGCCGCGCGACTAGATTCGAACGAATCGTTATTTGCAGACACAAAATCGGGTGATGCCGACGTTACACATCAGACCCCCTCACGACAGCATGAGCAAAGAACAAGCCTGGGAACAATGCTTCGCCGAACTGTCGCCGCGCTTGGTATTGTATGCGCGGCAGTTGACACCGTCCGCGGCGGACGCGGAGGATGTGGTGCAGACCGCCTTCGTGCGCTGGTGGCGCCGTTTCCCTGATGGCGACCGCGATCACGTACCACTGCTGTTTGCCGCGGTGCGCACCATCGCGCTGGACCTGCGCCGGGGCAGCATGCGCCGCCACCGCCGGGAAAACGAGTCTTACATGGCCGAGGAGGCTCGCCACATGGGTTATTTCGACACCGCGGCCGAGCAGAAGGACTTGGCGCGACTGGTCGAAACCGCGCTCGACAAACTGCCCGAGGAGCAGCGGGAGGTGGTAACCCTGCATCTCTGGGGCGGCCTCACCTTCGCGCAGATCGCTGAGACCGTGGGCGCCTCGATCAACACGGTGGCGGCGCGCTATCGCTACGCTTTGAAAGCCCTGCAACGTCGTCTGGAACCGCTGCGTGAGGAATTGCTGGAACCGGCCGCGCGCCCGACGCTGGCAGCCCTGGCCCGACCCGATCGTTTTATGAGCCATGAGTGAGAACCCCCATCATCTGGAATCTCTGCTGGCCGGATTGCGCCCCGCCGCGCCCGACCCCGAATTGCAAGAACGGGTGAAGGCGGATTTGCGCCTGGATGACGCCTGGCTGCCACGGCAGATGCGCCGCGCGCCGCGCTGGCTGGCTGCCACCGGTTGGGCTGGTCTGGGAGCCGCGGCGGCGCTGGTCGCGTTGAGCTTGGTGCCGCCAGGCAATCGCGCCACACCGGCAAACACTCCCTCCATCGCGCAATCTACCCCGTCACTGGAATCCATGCCCGACCTGATCTCCCCCTCCCTCCCGGCAGGCTTGGTGTGGTCCTGGGAAAAGCAGGAGTGGGTCAACGCGCCGCAGCATGCCGGCGCGCCTTTGCCAGTGCCGCAAAGCGGACTGCTAGTGCCGCAGAGCGGTCTGCTGCCGGTGAATTTTTAACTGTCAGCGTAAGCCTGCCAAAACCGCCTCCACCGTTTGGCGTATGAACGGCGTGTTGCGTGGCGACTTCTGTTCGTCCTCCGGCCAGTTGGTCAACCCACGCTCGGCGGCGGCGCGATCATCGGCTTCTCCAAGTGCGATGATGATGTCCCGGATCACCTCCCAACCATTCAAATCAAGGTCCTTCAGCACTGGGCTGCCGTCTGTGTATCGCATTGATTTCAATGCCACCGGCACGCGCGCTGCTGGAATTTGACCGCGTTTGTCCACGCTCAACGCCAGCGGTTCCCAATACTGCTGCGCAGCTTCGTAGGCCATGTCGTCGAGTTGGGAAAGCACTGTCTCCTTCGGCGGCCAGCCACCGCGCAAACCCTCGCTGACACCACCCTTGCCCAGTGCCCGCTCCGACCACCGTGCGGTGCCCTCGGTGAACCAGCGATTTTTGAAATAAGTGGCGCCGTTTTGGATGACGTGAAACAATTCGTGCGCGGGTGTCAAATTCTCCGCCGGACGCACCGAGGTGGCCACGTCAAAACAAAGTGAGCGGGTGCCGTCAGGATCACCGCGATGACCCAGCCGCTGGATTTCGTCATAAGCCAGGCCATTGGTGCCAAGCGTTTCCCGATGGAGGAAATGAATGTCAAGAAAGGCGACCTCCTCGTAGCGCGGACTTTGAAAAGGATCGGGAAAGCCAAGCCCCTCGACCAGCAGCAGCCAGGCGGCGCGTGTTTGGATGACGCAGTCCTCGACCTGATCGGGAATGCCGTTGCGGTTGCGGTCAGCCTTGTCCACCGCATGATTGCCGCTGGTGTCATAATGAACCCGGATGCGCCCATCGACATGCGTCTGCGCCAAAGCCGCGCGTTGCCCGGCGAAGCTGGACACACTCCGGGTCTGGGCCGCGACAGGCCAAACAAACACACCAAACCACAAGCAGCAGATTTTCATGCCCACAGCATGGCGATCAAACCGGCACTCAAGCAAGCAAAATAATGTCAACTGTGTTACAGACACACAGTTGACATGCCTTGATTTTGCAGCAAAGTGGCCG
>VFQQ010001926.1_pt1 | contig 26052 bp, 48 predicted proteins | sample 3512341 | NCBI WGS metagenome assembly VFQQ01 (sample SAMN10412373, study PRJNA504923) | tailings metagenome | isolation source: Relicate 2 Philex TSF1 revegetated site | place: Philippines: Tuba, Benguet | collected 2017-08-29 | reverse complement strand
TTCCATAGCAAGTAGGGAATGCCATTAGGTCCTGGGGCGGATTTATTGCTGCGCTGGCCGAGGAGCTTAGGTTCGTGCAGTTTGCCCACGGAGCGCGCTCACTGCAAGAGCAGGTGCGGTGCGGCACACGCACGGCAAGCAAGGCTGGTGCAAATACTCCTGTGTGAATATGGCCTGCTGCCGCATTGGCTGCGCAGCACTGGTAGTGCATCCGAGCATGCTGCCAGGAATCACCCTGGTCCATTTGCAGGCAGAGAAGCTGCCCGGCGGGGACGCCGATGCACTGCGTCACCTGGCAAGCGTCATGGCCTCTGACGTGGCCGCACTCGTGCTGCACCTGGTGTACCCGGGCGTGAGCGCCAAGGGAGGGGCAAACGGTGCTGCTGGGGGGTGTGGGGCGGCACAGCTGGCGGCAGCTTTCGCTCTGTGTGCATCTGCCAGGTCCGGTTACACAGAGCACACTTGGCCCACCCTCTGCAGCGTGACGAGGCGCCGGCGCTGGCGGAAGTGCCGGACGCCACTGCCATCGCCGACCAGCCCAGCACAAAGGAAGCCGTGCTGATCAGCGAGGCCATCTGGGCAGCAGCAGCCACCGGCCCGCAGCAGGCAGCCCAGGTGCTGCTGCCGGTGCTGCAGGGCCTGTGAAAGCGCTGATGCTGCACTGCACAGCATGCAAAGCACACTTGCTGGACAGCTGGACAGCGCTCAGCGACAACACGGCAGGCTGCAACTGTGTGGCAGCGATGATGCGCCTCTTTGGACGTGCATGCATTCAGCCAGGCTGGGTGTAGATCATCTAGGCCTAGCAGGCTGCAGAACTGCCAGTAGCAGGGCCGCCTACACAAAGCACCTTCTTTGACACTTGCAGCATTCTTTGCAAGGCTGCACTGCATTGATGTGAAAAAGTCCAGGGTATCTCCGCTGCCATGAGTGGCTGTTCCCTGCTACGTTTGCACTGACATGCAGCGCAAGCCGCGGGCATGCCGCCTGCAGAAGCACTCAGCGCTGCCACTCAGCAAACTGAGGTTGCCACCAGGGCAGCCTCTTGCTGCGCTCTTGTTGCCACCCAAGCGCTGTGCATGCTGTCTGGAAGTGCATGCAGCAGGGTAGCTGGCTGGCCGGCCGCAACAGGCAAGGCACCACGCCAGTCAGCAGCGGCATCCATTGGTTTGCAACCGCCTTACACAAGTAGTGGCACCACACATGTGATAGGGCACCATTCTAGCGGTTGCAGGTTGGAACACCATCAGTACGGCTGCCCAGCTTGCGTGCCGCGCTGGCTGCCGGTGGCAGCGCTTGCTCGCTGCCTGGCCTGCTGCCGCTGCCGCTTCATCAGCAGCCACCATGGGCAGCGGCACCTACTCCGCCTACTGGAAGGCTGCTGGTTGCCAGCCTACCAGACTCCGGCACAGAGCTGTTTCGTTGCGCTCTGCAGAGGCGGGACGGCCACGGTGGCGATGCCTTAATTGCCATGGCAGCTCCCCCGGGGAGTTGGAGGGCCTCCACCAATGCAGGTGGGTGGATATGCAGGCGGCGACACAGCTTCCATGCAGGGTGCCGAAGCCGGGCATGCAGGGCAGCATCACAGCCGCTAGCCATTTGGCGGGGGGCGGCTGGCCCTGCTGCCGGACACACAGGCAGTCTCACCGGCAGGGGGTGACATGTGGTCGGTCGACAGAGGCTCCCTCTCCGCCGGTCTTTGGCAGAAAACCCTCCAGGCGATCCAGAGCATTGACCCGTAACTGCCAGGGCACGGCACCGCAACAAGACAGGTTGAACGGCTGGCCCCGTTCCCAGCCCATGGCAGTGCCAGCGGCTACTCATCCAAACCGCGCAACTGCCATGCCATGCCACGCCATACCATACCATGCCCTGCCCTGCCACACCATGCCCTGCCACTCCATGCCATGCCCTGCTCTGCCCTGCCATGCCCCGCCATGCAAAATGAAGGCGCCAGCTCAGCCGGCCCAGCGCTCACCATGTCCGCAATGACCAGCAGCTCGGGCGGCTCCTGGCCGTGCATCAGACGGATGCGCTCCAGCTGCAGGAGCACTGTGTTCTCCTCGGCAAACATGCGGTCCGTCAGCTGGCTCAGCTGCGAGATGGCACGATCGAAAGCTGCCTGCTCTGCCGGCGTGAGCACGCTGCAGTTGAAGAGCAGCGTCTCCAGCCGGCAAATCGGGCCAAACCACTCCTCTGCAGTGGGGTGGGGCAGCAGCCGATGCGGTGCACCACAATCACGGTGATTGCACGCACGTTGAGCAGAGACAGCCATGCTGTCAAATGTGAAGTCAAGGCAGGGCTTTGAAGCCTTGTAGCAAAGCAAGTCTTGCCAGCTTGCACACAGGGTGCGGGCCCCCAAGCTACTGCCATAGCATGGTCGGCAAATCCACTCACGCACATACCTGTATTCCATACCAAGTTGCAGGCAGCCAGCTGGGATAAACAAACTCAGCTCACCGCGCAGCCATGCCATCAGGCGCTGGTGGGCCAGAAGTGTGCTAGGGGGCAGCGTGGCGCAGTTCAGGCCGCAGCCGGTGCGCAGGGCGAATGCTGTGGCCAGCCGGCGAGTCAGCAGTTTCAGCTTGTCGAACATGCCGGTGCTGACAACTGACTGCTTGTGGCGGCTCACCGTGCGCAGCACCTGTTTGCAGGAAGGCGGAATGCACGGCATGTGGCGAGCCCGGCTGCACGCACGCAGGCACACAACACAGCGTACAGGTGCTGCCGGCATCGAACATCCCAGCAGCAGCAGCGGGCGGCACCCGTGGCAAGCAGGACTCTTGCAGCAAAATGACTCAGCACTCACCTCCGGCCAGCGCCCCTGCGCATCACTCGTCAGGTCCAGCCCTGCAGCCTCCAATTTACTCGCTGAGTACGGAAAGTCCTCCAGGCCAAAAGCATCCATCAGTGCATACCACTCGCGTCGAGACGCTGCATGAAGCATCATGGGGACAGGCGGTTGGAAGAAGAACACGTGCAGGTGCGGATGCGCACATTTGTGGCAGCACAGACGTATGCACAGTTGTCAAACACCATGTATGCTGCAGCCGCTGAGCAAAAACAGGCAGGAACCGCCTCAGCAGCAGCTTGATGGGTCACATCATTGGCAATGCAATGCTGCGCCTTGGGGCGTCGGTGCAAGCTGCAGCGGCAATCCCACAAATGCAGCCAGCCCAGGACTGCCCAGGCCAGCCCGCAAGTTGGCACTGCCCGGCCTTGCCGATACTGCTCACCCTTGCTCAGCAGGTTGACCAGCGTGCCGTACTCCCAGCTGTAGGCGGCTCGCAGCATGGCATCGACTGTTGGCGACGCCTGCTCGTGCAGAGTGAGTTGGCGGGCAGCAAGCGGTGAGCGGTGGCGCTGCGCAGCAGACGCCTCCGGGCAGCGCTGCAGGTGCGGCCCTGCTGCTGTGTGAAACTTCAGTTTTGCAATCCCCAACAACTTGGCTTCAGACTTGCCTCCATTCGGTCCAGAACGCTCTCCCCTGCCTGGCAGAGCTGCGCCGCCAGCACCGCATCAACGGCGCGCTCGCCCAGGAGGCAGCTGCCAAGGTTGTCCGCCTCCGCAGCAATGTCTGCGTTGATGCCATCTGCGTCAGGCATCGTGGGAATGGGCGGGCAGGTTTGAGGGGCACCGTCTGGCAGGTGTGCAAAGCCAGCAGGCATGCGTGTACGCATGATACGGACCAGCAGGGGCAGCCCCAAGGGCATCTCTGCTTTCATTAGCATGTGAGCCAGCACGCGCGCAGGGTTCTGGCACCTGCGCCCCCTCATGCCAAGCCGCCGCTGGCTCTCGCTATGCATAGCTACTCACGCAGGCGCAGCAGCTCCTCTACACTGCCGGAGATGTTCTTCAAGTTGCGCACCATGCCTTCCACGGTGGAGTGTGTGTACAGCAGCACCACCCCCAGGCCCTTTGCCTGGCAGCAGGGCGCAGGTGGGGTGTTGGGTGGGCGCAGAAGTCGAGCACGAAACGAGTTGGTGGAATTGCGCCACAATAGCAGCTGACGCCCTCAGGGCCGGCTGCCCAGCGGTTGGCATCACTCGCTCACTCGCCCCCCCTCTGCAAGCTGTTCACTCGAGCCGGCCAAACTCACATGCTTGGACATCTGCCGGAGGTGCTTGACACTGACAGGCATGTCGCCTGCAGCCTGTACGGCGAGTGAGGCGGGGGATGCAAAGTTGTGTGGGCCAAGCAGCGGCAGGGAAGGCGAGGAGGCTCGTCACGCATGTGGCTGGGTGGCAGCGGCGGCGACGGCGGCAGCTGCGCGGTGCCCACGGAACCTCATACCCTCACCGCTGCCATCTTGACGGCGCCCTGAGCGGACTGCTGCTCCAAACGGAGCAGGGAAGCGCGGAGCAGGGACGTACGGCGCTGTGAAGGGCGGGGAGGTAGGAGGCAGCCTGTGAGAGCCTTGGGTGCCCACTTCTCATAAGGCAAGCCCCTGCCGGGCCCCAGCGTCCGCCCTCACCTCGACCGTGCGGTTGCGGCCAGGCGGGACTGCACTGCAGGCCCTGCAATTCCCACAGTGATCAGTGAAGCTGCAAGGCAGGGTCGAGCTGCAGCATAGAGCTGGCTGCCACCGCTCATCTCATGCCGCCGCTCGTGCCGCCGCCGCATGGCACCATGAGCATGAGATGGGCGTGGGCTCCACGCCTTGCCAGCGTTTGAATGCTGCAGGCATGTTGGGGCGCAGTGCTGCCGCCAACATAGCAAGCTGGTGCAATGTGCTGCAGTATGGCCAGACGATTGGCGGTGGTATCAACTGCAGCTGCACATGCGGGCCTGCAGGCAATAAGCTAGTGGTGGAATTCCTGGCGTTTACACAAGGTGGACAAACATGTTGCGGGTACGACCAGGGAAAGCAGCGCATGCGGGACACACATGTATGCAGTGCTCATGTGGGCTGTGCTCAGAGGCTGGTTCACGGCTGCTCGAAGGCTGACCTACTGCTGCTTGCATGTGCCGGACGACTGCTCAGCCTGTGGCGGCTCCTCCTCACTCTCAGCCGAAGGCAGCGGTGCCGCCGGCACTGCCGCTTCATTGCCCGCCGATGCACTGCCTTCTGCCGCCGGCACTGCTGCCGCTTCTGTGCCCTCGGCTGCTGCGCCAGGCTCAACAGCGGCTGCCGCCAATGCAGGGTCCTGCACCTCCGCTGCTGACTGGCTGCCATCCGGCGCTGCTGGCGCAGCTTGCAGGCCAGCAGGCTGCTGCAGCTGGCCATCCATCGCCGCTGCTGCCTGCTGGTGCACGCCAGGCAGCTGCGCCGCCGGCGGCTGCTGCGCGTCACCGCCAGCAGCTGGGCCCGCCCCTGCCCCTGCTGCCGCTGCTGCCGTAGGGCTGGCGACACCCTCGCTGGAGTGCCTAGGAGGGTGCGGCTCCTCTCGGGGCGCCAGAGTGGCCTCTAGCATGCCTGGGTTGAGGCCCGAGGAAATCATGTGCACCCGGCTGAAGGTGAGGTCCCACAGGCTGCGCCCCGATGCGTCCTGCAGCGCAGGAAGTGCAGCGGGCACAGCGCAGGTTAGGACCCGCACCACCCCACCCTTAGGGCGGGTGAGCCAGCAGGGCAGGCCGCACTGTGCCGGGAGCAGCGCTGCTCACTGAAATGCAGGAACCTTGGACCTCTGCCATGCCATCAGCGCAAGTTCACATGGCAGCCACAGCACGCAGCACGTTGCAAACAACAACTCACCCGCCACTGCGGCGTGAGCACGCCCGACGATGCCAGCACCAGAAGCATGTTCTTCACGGCCTCAGGCACGCTCTCCTGCACCGCCTCGTGCCGCACCGCCATGCAGTCCTGCAGGCAGGGTTGGATTGCGTGAAAGCAGTTGAACCAAAGCGGAAGTGCACACAGCACTCTTGCACTCGCCTAGTGCCGCACCGCCATGCAGTCCTGCAGCGGGGTTGATTGTGTTAAACCAGTTAAATCAAAGTGGAAGTGCACACACGCTCTCCTGCACCACCAGCGCCGCACCGCCACGCAGTCCTGCGGGTGGGAGCAGGTAGGGATGCACATGCCAGTTCAGGCACGTTAACCCTGCACTAGGCAGACGTGTACGTGCATTGCGGGTTGGCGCGCTGCCGAGGCTGGTTCAGCTGCCGGGTATTGCTTGCCTGCAGCGCCTTGAGCACCGACTCCCACAGGCCGTAAAAGTCCTTGTCGCTCTGGATGACCTCGATGTACTGCAGGGGAGGGAGGGATGCAAGGCGTGTCGATCGTTCGCTGGTGTGGGACAGCTGGCCTGTTGCTCTGGATGACCTAGACGCGCCCATGTGGGCTAAATCGGGGATAACATTGCCTTGGCAGCGGACTAAACGCCCTCGCTGCCCCGACTGGCCTCGACGTGTTGTGGTTGAAACAGGTGACCCAGCCGCTTGCCCCATGCCATCGACTCGCCCACACGCAGCAGCGCCTTCAAACATGCAGCAGCGTCTTTACCAGCATGGACACCGCTATGCATTGATGTGTGCTCTGGTGCAACCCACCACCTGCTTGTCACACCATCAAACTACGTGCCACCCACCTGCAGCAGCGTCTTGAGCAGCATGGACACAGCCAGTCGCACGCTCTTCTCAGCCCCCAGGTGGCTCCGCGCCTTGGGGCCCGCCAGCCGTGACAGGTCTGCGCACGAGGGGGAGCACACTGGGAAGAGGCTTTTCAGCATTGCAACCGATAGTAATTGATGCAAAGCCACTGTCGGGGTTGACAACAGCATGGCTACTTGCACGCACTGCACTGCTTCAAACCCACAGCGCAGCCAAACAACTCGAGTCTGCAATCTGCACCGACTTGCCACCACCGTGTTCAGCAGCTCCCGCAGCGTTTTCACCCGCAGCCATTGTGCAACATTCCGCACTGCATGGCAGCCCAAGCAAAATGCGCCGATGCGCAAAATCTGTTTGCTCACCTGCCACCACCGGGACCAGCAGCTCCCGCAGCGTCTGCACCCACAGCTCCGGCGGCAGGTGCAGCTGCTCGCTGGCGCCCAGTGCGCGGCTGCATGGGAAGACAGGGGAATATGGGGCAGTCGGGTGTGGCTCTACAGGATCAGGGTAATGCAAAGCAGCAGCATGGCAGGCGTGCACCAGCCGATTGATTGCTCCACCTGCCAGCAAGCCCAACTGAGCACCACAATGGCATGTTGCACACCAGCTGCGTCTCAACCTTGCAAAACTAGACTGACCGCTCTATGCAAGAATGCCATTGCTGCAAGAGCATAACTCAGCCCATGCTCACCTGAGCACCATGATGGCGTTGTCGCGCAGCGGCTGCGCCTCATCCTTGCACAGCGAGCGGGCCAGCACGCCCACGGTGGTGAGCCACAGGTCCACCAGCTGCTCGTCTGCGGCAGGTGAAGAACGGGAGAGAGGCACCGTACATCGAGGATGCCCTTGGCATGTAACAGGTCGACCATGGCCAGCCACAGGTCCACCAGCTGCTCGTCTGCGCAAAGAAAGGGGCCGATGGATGACGGAACATGAAACGCAAGTAACAGTAGCAAACGGGCAAAGCCAACTGTGGTCAGCCACAGGTCCACCAGCTGCTCGTCTGCACCGGGCAAGGGCAGGGAAACGAGCAGACATTGAAGCCGATGCGTCAAAAGCGATGACAGCTGAGCTGCAAAGCAACAGAAAGAATGGAGCAGAGCATTATCAAGGCGGGCAAGCATTGGCTGGTGAGGCAACAACATGCCTCAGCAGACTGGGAGAGTTCGCAAACGTGGCGCACCCGACAGGCTGCGCTCGTCGTAGGCGCCGCCTCTCCGCTGGCTCTGGGTGACCAGCCAGCCAAACAGCGCCTCCACAAGGTCCAGGTAGCGCACCGCTGCTTCCACATTTTGCTGCAGCGGGGGACACAGATGGATGAGAGGGCGCTCGTGGCAGGCCGGCAGGGGCAGACTCGCCTGCTGGTGGTCAGCAACAAACTGCAGGCATGCCTCCAGCAGCAACAGCCAGTGTGCCAGTATGCCTCTCCTTCGCCTTATCCCCCAAAACAGCAGCACACCTGCTTGTACCGCTCGATAAACTGCAGGCACGTCTCCAGCAGCGGCAGGTAGGCCTCCCCGCTGAGCGCGCGAGGGCTGCCGCACACCACGCTGAGGCACTCGTACGCCAGCGGGGCGGCCTCGGGGCGCACTGCAAGGAGAGGGGGCCGGAAGCGTGGCACAGCTGATCAGAATGCGGACCAAATGGCCTCAGCCTAAGCACTGCGGACTGAATCTGCACATCGGACTAAATTGGGACCGCGGACATGCTGGCTGACGCCCGCTGAGCTGAAGGCGTGCTTGCATGGCAGCAGACACATCTGACGGGGGCACACACCTGACGCGAGCTTGATGAACAATCAAACGTGAACCTTTATGAGCAAAACGGACAGGAGCACACACCTGATGTGAGCTTGATGATTGCGCACACGGTGCGCCAGTCGGCTTCGCTGCGCACGTAGGGGGCGCTGGACCGCAGCAGCGCCAGCAACTGCGGGGGGAGCAGCACGAGGGGGTGCAGCAGGAAGGATGGGTGAGCGGCCAGACGAACGGGAAACCCTGAGCGGCTGACTAGCGGCAGTTTGGACAGTCGACAGAGCACAAGGCAGGCCTACAGGCATGCCGACGTGCATTCCTCTGTGGCGGCAAGCAGCAAACAAGCAGCATTGCTGAGTGCAAGTGCAGCGCACCTCGCCAGCGATCCCCTCAGCCATCTCCCAGGCCACACCCGGGCTGAGCCCAATGATCAGCTTCAGGCTGCAGCAGAGGGCGGGACGGAGGCGGGAGCGAGGATTGAAGCAGCTGATAAGCAAGCAGGGACCTGGGCTTGCCTGCCCTGCACGGCCGCATGGTGTGTGTGTGTGTGTGTGTGCTGAGAAGCGCAGCCAAACCACATTGCCATTCCCAGCAGCCTAGCACCCACCTGCGCAGCAGCGTCTCCGCCGTGTCCTCCTTGTAGGGCAGCAGCCGCTGGCAGATGCGCAGCAGGCCGGTGACCGCGCGCTCCACCAGGGGGTTCACCGCCACGGCTGCAAGGGTTGACGAGAAAGTGTGACGAGTGGTGATGGTGCATGCATGGCAGAGAGCATGGTACCTTTGTGCGAATACACTGAGCTCATAGCCAGCACTGTGGCACTGTCTATTGTCGGGTGGCGCGTGGGACCGTCCGCGCCTTTGCAACCCATCCACAGCCATCAGTGGGAGCAAGAAAGTGCATCAAGCGAAAGCACGCTGCCACCCACCGTGGTCTGCTGCGGTGCAGGCGGCCAGGTATTCGTGCAGCAGCGGCCAGATGAGGCCGGCGCGGTCCCGGTTGCGCAGCGCCAGCGCAATCAGCAGCTCCTGTGGGTGATTGGAGGCAAGCCAAGGAAGGCAGATGAGGAAACAGGAGAAAGCAGCTCTTCAGTTCAAAAGTGCAACACGGGTTGCGCACTGTCAGTGTTCTCTGCGGAGCGCGGCCAGCTGCTTATCTGAATTCAGCCAGAAAAGGACATTGCAAGTGACACAAAGCGACAAATACTCACCAGGCACAGCTCCGCAGTCCCTGTGTTCTCTCCGGAGCGTGCTGCGGCAGCCACATTGCCGGCAGCCCACATGACAGCCTTCACAAGCTCCACAAGGGATTCAGCGGTCTGCATGGAAGCAGGTGGGCATTTTGTAAGCAGAGCGAACGGGGTGGAGCATGGAGGGGAGGGTGCAACGCTCAGCTGCATGGGTCTGCCAGGCGCCCCTCCAGGACTCAAAGCTGGTCCTGAAAGGCATGAAACAGCCCCAATTTTATGCACTCCATTCACCAGGAATTTGGAGTCAGCAAACACCTCGTCCACGTGGCAAGCCTCCACGCACGCCGCTGCACGTGCAGCCAGTTCCGCCTCCCGCTGCGCCGCCTGGACACAGGGCGAATCAAAGTGCGGCAGTGGATTGATGAATGGGCGACAATGGATGCAAGGTAGCCACACACAGAAGCGTCCCGCCTTGCAGGATTAAGGCAAGCGCCTTGCGAATGCCATGCAGGCAGACCCAGCCAGCATGCCAGTCCCACGCACCTGTTCCGCCGTCATGCCGTCGCTGCCCTCGATCGAAATCAGCGAGGTGATGGCCCGGGAGAACAGGCTGCTGCTGGAGCCCTTGGCCTTGCCCAGCGAGGCGGGGCGCGGGAAGCGGCGGCGCGCGTCCTCGGGATCCTCGCCGTCACCTGCACGGGTGGCAGCAGTTTAAGTGCTGTTCAGTTTCAATCAAGCCTCTGATGTGCAAGGAAAGCAAGCACGCAGGCGGCCGCGCTTGCGCACTTGGGCACGCTGCAAGGTGCTCGCCACATCGCCTGCCCCCAGCCGGTGCTCACCAGCAATGACGGCGGGCGGCAGCAGGTCGAGGCGGTGCAGGCGCAGCACCACATCAACGATGTTGCGCCAGCCGGAGCGCAGCCAGTCGCCATAACTGCAGGGCACAATGCAGCAGAAGTGCGGTTGTTTAATCTTGAAAACAAGGGTGCAGCCGAAGTCGTCCACGATGTTGCGCCAGCCGGAGCGCAGCCAGTCGCCATAGCTGCCAGGGAACAGAAACAAAGAATCGGCTGGATCAAAGGCAGAGCCGCGGCCTACAGCGGTGCATCAGCCGGCGCTGTTCCCTCAACACGCACAAACTAGCTATGCTTAACTGGCCAGGCAAGCCTTCCTGCTGGCAAGCCCCGCTACAACACAATTCACTCCAAACTGCTTGGGTTACCACAAACATGGCTTCTAGCGCCAGGCACGCTTCATCACCCTCCCAGCCAGCGGAACACCAATGAAAATCCTTTCGCGCTCACCGCCACAGCAAACGTGATCTCTAACGCCAGACTCGCCTTGCCACCCCTGCCTGTGCATTGTCAATCAGCTGTTATGCTAAGCACCCAAGCACTCACCGGTTGGCGACTGCAAACATGGCCTCCAGCGCCAGGCACGCCTTGCCGCTCTCGCCCAGCGCTGCTGCGCCCTTGGGGCCGGGGGCCAGGGCAGCGGAGAAGCGGGCCAGCTGCGCCACAATCGTGTCGCACACCTCATCCACCTGCGCACATGAACATGTGTGAACACAGGTTAATGATATATTGGATCAACTGAGGGGGAAGAGAAGCGGGCCAGCTGCGCAACGATCGTGTCGCACACTTCATCCACCTGCAGGTGTCGACACAGGTTAATCAAATGCTGAGTAAACTGAAGGGGCCGGCGCAACAGAGAAGCGGGCCAGCTGCGCAACGACGGTGTCGCACACTTCGTCCACCTGCAGATGCAAATGTGAACAAAAGTTGATAGGAGATCAATTAGGTGCGGCGGCCAATATGGCGGAAAAGCGGTCCGGCTGGGGCACAAGCGCATTGTCCATGCAGCAATACATCCTTCTGCCCTGCCTACCATCAATGTGCCCCAATGCCAAAACCAAGCACTCCATATTTCATCCACTGCGCAAGCCAGCCCACCTGGTGGTAAGCCGCCATGCGCGCCGCCAGCAGCAGGCAGTCGAGCGCGCGCTGCACCGCTGCTGCATCTGATGCGCTGTCCAGCACGACAGAAGCGGCCGCCAGGGTGGGGCCCCACACCAGCCCAAACATGTCTCGCTCCAGCGCCTCAGAGGCTGCAGGAACGGAGCATGTAAGCAGGTTGGCAAACAGATGCCCAGGCGGGCTCCACACAACAGCCGTGCATGCCAACACACGAGGACAAACAGCATGCCTTCCGCACAAACACTTCGCCTCTACACAAGCCCCCAAAGCCACTCACTGCGGGCCCCCGGCACCATGCGGCCGCGCGGCCGTCGCGCCTCCACCGCCAGCTGGTACCAAAACACGCTGGGCAGCTCGTCCGCGGAGCTCTCTGCAAGTGCAAATAATGGCGCTCAAGGAGGCAGTCAAGACCAGCAGGTGGTGCCAAGCATGCTGGACAGCTTGCCCGCCAAACTCGCCATGATGTCGGGCAACAGAGGGCAGTGCCCGAGCACTTGCGCCCGATTGCGCCGGGCGACAAACAGCCTCAAATCAGCCCGCGCCCACCTGAGCTGATCTTCAGCTCGTCCCGAGCGATGGAGCTGTAGATGGTTTCCAGCAGGGCGCCGGGCATGGGCTCCCCCTCGTTGGTGCTGCGGTTGATGCGCGCAAAGTCCTCCAGGCTCATCTTCTTCTTGTTCTGCGGGCAAAGTTGATGAGAAAAAGAGTTATTCCTGATTGGCTCGTGGAGCGGTTGATGCGCGCAAAGTCGTCCAGGCTCATCTTCTTCTTCCTCTGCGGAGGTGGATTGAGGGGAATGAACAAGTGTCTTGGTAGCGTGCGCAATGCATGCACAACAAAAACACCTGTCCTTTGCAACTGTGTACTGAATGTGCACCAAAATTCGCACTGTAGCACCGCACCACCGGACCTGGGTGTTGTGCAGGTCCGTGTTGAGCATGATGACCGAGATCGCACGTGAGGGCAGCCCGCTCGACTTACGCCACACTGTGGCATGAACCCACCAACCCACCTGGGTGTTGTGCAGGTCGGTGTTGAGCATGATGACGGAGAAGGCCAGCACATAGGCTGCATCCGCCGACTTGAGGCCCATGGACGGCATCACCTCGTAGTACCGCTTGCCAAACACCTGCAGGACAAATCGCAAATCGCATCTCAGATGTAATGGTAAGGAGTCAGTGCACACATGGGGCGACTGAGGCCAGGCTTCACCTCGTAGTACCTTGCTTGCCAAGCACCTGCAGATGAAATGCAAGTCAGTGTTAATCATCAGCTAATGCTTGGTCCCCACAGGCTTTGGGGGCCCATGGACGGCATCACCTCGTAGTACCGCTTGCAAAACACCGGCAAAGAGAGCATGCCCAGGAGAGGTTAATCAGGATGACCAGGGCGGCTTGGTGCTTGTGGACCATGCAAGGCACTGCCCCCAAGAATGTAGCAGTGGGCCAACGCCACACCTGCATGATGCGGTCGATCTTCTGGCCCTCCCAACGGTGTTCAATCAACACCGCTTGGCAGCAAGAAATACATCATTGATCAGTGCCAACCCACCTGCATGATGCGGTCGATCTTCTGGCCCTCGCCCGGCGGCCGGAAAGCGTCCATGAACAGGCGCAGTGCCAGGTCAAAGTCCAGGCCTGCAAGAGATAGAGCCATGGTTGCGGTCAGCAAGGCAACAACAGCGATGGCTTGGTGGATGGGAGCATGACCACATACACACAGTGACAGTTGAGGGTCTGCATTTGCGCCGCCCACACATCCTCATAGTAAACATCCACTGACATTGAGCAAGGCATACACAGCCGCACCCGTGAAGTCAAAGGTCTGCATGTAGGCGGCGCGCACGTCCTCATAGAACGCATCCCGCTCTCCCAGGATCTCTCCAATGCCGGGCTTGGCCAGGCCGGGGCAGGCGCGCAGGAAGCGGGCCAGCGTGGGCGCGTCCAGCTCGCGCGGCAGCAGCTTGAGAGACTGCAAGCAAGGCAGATTGAGGAAGGTTTGGCCATATGAGCGCCTAGCGCGGGCCAGGGTCGGGCCAGGGTCGGGGCGTCCAGCTCGCTGGGCAGCTGGAGTGACTGTGGCGAAGGAAAGATGCACCAATGTTGTGTGCATGTTCACTGCAACTTGTTGCAGCGCAGCCTCACTACAGACAAACACCACAAAGCGCAACGCCCAACCGTCAGCTTGCCTGCAGGTACTGGAAGCCCTTCTTGGAGTCGCGGTTGAAGTGCTCCGCCGCCGCAGCCAGCCGGCCCTTGAGGAACTTCTCGACCCGGGCCAGCTCGGCAGGGGTGGCGGGCGAGCCGGCAGGAAGCATCTGCGACAAAGCATGGAGGGATGCAATGTTTACAATATGACACCAAGACAGGACTCGAGCTAGCTCGACAGGGGTGGCGTTAGAGCCGGCGGGAAGCGTTTGCGGGTGGGCATGGGGGAAACAACGGGAGGGTTAGCATCGATCATCAAACCAGACCCGGAAACTGGGGTGCCTGTACCGCCAACAGCAAAAGCAAGCAGGACAAAGCTGACCAGTCAAACTGAGCTGGGCAGACAGGGAACCCCACCTGCTCAAGCGGCGGATCGGAACCGCGGCTCAGCGGCGTCCAGATGTCAATGTAGGATGGCGGGTCGCCCAGCGGCGCCTGCCCGCTCGCATCTGCACCAGAGGACAGGGTGCATTCAGCTTAGTGGGATTGCTACAGGGCAGATGTGGATGTGGGAGGACCGGCCCGCCAGCGGCGCCTGCCCGCGCGCATCTGCATGATAGCAAGTCACAGCGGACCACATCAGATTCAACAGCGTGCACCAAACGACCCACGTCGCTGACGCTGGAGCAGCCAGCGGCCAGGGAGATGAGGCTGCTGCACATTGCACTTTGGGAAGCGCATGCATGCATTGTAGCAGCACCATACCACACACACCGAGGTCGCTGACGCCGGAGCAGCCGGCGGACAGGGAGGTCAAGATGGCACACAGAACCCCTCCCCTACCACGCACCTAGGTCGCTGACGCCGGAGCAGCCGGCGGACAGGGAGGTCAAGATGGCACACAGAACCCCTCCCCTACCACGCACCTAAGTCGCTGACGCCGGAGCAGCCGGCGGATAGGGAGGTGAGGATGGCCAGGATGCCGTCCAGGCTCTGCAGGTGCGCTGCTGATAGGGGCCCCTCGCGCGTGGGGAACGCCGCCTTGGACAGCAGGCCGCACAGCTGCTCGAAGAGGTTGCTCCGCTCGATGCTGCGGGCAAAGGTTCAGAGGCAGGAGGCAAGTGAGGGGGGCAGGGAAGGCCGTCTTGGGACAGCAGGCCGCACAGCTGCCGTAACCACGGTTGGCAAAGCAGGCATGGCCCGGGGGACCTGCTAAAAGCCAGGCAGAAAATGCGCACCGGCAGTCCAGGTTGAGATACACGTCTCGCACAAAGTGGGGCTGCGCACAGAAGTCAAGCACACCCTCCAGCGCTGCCTGCATTGGAGCGAAAAAACAATGCGAAGTCCAACAGGAATTGTTCTCAGAAATTGGCTGAGCTCAGATGGGGAATGTGCATGGCTCCAGATGCTGCTGCTCAAGCACGGTGCACAGCTGCTGCCTGCAGCTCATGCCACACTTCAAATGAACAACAGAACGCGGACCTGCTGCAGCTCCGCGGCACCGGGGCCGTGGCCGGCGGCCGCCACCGGCGCCTTGCCCTCCGCCAGCGGCAGCAGCAGCAGGGCCAGCAGCGCCTCGATTTGCAGCAGCATGGAGGGGCCCAGGTGGACGTACAGCGCCAAAGACACCTGTGTTGGGGAGGGAAGGTGCGAATACCAGCATCTTGGGGTCCCATGGGGAACGCATTGGTACGCCCAGTGCTGACTGTAGCACAGCGCAGCACCACACCGAAACGTGGGGAAGCATCTGACTTGCAGATTCAGACCCAATTGATGATGTGACACAGCTGACAAACTGTGTGCATGACAAAATTTCCCACAATACCTCCCCCGCCAAGCTTACCTGGCAGATGCCGGCGAGGCAGGGCAGGGAGGGGTGGCGTGCCGCCGCAAACATGGAGCGAACCAGGTCCTGCTGCAGCAGCACCAGCAGGCTGTCGTGGCCCTCCAGGGCGGAGCCTGCGGCCTGCGGCATGGGAAACAGGAAGAGTGAACAATTGTTAGTTGAGGCTCACAGCAGCACCAGCAGGCTGTCGTAACACTTAGGGGCGGCGCCAGCAGCATGCAGGCGAGAAGACGCCGAACACAGGTGAGGAAGAATACCCCTGCGCAGTTGCTGACACGGAGAACTGCCACTCCTGCAGACCTAGCCTGTGGTCCTCACCTGCAGCGCTGTGTTCATCAGGTTCAGCCCATGCGCCGGCAGGTCGTGGTGCGCGCCCACCGGGGCTGCAGCAGCGGGGCGCAACAGGCGGTTGCACGGTTGACAAGGGAGCAAAGGGAGCAGGGCGGGCGGAAATACGAAACATAAGCCTGCCCACGCAGGCCCGGTAGGCTGCTTCAAGCTGTGCCGTTGCACAAATGGCATCTAGGCCCTGCAACGACTGCTAATGAATCCTTGCGCTGCAGCCGCCGCCCACCTGATCCGACCAGCGAGATGATGAAGAGCAGCACTTCGCGCACAGCATCCACGCCATACCCTCCCAGCTCGCTTGGAGGCGCCGCCGCGCCACTGGCCGGCACCGCCAGCGGCGCCAACACAGAGACCACTGCTGGGCTGGACGGCGGCGGCTCCTGAGGCGCTGTGGGATCCACAATTGTCACCGCATCGGCCGCTGCCTCGGCTGCTGCGGCTGCAGCCGCGTCCACCGCTGCTTCGGCAGACAGGCCTGCATCCAGCGCTGCCGCAGCCACCGCGGCACCCACTGCCACGCCCTCAGCCGCGGCGGCAGCCTCGCCAGCCGCTGGCGCTGCCGCCGGTTGCGCCGCTGCTGCTGCTGCCTCGCCAGCTGTGCTGCCAGCGGCTGCCTCGTCAGCTGCACCCTCCTGAAGCGCTGCCAAGGCAGCTCGGCTGCCTCCCCCTGCTGCCGACGACCCTCCAGCCTCCTCTGGCTGGCCGCCCTCCCCGTCCTCAGTGGTGGCATTTTCCGCCCGGGAAGCCACAGGCGACACTTGCAGGCGCCGCTTGCTGAGAGCGGCGGCAGCGGGCGCTGCAAAGGGGCTGTCCACGGGCTCAGGAATGACGTCCAGCCGAGAGAAAATGTGGTGCACCATTTCAGCCATGGCCGCCCGAGATGCTTGTGTCAGCAGCTCTGCGCGGCAAGGGAGCAGCGGCGGTGCAGGCAGGCGAGGGGTGAGGCGTTGTTGCAAAAGCAACCGCATGGGCGTGCCGCAGCTGACTGAATGCCAGCAGCTCTACTTGCGGCACAGCAGTTGGGAGGGGCCAGCAGCCAGCGGACGGCGGACATGACACGTGCCCGTACGCACCGCTGGTGTCCCGGCCCTTTTCTGTTTGAAAGTGGCCGATGCGGTAGCACGCCTGCATCAGCGATGAAACCGTTCAGCATTCGAGAACATCAGCGAAAGGCATGACGCCGGGGAGCCTGCGGCGCCAACAGCACAGGGGCAGCGCAACTGCATGCCGCAAGCTGCAGAGCACAGCGCACAAGCAGCGGCCCAGGGGGCAGAGTGTGCCATGAACCCAGCCGCCAAGAAGCAACTAAGGCCATGCCTCCAAACTATCACCACTGCGGCCAAGCTACCAAGTAACCAGCACAGCACATCAGCAAGCCACCACATGGCCAAATGACCAGCATCCACCTGGAAAATGGTGATCAGGTTGTCGTTTGTCAGCAGGGCTCCGGCGGGGCACCCCACGCACGCCACCTGCGGCAGCGTGTGACAGACAGTGCATGCAACATTCAAGCGCATTTGGTCCCGAAAGCATGCCAACAGCACGGGCACACAAACACGGCAGGTTACACAGAATAAGAGATGCAGGTGCCTAACAGCAGTAGGTTGAAGCTGGCAAGCTTACCAGCACGTCCAGGATGCGGTGCAGCACGCACTCATCGCTGGCGGGGTATGTGGCCTCAAACTTGCACTGCGTCACACCGTCTGCCACCGCCTGGATGGCCTCCGCTGCCGCCGGCCCGCCCAGGCCGCCTGCACAACAACACACGTTGATGCGGTTCAGCACGGCGTGCATGTGTGGTCGGCGGGCGATGCAGGGGCAGCACTGCTCAGCAGCAACGCCAGTGCCATGCAGCCGATCACACTGCTCAGGCAGCAAGCAATCCTGCACAATAAAGCCAGCTGGCCAGGCCAGCACCCACCCAGCACGCCGCGAGCGATGATTTTGTGCAGCGCCGACAGGGCGACAAGCGTGATGGGCCCGCTCGTTTCTGGGCTCTTCACCGTCTCCAAAAAGGGCGTCAGGTACTCCAACGGATCCACGGCCTCCCATCCTGCAATGCAAGTGCATGGCAGGTGGTCGGCGCAGCAGGGAGCTATGTAGCAGGGCGGGTCAGCAGGCGGCGCCTCCACTCCCGCCGCCGCCGCCGGTCTCACTCTGCCATGCGAACAGCTTGCGGCGCAGCGCCTTGAACTCTTCCACCAGGGGATCCTCGAGCTCATCCTCCTGCGCCTGCAGCGGCAGGGAGCGGCCAGTCAGGGGTTGTTGCGAGTGGACGGGCCGAGCAGCGCCGAGCGCGGCCCTGGGCGCTGCATCCCGCTCCCAGCGCCACGCACATATCGATTGAACTTCAGGTTGCTGCGCAGGGCCGCTATCACCGCCGCGGCCTCCCCTGCAAGAAGCAGGGCTGGGCTTCGGGTCTCCATTGCGCCGTGGCGATCACCACAACATTGCCAGCGGCCGATCAAGCGCAGCGCCGCGCCCTGGCGGCGCTGACCACCACCTTCATTGCGGCGGCAGCGGCGTCTAGCTGGCGGTGGCGGCGGCGGCGATAATCGCAGCGCGGTCATTTGCGGCCAGCTGGTGCGGCTAGCACGTGCTGCAGACATTGTGAGGCACAGTCAACGATCACGGTGGTGATGGCGCTTGAATAGTGCGCCTGCTTAGACGTTAGTGGGGAGCCGTTGCTTTTGCCGAACACGGCGCCTTTGCCGAACAACTGACTTGACGTTTAGAGGTACACCTGGTGCCTTGCATGGCAGCTGGAAAGCCACATAATAAGCGAGCATGCCGCCAGGCTCACCTGGCTTAGCCATGCACCACAAACACCACCTTGCTCTAGCTCTCAATCCATCAACGAAAGGTGCCCAGCTGTGCGGCAGCATCGCCTTGCTGGATGTGCCGCTGGAACCTGGGCAGCGGCGCGAGGGGATGGGTGCATGCCGGGTAGTGCTTGCTCGCTGGTGCATCCCAGTATCAAGCCCCAGAATGCAGCATGGCTTGGGCAGCGACGGTGAGGTGCCGTGTAGGCGGGACCTGGCTCAGGCGTTGCCGAGACCAGGGGGCACTTCTTGAGGGTTTGAAACTGCATCGCCTTTCGCGCGGCTCATGCTGGCCCGACATGTTCTCTAGACTTGAATGAGGCAGGCAGAAAGCGAGGGCGGGCGCCACAGGGCGGTGGGCCCAGCCCGCCTGCCGCTCGCGATGGCGGCATGCTCAAAGCTGCTGCTGATCGTGCTCCTCGTTGCAATCTACAGCCATGGCTGGCGAGGCCAGCGCGCCAGCGCACGGGACGGGGTGGCCCCTTTGTCTCTCCGAGCCGCTCGTCTCTCCAGCCGCGCTCTGATGGCTCAGGTATGATTAATCGTGTGTTCAGATGAGGCCATAACTGCATGCGAGCGCAGGCAGCGGCCGCACTGGCCAGCGCCGGTACCTGCCGCTCTCCGCCGCCGGCGCCTGCATGCCGATCACTGCTTCCCTGCTCCTCTCGCCTGTTCTGTGCAGCCCAGCCAGGAGCCGGAGATGGCAAGGCTCTCGCAGGCCCGGCTGCTGCCGCCACAGGGCCCGGGAGATGGCGGCGGCAGCGTGCTGCTGCCCGGACTCCTGCCACTGGGCACGCCACTTGGCCCCCCACCAAGCGATCACCTGCAGCCATCGGTGGCCGCCTGCTGTGCAGCCTGCAGGGCCGTGCCAGAGTGCACGGCGTTTGGGTACTGCAACCGTGAGGCGAGACCAGTTGCAGCATGGGAGGACCTGTGGGTGCCGGAGCAGCCTGCTACTGGGAACTGCCTTGCTTGCAAGCCTGCATGTGCAGACAGCTGTCGCATCTGGCCTCCCTCCTGGCGGCAGGGCGGATGCACAGAGGGCACACAAAACCTGACCGCCCCGCACCGGGCCTGCCAGCTGGTGCATCAGAATGAAACCGCACCAGGCACCGGGCGGCCTGTGCTGCTGGTGCCGGCGCCACAATTTGTCGGAGGTGCGCCGTGGCACCCATTGTGCAGCGTTTTGATGGCTCGGCCATTTGCAGGGCGCCTGGTGTCTGTTGCAAGTGGATCGGGTGATCATGGCATTATCTCTGGTGCTGTGCGAATACATGATGCCTGCCCGGTAATGCTGTTCCCAAGCTGACGCCACACTGCACTTCAAATGGTCCTGCAGGTGCGCCCCTGCGGGACGCCGCCACACCAGTGGAGGGCTACGATGCATTTCCGGGGCTGGGCTTCTGGTACAGGTGGGCGGCATTGAATTTGCAGCACACCGCTTGCCTATAGGGGTCCCAAGAAAATGCGTGTGACCAGCACTGCCTTAGGCCCGGGTAGCAGCAGATGCAAGCTTGCACGCAAGCAGCTGGTGCAAGCCCAGGCATGCGAGATAGTTAAGACTCCAAGCACTCAGGCACTCCTTGATTGTGGCCGCTGTGTGCACTTTTGTGCAGGTATGACTTTGAGTGCAACGGCTCTGTGTCCCAGCCCGGCAGCTGCGGGCTGGATGGCGGGCCGCCACAAGTCGCTCCTCGCTGCAGCGCCGACCCCGACTGCCAAGTCATGATGTGGTTCCCTGATGGGCGGGACTACCCTGGGGCAGGTGGGTGTGCTTCGGGCATAGCAAAGTGGCACAGCATGTCGTAGATGCGCACGTCGCTGTGTGAACAGGCAGCAGGCCGGCTGCGTGCCATGCTGTGTGCCATGCTTTCCGCCCACCCATCATGCTTCACGTGCCATGCAGGCCGGCCGGTGGTGCTTCTGAAGGGCGGCCCAGGCGTGGGCCCTTTAGATGTGGCCGATGCAAACATCAACCTGAATGCGGTGCTGTATCGCAAGAAGGTAGCGGCAGGGGCGGCGGCAGGCGGCGGCAGCAGCCTGAGCGCGGGTGCTATTGCAGGTGCGAAAGGAAAGCTGCGGCGGTGTCTTACAAGCAGCGACGTTTGCCAACAACCTGCTGGAATTGCCTGAAGCGGCGGATGCTTGTATCTGCTCATTCTCACTGCTGCCCAAACTGCCATGCCACTTGTGTTTAGCACCGCTTTCCAGCTGCTCCCTGCGCAGGCATAGCAGTAGGGGCAGCGTGTGCAGCGCTGGCACTAGTGGGGGCCGCCACAGTCTTCGTGCGGCGGCGGCGGCAGCGGCAGCGCCTTTCACGGCAGAAGCACAATGGGGAGGCTTCTGGAAGCCGCGATGCGTCCGCCAGCAGCTGCGGCATGATGGATGGCGACAAAACGAGCTGGGCTGGGCAGTCGGTGCCAGCCACCCTGGCCATGGCAGGCAGCGCCACGGCCAGCCTCAGCTTTGGGGTAGCATCTAGCGGCAACATGACTGCCGGCACTTTGCCAGCATCCAGCACTGAGCTGTCCCGGCTAGCCCTTGGCCCTAGCCCAGGGCAGCAAGCAGCTGTGCCAGCCTCCTGGCCAGAGGCGCTCAGCTTGCCACCAGGCCTAGAGCAGCGTGTGAGCTCAGCCGGCAGCGGCCGGCAGCCTACACTGGGCGGCAGGGTGTGCCCCCCGGCGCCGCCGCCCAGCACAGCCAACAGCATGGCCCCAATCCGTGTGCCTCCTGGCGGCGCAGCTGTTGCTGCGAAATCCCAGGCGCCTGCGGCAGTTAGGATGCAGCTGCCCGGCGCTCCGGCGTGTGGTGCAGCAGCACAGCCGCTGGCCAGCCCACGTGCAGCCCGCAGTCCGCAGGCGGCAGACGCAGCCAGCCACCCACTGCTGTCGCAGCTGCCAACATACGGCTGGCAGCGCTGCCTGGTGGACTATGCAGCCATCGAGTTTGTGCGGGATGCGGAAGGCTTTCCAGTGGAGCTTGGCTCGGGAGCCAGCGCCACGGTAAGACCGCTGCACATGTGTCACTTAGCTGCTCCGTGCACGCTTCACTGTGTTTCGTCAGGGTAATGCAGGATGCTATACACTGACGCAGCTGGTGCATGAGCAAGGTCGTGGCATTGTGTACTTGCCCACGCGTCCATCCGCATGCCTTGCTGCGACTCTCCAACAACTGCTGTTCATGCGTTTTCCTCGTGCACACTACAGGTGTATCAAATCCTGCTGAAAGGAGTGGAGCCAGCTTGCATCTGCTCCATTTCGATCAATTGGTTTTCTCTTGCGTTCTGGTTCACATCGCAGGTGTACCAGGTCCTGCTCAAAGGAGTGGAGCCGCACGCCGCCAAAGTGTTTCGCCTCGGCTCCGATCCACGTGCACAGGTGCGAAGGGACTGCTGGAAGGGCACACGAATCAGAGAAGGCTGCCGCCTGGTGCCTGCTGAGTGGCAGCATGAAGCAGTGCATGCTACACCCACGTCGTGCACTGCTGTGCCGCCACACCGCACACCTCCGCACTGCACATCCCTAAAATGTCACAGCTCGACTTTTTGGAGGAGGCCAGCCTGCTGCGCCTGCTGCGCCACCGCTCCATTGTGGGCTTTGCGGGCGTGTGCGTGGCGCGGGGCCACGGCATCATTCTCATGGTGCGGCTGAGCAGGCAGGGCCGGGGCTGGATGGTGCTCTGCGGACCAGGCTGCATCACCCGCCGGCAGCTCACCTGGAAGACGGTTGGCGGCACGTTGGGCGGCCACCGCATCTCAGCCCACTCTCGCTGATTCCTCTCTGGCGGCTACCCTGCTCTGGCTGAACGCGTTGCTGAACTTGCTCTGGCGATCCTCCTTCCTTACCAAGCAGGAGCTGATGGAGGGGGGAGACCTGCGCAGCCGCAACGCTGAGGTGAACGAGTGGGGCCTGCGGCGATTCGGATGGTACCAGCGGTGAGGCTCTAATGCAATGAGATGCGGGCTGCGAGTTTCGACCATTTCATCTGCAGACGGCAGCTTGCCACGAGGGCTTGATTTGCGGCGCCGCGGCGTGAAGCAGCAGCCGATGCGTGATGTGCAGCCGGAGCTGCAGACCAGCGGGGGGCACCAGACCTGCCACCCAGCCAAGCTGACGAGTGGGCTCGCCTGCCACCCGCTGCGTTGCTGCAGTGGAAGGAAGGTGGCGCTGGACATCGCCACAGCTCTGCACTACCTGCACTCCTCCAGCTACACACATTTCGACATCAAGAGCCGGTGTGTGTCTGCACTTGCTGGGTGGGAGTCTGCGCTTTCTGGGTAGGGTGCACGTGTGGCATGGCACAGCCCCGCCGCCTGCAGGCTTGCATGTCGTTGCTTGCAAGCAAGCAGAACTCTGGGCTGCGTCTGCAGGTCGTCGATCTGCAAAAGCTGAATGCACCGAACAGTCACTATTTTTCTGCCCTGCTCTGCTGGCGTCCCCGCAGGAATGTGCTGCTGAGCCGCGACCTGACCGCCAAGCTGGCAGATGTGGGGTTCACCCGAGCCATGCGCACCACCCACCACTCTGTTGAGGGTCCCATCGGGTGAGCACCCGTGTGGGCAGCTTGCAGCCGTGGCATGAGCAGGGCTGCCCGGCAGGCAGGCATTTGCGCGCACTTAATGCACAGCATGGCAGGTTGATGTGAGACTTGAAGGGAAAGACTGGCCTTGCCTATCCGCCTTACCTTCGCAGCACGCTCGACTACATGTCGCCGGAGCTTTTAAGGAACGACCGCAAGTGCACATCCGCGGTAGACATTTTCTCATTTGGGTGCCTCCTTCACGAGATCTGCACCGGTGCGGGGAGGATGTGTGTTGCTGCGCACTCGTGGCAGCCATCATGCGCGTGGGGCCTCAGCCAAGCGTGCTGCCCTGGTGCCAGGGGTTCAGCTGGCCTCGTCTTGTCGGGCCTCGTGGAATGTCGGTCAAAGCCGGCCTGGTCAGTGAGACTGCCCATTGAGGTATGCTCAGAGCCTTCCCACCAACAACTCAGCTGGCCCCATTGTTCGCAGGTGCCTACCCCAGCCGTGGCTGCCTGCGGGACCTGCATGTGCCGCTGGAGGCCCCGGCTGAGGTGGCGGCGCTGGTGGCAGCCTGCCTGCAGGAGGACCCTGCTCAGCGCCCGACCGCCCGGCAGCTGGTGCAGAGCCTGATGGCCCTGCAGTGAGACCCGGTCAACAACCCGACTGCCATTTTCCACAAAGGCTCCCGCGTATTGAGTTTTGCAGTTTTGACGCCGTACGTTTTCAGCCAACTATTCCTTGTGACAATATCACACAGCCAGCGCATCACATCACACAGTCAGCAGCCAGCAGACGAGGCAAGACAGGCAGAGGAGCAGCGGAGCCTGGCACACAGCGTGTGTCTAAAAAGCTGCATCGCCGCTACTCAAAGTACAGCGCAAACACCTGGGCGGAGCAAAACAGGCTCTCGTTGAGGAAGGTCTCGCTGGCCCAGCCGTCGCAGCTCGTGTCCCACAGGCAGCGGCTGCTGCTGTGCAGCGCCTGGTCCTTGCGCTCGCCGCACATCACGTGCACCACCAGCTTGTGCCTGTGGGACGGGTCGGGTGAAGAAGATGAAGTGCAGCGGCCGGTGGGTTGCGCGGGGCGGCTGAGCAGTGTGGCGGGGCTGGAACCGAGGCACGGACAGGAAGGGCAGCAGGCACAGTGCGTCTGGCGGCGCAGACAGCTCACCGCTCCAGCCCCAGCGCCTTGACGCGCTCTCGGATGTCGTCTGCATAATGGAATGACAAAGTTGGAAGCGCACATTCGAGAGCAGTGTGGCGCGCAAGGCTGTACGCTGCCCACAGCAATGCACGAGGCGAATGGCAGCTACCGCAATTCGCACCAGCAAGCTGCTTGGTCAGCTGGCTCATGCGCACGGGGTCGTAGGCCACGCCCGTCAGCCGCTCCGCCAGCAGCTCTCGCAGCACTCGCTGAGCCTGCTGCTGCCGGAAGCGCGCATCCTGCAGGGCGCAATTGCAGCAGGCAGAGTGGGTGCTGAGGGTCGGCAAGGTGGCAGGCAGGCCAGTGCAATCAGCCAGCGGCGATGGCGCTGCTGCGCCAGCACCCACCGGCTCCAGCTGCTCTGGCAGGCGGTACGTGTTCTCCCACACGGTCTGCCGCAGCGGTCCGTCGTCCAGCAGCGCCGCCATGGCTGCGGATGCGGCGGCGGCAGCGCCGGGGTGCGGCGACGGTGGTGGGTTGGGTGAGGCGAGACCACGCTGTTGCGTGTCGACAGTTGCCGCACTTCCAGCCGTAAAATGCACCTGGATCGAGCGGTGGCGAGGTGGAGCGACGAAACAGAGCGTTGACCAGTGGCGCAGGTGGCCTGCCTGCTCGCGAAATTCGGTAAGTTTACAGCAGCGAGACACCACTGATGGGTCGCATCCGCAAAAACAATGTCAAACCGAGCTGCATTTGGCCTGCATGGGAGCCCCACGGCTCCTCCTTTCCCACAGCAGTTCTCTGCAACCGATCGCTCGTATCCAGTTGCTTAGCGAGGCCCGACGGCGCGACAAAGCAGCATCGAGCGTGGCCGGCTTCAGGGTTCGTCGCTCCTAGCACCATCCTGGCAGCAGGCGCGCACAAGTACCTCTAAAATGAGATACGATGCGATCCAAACAGTCGCTGCCCGCGCTGGCTCGCATCGCCTTGCCGCCGCCAACGCCGCTGCCGCCACTCCCTTCGTTGCCTGCAGGCAGCGCGGTGTGGGACACCAGCCTACCAAGAGCCAGCAGCCATGGCGCAGCTGGAGCAGCAGATACAGCAGTGGTTTGCGGTGAGGCGCTGCAGCACGCCCACCTAACTGCTTGCTTGCCTGGTGCTGCCGCTGCGCTTGGGCTGCCTCAGCAGCTCCACCCGCCTCACCTCCTTGGCCTCCCTTTCTTCCGCCACTCTCAGGCCATCGACACAGACAGGACGGGTTCAATCAATGCTGAGGAGCTGCAGCGTGCCATGGCGCTGGGCGGCCTGCACTTCAGCCTGCAGGCCTGCTCGCAGGTGGGCTGCTCCGGCGGTGGTCCACAGGCAGGCGTCCACTGCATGCGCCGCAGCTCCGTCCCGCGTTGCTCAGCAGCTGCTGCTGCTGCTGCCGCCGCCGCTGCATGCTCTCAATGGCAGCATCGATGCAGGCTCAGCCCAATCGTCTCTCGTTTGCAATCAACTGCCTGCCCGCAGATGGTGCGGCTGCATGACCGCGACAACAGCGGCACCATCTCGCTCGATGAGTTCCGCACGCTGCACCTACAGGCAGGCCTGCTGATTTTACTGCTGGCTGGCCGGCATTCCCCACATGCTGGCAAGAGCACTGTGCTTGGTGCTTGGTGGCGCTGCTGGCAGCACGTGCCCTTGCAGGGCGATGCTGCCAAGCACTGCCGTATGCCTGTCGCTGCTGCTCCAGCGCCAATTGCACGCATTCCCA
>VFQQ010001925.1_pt1 | contig 26061 bp, 49 predicted proteins | sample 3512341 | NCBI WGS metagenome assembly VFQQ01 (sample SAMN10412373, study PRJNA504923) | tailings metagenome | isolation source: Relicate 2 Philex TSF1 revegetated site | place: Philippines: Tuba, Benguet | collected 2017-08-29 | reverse complement strand
CCCGAGCCCGGAGCCGGTTCCCTCACCCTCACCTGAGCCGGTGCCCTCTCCTTCGCCGGTGCCAGTGCCCTCCCCGCCGGCCCCTGTGGAGCCCTCGCCCAGCCCTGAGCCGGTGCCCTCCCCCAGCCCCGTGGCTCCAGAGCCGGTTCCCTCTCCCTCCCCGTCTCCATCCCCATCCCCGTCTCCCTTGCCTTCGCCTTCGCCCTCGCCCTCGCCCTCGCCCTCGCCCTCGCCTCCTCCCACTGCCAGCCCCCCGCCGCCCCCAAGCCCCTCGCCCCCCGCAGCTTCGGTGCGAGGCTTGCGCAGCTGGGGAGCCTGGTGTCTGAGTTTGGGTGTGCTGCCTGCTGGCCTGCCACAGCACAAGCGCTGAGCCTTGGCTGCTGGTGTGCCCCAGCCGATGACCTGCCCACCTCGCTGCTGACCAGGCCCGCCGCTTTGCCGCTGTCCCTCGCTGCAGCCGCCGCCCCCGGTGGCCCCACCCACCGGCATCGCCGCCACCTCCAACTTCTCCTTTGTGGTGCTGGACAACGTGGCCGACTTCACGCCCGAGGTGGAGCAGAAAGTGGCGGAGCAGCTGGCGGCACAGCTGCAGCTGCCAGCCAGCCAGGTCACGCTGGCCTCCCCCGCCAACATCAGCGTGGCGGCCACCCTCCAGCTGGCCGCCTTCCCGCCCGGACGGGAGGAGGACGTGCGGATGGGCATTGTGGAGTACCTGGGGGCGGGCGATGCAGGTGCGCAAAGCAATGCCAAAGGTGCAGGCTGCAGATGCGCTGGGTGGGGCCTGGTGGCCATGTGGGCTGGGTCCTCGCAGCTGTCGCTCACCCAGCATGGCTTCTGTAGGTGGCAGGGTTGCGAGTGCCTGCACGCTGGCACGAGCGGAGGAGCATGCACGATGCATGCCGCCCTGCCTGCTCATGCCATTTTAACACACCCTGCTGCCGCAGCCACCAACGTGACCCAGCAAGCAGCCGCAACTGCAAACAACCGGCGGAGGTGCGCTGCTTCAGACAGTGCCCATTGTTGCTTCGACCGGCCCTGGCAGCTCTGCCGCTGCCATGCATCATGGCGACCTGCAGCAGATGACTGCTGTGCCCCAGGCACAGGCCGGCACACGCCACGCATGCCCCTCATCCCTGGCTGTGCGCCCACCTGTGTGCGCAGGCTGCGGGCCGAGAAGGCCCCGGCCACCAACTTTAATGTGGCGGTCACCACGCCCAACGCGACACTGGCCAGCCAAGTGGAGGTGGGTGCAGCAGCAGGCAGTGGTGCAGCTGCATCTTGGCAATGCACGGCTGTGCCTTGCATGGTGGGTCCCACACCACTGCTGCACACTGTCGGCTGCTCCCCGCCCGCTGGTTCTACAGCAGTGGCGCTCACTTTGTTGCTTAACAAAGCCGTCGCCTCTGTCACCCACCAACCCAACTGCAGGCGCGGCTGAGGGACACGCAGGGAATGGCCCGCTTCCTCACCACCTACCTGCGCAGCGGCGGCCGGGACAGCGAGACGGTGACCGCCAAGCTGGCCACGGCCAACAGCCTGCAGGTGGGTGGGGCCTTGCCTGCGGAAGGCCACCAGGCTCCGCTGCAGCATCCTTTGGCACGACCTTGCTGGAGGAAGACCGGTTGCTGCCATGGTGGCATTGCAAAATGCATGACGAGCAAGTCGTGATGCCAGCTCCCTGTTGCATCATGGTCCCACTTGCAGGCTCCTCGCGCGCTGGTGGGAACGACTGTGGGCCTGACTGCCGCCGATCTCGCGGAGGGCAAGTGAGTGCGGCCAGTGGCCCACCCAAGCGCACTGCCTGTGCTTGCATGCTGCATGCACTTTGAGTAGTTGCACCATCTGGCCTCACCGTGGTGTACCCCTGCCCCTGCTTTGCCCATCTCCAGGGCCGCAAAGGTGCCCGAGGTGGCTACCCAGGCCAACCTGCAAAGCGTTGTCCGCTCGGCGGGCATGCCTGCCGACACCCGGGTGCTCATGGCAGCGACGGTGAGCCCAGCAGCTAAGCGTTGCTGCACTGCACTGAAAGGTTTTGAATGCTGTGGACGGAAAGAGAACGCACTGGGCTTAGCAAGCTGTGCTGTTTTCTTAGCATGCGCCAGACCATGCACCCACCCCACTGCCCCCGTTTTTCCCAGAGCTTTTACGTGCCACCCAGCCCATCGCCCAGCCCGGCGGCCAGCCCCTCTCCTGGCGAGGCCAACGTGGCCGGCACCAGCCCGCCGCCCAGCTCCGGGTCCAACGGCGGCAGCAGCGTGCAAGTCTGGGTGTGGGCCGTGGTGGGCGTGTGCGCCGGCCTGGCCATCGTGGCAGGTGGGTGAACGCAGCTTGGCTGCGAAGGAGAAGTGGCCATTGCGCTTGGGGTTGATACATGGCACACAAACGGTGCCAGCGTGCATGATGCCTGGTGATGAGATGCACCGCCTGAGCAGGCATGCGCCTGCTTCTGTGCTATCTTCTCTGCTCAATATGGCACCCCTCCTTCCTGTGCCCTCCACTGCCTGCAGCCGCCTTCATCGGCTTTGTGCTCATCAAGCGCAAGCGGCTGGCGGGCGGCGCAGCGCCCGCGCCCCGCCCCGACAAGCAGCCGCGGCGCAGCGACAGCGCCCCGCCGCCGCCGCCCGGCACGCTGCCCTTGAAGGAGGAGGATTATGCGCCCCTGGCCCGCGGCGGCAGCGCCATGGAGAATGGCGCAGCAGCGGCGGTGGCCGCCACGGCGGCGGCAGCCGGCTCTGTGGCGGTTGCCAGCCGGGAGGTGAGGCGGGTGGTGGGTGGGCAGGGATGCTGTGCGCATGTTGGGAGCGGACCTAGTTATTTCCGCAGTGTGACCATGCATTGGCACCTTCTGCTCTGTGTGCTCGCTCTGAGACCGCCTGCCCTGCCCTGCATCTTCTCCCCACAGGCCTCGGCCTCCCAGCCTCCCCTGCCGCCAGCGCTGGGTGGGGCCCCTGCCGCGGCCGCTGCTGCCCCCGAGGTGGTTGTGCATGACGAGGACGACACACCCATGCCTGTGGCCATCACTGCTGATGAAACAAACCTGTTCCAGGTAAGGCACTGGGGAGAGGTTGTCACTGGGTCATGCACAGTGCATGCATTAGGCAAACAATGCTCTATCTGCCCATGGCCTGCCCGGTCTGCTACATGCGGCCTATAAACGAGGTGCCGCACATACAACCAACCTTCACCTGCTGCGTTTTTTGCTGTACGTGCAGTTGGGCTCGCGCCTGCCGGCCGGACAGGAAGCGCAAGTGCAGGCGGCGCAGCAGGCGGCCACCCAAAACCTGGCTGCACAGCAGGCCCAGCTGCCGCCAGCAGCCGAGGTGCCAGCAGCAGCAGCAGCAGCAGTGGCGCCAGCAGCAGCAGCAGCAGCAGCGCCAGAAGCCACACCGGCTGCAGTAGATGCTGCAGCACCCGAGGCAGGCACGAGTGTTGGCGCTGTGGCGGCAGGCGCGGCAGCAGGCGCAGCTGCGGGCGGCATGCTGGGAGGCATGCTGCGCGCGCTGAGCGGCCGGGGCACAAAGGACCCGGAGGAGAAGAAGGCGGCCGCGGCCAAGAAGGCCGAGGAAAAGGCTGCTCGGGAGGCGGAGAAGCAGGCGGCCAAGGAGGCAGAGGCGGCTGCTGCAGCGGCGGCCAAGGAGGCTGTTGCTCGTGAGGCTGAAGCGGCCGCAGCGGCCGCGGCAGCGCATGATGCCGAGCTCACCGCGGCGGCAGCGGCGGCGGCAGCAGCCATTGCTGCTTCTCAGGGCCGCGCCTCGCCCTCGCCAGTGCAGAGCTTCACCAGCACCGACATGCCTTCGCCGGTGCTGGTGACGCCGCCCGGGGGCGGCCCGCCCATCCCCATGCTGCCGCTGGCGGTGCCGCCGTCCGACGTGCAGGCAAGGATGCCAACTGTGTGTTGCGCATTTCGGGGCCTACTTGGCAATGGCAGAGTGGCATCCACTGTGTGCTGGTGCACCCACCCGCCCGCAGCTGCCCCTTTCGGCAGCCCTGACCTTGGCGCCACCCTCACCCCCCTTCTGTGCAGGACCCCAACCTCGCGTTCCAGCTGGGCATGCAGGCAGGCGTGGCTGCAGCCATGAAGGCTGCCAGCCCCGCCCCCGCGCCTGCGCCTGCGCGCCAGTCCTCGCGGCGGCCCGGCAGCGTGAGTGCACAGGCAGGGCTGGTCGCCCTTTCATGCGTGCAGCATGCCTGGGCAGTATGTTGTTGAGTTGTGGGTGGGGAGTTGGTGCCAACCCTGCATTCTGACTCAGCATGAAGCTCTCCCCACCCCTCCCCCTTGCAGAATACGCCAAGCCGCTCCGGCAGCGTCAGCGGCGACCGGCCGCCCCGGCAGCGCCGCGAGGGCAGCTTCAGGTGCGAGCGATGATGCATGGCTGGTGTTATTTTGTTGTTCGTGGTTTGCTTGGTGGTCGAACATCCCCTAGGTCCAATGTCAAATTATGCCATCCTCCTTGCCACCCCATGCAGCGGCGCGTCGGCCCATGGCGACCGGCCGCGCCGCGCCGGCAGCGTCAGCGGCCGCAGCGAGACGGGCAGCGAAACGGGCCGCCCGCGCGGCTTTGCACGTGAGCTGCACCTGACCTGCCTGCTGGGAGATTGGGGTGGCCGGCCGCTCCTGGATGGGCATTGGCTACGTGTGTGCTTGCCAGCATCCCACAAGGTGCCAGGCTCTCAACCCTGAAACCCACTCCCCCGCCCCGCAGCCGGCGAGGAGGAGGAGGCGGACGACTACCCGCTGGGGTCGGTGGAGCAGGCGCCCGCCGCGCTGCGCGCCCCCAGCGCCGGCGTGTGCGCCGCCTTTGTGTCCGACCGCCAGAAGCACGAGACGGCCCCCGCCGACTCGCCGCTCACCAAGATTGTGCTGGGTGCGCTGCGCCTGCTGGGTATGGGGTGTGGCCTGGAGCAGAGCGGCCATGGGCGGCAGGGCAGCGTTTCCAGTGCTGCCACTTTTGGTGTGGCACTCATTGGCCAGCAGCAGGCACTTGCCATCATGCCGTGCGCTGGCCCCAACCCTCACATCTGCTCCTCCTGCCTGGCACTGCCCGCAGAGCGCACCGCGCACCTGCGCCCCGGCTCCCAGTTCATCAAGAGCTTCTGGATGACGGAGGGCGTGCGCTGCACCAACACCTCCGTGGTCAGGTGCGCCGGCCGTGCAGGACGGGTGTGCGCCCTTGACCCTCACAGTTGCAGCCTGTACCCCGCTGCGCTTGCAGTTTGCGCTTTCCGTGCCTTAGGTCCTCAGATCCCGCACTCATGGCTGCCCTGCCCCTGCCCTGCCCCACCTGCCACAGGAACGCGGTGCACAAGGTCAACAAGCAGCCCGTGAGCATCAAGTTCTACGGGTGAGGCCCAGCTGGAGGTGGAGGGGGCCTTGCTGGGGCTCAGTCGTGGCTTGCACACTGACTGCGCCCACCACCGCCAAGCTGACAAGTGTCACCGCCATGCTGCTTCCGGCTATCTCCATTTGATGCTCATCAGTGTGTTGCGCCCAACATTTCCCCAGTGCTCGCTGCATTTGTTTCCATGATTCACGGCCCCACCCCGCACTGCCCTCGCCCCGAGCAGGCGCATGGAGGACTTCAACCGCGAGCGCCAGCTCTACTCTCTGGCCATCTCCCCCCAGTTTGTGCCCATGATGTACTTCTGCGAGGTGCGGGCCCCGCCTGGTGCTGAGTGGTCGTGCATGGAGCGGCAAACGGGGGGCCGCCAGTGCCTTTCCCCTGTCAGCCCCCCTACAGAGGGGCACTGCCAGGCCCCCTGCAGCAAGCACCCACCTCCTCATTCTCCACCTGCCATCACCACGCAGGAGGGCAGCGAGGACCTGCCTCCGTTTGTGATCACGGAGCGCGGCGACTTCACGCTGGCAGAGGTGGGTGGAGGGTGGCTGCTATGCTGTATTCAAGCAGCATTCACCGCAGACCAATGGCCTGCTGCATTGCCGCTGCAGCATGTAAGCAGTAAAATGTGAGAGTTCCTGACAAGTCCGCCCTACCTCCTCTCTTCCCTCTGCCCCCAGGTGCTGCGCAAGTCGCGGCCGCCGCCACAGCAGCAGAAGATCCTGCTGCATGACGTGGCGTGCGCGCTGAGCCAGCTGCACAGCATGGGCCTGGTCCAGATGGACATCCGCCCCGCCAACGTCATGTTCTTCGGGTGCGCTCCTGGGGGGCTGGCCAGGCTGTGGACCTTGGGGCAATTGGCTGGTTTGCTTGGATCATAGGCTGGCCACGTCCGGCGCAACTACCTGGCCTCTCACCCTCGTCCCTCCCACCACCCACACCTCTCCCATCTGCAGCAAGGAGGGCGCATGGAAGCTGGTGGACTTTGAGAACTGGGCCTGGGCGGGGCAGCCCGCCGACGTGTCGTACGCGCTGCGCTACTGCGCACCGGAGGTGCGCCGCTCGGTGGCGCCTTTGGAGAGCAGGATTTGCCTCTGCTTGGCATGCGCAAGAGTGACCTGCAGGCCAGCCTGCCGGAGAGGTGTTTTGTTGTGTTTTGTTTACCCAGCGCGATTCAACCGGCTCCCCCTGCCCTGCTGCCCGCCCTCCCGCAGCTGCCGGCGGCGGACATGAGCGGCGAGGCCAGCATTGCGGCGGACCCCAGCATGGACATGTTCAGCCTGGGCGTGCTGGCCTGGGAGGTCATGACCGGCAAGCGCTTCTTCGGAGGTGGGTGTGATTGTGGGTGGGGCTGAGGGTTGGAGAATGAAGACACGGGTGGGAGGGGCAGGGCAGCGCAAGCGGTCAAGCGTGACCCAACACCTGGCCTGGCCTTGCGCGCTGAACCGCATGCCAGTTGGCGTCAATGAGCATGCATGTCTGAAGCTTGCAGCCCCTCTTGTTGATGCTCACTGCCCTGCAGACGCCAGCGACGGCGATGTGCGGCAGATGCTGATGGGCCACAAGCTGCTGCCCAGCGAGGGAGACAAGACGGTGCTGGCGCAGGTGCGCTGCCCTGCTGGCATTCAAGTTTGTTTTGAAAAAGCAGTCTGGCTGGTTGCGGGCCTGTTCCTGTGCAACCCGCCGCTTGCGCATGTGTGCATCGGGCCCGAAGCCCGCCTTCCCAACCATCCGTCCCACCTCCCCTCCCATGCACAGATCACGGACAAGCACGCGCAGCGCCTGCTGCGCTACCTGCTGCGCCGCCCGCCCTCAGCGCGCTGGGACGCCGCCAAGGTCGCATCCTGCCTCTGGTTCAAAACCTCCGACTTCCAGGTGCGGCGCAGTCAAGGGTTGGGGCGCGGCTGCTGGGTGCCTGCTGATGGGCAGTGCATCATGCTGTGTGCCTAGCAAGTGGCCCTGAAAGCAACACATACCGCTGCGGGTCTTGTATTCTGCGGCATTGTTATCCGATGGTAACAAGGCCGGCAGCTGATCCTTGTGGCTCCGACTTCCCCGCTGCCTGCAGGCGTACCGAGTCACGGGCTGAGCGCTGCACTGCTGAAGTGTGATGCGTCGCTGGAGGCGTGCATGACTTCTGCCTGCAGCCCACCTCTTCCTGCATGTTTTTCGAGCCCCCCCGGCTCCGTTTGATTCGCACAATGATTCGTGATCGCCGGGCGCAATTCCGCACCCGGCTAACTCATACCGTGGGCCCCTGCCTGCTGCTTTTGACTGCTCCTTCAACACAACCAACAATCAACAGGGCCTCCTTCCTAAGTATCCCAACCTTGTCGTTTGCTCTTCTTCCTTGCCGTTCGCTGGCTCCCTGGGCTGTACTGCGGCTCACTCAGTATGTTTACTGGCCAGCTTTGAAGATCACTGGCTGGCTGGCTGTTCAAATCATGCAACATGCAACACAGGCACGATGCAACAGCGCCATGTCAGCGAGCATGCCCCCGTCTGCCGTTGGCGGCTTGATGCAGACATGCTGGTGCAGCTACTCCTGCTGCGACTGCCTGCCCCGGCGCTGCTGGCCCTGCCGCCGCCGGTCCTGCTGGCCTCGCTGTCCCTGCGGCTGCGAGCCAGTCCGGATCTTGGGCCATGCGGCCATGAGCTGCCCCGAGCTTGCCCCGGTGTAGTACTCATCGCCTCGCTTCTCCACGCCCAGCAAGCCGCCCAGCCAGGCGGTGTAGGCTGCATGCAGCTGCCAGTGGGTGCTGCCTTCCTGCAGCAACTGCAGGTACCTGCGCGGCCAGTGGTGGGGGTGGGATGGAGGCAGGGCCGGGGCTCAGCGCTAGTGAGATTTGGGAGACGACCGTGAGGGCAGTCGGGCAACGCATTCTGCATGTGCCACAGCATCGATCACTGCCGACTCACCGCTGCGGTGGCGGCAGCCCATCGGCAATGAGCCGTTCCTCGGGGCTGACAAACACCACTGCTGGCACAGATGCGCTGCTGCCATACGGCTGCACTGCCGCCTCCACCGGCCTGCAGCACGGGATGTACCATGTCGCAGGCAGCTGGCTCATGCTTGCTACCCAGCAGTCGAGCAAGAGCAGTTTTGGCTTGACCACAACCTGGCAACTGCTGACACCAGCCCATCAACACCAGGCAAGAGCCTAGAAACCTTTGAGCGCACCGGTACTCATGCTCCATGCAGCACAGCCGACCATAGTCAGCCGCAGACAGGCGGTGCAGCACGCCATGCACCGCACTCAGCCCTGCCGGGCCCGTCTCGCCTGGCGACAGCGGCACCAAGTTGCCCATGCCTGCAAGCAGGTGCAAAAGACTGCTCGTGATAAGCCAGAAATGCATCCTTGCAAAATGCATGGCTGCTCTGGTGCAGATGCTTGCTCAGCATGCAGGCATCCATCCAGTCCCTGCCAGCACAGCCGTCATGCATCCCATGCAACTTGCCGCCGCGGTGGTTGAAGGAGAGGCGCCAGCCGGGCAGGGAGGCGGGCAGCGACTCGAGGGGGTGGAGCCCTCTGGCGCCGTTCAGCTTACGAGGGCACATGTTGGCCCCGTAGGCAAACTGCCACACGCTACCATCTGCCTGCGTTGCCCCAATGCCGAACAACGCTGACCATCGGTCAGCATCATTGCTGCTGCTCCCCCCAACGCTGCCCTCGCCCGCCGCCGCAGGCTTGCAGGCGCTGTCGCCGACGGTTGCGATGTAGGGCGCGCCCACTGCCACTCGGTCGCCGCCATGCAGCGGCACAAACCATTCGAGGCGGAAAGGATCCTCAAAGCCCTGGCGCGCCAGGAGCCCCACCCCTGCCACCTCAAAGGACAGGGGGCTCCACCCTGCAGCCAGCTGCGCTGCAGCCGCCTGCACCTCCCGCCGCGTGCGCCACTGTCCCAGGGAGAGGTGGGGCGTGAAGGCGGTGATGCCGCGCCCGGGGTCGCTGCCCAGGTCGCTGCACTGCGGGAAGGCGCGCTCCAGCGCAGACTGCACCGCCAGCAGCTCTGCGGGTGGGGTAGGTGGCGGAGTGCGCATAAGCGAGCATATGTTGCACACGCCATGGCATGCCATGTGACCAGCTTGTGACTTGCAAAGCAAAAGCTTCCAGTGCTACGCCATGCAGCAGGGCGGCTAGGAGGAGCGGTGGCGGCTCACCGTCTGACGGCGAGTCGGGGCTGAGCCACAGCGTGCAGCTGCGCCCGTGTTCAAAGAAGGACGGCTCACGCAGCGTCACCTGTCATCATGCAGGCGGCAGACTAAACAGCTTCAGGCGTGGTGGCATGCACACGTTGGTGTGCACCCGGCAAAACCAACAACTGCGCACTTGCCCCTGTCCCACCTGGAACGGCTGAAACGGCCGCAGCGCCTCTGCTGCCGCCTGCGCTGCTGCCGCAAAGTGCTGGCTCTCAAGGAAGGGATACAGAAGGTTTACATGCGGAGGCCACCGCACAAAGCTCTTGTCGTTGAAGCACCTGTGGTCAGTTGGACAGGGAGGATGTCACTGCGAGGCAACCGCAAAGGGCTGCAGCAGCATTTTGTGCTGGCATATGGGACATGCTCTCTCCCTAGCACGTTCACCGCTCGGCCGCCGCTCGAATCGCACCTGACTTCTTGCAAGGAGGCCCACACCGAGCGAGGTGGAATCAGGGCCAGTGCAGTCTTGTGCGTTTTGCCGGCGGCAGCCAGAGCAGCTGTGGCTGTGGAAGCGGCGGCCATGGCAAGCAACGCTGGCGGCGGTGGCGGCGGTCAGCGACGGCAAGGCAAGCAGAACTGTTCGCTGGGCGGCTCAGCGCTGTTGGTTTGTAACGGGTAGGCCGCAGCAATGCTGCAGCAGCCTGCAGACTGCGACACAACGGGGCTGGACGGCGTTTCCTGGCTACACTACACGCCGGTGGTTTATTTGACGACCAGAAAGCGTCAACGGGTGTTTGAGTAAGAATGAGGTTGCGAAATGGGTGGTAATGTGAGCAGAAGGCCGCAAACCCGCGGGCATGGCGGCGGCGGCGGTTCACGCCGCACATGATGACGCACATTCCCGTCAATACCATCCCCTCTGCTTCTATCTTTCGAAATTATTCAGGAAACTACACAGCAGAGCCCAAGAGCCTCAGATTTAGTCTCCATCCTCACGTCACTGCAACGCATGGTGGCTAGCTGCGGCGTGCAAACTCTCGCTGGCCCCAATGATCAACTTGCTATGCATCTTGCTCGTTGCCAGTCGGCATATAAGATGGCCTCTCACACCTATGCCTGCAGGTTGCCCTGACTGCTGCAGCATTCCATGCCTGCCATGTCATGATGCTCCTTCCGCACTGGTGTCAAGCCTGCTTGTTGCATCAAGGTTTGCTTCAATCAAGTGGGGCATGGCTTGCGGCAGGACTCAAACATGCACATGCACATCATCTAACCAAGGCCATGAATGGGGTGCTGGCCCAGCAGTGCCTGCAGCTCCAAGGCCGCTCACCAGCGGCTGCCGGTGCCGCGCTGGGCGGGCGGGCGGTAGGAGCCACCGCGGTCCGCCTCGCCATCACGGCGCACCGGCGGGCGGTAGGAGCCGCCAGCGCCGCCGCGCTCCTCCTCCCCGCGCGAACCAGGCGGGCGGAAGGCACCGCCGCGCTCCTCCTCGCCACGGGCGCCAGGCGGGCGGAAGGCACCGCCGCGCTCCGGCTCGTCGCGGCGCACCGGCGGGCGGTAGGAGCCGCCGCGCTCCCCAGGCGGCCCGTCCTCAGGCCGCGACGGCCGCCACGCCCCTGGCCGCTCCTCCCGCTGCTGGCTGCTGGCTGCGGCCGCGGCGGGGGCGCTGTCACGCACCGGCGGCCGCTCGGGCGGCGGGGCGCCGCCTGCCGCGCCCTGCCGCGCGCGCAGGTGCGGCGGCACAAACGAGCCGCCGCGGGCGGCGGGCGGCGCGGAGGCCGCGCTCTCGCGCTCCGACCGCGCCTTGGCCTCCAGCTCCGCCTCGCGCTGGCGCTGCCGCTCCGCAATCTCGTCCAGCTTGCGCTGCCGCTCGGCGGCCTGCGGGGTGGGGTGGGGGGGGGGGGGGGGGAGGCTTGATTAGTGCATGCGCATGAGCAGCCAGATTTGCAAGCCTGGGAGCTGAACATGAAGAAGGGTGCAGTATGGGTCAATCTATATGCCATCTTGCTTTGCTCACTGGCTGCACACCCATCACTCCCTGCGCCAGGAAAAGCCACCCAGCCCCGCACCTCCTTCTCCCGCTTCTCGCGCTCAATGCGCTCCGCCTCCTCCTCCTCCGCCCGGCGCTTCTCCTCCAGCTGAAGGGCAGGCAGGGTGGGTGGGGGCAGCAGGGCAGCAGGGCAGGTGATATACAGAGCAGAGTGCACGAGGTGAAGTAGCTACAGAGCAATTTCATGGGGCCAGATGGCGCAGCAGAGCCAACAAGCCACGACGCAAGCTGGCAGAATGCATGCACCTGCCGCCACAAACAACACCTAGCGCACCTGCAGCCGGCAGCGGCGCACGTACTCGCGGCGGCGGGCAATGTCGCGCTCCTGAGGGAAGAAAGGGGTGGGGTGGGAGCAGGAGCGTTTGAACACCACAGGCGACGCAGCACAGCAGACCTGCCGACGTAAAGCCTTAGAAATCTATCAGGGGATTGCCCAGCGGCAGCGCACCTGGCGGCGGGCCTCGCGGCGCTCCTCCATGGCACGCTGGCGCGCGGCCTGTGGGCAGGGAGAGGCACACACAGGAGTGGTTCAAGGGAGGTGCGGGTAGTGCGCAACTGGAGCCAGCAGCGTGCTGGCTCAAATGCAGTTAGACCTTGCCTGCGCAGCATGCCCCGTGCCAGGCCCCGCCGCTTCCAACACGCAGCCCACGCCCCTGCTCCCCCAGCCCCTCACCTTGAGCGCGGCAAACTCCTCGGCGCGGCGCGCCTGGATCTGCTGCGCCACCGCCTCGCGGTCGCCCTCCATCTTGGCCAGCCGGGCCTTCTCCTGCGGGGCGGCGGAATTGGAGTTTGCAACAGAGGGGGTAAGGCATGGATGGACGGGCCAATACTTTTTCGGAACAGGGGGCTGCTATGACAAGCCTGCACATGTTGCATTGCAAGGGCCCGTGTAGAGGCACATGCCATCAGGCACCCATGCCGCCAGGCAGCTTCTCAGCACCACCACCACCCGCGCACCTGGAGGTCACGTTCCCAGGCGGCGCGGTGCGCGGCCTTGAAGGCGGAGGCCTCGCTGTGGAACAGCTCCTCGTCCTCCTGAGGCACACAAAGGGTGGGGGGCAGGGGGCAGGGGCGTGAGAAACAGGTGGGTGGTGGGTGGTGGGCGGTCCAGAGATGAAGAGGCAAAGCGTACTCGTGCAGCATTCAATGCAGCCCCGGAGCACACAGCTGATCAGCCGTCGACATAACCCATGTGCCGCCCAGCCAGGCACGCCGGCACCTACTGCGCACCTTGAGTTTGGCCTCGTGGGCGGAGGCCAGCAGCGGCGCCTCCTCCTCGCGGCGGGCGCTGCAAAGAGCGGAGGATGGGCAAAGTGGGGAAATGAGCCACCACCAGCCATCAACAGCATCATGGCAGGGCCGGCTGGCAGGTGTGGTGGGCAGAAAGCCAGAAACAGCACCCCTCCTGTGTGCGCACCGCTCCAGGTGGTCCATCTGCTTGCCCAGCTTGGCCAGCTTGCGCTGCAGCTCCTGCTGCTGCCGCAGCTGCTCGCTCAGCACCTCCTGCAGGGGGCAGAGGCAAGGAGAGAGGAGGGAGCACAGGTGAGGGACGGGCTAGCAGAGGCGCATGCACGTGGTCTACAAACCAACCAGCAAGTTGGACTTGGAGTGCAAAATCACACCGTGCCGTCCAAGAACAGCACAGCCCGGGACTCCGCCGTAACTCGCTCAGTTGTCACCGCTCTCCCTCACCTTGTTGATGGCCTTGGCGTCCAGCTTCTCGCCCTCGCCCACCTTCTTGCCGCGGCTAGCCATGTAGGCCTTGAGCTCCTCCTGCTCACAAGAAAAAGGGCAGGGGGGGTGGGGGTGAGGGGTTGAGGGGGCGCACACGAGAGCATGCAGGCCAGGCTGTGTTGAGGTGCAAAGAGTCGCAAATTGTGCCTGCATTGTATTGTCATGCCCGACCATCTCAGCTGCGCCTGCCCGCACCCAACACTGCCACAACAGCAGCAGCAGCAGCAGCAGCAGCAACCCTGCCCCCATCACACACACCTGCTCGCGCTCCTCCAGCTCGCGCTGGATGCGCTCCGCCTCGCGCCGCGCGCTGCAGGGCAGGGTGGGGCAGCAAAGGGGGACAGTTGGTAAGGAGGCGCAGCACAACGCAAGAGGACCGCCGCTGTGGAAGAGGGAGCCGAGAAACCCAGGGGCCTGGATGGCCCCAGCTGGTCACGGCCCCACCACACCAGCAAGCCACACCACCGTGCACTCCTGCTGCCACCCCACCACCACCCTCCGCCGCTCACCGCTCCTGCTCCTTGCGCCGCTCCTCCTGCTCGCGCGCCAGCTGCTCCGCCGCCTGGCGCTGCTCCTCCAGCTCCCGCTCCCGCTCCATGGCCTGCCGCTCAGCCTCCTCCTTGCGCTTCTCAATCTCGTGCTGGGGGCAGGCAAGTGGGGTACAAGGGGGTGGGGGTGCAGGCGGGGGCGGGTGAGTGGGTGAGCGGGTGAGGAGCAGCAGGCGATAAGTTGGCGTAGAGAACTATGGGTGGAGAAGAATTAGAAGAAATATGAAGGATGTAAGGTGCCTGCGTACCGCCAGCTGCTGTCTGGGTGCCTGCTGGTGGTATTAGGGGCCCTGGGCTGCTCTGGGCACAGAGAAATCCAATCGGCTCAGGGCGCCGAGGCGCTAACCGGCTGGGAGTGTTAATGCCCGATGCAAGGCAGCTGCCATGCATCCTGAGACAACATACCTGGTGAATGAACCCTTTTGCCTTGTACAAAGTGCAGCAAAGATTCTTACTCCCTGCACCCACAAGCTGGGCTGCCCCTCCATCCCGGCCAGCCGCCCCGCTCTCCCTTCACACCCCACAGGATGCCTCCCTACCTTGCGGCGCAGCATGCGCTCGTTCTCCGCCTCGGCGCTGTCCAGGGCCAGGGCCACGAGGCGGGCGCGGCGCGCCTCCTTGTCGGCGGCACGGGCCGGGTTGATCATGGCCAGGGCGCTGCGGGGCAGGGTGGGATGGGGAGGAGCAGCGGTGCCGTGAGTGCAAGGGGTCCAGCTGGGTGCGCGGCAGCTGGCGCAATGGCAGCAAGTGGGAAAGGCACCAGTCTGCAGCCATTCAGCACCGCCTCAGCACTGGCCTGCACGCCCAGCCCTCCTGCTCACCGGGTCAGGCGCTTGGCCATGGTGGCGATGTGGCCGCGCACGCGCTCGCTCTCCACCTCCTGCCCGCCAAAGTGCACCGTGTTGTTCTTGTGGTCGAAGCGGGCCTGGAAGTAGCCGGAGCGCACCGCGTCCACAATCATCTGCTCCGCCTGTGGTGCCGGGGCAGGGAGGAAGGGAGGGGAATTGTCACAGCCTGGCTGTGGCGCAAGGCTTGCATGGCGGGCCTGTCGCGCCAGCTGATGGCAAGCTGCATGCATGCTCCCCTCGTCCCCTCCTTCAGCTCACCTGGCCAAAGCCGATGAAGGGCGCCAGCTCGCTCATGTGGCTGACGCGGATGACGGAGTAGACCTCAGACAGCTGGCGCACCATCTTGGCCACGGCCACGCGCTGCAGCGCCACAGAGTAGGCCTCCAGCGGCATGTCCTGCACAGGGCTGGCGCCTGCGGCAGGGGAGGGGTGGAGGGGGATGCGGCTGCTTGAGCGGAGCGCGGCGGGAGCAGGCGAGGCATGGAGCCAGCCATGACAGGGTGCGTGACCGCACCCACATGAAGAAGCATGCGCTTGGCGGCTGAGACCGCGTGCCCAGAAGCCCAGCCCCACCCACGCACCGGTGACGGGCTGGTTGAGGGTGGTCAGCTGCTCCAGCAGGGGCGCCACCACCTTGCACAGCTGCAGCGGGTTGAAGTCGCTCTCCAGCAGGCTGAACAGCTGCAACACAGCAAGAAGGAGGGTGGGGAGGCGTTAGCGAGGGTGCGGAAGTGAAAGCAGGCGAAGACAGCAAGCGTTTCACAACCTGCCAAACACTTTCACATGGCCGCCTTGTGGCAGCCAGTTGGCCACGAGTCAGGCCAAAGAACAGACCGCAAATCGATCTATCCCGCCCAGGGCGCACCTGCTTGACCTCGGCGGGCACCAGCTGCAGCAGGCCCTTCTTCTCAATGTCGGCAATCAGCGCATCGCGCGACAGCAGCGAGCGGCCGTCGCGGCGCTCCTGTGGTGGCAGCAGCAGAGTGGGTTGGGCCGAGTGGGTTCGGCGGAGGGGTGAAATTGGCATGAGCTCTCAAATGCGATGCCTGCACCTGGGTGAGACAATGTAACGCAGCCTGTGCACCGCAATGCAGCCCCCTCCCCTCACCACGTTGAAGCCCAGGATGGCGGCCATCTTGGCGGCACGCTCGGCGGCGGCGGCGGGGTCGGCGTCGTGGCGGGCCGCCTGCAAGCAGGGGGGTGGGGGCGGGGCAGTGCAGATGAGCCGGGTGCAAAGTCCACAGGCATCCAAGCACAAGCTGTAAACGTAGCAATATCACAAGGACAAATGCCCCAAGCAGTGCCACATGCAGCCCAAGCCATGCCACCTGCAGCAGCGTTGTGCACGCACCTGGTCGTAGGGCAGGATGGAGAGGGCGGAGAGCACGACGTTGGAGGCCAGCATGGCCAGGTCGGGGCCGCCCAAGCTCTTGTTGTTGATGCGCGTGAAGGTGAACAGGCTGCGGGGCGGGAGCTTGGGAGGGCAGGCGGAGGTGAGTGGCATGGGGAGGGAGGCCCGCAAGGAAGGTGCGACTTGGACTTCGTTGCAACAATTTGTCCTCATGTGAAAGAGCGAGTGCTGCAAAGGAGCAAGTGCTGGGCTGCAGCAATGAATCACAATCAGCTGCAGTGTCTCACCGGTACCACGCGTAGGCGGAGTAGAGGCGGGACTCGGACTTGGTGAAGATCTGGGTCAGCTTGGCGTAGTAGGTGGCCATGAGGCCCGGCTTGGGCTTGCAGCCCTTGGGCGCCAGCAGGAACAGGCCCTGGATGTCCTCCACGCTGCGGGGAGGGGAGCAGGGAAGGGAGCCGCATGGTGAGGGCTCATGAACAAGACACGCAGCAGGGTCGGCACATGCGCATGGCATTTACTGGCAGCCCACAATGGTTGCTGGTCATGCAGCCGAGCACCAGCCCCGCTGCTGCCTCCACACCGGCACCGGCACCGCACCTGCGGAACGCCTCTGCCCACAGCTCCAGGTCGCAGGCGGTACGCAGCTGCGTGAAGCGCATCTCCACGTACAGCTCCCAGGTGGCGGGCACGCTGCGGGAGAACAAGGCATGACAGGGGCAGGCATGGTGGGTGCACGGCATGGCATGGGTCGGGCGCAGCTGTGCAGCACATGAAAGCCCATGCCACGCCATGCCATCCCATGCCATGCCATGTCATGCCATGCAGAGGGCATGACTTGGCGCACGAGCTGCAGCCCCTACGCTGCCTTGCACACATGATGGCCCATGCCAGCTGCCCCAAACTCCCCAGGCGCGCACTTGATGTCTGTGCGGTCGCGGCCGCCCTGGTCGCGGTACTTGAGCAGGTTGGACAGGTGGTTGCGCACAATGTCGCACAGCCGCCGGAACTCGGTGGTGCGCTTGTAGGTCAGGCAGAACTGGGGGCGGAGGCAGGCAGGGGATGGGCAGGGTGAGCATGGGGATGCTGAGCATGGCAGCCGACTGAGAACCGTTTGAAGGGTGGCCATGGCAGCGTGACTGCCATGACACAGCATGGCAAGCTGCCACATGCTACATCTCTCTCTCTCTCTCTGCTACATGCCAAGCACTCATGCCATGCCATGCATTGCCATGCCATGCATAAGCAAAGCAATGCGGTGGCATCTGCATGCCATGCCATGTGTCATGAGCAGTGATGGCTGTCATGTGCCCTGCCTCGGCAGAGCACATGCCACAACATGCCATGTCATGTGCACTGCAGCAGCAGCAGGCGCAGCATGCCGCACCTGGCAGGCGCGGGCGGCCACCATGGAGTACAGCGCCTCCAGGCGCGAGTTGTTGCGCAGGATGTCCAGCACATTCCTGCTCAAAAGCAGCATGGGCAGATAAGATGCATGATCAGCACAGGCAGCTCATGGCATGCGGCGTGGCCGCATGGCAGCAAGGCACATTGGCAGCGGCACGACAAAAAGTGCACGGAGACTTCTGGAACAGCACATCAGCTGCAACAACTGCTGCTCCAATGCTCGTGTTATGGACGCCTCAGGCTCGCTGCCATGAGCCGCCTGCTACGGCCGCCTTACTGCCTGCCACGCTGCTGCACCCATGGCTTGCCCAGAGCGCACTTCAAACGCCGGACGTCACCCTTGCCACCCGATCCCCGCTGCTGCAAGGCACCCCGCACCTGTACGTCTCCCACAGGAACTTGAACCAGGGCGTGACGACCTCGCGGTCGGTGCGGTCCTTGCTCTTCTCCCCGCTCACGTACGACAGCATCATCTCCTCGGGGCTGGCCTCCGCCTCCAGGTCCTCCACCGCATCCAGCTGAGCGGCCGCCGCCTTGCTGGCCTCCTCGGCGCGCGCCGACGCCACCTGCAGCAGGTACTTGATCACCTCCTCCAGGCTGCCCACGTTGACCTGCGGCAGGGGGCGGGCGGCGTCGCCAAAGGGGATTCAGACAACGAGGGCATGCGGTGCGAAGCTCCGGCAGGCTGGTCAATCAATTGCATCGCCGCACTCTGCCTGCTTTGTGCCACAGCGCTTCGCCGTCCGCTCGCAGCAACAAGCGCACGCGCACCTGCTGGCAGGCATTGCGGTAGTTGATCAGCGCGTCCTTGCACTTGCGGCCCGCCTTCATGTCCACGCAAATGTCGACATACTTGAGCATGGCCTGAGAAGCAGCAGGAGCGCAAGAGAGAGGCAGCAGCTCAGGCAGCGGTTCCAAAGGCGTGCTGCGGCAACTGGGAGCACGGCCGGCGGCGGTCCAGGCAACGGGCGATCAGGCAGCACCCCATCGGCGAGGCCGATCGCGGAACCAGCCCCGCGGCCCGATGCCCGGCCTGCCTGGCATCGGTCTGCCTGCTTGCAGGCAGCAGGCCAGGTGATGGCCGGGGTGCAGCACATGCAGCTGCGCCTGGGGCAGCCTGCCGGCCTCCAGCCGCCTTGCAATCGCCCTCCCCACCTGCTCAAATGCCTTGTTCCAGTTGCGCTGGTGCCGCTTGTTGGTGATGGTGTCATGGAGCGTCTGCAGCGCGTTCTGCTTCTGCCCCACGCCCAGCAGCTCCTCCGCGCGCTTGAGAGCGCCCTCCGGCTTCAGGGCCGGCGCAGCCCCCCGAAAGCGGAACATCGTCCCCCCGCTCGCCGCTAGGCTGTGGCTGAGGGGCGGGAGTGGGTGGGCCCAGGCTCAGGGGCCGCTTGATGTGGGAATGCAGGCGATCGCCAGCCCCTAGGACCCCACAGCGGGACAGTGCTGCGAGCATGTGCATGGGACTGAGCCGAGCGTTCAAAGCTGCTTGCAATGCGGCTGGGCAGCAAATCCTATTGCTTGCAATCCGATCTCTCCAACCAAGCGCTGCACAGGCCAAGCCAAGCGCTCCCTGCACCACCAGTCCCGCTGCCAAACGCTGGGAGGCTGCTACATATTGGCCGTGCTCATATCCCGCCACAGGATTAATCACTAACCAATCAAGGCAGCTGGCCATGGCCTGGGCATGCCGGCAGGCTGCGCCGCCGCCGGCCACCACCGCCACCCGCCGCAGCAGGCGTGCAGCATTGCGCCTGCCTGCTGCTGTGCCTGGCGGCAGCACAAGCTCTGACAGCAGTGATCCGCAGGTCGGCAGCAGCGGCGGCGGGGACCAGCATTGCACGCCGCTCCTGCATGCGGTCGAGCAGCGTGGCAATCGCATGTGCGACGTGCCCTTTCACGTGCCGGGGCACAAGCGCGGCAGCAGCACGCCCCCTGGGCTGCAGCGCCTGCTGGGCAGCGCCCTGCAGTACGACCTCACTGAGCTGGATGGTGAGCGGGCTGCTGCGGGGGCACCCGCTGCATGGCAGGGCATGGTGCGGCACGGCATGCTGGACCCAGCCAGCCAGCAAGATCAGGGTGGCTGCCAAGCAGATGGAATGCCCAGGATTCCATACGCTGCTGAGCAGTTGTGCGTGGCCCTTTGTGTATCGCGTCACGATCCACCACCCTCCATATATCCTTCTGTCACCACCGCAGGCCTGGACGTGCTGAGCACAGCCAGCGGCCCCATCCAGGCGGCGCAGCAGGCGGCCGCCCGGGTCTGGGGAGCGCAGGCCTCGTGGTTCCTGGTTAACGGCACCACCTGCGGCATCCATGCGGCGGTGATGGCCACATGCGGCCCAGGGCAGGCGCTCATCCTGCCCCGCAACGCCCACCTGTCGGCCTTCAATGCCTGCGTGCTGGCGGGGTGCACACCCGTCTACGCCCAGCCCTGCTGCGACCCTCAGCTGGGCATCGCACACCACGTGACGCCAGCGGCGCTGCAGGCCGCGTTTGCAGCAGCGGAAGGCCGAGGGCTGCGCGTGGGTGCTGCTCTGGTGGTGTCCCCCACCTACTTTGGCGTGGTGGCTGATGTGGCAGGTGGGCTGTGTGGGAGGGTGGGCGGCGGGTCATCAACGCTGGGCGGCCTGGCACGTCACAAGTCTGTGCTGTGCCTGAACAGGGCTGGCTTATGCAATTTTGCCACTGTTCTGAAAACCGCGGTTTCTTTCCCCTCCCTCCGCCACTGCTGTACAGGCCTGGCGGCAGTGTGCCACGCCCATGGCGTGCCGCTGCTGGTGGATGAGGCCCACGGCGCACACCTGGGCCTGCACCCCAGCCTGCCGCCCTCAGCGCTGCAGCTGGGCGCCGATGTGTCCATCCAGTCCACCCACAAGCAGCTGTCGGCCATGACGCAGTCAGCCATGCTGCACCTGGCACCTGGCGGGCGCGTGCCGCGGCAGCGGCTGGCCCGCGCCCTGCAAGTGCTGCAGTCCTCCAGCCCCAGCTACCTGCTCATGGCCTCGCTGGACGCAGCAAGGGCACAGGCAGCCGACCCGCAGGCACATGAGGAGAGCCTGGCGGCAGCCGAGTATGCGCGGCGCGAGCTGGCCAAGCTGCCCGGCCTGCAGCTCCTGACAGCTGAGCAAGCAGCGGCCTGCGAAGGCTTGGGCAGCGGCAGCAGCAGCAGCGGCGGTGGCAGCAGCAGCAGCAGCAGCAGCAGCAGCAGCATACTACTGGATCCACTCCGGCTGACAATCAGCTTGCAGCAGTGCGGACTCACCGGCTATGAGGCGGCGACGGTGTTGGAGGAGCAGCATGGCATTGTGCCTGAGCTTGCAACGCCCACGTGTGTTGTGCTGGCGCTCAGCATAGGCAGCACGCGGCAGCACGCACAGGCACTGGTTGCGGCGCTGCAGCGGATGTGCAGGCAGTATGGTACAACAAGTTGCAGAACGGTGGGCGCTCTGGTGAGCAGCACAGCGGGCGCAGCTCCGGCTGGGGAGGCCCAGCTGTCGCCTCGCGACGCATTTTATGCAGCGAGCGAGGCGGTGCCAGCGGCGGCAGCGGTGGGCCGTGTGTCGGCGGAGCTGCTGTGCCCCTACCCTCCCGGCGTGCCAGCGGCCTATCCTGGTGAAGTCATCACAGCACACACTCTGCAGCAGCTGCAGCTGGTGCTGCAGCAGGGCGGCACGGTGACTGGCTGCAGCGACACCAGCCTGCAGACGCTGCGAGTGGTGGCAGATTGAGGCTCAACATCATCCGATTTGCAGCCTGCCGTGTAAATCTATCCAGACTTGTGTGGTGTTTACTGGTTGCTCTCAGGTCAATGTGTGGGCGCCAGACTGCCAGCATGCGGCGTCGGAGAGCGCGCTGTCGTACCGCCTAGCTACGCGTGCGAGGGCAATAGGGGCCGCTGAAAGCAGGCAAGCAGCAGCCTGAATGGCAACAGGGGCAAGGTGGGAGAGGAAGCTAGTCAGAGGCGCAGCGTCAGTCAAACAGGTATATGAAAGAAGGTCTGAGAACGTATGTCAGGTCATGTCAAGGAGCGTCAGAACGTAGCAGGAGGAAGGGGAGGGGGTTCAATGCTGAGGCAAGGCCTGGACAGTTGGCAAGGGGCGGTGCATGAGTTGCTGGCCGCACCGCAGGAAATACAGGGGCTGGGCTGGCCGCAGCGGCGGAGGCAATCAACCCCAGGTGGAGAGCGAGGGCGGGCGCTGCATCAGAGCCGCTTCAGCGACTTCTTCTTCTCCGCCAGCTTGGAGGCAGCCGCCTTGCTGGGCTTGGCCGCGCCGCCTGCCGCCGCTGCAACCCCCGACCCCGAAGCCGCAGCACCCGCTGGCTTGCCATCTGCTGCCGCCGCGGTGCCGTCGGCGTTGACGGCGTTGGCGCCGCCGGCTGCGGTCAGCACCGAGGGCTTCTTGGCGTGGATGCTGGTCATGAGGCGCGCCTTCTTGGCAAACTCGTCAAAGCCCTCCAGCAGCAGCTTGCCCGCCTCCTCGTTCAGTGCTGCGCCAGGGCAGAGGGAGGGGGTGGCTGTGATGGTCGCCTGGTTGTTGACACAGACGCAGGCGGGGCAGGGAGTAATGCATTGTCCCCGAAAGAGGAGGTTAGAAGAGCAAGCGGCACCAACTCATCACAGCTTGCAGCCACAAGGGCAAGCACTCCAGCGGCAGGCCAGGTGGAGCGGCGGGGCGCACCCGACTCTGCGTTGGGCTCAATGAGCAGGCAGCGGATGACGGTCAGCACGTGGCGCAGGCCCAGGTCCGGCTTCCAGTCGCGCTTGAGCACGTTGACGCAGATCTCGCCCGACGCCGACACATTGGGGTGGAAGATCTTGGTGGAGAAGTAGCCTGGGGGGCGGGCCAGCGGGTGGGGTAAGGTGGGGGATTGACATGAGGGCACCAGGGCAGAAGGTCGCTCACTACTGCAGCACACAGCCGCCAACTGCTGCCTCACCTTTGGGCGGCGCGTTGGGGAACTCGGGCCCGATGGCTAGCCGCATGCGGAACAGCCCGCCCTCAAACGGCGTCCCCGCTGCAGCACAGGCGGGACGGGCAGCGGCAGGGATGGTCAGCGCTGGGTCAGCTGGGCGAGGTGCAAGGGGTAGCACGGCTGGCCACAGGGTACCATTACAGGGGCGGCACACCAACCAGCTGTTCAACACAATGCAAGGTGCGCAGCAGTTCTACGCCATCCAGCCAGCGTCGCATGCTGGTGCTCACCGGGACCCTCGTACTCCGCCTGGATGTCTGCAATGTTGTCGTCATTCAGCAGCACCTGCGGCAGGCAACAGGGAAACGACAGGCGTCGGATGGCAGCAGCAGGAGCCGGTGGCCAGTGTGGCTGGCTGTGCAACCAAACGGGCACCAACAGATGACACAGCAGCTGTCTGCAACCTCACTCCCAACTGCTCGCACACCTTGACGCCGTCGATGGGCTGGGACTGCAGCTCCTTCAGGTCCTTGGCCAGCTTGGCCAGCGCGCTGGTCGAGAGCTGGTGCTCCATCGCGGCCCCTGCCGACACCGGCTCCGAGGCTGCGGCACAAGCGAGCAAGGAGGCTGCTGGATTGGACGATGCATTACACAGGCACAGTCGTAAGTGGCAGGAAGGGCCGCTGCGCGGCACACCAAACTGGTGTCAGCGCACTCGTAGGCGGCAGGCAGGCAGCGGAGTGGCGGCGGCGGCGGCAGGCCGGTTGTGAGCAGCCCAAGCGCCCCGGTTGGTGTCGCGGCCGCTCGCCCACCTTTGAGGCGCGTGTGCAGAGGGCGCAGGCGGGCGAGGCAGGCGCAGGAGCGGAGCAGCTGCAACAGACCGACAGCTGGGAAGGCAGGAGGGCTTGGGATCAGGCTGGCCGCTAGGATGACAGTGACTGCAGCTGGGAGGCCTGCTGGGGGCTTCAACGAAGGAGGCGAGGCAGGCTGAGCTGGCCCACGCTGGCCAGCCGGATGATGGGCCCCATCGGGCTTGCATGCTGCTCCCATTTGCTGCCGCCATCGCACAGCACACCCCCATCCACCGCTAGTCCCTCCAGCAGCAGGAACAGGAGCAGCGAGGACGATGGCGAGCACCTGCGCGGCTGCACGGCCGCAGTGCGTGCGCGGCAGCAGCAGGAGCAGCGCTCCTCACGCCCTGCGGGCGCCGGCAGTGGCTCGGCGGCAGGCGGCAGCGGCAGTGACCTGCGCTTCCTCCTCCTACAGCAGCAGCGACAGCGGCCTGATCCTCGCCTCCCAGCAGCCAATTATGCCCCCTAGGTCTGTGGCGGAGGGAGCGTGGATGGGCGGGCTTGCACCGCCGTGGGCGGCGCGCCGGGCGGCTTTCCTTGCCCCTCCAGGCAACGACGCCTGCTCGCTGGCTGCCCACTTACTTGTGCATTGCAGGACGCAGGACATGGCGGGCGATCCGTTCGGCCTGCTGCTGCGGCAACGCATTGTGTTCTTTGGCGGCGAGGTGCGGCGGCGAGGGCCTTGTGGGCGAGCGGGGCCATGGCATGCCGGTCACTTGCACCTGCGTGCCAGCCGGCTGCTATCCAATGCACCAGTGCTGCTGAGCTTTGTTCAATCCTGCCACAACCCCAACAGGTGAACGACTTCAGCGCGGACGCCATCATCAGCCAGCTGCTGCTGCTGGATGCGCAAGACCCCACCAAGGTGCGCTGGGGCGCCCCACACCCGTGCATGGGTGCAAGCTCTGGACATGCAGCAGGAGCAGGAGCATCGGATGAAGCAGGCAGCAGCAGCGGGCAGCAGCAGCAGGCAGCAGCACATGCCGCAGCCACCCACCTACCAGCGGATGGCATGGCTGGCCGCTCTGTTGAGCCAGCGGTGCACGGGGTGAGGACCATGCGTCGCGGCACCTCACCCCTGCCTTGCCTCTTGCATGCCTGGCCCCTTGCAGGACATCAAGCTGTTCATCAACTCCCCCGGCGGCAGCGTGACGGCAGGCATGGGCATCTACGACGCCATGATGATGTGCCGCGCCGACATTCAGACCTACTGCTTTGGCCTGGCCGCCTCCATGGGCGCCTTCCTGCTGGGCGCTGGCGCCAAGGTGCGATAAGGCAGTGCTGCTGCCGGCTCATGATGCCATGGTCAAACTGCATTGGGCAGTGATGCTGCAAACAAGGGCCACCACCTGGGCTGCTCACGTGGCATGTCACCACCCCCTGCTGCGCAGGGCAAGCGCTACTCGATGCCTAACGCGCGCATCATGATCCACCAGCCTCTGGGTGGTGCCTCCGGCGCGGCGGTGGACATTGAGATCCAGGTGCGCAGATGGGTTGGCACTGGGTGCGCTGCCAGTGCATTCACCCCTGGTGTCGAGTTGCTGCAGCTCAGCGTGGCAGCCATGTTGCGTGTTGCGGGCAGCTGGCATGCACATGTATGCCAACTTGATGCTTCGCAAGCCGCCCCTTTGCCAATGGTCTGCCTCCTTCCTTGCCTGCCACCCTACTGTGCGCAGGCCAAGGAGATCATGTACCACAAGGCCAACCTGAACCGCATCATGTCCGAGTACACGGGGCAGCCCATTGAGAAGGTGCGGCAGCCCCCGGGCCACTGCCCGCTTGCGTGTGTGGCAGGCTGCAGCTCGCTGCCAGGCAGTTGCCGCCCTTGCTGTGCATGGCATTTCCATGCGGAGCAGCTGCGTGTGTGCAGCCTCATGGAGTGTTATGCATCTCCCATGCATGTCCATCGCATGCTGCCTCCAGTTCGCTTCCCAACTCGTTGCCTCCTACCCCATGTACCGCCCCCCAGATAGAGGAGGACACCGACCGCGATCGCTACATGTCGCCGCTGGAGGCCCAGGCGTACGGCCTGATTGACCACATTGTGGGCGGCGAGGAGGCCGTGTTCAAGGTGGGGGCGCCGCACACCCGCTGCACGGCTGAATTGACGCCTTGCCATGCTACGGTGCTGGCCACCATGCCTGGGTTGAGTTGTTGATTGCTTGAAGCTGGCTGAGGCTGAGCACTGCATTCAGCCCAAGGTTGAGTCACATATGTCTGCCCGCCCGCTGGCCCCGCTGCCGCAGATTGAGGGCTCCACCCGCGCCTTCCCCAAGACCAAGGAGCAGTACGTGAACTGGGGCGACGAGGACTTCATGGACGGCAGCCGCGGCAGCAGGTGCGCGCATGCAATGGGGGCTTGGTGCAGCAGACGGTAAATGGTCGAACAGTGCATTGCCCGCTAGTTCATGTGCATGCCACCCTGTCATTTGCGTGTGCTGGCAAACTCTTGCTCGCGCAAGCAGCACCACTGTACACCCTGGTCACCTCCAGCCGCCTGCCCGTGCGCCTCTGCCGCAGGTTTGTGAAGCCGCTGGAGCCGCATACCGAGAAGGTGTCCACCAGCAAGCAGTGAGCCGTGGGCGTGGCGCCGACGGCACCGCTACATTCTGCTTCTTCTCTCCGCGCTTCTTCTCCTTGCCTTCGTGCGACACTGTCCAGCTGCTCCCTGTAACTCATTCACTAGCAGCCATGACGGGCATCAGCGGGTGAACGGCTGCGAAGTGGCGTGACAGCGGGCAAGAGAAGAGCTGGCGGCGCAAGGGTTCAGAAGATGGCTTGCAGGGCCGGCCTCGCCATGCACCCGCCCATTGGCATTAAGCGGACCACCGTAAGCGCGTAACAGAGCGGTTTGCTGCCCTGAGCTGGCTGTTCATGGGGC
>VFQQ010001924.1_pt1 | contig 26083 bp, 22 predicted proteins | sample 3512341 | NCBI WGS metagenome assembly VFQQ01 (sample SAMN10412373, study PRJNA504923) | tailings metagenome | isolation source: Relicate 2 Philex TSF1 revegetated site | place: Philippines: Tuba, Benguet | collected 2017-08-29 | reverse complement strand
ATCATCTGCACCGAGCTGTCGAGAAAGCGCTCGCCCCATTTCGACAGGCCGGTGACAAAGCCCAGCAGCAGACCGATGCCGCCACCGATGGCGAAACCGATGCCGGCGCGCTGGCCGCTGATCGCCAGGTGCTGCCAGATTTCGCCGGAGGCCAGCAGTTCCCAGCCGGCGGCCAGCACGGCGCTGGGCGCCGGCAGGATGCGGCTGGACAGCCAGCCACTGACCACCGCCAGCTGCCAGGCGGCCAGCAGCCCCAGTGGCAAGGCCCAGGGCGCAGCGCGCAGGGCCAGTTTGTTAAGGGTCGTGTTGCTCATGGTTGCCTCGAAAACCTGTGTAGCGTCTGTATTGCCCGGATTGCATCCGGGCTACAACCCTCTCCCATGAGAGGCATAGCCGGAGTCGATCCGTAGGGAGCGCCATGCGCACCAATGGCAGCGCAGGCAATCGCGGTGCGCACAGCGCACCCTACGGCTCACTCAGTAGCCCGGATGCAATCCGGGGAATTCGTGCGCCTGCCCCCTCTCCCCCAGCCACTCTCCCGCAAGCGGGAGAGGGGAGCCAAGCCGTGCCACCGAATCACCCGGCAACACCGATCAGCCCCCTCTCCCATTTATGGGAGAGGGTTGGGGAGAGGGCGCTTTTCAACTCGCCGCAGCCGCCTTCGGCAGAATGTCGCTGGAGATCATTTCGCCGAACGGGCTGACATAGCCGCGACTCTCCGGACGTTGCGGCTGGGCCACGTCCAGGTGCGGGAACAGCAGTTCGGCGACCCGGTACGACTCTTCCAGATGGGGGTAGCCGGAGAAGATGAAGGTATCGATGCCGAGGTCGGCGTACTCCTTGACCCGCGCCGCCACGGTCGGGCCATCGCCGACCAGTGCCGTACCGGCGCCGCCGCGCACCAGGCCGACACCGGCCCAGAGGTTCGGCGACACTTCCAGATTGTCTTTCTTGCCGCCGTGCAGCGCGGCCATACGCTGCTGGCCGACCGAGTCGAAGCGCGCCAGCGACGCCTGGGCGCGGTCGATGGTGTCCTGGTCCAGATGGCTGATCAGGCGATCCGCCGCCGCCCAGGCCTCCTCGTTGGTCTCGCGCACGATCACGTGCAGGCGGATGCCGAAGCGCACTTCACGCCCCTGCCTGGCCGCCTTCTCACGCACCTGGGCGATCTTCTCGGCCACCGCAGCCGGCGGCTCGCCCCAGGTCAGGTACAGCTCGACCTGCTCGGCGGCCAGGTCCTGCGCCGCGTCGGACGACCCACCGAAATACAGCGGCGGACGCGGCTGCTGGATCGGCGGGTAGAGCAGCTTGGCGCCCTTGACCTGGATGTGCTTGCCGTCGTAGTCGACGGTTTCGCCCTCCAGCACGCGGCGCCAGATGCGGGTGAATTCGACGGAAGCCTCATAACGCTCGGCATGCGACAGGTGCAGGCCGTCGCCGGCCAGCTCGTCCGGGTCGCCACCGGTCACCAGGTTGAACAGCGCGCGGCCGTTGGACAGGCGATCCAGGGTCGCCGCCTGGCGCGCGGCCACGGTCGGCGAAATGATCCCCGGGCGCAGCGCGACGAGAAACTTCAGGTTCTGCGTCATCGGAATCAGCGAAGCCGCCACCAGCCAGGAGTCCTCGCAGGAACGCCCGGTGGGGATCAGCACGCCGCCGTAGCCGAGACGGTCGGCAGCCTGGGCAATCTGCGCCAGGTAGCCGTGGTCGACGGCGCGGGCGCCTTCGGCGGTGCCCAGGTACTTGCCATCGCCATGGGTAGGCAGGAACCAGAAGATGTTGAGGCTCATGGAGTTGTCTCCTTTCACGAAAGCGTTGACGTAGCCCGGATGCAATCCGGGAAATACCGTGTGGCTGCCCCGGATTGCATCCGGGCTACGGTCTTACTGGGCCTGCGCGACCTTGGCCGGCGGAGTCCAGATCACATCCTTGATGGTCAGCTGCTTGGGGATCAGCTTCAGCTCGGTGAAGGTGTCGGCGATCTTCTGCTGCGCCGCGACCACCTCCGGGCTGATGAACTGCGCACCGTAACCCTGGCGCTCGACGGCCTGGCGGGTAATCTCCGGGGACAGGCCGATCAGCGGTGCGACCTGGCTGGTGGCTTCGTCGAGGTTGCCCTTGACCCACTCACCGACGCCGCGGATTTCCTCGACCAGCACGCCGATCACCTGCGGGTTCTTCTCGGCATAGGTGCGGGTCGCCAGGTAGAACTGGTGGTTGTCCACCAGACCGCTACCGTCGCGCAGGGTGCGCGCCTGCAGCTGCTTCTCGGCGGCGGACTGGAAGGGATCCCAGATCACCCAGGCGTCGACGCTGCCACGCTCGAACGCGGCGCGGGCGTCGGCCGGCGGCAGGTACACCGGGGTGATGTCGCCGTACTTGAGGCCGGCGTCCTCCAGGGCGCGCACCAGCAGGTAGTGCACGTTGGAGCCCTTGTTCAGGGCGACCTTCTTGCCCTTGAGTTCGGCCACCGATTTGATCGGCGAGTCCTTGGGTACGAGGATCGCCTCGCCGGTCGGCGCCGGCGGTTCATGCGCGACGTAGAGCAGGTCGGCGCCTGCGGCCTGGGCGAATACCGGCGGGGTTTCACCGGTAACGCCGAAATCCACCGAGCCGACGTTGAGGCCTTCGAGCAACTGCGGACCGCCCGGGAACTCCGTCCACTTCACGTCAACGCCGTGTTCGGCGAGGCGTTTTTCCAGGGTGCCCTTGGCCTTAAGCAGCACCAGGGTGCCGTATTTCTGATAGCCGATACGCAGTGTCTCGGCCTGAGCTTGAGTGATGACGCCGAAGGAAATGGCCGCGGCAAACAGGGCGACCAGGCTTCGACGCAAAGTAGTGGTGCGCATGGCGCTCTCCCTTTGCGTGATGTCTTGGTTGGCTACCTGCTTGCCCGTTGGCGGGCGAGTAAGGCTTTTTGGGGCTTCAGGCTGCAGGCCTCAGGCTCCAGGCGGACAGGCTCTTGCCTGCCGCCTCTAGACTGCGGCCTGCAGCCGCTTTTCAGATACTCCAGCGGGCGTTCACCAGCCGGTCGTTCAACAGGTTCGGGTCGATCGGTTTCGGCCGTCGCGCCAGGGCGGCGGTCAGTTGTTCCAGGGCCTCGTCGAGGCGTTCACGCAACTCGCTGTCGATCTGCGCGGGCTTGTCGCCTTCGGGGTAGGCGATCTGCTTGTCAACGGCGAACACGCCGCTGAGCATTTCCTGCGCCTTCAGCGCGGCCAGCACCGGCTTGAGGGCGTAGTCCACCGCCAGCAGGTGCGCCGGGCTGCCACCACTGGCCAGGGGCAGCACCACCTTGTGCGCCAGGGCACGCTCGGGCAGCAGGTCCAGCAACACTTTCAAGGCGCCGGTGAACGACGCCTTGTACACCGGCGTACCGACCACCAGGCCATCGGCGCTCGCCACCACGGCCTGCAGCTGCTGCACCGCCGCGCTGTCGAAGCGTGCGTGCAGCAGGTCCTCGGCGGGAAAATCGCGTACCCGCAGCAGGCTCACTTCCACCTGCTGCGCCTCGAGGCGCTGGCGCACATGGTCCAGCAGCACTTCGGTGCGCGAACGCGCCGCAGGGCTGCCGGACAGCAACACGACATGCATGGTGATTCCTTAAACGTTCTTGCGATCTCGCGAGCTAGAGCCATACAAGGCAAAACCGGGCGAGGACGCGGAGTTTACGAGCTGTAAATGAGCAGGCCGAGCCCGGTTTTAACGCAGTAGGGCCGACGCGCAGCAGATCGCTCCTTAGCGATTCGGTTGCGGCGTCAGGCGCAGATAGGGTTTGACCGCGCGGTAGCCCTTGGGGAAGCGCTGGGCGATCTCGGCTTCGTCCTTGAGCGACGGCACGATCACCACCTCTTCACCGTCCTGCCAGTTGGCCGGCGTGGCGACCTTGTAGTTGTCGGTCAGCTGCAGCGAGTCGACCACGCGCAGGATCTCGTTGAAATTGCGCCCGGTGCTGGCCGGGTAGGTGATGGTCAGGCGCACCTTCTTGTTCGGGTCGATGACGAACAGCGAACGCACGGTCAGGGTGTCGTTGGCGTTCGGGTGGATCAGGTCGTAGAGGTCGGACACCTTGCGGTCGGCATCGGCGATGATCGGGAAGTTGACCGCGGTATTCTGCGTCTCGTTGATGTCGTCGATCCATTTCAGGTGCGAATCCACCGGGTCGACCGACAGGGCGATGGTTTTGACGCCGCGCTTGGCGAATTCATCCTTCAACTTGGCGGTGAAGCCCAGCTCGGTGGTGCACACCGGCGTGAAGTCGGCCGGGTGGGAGAAGAGGATGCCCCAGCTGTCGCCCAGCCACTCGTGGAAACGAATGCGGCCTTCGCTGGAATCCTGTTCGAAGTCAGGGGCGATGTCGCCCAGGCGGATGGTCATGGCAGTGCTCCTTGGCAGTGGCTTGCGTGGTGCTCACTATGCTCAGGAACGAAACGAAACAAAAAGAATAAATAATGATTTATTTATAACAAAAACATCATTCAAGGATGACGGCATGATCAGCCTGCACAGGATTCCCGGCGAGCAAGCGCCACTGGCGCTGTTGCTCGAAGCCGATCCCAGCACCGACGCCATTGCCCGCTATCTGGCGGACGGTCATTGCGTGGTCGCGCGCCTGGACGACGCGGTCGTCGGCGTCTACGTGATCAAGACCCTGAGCGCCGATACCTGGGAACTGATGAACATCGCCGTGGCGCCCGAACACCAGGGTCGGGGTATCGGCGCCCTGCTGCTGCACCACGCCATCGACCAGGCCCGGCAACTGGGTGCCAAGCGTCTGGAACTGGGCACCGGCAGCTTCGGCCACCAGCTGACCTTTTACCAGCGCGCCGGCTTTCGCGTGGTAGCAGTCGAGCCGGATTACTTCCTGCAGCACTACCCCGAGCCATTGTTCGAGAATGGCCTGCAGCATCGGGATCGTCTGCGCCTGGTGCTGGAGCTTTAGGCAGGTTCACGCAGGCGATACCCGACCCCCGCCTCGGTGATCAGGTAGCGTGGCGCGGCCGGGTCGTCGCCGAGTTTCTGCCGCAGGTGGCCGACCACCACGCGCAGGTAATGGCTGTCGCCGACATGGCTGGGGCCCCAGATATCACGCAGCAGTTGCTGCTGGGTCACCACCCGCCCGAGGTGCTGGGCGAGCAGCGCCAGCACCGCGTATTCCTTGGGCGTCAGGGCGATCTCGGTGCCGTCGAGGCTGACCCGGCGATAGGCCAGGTCGATATTCAGCGCACCACAGGCGATGCTCGCCGGCAGCGCTTCGCGGCCCTGGCCCTGGCGCAGCAGCACGCGCACCCGGGCGAGGAATTCCTGAATGCCGAACGGCTTGGTCACGTAGTCGTTGGCGCCGCCGTCCAGCGCCAGCACCTTCTCGCCCTCGCTGGCACGCACCGAGAGCACCAGCACCGGCACCTGGCTCCATTCGCGCAGGCCACGCAGCACCTGCTGGCCATCGAGATCGGGCAGGCCGAGGTCGAGCACGACGAGATCGGGGCTATGCAGCGCCGCCTGGGCCAGGCCGTCTTCGCCGTTGGCCGCCTCCAGCACCCGATAGCCCTGGGCGCTGAGGGCGATGCGCAGGAACTTGCGAATCTGCGCTTCGTCGTCGATCAGCAGAATGCTCGGCCCCTGGCTCATCAGTCTTCCTCGGCTTGTGGCTGCGCGGTCAGCGGCAGGTGCAGGGTCAGGCTGGCGCCACGGCCATCGAGGCCATCGCCGACCGTGACGCGACCGCCGTGAGCACCGACCATGCCCTGGCAGATGGCCAGGCCCAGGCCGGTGCCCTGGCCGCCGCGATCGCCCCGCGCTGCGGTGTAGAACATGTCGAAGATCTTCGCCCGTTCCGCCTCGGGAATGCCAGGGCCCTGGTCGGCGACCACGAAGCGCAGCTCCTGCTCATCGTATTCCAGCGCCACGCGCAGGCGCCCGCCGGGCGGCGAGAAGCGCGCGGCGTTCTCCAGCACGTTGATCAGCGCCTGCTCGATCAGCGCCGCATGCACGTGCAGCAATGGCGGCTGTGGCGGCAGCAGGCATTCGACCTGCAACGGTGCGAGCACCGCGCGCAGGCGCTGCAAAGCGCTGGCGACGATATCGCTGGGCGCCACCCAGTCGCGCGCCAGCTTGAGCCCGCCATGGCCGAGGCGGGTCATGTCGAGCAGGTTCTGGATATAGCGGTCGAGGCGCTCGGCCTCGTCGCGGGTGCCTTCCAGCAATTCACGGCGATCCGCCTCGGGGATCGCCTCGCCCAGCGCCAGCAGGCTGTCGATGGAGCCGCGCATGGCCGTCAGCGGCGTGCGCAGGTCGTGCGACACCGAAGCCAGCAGCGCGCTGCGCAGCTCCTCGGTCTGCCCGTGCAGGCGCGCCGCCTCCAGCTCCTCGGCCAGTTGCGCGCGGGCCAGGGCCTGCGCCAGCGGTTGGCCAAGGGCAGCGATCAGGCGCCGCCGCTCATCGGCCAGCGGCGTGCCCTGCGCACTCTGCAGACCGATCAGCAGCAGCGGCCCCTCCTCCCCGCACAGCGGCCACCACCACCAGCGGCTGCCGGGCAGGGTATCGGTACCCAGACCCGCCGCCTGCTCGTGCTGCCAGGCCCAATCGGCAGCGGCGCGTTCGGCATCAAGCAATTCGGCGTGCAGGCCACCCTCGTGGCGCCACTGCCCGTCAGCGCTGCGCGACAGCAGTGTCAGCTGCACGTCCGGCCAGCCACCCAGTTGCTGCTCGGCCACCGCCAGCACGGCCTGGCGATCGGCGGCGACGGTGAGCTTGCGCGACAGCTCCAGCAGCGCCGTGGTCTCGCCCTGCGCCTGGCGCAACGCCTGCACCTGGCGGCGCTGGCGGCTGGCCAGGTTGCCGGTCAGCCCGGCCATGAGCAGGAAGAACAGCAGGGTCAGCACATCCTCCTGACGCTGGATGCGCATGGTCAGGGTCGGGGGGATGAACAGGAAGTTGTAAGCCAGGAACGACAGCCCCGCGCAGGCCAGCGCCGGGCCCAGGCTGCTGCGCACCGCCACCAGCAGCACGGCGGCGAGGAACACCAGGGAGATATTGGGCAACTCCAGCACCCGCGCCAGGCCGAGGGAAATCAGCGTGGCACAGGCGGCGGCCAGCGTGGCCAGCAGGTAGTCGCGCCAGCGCGGCGCGACGTGTGCGCGTCGGCCTGCCGGGGGCTGATCACCTGCCGCATCCAGCACGCTCACCTCCAGCCCGGCACCGGCAGCCAGCAGGCGCTCGCCCAGGCCACGGCCGAACCAGCGCCGACGCAGGCGTCGTGTGCTGCTGCCGACCAGGATCAGGCTGGCGCGGCGTTCGCGGGCGTGGTCGAGCAGCGTGCGCGCCACCGAGTCGCCGTGCAGCGTCACCACCTCGCCACCAAGGCGCTCGGCCAGGCGCAGCGCCGCTTGCAGACGCCCGCGCTGCTGCTCGTCCATGGCCCGGCGGCCGTTCACATGCACCACCGACCAGGGCAGATGGCGGCGCTCGGCGACCCGGCAGGCGTGGCGCACCAGACGCTCGGCCTCGCCATCGCCGTCCACGCCCACCAGCAGGCGCCCGAGCACGCTGGGCGCGGCCTGGCCGAGCTGACGGTAGCGCTGGTCGAGGTCGGCATCGACCCGCGCGGCGGCGGTCTGCATGGCCAGCTCGCGCAGCGCCGTGAGGTTGGTCGGCGAGAAGAAGGCATCGATGGCCGCACGCGCCTGCTCGGGCATGTACACCTTGCCGTCGCGCAGGCGTTCGAGCAGCTCGCGCGGCGGCAGGTCGACCAGCTGAATCTCGTCGGCTTCCTGCAGCACCCAGTCAGGCACCGTTTCGCGCACCTGCACGCCGGTGATATCGCGGACGCGGTCGTTGAGGCTTTCCAGGTGCTGGACGTTGACCGTGGTGTAGACGTCGATGCCGGCGGCGAGCATTTCCTGCACGTCCTGCCAGCGCTTGGCGTGGCGGCTGCCGGGGGCGTTGCTGTGCGCCAGCTCGTCCACCAGCGCCAGCTTGGGCGGGTCGGCCAGCAGGCCGTCGAGATCCATCTCGCTCAGCTCCAGGCCGCGATAGGGCAGGCGCAATGGCGGCTGCTGCGGCAGGCCCAGCAGCAGCGCCTCGGTCTCGCTGCGGCCGTGGCTTTCCACCACCCCGGCGCGCAACGCCACGCCCTGGCGCAGTTGCGCATGGGCGGCCTGGAGCATGGCGTAGGTCTTGCCCACGCCCGGCGCCGCGCCGAGAAACACCTTGAGCCGGCCACGGCCTTCGCGGGGCAGGTCGGCGAGCAGCGCTTCGGCGCGCAGGCTGTCGTTCATCGAGCACTCGTCACTGGGAGGAAGTGGAGGGATTGTCGATCAGCGCCAGGTTCAGAGCCAGTACATTGACCACCGCCGGGCCGAACAGCGGGCGCTCGGTGTGCGCTTCGATCAGGCGCAGCAGCTCGGCCTCGGCCTTGCCACGGGCCTGGGCGATACGCGTCACCTGCCAGGCCGCCGCCTCGGGCGACAGGTGCGGGTCGAGGCCGCTGCCCGAGGTGGTCGCCAGTTGCATCGGCAGCGGCGCCTGGCCGCTCAGGCCGGTGCTGGCCTGCTCGATGCGCTCGCGCAGTTGCGGGTTGCTCGGCGCGAGGTTGCTGGCGGCGCTGGCCACGGTGGCGTAGTCGCCGGCCGAGGGGCGCGGCTGGAACCACTGATCGCCGTCGAAGGCCTGGGCGATCAGGCGGCTGCCGCGTACCTGGCCGGCATCGTCACGCACCAGGCTGCCGGCGGCCTGATCGGGGAAGGCCACCTGGGCCACGCCGGTGACGCTCAAGGGATAGGCGACCCCGACCAACAGGGTCATGAAAGCCAAGGTGGCGATGGCGGGGCGAATATGGTCGAGCATGATGAGTCTCCTGATTCAGGTTGCCCCGGATTGCATCCGGGCTACGTCGCTTGTCTCCCCTCTCCCGCTTGCGGGAGAGGGGCCGGGGGAGAGGGTCTATCCGGTAATACCGAGTGGCCTGCCCCACCCTCTCCCCAGCCCTCTCCCATGAACGGGGGAGGGAGCAGACCGCGTGTGAACGAAACAACGCCGTCACACCCAGCCCAACCCCACCAGCAGCAGGTCGAGCAGCTTGATGCCGACGAAGGGCGCGAGCAGCCCGCCGAGGCCGTAGATCAGCAGGTTGCGCCGCAGCAACTGGCCGGCGTCCAGCGCCTGGATGCGCACGCCACGCAGCGCCAGCGGGATCAGCGCGACGATGATCAGGGCGTTGAACACGATGGCCGAGAGGATCGCGCTCTGCGGGCTGTGCAACTGCATCAGGTTGAGCGCGCCAAGCTGCGGGTAGATGCCGGCGAACAGCGCCGGGAGGATGGCGAAGTACTTGGCCACGTCGTTGGCCACCGAGAAGGTGGTCAGCGCGCCGCGCGTCACCAGCAGCTCCTTGCCCACCTGCACCACGTCGATCAGCTTGGTCGGGTCGCTGTCCAGATCCACCAGGTTGGCGGCCTCGCGCGCGGCCTGGGTGCCGTCGTTCATGGCCAGGCCAACGTCGGCCTGGGCCAGCGCCGGGGCGTCGTTGGCGCCGTCGCCGCACATGGCCACCAGCTTGCCTTCGGCCTGCTCGGCGCGGATGCGCGAGAGCTTCTTCTCCGGCGTGGCCTCGGCGATCACGTCGTCGACACCGGCCTCGGCGGCGATGGCGGCGGCGGTCAGCGGGTTGTCGCCGGTCACCATGACGGTGCGGATGCCCATGGCACGTAATTCGGCGAAACGCTCGCGAATGCCCGGTTTGACCACATCCTTGAGGTGGATGGCGCCGAGCAGGCGCCCGTCCCCGGCCACCAGCAGCGGTGTGCCGCCGCTCTGGGCGATCTTTTCCACCTCGCGCGCCAGCGGCGCCGGCAGATCATTACGACCCAGGCCGAGGTAGGCCAACACCGCATCCACCGCGCCCTTGCGATAGGCCACGCCACCTACATCAGCACCGGACAGGCGCGTCTCGGCGCTGAAGGCGATCAGGGTCATGCCGCTGCGCTCGGGCACCGCCATCGGGTGCAACGCCGCCAGGTATTCGATGATCGACTTGCCCTCCGGCGTGTCGTCACCCTGCGAGGCCAGCAGCGCCGCCTCGGCCAGCTCCGGCGTGGATACCCCCGGCGCCTTGACCATGGCGCTGCAACGGCGGTTGCCGAAGGTGATGGTGCCGGTCTTGTCCAGCAGCAGCGTGTGCACGTCGCCAGCGGCCTCCACGGCGCGGCCGGACTTGGCGATGACGTTGAGGCGCACCAGGCGATCCATGCCGGCGATACCGATGGCCGACAGCAAGCCGCCGATGGTGGTGGGGATCAGCGTCACCAGCAGCGCCGCCAGGTAGATCAGCGGCAGGTCGCCACCGGCGAAGCGGGCGAACGGCTGCAGCGTGGCCACCACCAGCAGGAAAATCAGGGTCAGGCCGATCAGCAGGATATCCAGCGCCACCTCGTTGGGCGTCTTCTGCCGGCGTGCGCCTTCGACCAGGGCAATCATGCGGTCGAGGGTGGACTCGCCGGGGTTGGCGCTGATCCGCACCAGCAGCCAGTCCGACACCAGCCGGGTATTGCCGGTGACCGCCGAGCGGTCGCCGCCGGACTCACGAATCACCGGTGCGGACTCGCCGGTAATCGCCGCCTCGTTGACCGCTGCGACGCCGTCGATCACCTCGCCGTCGCCGGGGATCAGCTCACCGGCCTCGACTCGCACCACGTCGCCCTTGCGCAGACTGCTTGCCGGCACGGACTGGAACTGCGCACCGACCTGCTTGCGCGCCATCAGGCCCTGGCTGCCGGACTTGAGGCTGTCGGCGCGGGCCTTGCCACGGCCCTCGGCCAAGGCCTCGGCGAAGTTGGCGAAGAGCACGGTGAACCACAACCACAAAGCGATCTGCACGCCCAGGGCAGTGCTTACCGCAGGGTTGGGAACGAAGCACAGCACGCTGGTGACCAGCGCCGTCAGCTCCACCACCAGCATCACTGGCGAACGCACCAGTTGGCGCGGGTCGAGCTTGACGAAGGCCTGCTTGAGGGCCGGGCGCCACAGCGCGCCAAGGCCGGTCTGCGGCTGACTGCTGGACGATTTGACGCTGCGTTGCGCCGTTACGGGGGCATTCATCACGGTTTCTCCTTCAGAACGCCAGGTGTTCGGCCAGCGGGCCCAGGGCCAGCGCCGGCATAAAGGTCAGGCCACCCACCAGGAGGATGGTCAGGGTCAGCAGCACGACGAACAGCGGCCCATGGGTGGGGAAGCTGTTCTGCCCCTGCGGCGCGGCGCGCTTGGCCGCCAGGCTGCCGGCGATCGCCAGCACCGGCAGGATGTAGCCGAAGCGCCCGAGCAGCATGGCCAGGCCGAGCATCAGGTCGTGGTAGGGGGTGTCGGCGCCGAAGCCGGCGAAGGCCGAGCCGTTGTTGCCGGTGGCCGAGCCGTAGGCGTACAGCGCCTGGCTGAAACCATGCGGGCCGGGGTTGCCGATGGACGCCGCCGGGCCGGCAAAACTCACCGCCAGGGCGCCGAACACCAGCACGCCGAGGGGCATCACCAGCAACGTGGCGACCATCAGGCGCACTTCGCGGGCTTCCAGCTTCTTGCCCAGGTAGGCCGGGGTGCGGCCGATCATCAGGCCGGCGAGGAATACCGCGATCAGCACGAACAGCAGCATGCCGTAGAGGCCGGCGCCAACGCCGCCGAAGACGATCTCGCCGAGCAGCATGTTGACCAGCGGCACCAGGCCGCCGAGGGCGCTGAAGCTGTCGTGCATGGCGTTCACCGAACCGTTGGACGCCGCCGTGGTGGTGGTCGCCCAAAGCGCCGAAGCGAAGCTGCCGAAGCGCGCTTCCTTGCCCTCCAGCGAGCCCACCTGCTCGATGGGCAGCCCGGCCAACGCCGGGTTCGGCTGCAGCTCCGCCCAGGCGCACACGCCCAGGCCGATGACGAACAGCAGCAGCATGCTGGCCAGGATCGCCCGGCTCTGGCGCAGGTCACGCACGTAGTGGCCGAAGGTGAACACCAACGCCGCCGGGATCAACAGGATCGACGCCAGCTCCAGCAGATTGCTCAGCGCCGTGGGGTTCTCGAGCGGATGCGCCGAGTTGACGCCGAAAAAGCCGCCGCCGTTGGTGCCCAGTTGCTTGATGGCGATCTGGCTGGCCGCCGGCCCCATCGGCAGGCTCTGCTCGCTGCCCTGCAGGGTGGTGGCCGAGATGTAATCGCTGAAATTCTGCGGCACGCCCTGCCACACCAGCAGCACGGCCAGCACCAGGCACAGCGGCAACAGGCCGTAGAGCACGGCGCGAGTGATATCGACCCAGAAGTTGCCCAGGCGGTCGCTGGTCTGCCGCGCCAGACCCCGGCACAGCACCACCAGCACCGCCAGGCCCACCGCCGGGCTGACGAAGTTCTGCACGCCAAGGCCGAGCATCTGGCTGAAGTAGCTGAGCTGCGCCTCGCCGCTGTAGGCCTGCCAGTTGGTGTTGGTGACGAAGCTCACCGCCGTATTGAACGCCAGCGGCAGGCTCATCCCGGCCACCTGCTGCGGGTTGAGCGGCAAGGCGCCCTGCAGCAGCAGAATGCTCATCAGCCCCAGCAGGCAGACCAGGCTGAAGACCATCAGCGCCAGGGCGTAGCCGCGCCAGCTTTGCTCCTGCTCCGGGTCGACGCCGGCCACGCGGTAGCACAGGCGCTCCACGGGCAACAGTACCGGGCTGAGCCAGGTGCGCTGGCCCTCCATCACGCGATAGAAGTAGCGCCCGAGAAAGGGTGCCGGTGCCAGCACCAGCAGGGAAAAGGCCGCCAGCAGCAGCCAGTCGTAGTCGTGCATGGCTGCCTCCTCAACCACGCCCGGCGGTCAGCAGGGCCGACAGCAGGTAGGCGAAGAGGCCGACCACCAGGATCAGCGACACACCATCGATTGCGTTCATCTACAAAGCTCCACGATGCGGGGAATCCGCTCGCGAGCATTGTCGAAAGGCTGGCCGTAAAGATTCGATTGCCGCCCCGCCGCCGGGGCGTAAAGAAATCGTATTGATGTGGTGGGCGAATCTGTGGGAGGCGCTTCAGCGGCGACTTATCCAGGCGTCGCGGCTATCGCGGCTGCAAGGAGGCAGTTCGTAGGGTGGGTTAGCGGCGCAGCACACCGCTACCACAGCCGCGTACCCACTCCACGCGCCGCGTAACCCACCAAGCGATGCCAAACCCACCCATCAAACCAACAGATGCGCCACCAGCCCGACTATGGCGCAACCGGCGATGGTCTCGATCACCCCGCGCTTGAACTTGAACAGGGCCAATGCCGCCCCGCTGGCGATCAACGCCGACACCCAGTCGAAGGTGCCGGCGAAACCCTCGGGCCAGAGCACGTGATAGCCGAAGAACAGCGCCAGATTGAGGATCACCCCGACCACGGCGGCGGTGATGCCGGTCAGCGGTGCAGTGAACTTCAGCTCGCCGTGGGTCGACTCCACCAGCGGCCCGCCGGCGAGAATGAACAAGAACGACGGCAGGAAGGTGAACCAGGTGACCAGCACCGCCGCCAATGCCCCGCTGGCGAAGGCCGAATCGCCACCGAACACCGGCTGGCCAAAGGCACCGACGAAGGCGACGAAGGCCACCACCATGATCAGCGGCCCCGGCGTGGTCTCACCGAGGGCCAGACCATCGATCATCTGCGTCGGCGTCAGCCAGCCGTAGTGGCCCACCGCGCCCTGATACACATAGGGCAGTACCGCATAGGCGCCGCCGAAGGTCAGCAGCGCCGCCTTGGTGAAAAACCAGCCCATCTGCGTCAGCGTGCCATCCCAGCCGAACGTTAGGGTCAGCAGGCCCATCGGCAGCAGCCAGAGCACCGCGCCGACCAGCAGGATCAGCGCCAGGCGGCTGGAACGAAAATGTGTGTGCGCTAGGCGCGTGTCGTCATCGATCAAGGCTGGCGCATGCGCGCCGCCCTTTTCGCCATGGCCACCGCCGACCGCGAAGTGCTGCGGCGCCAGGCGCCCTCCGATGTAACCCACCAACGCGGCGCCCAGCACGATCAGCGGGAACGGCAGGTGCAGCACGAAGATGGCGACGAAAGCCGCCGCGGCAATCGCCCACAGCCAGCGATTCTTCAGCGCCCGACCGCCAATGCGCCAGGCCGCCTGCACCACGATGGCCGTCACCGCCGGCTTGATGCCATAGAAGATCCCGGCCACCAGCGGCACGTCACCGAACGCCAGATAGACCCAGGACAGCGCGACCAGAATCAGCAGCGACGGCAGCACGAACAGCGCCCCGGCGATCACCCCGCCCCAGGTGCGGTGCATCAGCCAGCCGATATAGGTGGCCAACTGCTGCGCTTCCGGCCCGGGCAGCAACATGCAGTAGTTCAGCGCATGCAGAAAGCGCCGTTCGGACAGCCAGCGACGCTTTTCCACCAGCTCCTGATGCATGATCGAAATCTGCCCGGCCGGCCCGCCGAAACTGATCAACCCCAACTTCAACCAGAACCAGAAGGCCTGCAGCAGACTGACCGGGGCGGGACGCTCAGGGGACTCGGACATCGGAGGGCTCCATGGGTGAATAAATCGACCGGCCACTATAGCCGCATAACATGACCGCCGCGCGACAACGCACGAAAAATCACCAGCCCCGCGCAGCCCTTGCGCCACCTGGCCCGGACGAGTTTTCCCGCATCTTATCCACAGCACTTTCCCCAGATTCTGTGCACGACACCCGGTAACCCGCCCCCACCCTGCCCCACTGTTGAAAACCCCAGCCAAGTGATTGATTAAAAGCGATATTCCACCTGGCGATAACGCCAGCAAAACGTCATTGGGTAAAAACTGAACGGCCCATCAAGGCCCGCTTGAATGCTAGGCGCGGAGGGCTTTTGCAAAGGTTATCCACAGGGGTGTTAACAGAATTTGTGGGTGGTTATTGAGAGGTCTGGACCTACGAAGGGCCAGCACGTGCGTCGCTGAGGTAGGAGGCTTCGTCGAGGTCATGGGTGACCAGCAGCACGGCGATCTCGTAGCGGGCGGCCAGCTTCACCACCAGATTTATAGCCCTTTAAACTCATTCTGCAGCAACTCAGCAAATGCATCCTTGGCTCGGTGAAAACCTACATGCTTGTTCCATACGAAATAATTCTGCACAGGCGATAACTGGCTAAAGGTATAGCCACTGATATTCCCAATTTTCTTGAACTGTTCGAAAACCCCTACAGGTACAAGGGAAACGCCCGCCCCGGCACTGACGCAACCGAGGATGGTTCCATAACTGGCGATGCTGGTGATGGCAGCCGATACGTGGTGCTCATTCAGCCATCCTTCAAGTGCACGTCTATATGGGCACCCCTCAGGCCACATGAATATGTTCATCTGCTCCAAATCGTGTGGCGCACGTATTGCACCGACAGAGGGAGATGCAATCATGACCAGCGGTTCCTTATAGACCTCCACCTGAGCAATATCTGGATGTGTTGCATTGACTGCGATGATTGCACCATCCAGGTTATGCCCTACCACATCATTTATTAATTGAGACCATGTCCCGGTGCTGAATTGCATCTGCACATCGGGATAAAGATGATGGTACTTGGATAATAAAATCGGTAATCGTCCTGTGGCTGCGGACTCGATAGCACCGATCTTCAGCACACCAGAGGGCACTGCATCCGGGGCAAGTGCTCTTTTGGCTTCCTGACACACAGCCAGAATCTTATTGGCATAGCCGAGAAACAACTCGCCCGAGGGACTGATGACAAGCCCTCGGCCTTTACGAATGAACAGGGCCACCCCCAACTCCTGCTCAAGGAGTTTGAGTCGATTCGTTATATTGGATGGAACACAGTGCAGCACTTTAGCGGCCTGTACGATGCTGCCATGGTCGGCAACCACCTTGAACATTTTCAGCTGTGACAATTCCATTGCAACACCGCTCACTAAAAGTGAATAGATAACTAACTATAAGTTACTTGTTCAGCGCACTCAATCAACTTAGCGTTGTCGAGCCAGCTCAGTTGTATTGAGCAGCCACCGCATTTAATAGCGCCTCCTTTAAGGATAAAGGTAAAACGATGACCTCCACTCTACTGAAAAGTCATTCTTCGGCACTTCAACAGCACTTGTCCATGCAGCAATTGGGCGAAGCGTTCATCGAGGCTTTACCCAAAAATATTTCCGCATTGAAGATACCTGGCCGCATGATCACCAGCGATTCTCGCAGGGCTCCCATTTCGGCTTATGTCGAGCATGTTCCCAGCATTCAGCTGGTCATGCACGAAGTTCTCTGCCATGACACGACCCAGGAAGCTCAATCCTGGGCAGAGCAGTGTTTCCATGCGTTCCTGGCCAAGCAGGAGGCGGATGGTGGTGTTCTGAGATTCTTCAACGGCTGGAATGAGACCCACAAGACAACCAGTTTGGTATCCGCCAAGATCATCATGCGTCTGGCGGCAGATGCCGTCTCGATCCCTACCGAAAGGCAGCTTGGCTATAGCAATGTGATGGCGCACATGCATGAAGTCGCGAAAGATGACTTTGGACTTGGCCATGAAGGGCACGATGGCATGTATGACTACATGACCGATGCCTTCAACGCCTCTCGTTGGAAAGAAGCTCCCTTCATCGTAAGCGAGTGCAATGAATTCTCCGAATTTCTTTATAACGTGGGTGTAGCTGGACACAAGTTCCCCATGGACACAACCGAGCACAAGCAGTCCATATTGAACGCCATGATGACATCTATCGCTTCGGAGCTATGGAATGGCCGGGAGTACAACTTCATTGCGCAATATATCGAAGAAAAACTGCTGTCCTACACCCCCTCCCTGAGTACCGATAACCGTGCCTTGCGCAATGCCAAAGGCTATGTCATGGGGCATTCTGGCGAGGTTGAGAACAGGCACGGCCTGCACGCATTAGCTGCAGCGCAGGCCTATAGCCGCAACACCGGTATCGCATTCGACATTACCAAGCTCAAGGAAGTGATGCTGGATTACAACCAAGGAGTGGGCAACGCCTTCCATGGACTTCACCGTGCGCTAACCGTATGACGACGTCCGTTTAAATACGAGCGTGGGTATTCCGTTTCGCCTGTAATCGAAATACCCACACCGTCACAACCTGTAAATGGATAGACCTGTATGTCACCACCCCTAATATCCCAAAACTGGGAAATGCATGATGAGTTTTGAGTACGTCATCGTTGCACTCGGTTTCTTTGCGTTCTGCGGTGGACTAATTGATGCGGCAGTTGGCGGCGGCGGCCTTGTGCAAGTGCCTGCACTTTTGCATGCATTACCGCAACATAGTTTGGCCACCGTGTTCGGCACGAACAAACTAGCGGTATTACTGGGAAATATTTCGTCTATCTCGGGTTACCTGAGAAGAATAAATATCGCCTGGACGCTCATGCTACCCACGATGATCTCTGCCTTCGTATTTTCTTTCCTGGGTGCTCTTTCGGTATCGCTCATTCCCAAGACGCTCATGGAATATGCCGTCTTTGTGCTCCTGATCGCCATGGCCGTCCACACCTTTATCAGGAAGGACTTTGGGCAACGCCAAGGCAACCTGCAACATGGCAGGCGAGAAATTCTGCTCGGCATATTCTTCGGTGCACTACTCGGTTTCTACGATGGCGTATTCGGCCCCGGCAGTGGCAGTCTTTTGCTTTTCGTATTCGTCAGGTTCTTCGGTTTTGATTTCCTGAATGCTTCGGCTTCCGCCAAGCTCATCAACTTGGGGACGTTCAGCGCGGCGCTGCTGTTCTTCGCGCCATCAGGCAATGTGTTATGGCTGGCAGGTGGCATCGTAGGCCTGTGCAATATCGCTGGGTCTCTGACAGGCGTTTTCCTGGCACTGCGTTATGGAAGCGGATTCATCCGTATCTTTTTCCTGATTTTGCTGTTGTTTCTAATCGGCAGAATGGGGCTATCCCTATTTTTCTGATCATTCAAACCTCCTGAAAGGCATCGCTATCCAACCAGGTCGATGGACCTTCAAGATTGAAGGTCCATAGCAGTGGAATTATCGGTTTCATACATGCACTCCCCTCCACAGCCCCATAGGAAGAGTCCCTGGATTGCATCCAGGCTACGAAAAGCCGTTCGCGTGCGATGCGAACAAAAAAATCGGGCCTGACGGCCCGAAAAAGTACTCCACCTTGAAGAGTTCGTTTACAGCACGTGCGACTGGTACAGCTCGGTCAGGGCCTCGCCGCGCAGATAGGCCAACTCCGCTGAGCGGCGGTCACGGGGGCGGGCCAGGGGCACGGCCAGTTCGCGTTGCAGACGGCTTGGTGTGCCACCAAGGATCAGCACGCGGTCGCTGAGGTAAAAGGCTTCGTCGAGGTCATGGGTGACCAGCAGCACGGCGATCTCGTAGCGAGCGGCCAGCTCCACCAGCAGGTCCTGCAGTTTCATGCGGGTGAAGGCGTCCACCGCGCTGAAGGGCTCGTCGAGCAGCAGTACCTGCGGTTTGCCGTACAGGGCGCGGGCGATCGCCACGCGTTGGGCCTGGCCGCCGGAAAGGTGTTTGGGCAACGCCTCGCCACGCCCGTGCAGGCCGACGTCACGCAACAGTTGTTCAATCCACTGGTCGTCAGCCACCCAGCCATCGGCGAAGCCGACGTTCTGCGCCACGCTCAGCCAGGGCATCAGTCGGGGTTCCTGGAACACCACGCCGATGCCGCTGCCACGGCCGAAGTTGAGCAGCGGGTTGAGTTCCAGCCCGCCCTGGTAGTCCTGATCCAGCCCGGCGGCGATGCGCAGCAGGGTGCTCTTGCCGCAACCGGAGGGGCCGAGCAGGCTGACCACTTCGCCAGCGGCCAGGCTCAGGCTGACGTCTTCGAGCACACGCACGTCAGCGAAGGCCTTGTGGATATTCTGCAGTTTCAGCAGCGCACTCATGCTCCGCCCTCCCCGCCCTGGAAGCTGTCGCGCCAGCGCAGGGCGCGGGTTTCCCAGGCCTTGAGCAGGCTGTCGCTGAGTTTGCCGAGCAGCGCCAGCAGCAGGATGGCAGCGATCACCAGATCCGGTCGCGAGGTTTCCCGGCCGTCACTGAGCAGGTAGCCAAGGCCACGGGTGGCGGCGATCAGTTCGGCGGCGACGAGGAACATCCAGCTCAGGCTGAGCGCGCCGCGCAAGCCGGTGAACAGACTCGGCAGCGCGGCCGGCAGAAGGATGCGGCGCACCAGCGCCATGGGCGAAAGGCCGTAGAGCTGGCCCACTTCCACCAGCTTGCGGTCGATGTTGCGGATGCCGGCGAGCAGCGCCAGGTACACCGGGAAGAAGGCGCCTAAGGCGATCAGCACGATTTTCGGCGTTTCGTCGATGCCCAACCAGAGCAGCAGCAACGGCACCCAGGCCAGGCTCGGGATGGCCCGCAGCGCCTGGAAGGTCGGCTCCAGATAGGCTTCAGCGCGGCGGCTGAGGCCCACCCAGGTGCCGATGACGATGGCCAGCGCGGCGCCGATGGCGAAGCCGGCGCTGACGCGCAGCAGGCTGGCGTGCAGATGCCGCCACAGCTCGCCGCTCTGCGCCAGCAGGTACAGAGTTTGCGCCACCTGGCTCGGCGCAGGCATCTGGTGCGCGGGCAATACGCCGCTGCGCACCAGGGTTTCCAGCAGAGCCAGAATCAGCAGGGGCACCACCCAACCACGCAGGTCGGTCAGTGCCGGCCGCCAGGCGGGAAGCCGTTCGACCCAGCGACCGATGACGAGGTTGAGCGCGCCCATCGGTCAGTTCCCCGCCTTGGCCACGCTCTGGCCTATCACCTGAGCCGCCAGTTGCGGCTGGATCAGCTGGTCGACCACCTGGGCCACGTCGGTGCCCGGACGCACCAGTTGCTCGTCGAGCAGGATGGGCGCGGCGGCTTTCAGCGCCTTGATGTGTTCAGCGCCCGGCTGCGAGTTGCTGAAGTCGGTGCGCGACAGTTGCAGCTTGGCCACTTCCAGCGGCAGCTTGGCTTCGTCGGCGAGCAACTGGGCCAGGGCATCGGGGTTGGCGATGGCCCACTGGCGCGCCTGCTCGTAGGCGGCGATCACCTGCTGGATCAGCTCGGGTTGCTCCTTGGCAAACTTCTCGGTGACGCTGAGCACGCTGTAGCTGTTGAAATCACGATTGCGGTACAGCAGGCGCGAGCCGGCCTGCAGCTCGCTGGCCGCCATCAGCGGGTCGAGCCCCGCCCAGGCCTGCACGTCGCCGCGCTCCAGGGCAATGCGACCGTCAGGATGTTGCAGGTGGACGATTTCCACGGCGTTCTTGTCCAGCCCGGCCTTCTGCAGGCTCTGCAGGAGGAACAGGAAAGGGTCGGTGCCCTTGGTGGCGGCGACCTTCTTGCCTTTGAGGTCAGCTAGCGATTGGATGGGCGAGTCCTTGGGCACCACGAGCGCCGTCCACTCCGGGCGGCTAGCGACATAGACGGTGTTGATCGGCGCGCCATTGGCGCGGCTGAGCACGGCAGCCAGGCCGGCGGTGGAGGCGAAATCGGTACTGCCGCCATTGAGGTATTCCAGCGAGCGGTTGCTGCCCTGGCTGAACACCCATTTGACGGCGATGCCCTGCGGCGCGAGGGCTTTTTCCAGCAGGCCCTGTTGCTTGAGCACCAGGCTGGTGGGGGCATAGTAGGCGTAGTCCAGGCGGACTTCCTTGGGCGGTGCAGCATGTACGGCGGCGGGCAACCAGGCGGCGAACAGCGCCGCCAAGCCAACGCGCAAGGCATTCTTCTTCATGGTCATCTCCTCACTTGGATGAAATACCTTCCGGCCCGTTGGCGGGCCGGTCAGGAGATGGCACAACTGGGTTTACAGCAGGGTCAGGGTGTAGCTCAGGATCAAACGGTTCTCGTCGGCATCGGTGGTGACGTTGCCGCGCTGGGTCGCATTGCGCCAGGACACGCCGAGGCCTTTCAGCGGGCCGTCCTGCAGGGTGTAGTCGAGGCGGAAATCGCGCTCCCACTCTTTCAGATCGCCGCTGGCGGAATCGACGTTGTCGCCCTTGAGGTAGGCGACGCTGGCCTTGAGGCCCGGCACGCCGAGCTTGGCGAAGTCGTAGCCGTACTCGGCCACCCAGGTGCGCTCACCGGCGTTCTGGAACTTGCCGATCTGGCGGTCGGTGATCAGGTAGGACGAGGAGCCGCCGCCCTGGTTGAGGAAGGGGAAGGCGCTGTCGCCTTCGACCTGCTGGTAGCCCAGGCTGGCGAAGTGGCTGCCCAGGGTGTAGGTGAACAGCGCGCTCCAGGTCTGGTTGTCGACCTCGCCCGTGCTGCTGTCGCCGGCACGCCAGTAGCCGGCGCTGCGGTAACCCTGGGCGCGACCGGCAGCGCTGCCGTTCTTGCCGTCGGAACCGCTGTCGAAGTAGCGCAGGTCGGTCTTCAGCGAGCCCGGGCCGATCGCCCAGTTGTGCACCAGGCCGAGGAAGTGCTGTTTGTAGAAGTCTTCCAGGTTGCCGTAGTAGTACTGCAGCGTCAGGTCCTTGGTCAGCTTGTAGTCACCACCGGCGAAGTAGAACTTGTTGCTGTCGGCGTCACCGCTGGCGCCGGCGATACGCAGGGCGATGTCGTCGGTGGAGCTGCGGGTCTTGGTGCTTTCCAGCTGGCCGGCGGTCAGGGTCAGGCCATCGATCTCGTTGGAGGTGATCTGCCCGCCCTCGAAGGTCTGCGGCAGCAGGCGGCCGTCGTTGAAGGTCACCACCGGCAGCTTCGGCAGCAGGGTGCCGAGGCGCGCCTCGGTCTTGGACAGGCGCACCTTGGCGGTCACGCCGGCCTTGCTGTACTCGTCCACCGCGCTGCCGTCGCTATCGAGCGGGAACAGCTGGCCGGGAGTGCGGTCGCGCCCGGTCTTGGTATTGCGGCCGCCGGAATCCAGCTTGACGCCCAGCAGGCCGATGGCATCGAGGCCGAAGCCGACGGTGCCTTCGGTGAAACCGGAGCTGTAGTTGAAGATGAAGCCCTGCCCCCACTCCTGCGCCTCGCCATTGTTGTTGGCGGTGTTCTTGGTGTTGAGGTCGTAATAGAAATTGCGCAGGCCGATGCTGGCCTTGCTGTCTTCGATGAAACCGGCGGCAGTCGCTTCGGTGGCCAGAGCGGCCAGGGCGACGGCCAGCGCCAGATTGGACTTGTTCATGCTCGATGCTCCAGGTGCTGTGTAGGCTGTTATAGGCTGGGCACTGCACAGGGGCTCGACGGACGACCGACACGACGAAGTTGACAATAAGAGCCCCCGATTCGGGCCCGATGCGGTGGTCCGCTGTCGGCTGGTGGCTAATCTACGAAATACTCGTTAATCCCTAAAAAGAATTATTTTTCACTTTGTAGTAACAAAAAAGAATATAAGACCGCTGGCGACCTGCCTGACAAATCGGCCTTAGCTCATGACTAAAAATTATTTAACAACAGCTTTTTAGATCGACTAGCTTCTCTTCACCGGATCACCGGACTTCTTTCCCAACACTGAAGTACACGTGATCCGCCGCTACGCATGGCCGGTACGTGTCCGCATCGAGATACCGCCATGTCCAAGACCCATTCCAAGCGCAGCACACTGATTGCCGTGTCCCTGGCCATCGGCCTGCTCGCCGCGCCCATCGCCGACGCCGCCCAGCAGCTGCGCATCGGCTACCAGAAATCCTCCACGCTGATCAGCCTGCTGAAGAGCCAGGGCACCCTGGAAAAGGCCCTGGCCGACCAGGACATCACCATCAGCTGGCACGAATTCCCCAACGGCCAGCCGCTGCTGGAAGCGCTCAACGTCGGCAACATCGATCTCTCTGCCGATGTCGCCGACACCGTGCCGGTGTTCGCCCAGGCCGCCGGCGCCGACCTTGCCTACTTCGCCCAGGAGGCGCCCTCTCCCAGCGCCCAGGCGATCATCGTGCGCGAGGATTCACCGATCACAAGCCTGGCCGACCTCAAGGGCAAAAAGGTCGCCGTGACCAAGGCGGCCGGCGTGCATTACCTGCTGATCGCCGCACTGCAGCAGGCCGGCCTGAAATTCAGCGACATCGAACCGGCCTACCTGGCTCCGGCCGACGGCCGCGCCGCCTTCGAGAACCGCAAGGTGGACGCCTGGGTCACCTGGGAACCCTTCCTCAGCAGCGCCCAGCAGCAGTTGCCGACGCGCATCCTCGCCGACGGCAAGGGCCTGGCCGACTACCAGCGCTACTACCTGACCAGCACCACCTTCGCCAGGAACCATCCGCAGGTGCTGCAGACCGTGTTCGACGAGTTGGTGAAGACCGGCGACTGGCTGCGCGCGAACCCGCGCCAGGCGGCTGAAATCCTCGGCCCGCTGTGGGGCAACCTCGCCCCGGCCATCGTCGAGCAGGCCAACGCCAAGCGCAGCTACCAGGTACGCCTGGTGCAGCCGGAAAGCCTCGCCGAACAGCAGAAGATCGCCGATGCCTTCTACGGCGCCAGCCTGCTGCCGACCTCGGTGGATGCCCGCGAAGTCAGCATCTGGAGCCCGCAATGAGTGCCGAGGCCCGTCTGCACCCCAGCCTGCGTGACGAACCGCTGCTGGCCGCGCACCTGTTCCCCGTGGATTTCGGCAACCGCACGGCCAAGGTCGAACGCCTGGCCCGGCGTCTGGCGGCCAGCGCGGTGGAGCGTGATCGCGCCGGCGGCAGCCCGCAGGCCGAGCGCGAGCTGCTGCGCGACAGCGGCCTGCTGACCCTGGCCGTGCCGCAGCAATACGGCGGCCAGGGCGTGGCCTGGCCGGAGATCTACCGCATCGTGCGCTACCTGGCGGCGGTGGACAGCTCGCTGGCCCACCTGTTCGCCTTCCAGCACCTGCAGGTGGCGACCATCGTGCTGTTCGGCAACCCCGATCAGCAGCGCCACTGGCTGAGCCGCACCGTGCAGGAGCGCTGGTTCTGGGGCAACGCCACCAACGGTCGCGACACCGGCCTCGTGCTCAGCCCGCGTGAGGAGCATTACGAGCTCAATGGCAGCAAGTCGTTCTGCTCCGGCGCGCTGGGCGCCGATGCGCTGGTTATCAGCGCACCGCGCGGCAAGAACCCGGAGGATCGCGTGTTCATCGTGCTGCCCAGCCAGCGTGAGGGCCTGGCGGTGAACAGCGACTGGGACGGCTTCGGCCAACGCCAGACCGACAGCGGCACGGTGCAGTTCGAGCAGGTGTTCGTCGACGCCAGCGAGCTGCTCGGCCCGGTCGGCCCCAGCCCGCGTACCACCCTGCGCGCCTGCCTGTCGCAGCTGATCCTCACCCAGCTCTACCTGGGCAATGCCCAGGGCGCGCTGGACGCAGCGCTGCGCTACACCCGCGAGCAGAGTCGCGCCTGGCCGGCATCAGGCGTGGCCAATGCCAGTGACGATCCGTTTATCCAGCAACGCTACGGCGAGCTGTGGCTGCGCTACCGCAGCGCCCTGCCTCTGGCCGAGCACGCCGCCCAGCGCCTGCAGAGCGCCTGGGAAAAACCGGCGCTGACCGCCGCCGAACGCGCCGAGGTGGCGCTGGCCATCAGCGAGGCCAAGGTGGTGGCGGCACGCGCCGCGCTGGAGATCACCAGCCAGATCTTCGAAGCCATGGGCGCCCGTGCCACCAGCTCGCGTTACGGCTTCGACCGCTTCTGGCGCAACGTGCGGGTGCACAGCCTGCACGACCCCATCGACTACAAGGTGCGCGACCTCGGTCACTGGCTGCTCAGCGGCCAGGGGCCGCAGCCGTCGCTGTACGGCTGAGGGAGGTGCGCTCAACCGGGAATATGCATAGAAAAAAGCGGTATCTCGCTTCGATAAAGGCTGACTAGCCTGAAATCTGCCAACCTTCGAGAGGTCGTCGACAATGACTATCAAGACCCTGTTCGGCGCCGGCCTGCTGGCCGCCGCCACCCTGCTGCACACGCTGACGGCGCAGGCCGCCAGCGACTATCTGGTCAGTACCGACTGGCTGGAAAAGAACCTGAAAGATCCCAAGGTACGCATCATCGAAGTCAGCGTCGTGCCCGGCGTCTACGAGCGCGGGCATATCCCCGGCGCGGTGAACTTCGCCTGGCACAGCGACCTGGTCGACCCCGTACGCCGCGACATCGCCAGCCAGGAAGCCTTCCAGCAGCTGCTGCGCAAGGCCGGGGTGAATGACGACAGCACCACCATTCTCTACGGCGACAACAACAACTGGTTCGCCGCCTGGGGCGCCTGGGTGTTCGACGTGTACGGCGTGGATAACGTCAAGCTGCTCGACGGCGGCCGCGCCAAGTGGGAAGCCGAAGGCCGTCAGTTGGACAGCCGCGCCAGCACGCCGAAAGCCGGCAACGTCACGGTCAAGGCCGCCAACAAGGAGCTGCGCGCCTTCCTGCCGGACGTGCTGGCCGCCGCCGAGAAGCGCAGCGACGTGCAACTGGTGGATATCCGCTCGCCGGACGAATACAACGGCAAGGTCTTTGCCCCGCAGGGCGTGCAGGAGCTGGCCGTGCGCGCCGGCCACGTGCCCGGCGCGGTGAACGTGCCCTGGGGTCAGGCGGTGGCTGCTGATGGCACCTTCAAATCGGCCGAGGAGCTGAAGAAGGTCTACGCCGCGGTGGGCATCGACGGCAGCAAACCGATCATCACCTACTGCCGCATCGGCGAGCGCTCCAGCCACACCTGGTTCGCCCTGAAGAAAATTCTCGGCTACGACGTGCGCAACTACGACGGTTCCTGGACCGAGTACGGCAATGCCGTAGGCGTGCCGGTGGTGAACCTGGCCGGCACTGTCTGGGGCGGCAAGTAAGGGCTTGAACCGATCCACCGCTATTAAGGCTGATGCTTTCTGTAGGAGCGGATTTATCCGCGATTTTCGCGGCTGAAGCCGCTCCTACAAACAAACGTCAATCCCGCACAACGCGGCCCCGGCCTAAACGCCGGGGCCGCTTTCGTCATCACGGTCAGCAAGGACAACCCATGACCGCCAGCATTGCCTCCCCTCGCGCACCGCTACCCATCGCCACGGCCGGCGTGATCGCCATCGCCCTGCTCGCCTGGAGCTGGCAACTGGCCGACGGCAGCAACGAAGGCCGCGCCTTCAGCTACTCGCTGGCCAGCGGCGCGCTATTCGGCCTGCTGCTGCAGCGCTCGCGCTTCTGCTTCTTCTGCGTGACCCGCGACTTCGTCGAACGCCGCATACCGGA
>VFQQ010001923.1_pt1 | contig 26098 bp, 44 predicted proteins | sample 3512341 | NCBI WGS metagenome assembly VFQQ01 (sample SAMN10412373, study PRJNA504923) | tailings metagenome | isolation source: Relicate 2 Philex TSF1 revegetated site | place: Philippines: Tuba, Benguet | collected 2017-08-29 | reverse complement strand
GAATTTACCAAGGTACTTAAAGCTGATCCCTTCACCAATGGCGGTGACGGGTTGGCCGTAAATAGTCAGCAGAGGGTCGTAGGGCGAGTAGCGGGCTGTGGTGTAGGGCTGGAAGCGGCCCTTCTCCTTCGGTGAAAAACATTTAGCAGCAAAGGAGATGCATTTGACAGGTTTCATGCGCATGCCTCGGGTCCAGTCAAATCGCATTGAGGCCAGGTAACGCTCTTCAACTCTGTTCAAGGTCTTGCTCGCATTGCACCAGCCTCATGCACTTTGCCCCACCAACCTGTGCAACAGATGATGCGTGCCTTGTAACAATTCTGCTGCTGCCCTGCTCAACGGGTTGGTCTGCCTGTTGCCCTCTGCACGAACGATGCAGATTGACGACAGCTACGTGGACACATGACTCCAGCCACTGTGTTGCCGCCCTGCTCTAACAGATGTTTCTGCTTGTGCCCCCTGCTCCACACACACTGTGCAGATTGACGACAGCTACGTGGACGAGTACATCTCCATCTCCCAGTTCCCGCTGTCGGCCGCCTACGCGCTGGGCCGCATTACCAACGCCCTGGAGCGCAAGTGGGGCATCGTCTAGGCCTGATGGACACACCTGGACGGCTGGGCGTGCCGACGCTTTGCCCATGTGCAATGCGCCCCAAGGCATGCGCGCTTTGGCCAGCAGGGGCGGCCGGCCCGTGCTGCTGTGTTGTGGAGCACTGCTGTGGCCCGGCCTTTCCTTCATCTCCCTTCTTACCCGTCTCCCCAGTCCGCCTAGCTACCTGCCCTCCACCTGATACTGTATACTATAACGCCGACGGCATCCCATCCCATGTGCCTCGTTTTCAAATGCGCCCTAACAACATGCAACTCGACGCAGCAGCGGCGCACACGATGCCAAGAGTCTTGGGGCCTGCTCAGCACACGTCTTACGAGCCGAGTGGGGGCTAATTGGCGGTGGGGAGGGAGGGAGTGTTGAAGAAAGGGTCAGGTCTGCGTGGCGCACCAGCTGGGGCGGCGTTGTGAAGCCAGCGATGTGACGTGGCGCGCATCATGTGGCTTTGAACAGCGGCTGGGCCTGCACGTCGGCCGCTTTCGTTGCGACTCGCTGCTGTTCGTGAAGCGTGGGGCCGCGTGCAACTCCGGATCAGCAGCCCGACAGCTGCGGAAGAGGCTGCTCACAACCCAGAGCGCAGCCTGGGCGGCCGCCAGCCGCGGCGCTCGCATTCCAGCCAGCATCCAGGCAGAGAGCAATGACAGGGAGGCGGGCAGTGCTGGTGCTGGTGGCGGCAGCGGCGCTCTCGGCGGTGGCGCCGGCGGCGGCAGAGGGGCGGCCAGGCCTGCCCCACGGACGACGGCTGGCCCAGCTGGGCTTCCCCAAACCGAGCAGCTGCGACGAGCTGTCAGAGAACGATTTCACCAGCGCATTCACATCACTGGATGCGTCGTGCCCCCAGGCAGAGCCCTGGTCATGTGAAGGGGCCTGCTTTGACGGCATGCACACGGTGAGTGTTGCCGCTGCAAATGCATGCCCCCTGCTTCGTGCGTCCGGACCTGTGGCCTGGAGTCTGCATCCTTGCAGCTTTGCAGGCCTGCATTCACGCTCCATGCAGCTGTGCCTCACAAAAGCACTCTCCCTGCGTGTTGCAGCTCAACTACAAGTGTGCGCATGCGGCGGCAATCGCCGCTGCTCAGGCCTCTGGGCTTGATGCAGAGGCGGCAGCGGACAGGATGTGAGCAATGTAGCCTGTGAAGCTTTGCACTGTCCTCTTAGCTTGCCTGCTGGGTTGCAACCCTGTTGCCAGCTGCTTGCCCGTGGCAACAAGCAGCGTTCGGGTGCAGTGCCGGCGCTCGCCTTGGTTGTGCAGCCGTTTCGCGAGGCAGGGTGCTCTGGCTTTGCTGTGGAGATGCCTGCCCTGTGTGGGCTACTGTGGCTTCCATTGCTGCCCCGTTTGCTCCTGATTCTCTCTACACACGTGCCCACCACATGTTCATCGCTTGGTTGTTCATCTTGTGCCACGCAGAACCAGCCTGTTCCGCACCTGCCCTGATGCCGTGCTGGAGCATGACGATGCAGCAGACATCCCACGTAAGCTGCTGTCGGGAGGGTCATGCTGCAATGCCGCCGCGTGCCGATGCTCTTGGGCAGGCGGTGACTGTAGCTGGGATGTAGTTGCAGGCACACCGCGCATGATTGTGAATTATGTCACTCGCTTACAAACAGCATGTGTCTGCCGCCCTCCCTGCCCTGCAGCCCCATTCTCGCCGCCCCCTCCCTCGCCAGCATCACCCAGCCCCTCTCCAATGATCGATCCCTCGTTGATCGATCCCTCGTTGTCACCCTCACCATCGCCAGTCGTGGATCCAAATGCCGCATTTTCGCCGTCCCCCGTGATTGGGGGCACGGCTTCGCCCTCGCCTGTTCTCCCCGACCCCTCGGCAGTGCCTGTCGTGCAATACTCGCCCTCGCCTGCTGGTGACCAGTCTTACATCCCTATCACTCCCACTCCAGTGGTCCCTCAGACTCCCACACCAGTGGTGCCTGTTGTCCCAGTGGCCTCGCCGCCACCTCCCCCACCCCCGCCGCCGCCGCCGCCCAGGCTCGCGCCGCCGCCCCCAAAAGTTATCCCTGGCGGTCCCAACTGCCCGTACAACTGCTGCAAGTACGACTGGCCGCCCTGCTCCTTCTACCAGTAGGCAGCACAGTGGGCCTCTATGCCGCATCGCAGTTTTGCAGCCTGGTCCTCGTTTACACCTTCTTTCCCTGGCTGCCTGCCCTATCACCTTGCTGTATTGTTCTTCCTATTTTGCAATAAGATAAGCTGTGAATGCCATACATTACCGCGAGCCAGCGCTGGGGTGGCAGAGCTGCGGCGCTTTGTCAGTGCAGGGTGTGCGGCGGCAAGCGTTGCAGGGAACCAAGAAAGCAGAGCAGCTTGGCTCTGCCGACTGACAGCTGGCGGACTTGGCATTGCGCGCTGTGTCATTGCCGCTGTCCTGGCTGCTGCGTGGTGGAGGATGGGATGCAAAGAGTGCACTGTGCTGCGACATGCTGTGGTCAGCGTCATCATTGCTAAGCCCGGAGGCTCCGCGTTTGCTTCCGGACGCCGTCCTGTCCTCATGAACGCGTTTGTGGGCTTTCTGCGCATCGAAACCACTCCCAGCCTCCTACCACGCACACGCCGCGTTTGCACAACCCCACCACTCTGTTGACAGCTCGTTCCAGGTGCGCGAAATTGCACGGCGCAGCTCTGCAACGCGGCCTGAAGGTCCAGCACTCCTCGCTCTTGCCCGTTCCTGCTAAACCCACCGTGCCGCCGCTGTCGTTGCCGCCCCGCCCACCCGCAGGAGCTCACCATGACCAAGAAGTGCATGGCCTTGCAACACGACAAGAAGCCATGTCCCAACCCGGCCAAATTTGGCAACTTTTGCGGCAAGCACAACAACATGGTTCTGCGTGGCAACCAGCCGGCTACAGTCGACGCCGCGTCCCGCCCCACCCCTGCCGCCGCTCGCCGCCATGCTACGGAGCCCGAGGCCGACACTGCCGACGGCCGCTGCATTGCTGTGAAGGCTAGTGGAGAGCGCTGCACCAACCCTGCCACGTTTGGCAGCTTCTGCGGCACGCACAACAACATGGTCCTGCGCGGCAACCAGCCTGCCACGGTTCAGACCAACCAGCCCACCCGCCCCGCTCCCGCCAACCGCCACGCCGCCCCCCAGCGCTCCATGTCTACCGTTGCAGCGCCGTCTGCGCGCCACAGCGACAGCTATGGTGCACCATCTTTCGTCTCGGGCGAATCCGACTCAGGTGAGAGCTCTGACGACGACTGCCCCTGCCGCTTTGCCGCGGTGCGCGGCAGCCGCCTGCAGCCTGTCCCTGCACCCGCCAGCCCAGCCCAGAGCTCGGCCAGCAGTGGCTCAAGCCAGCCCAGCCGTGTCAGGTGGGTGCGCGTGCCATGGTTCTGAGGGAGGCTGCATGGGACAGGCAGTGTTGGGTGGGGCAGGAGGGCAGGGGGGCACAGCCACCCCATTGTCTTGCTCGGCGCCCCTGAGGTTCCTTTGGCCTCCCTGCGTCCCCGCCCTCTTGCAGGGAGGGCAGCGCCAAGCCAGAGGCAGTCGTGCACATCCTGTCCGACAGTACGCTTGCCGCGGGCGTCGTCGGCTCCTCGTGCGACAAGCGCAACTGGATTGGTGGGTTGGGACTGCTGTGCAACCTGGCTGTTTCACGTCGGTTGCACTAGCTATCAGCGGCTCGCCTGTAAAGGCACCGGCGCGCCAGCTGCCTGTCCCTGCGGCAACTTGACCCACCAGCAGTAGTGGGCACGCGAGCCGCCCATGCTGCCATGCCGGACCGCTCCTGCCTTGATTCCTGTCCCTTGGTCTCCCTCACCTCCGCCCTGCTTGCAGATTTCTGGGAGAAGCAGACGGGCAGCGTCATTCGCAGGTGCTGCGTGGTGGGCTGTGGCAAGTCGGAGCCCAGCAACGTGATCTACGGCGGCCACGTGTGGCTGGCCAACGGCGGCCGCTTCAAGGACAACGCTGGCCGCTTCCCGCCCCACTGCTTCATCGCCCCCGTGTGCTCGGAGCACAACAACGCCTCGCGCTACAACTACCCCAACACGCTGACGCTGAAGGCCGGCTCCAAGGTGCTGCGCATCTCTGCCCACCTCTGTTACGACTACCGTGCCAGCGATGAGGAGGTCAGCAGCTACTAGCCTCTGTCGTGCCGCACGGGCTTGCACTGGCACTGGAATGGCGCCAGCGATGTCCCTAGAAACGTGCTCTAACCCCATTGATGTATTGGCTCCTTTGTTGCCTTATTCATGCTGTTGATGCCTGCCCCCTCCATGGATTCTTTTATTCTTTATTTCAATGCCACTGCCCATCTGCTTTGTTTGGTTTAGTGCAAACCAGCCTGATGGTGGAGCAAGTTTCCAGCAAGAGCAGCTGTCGGTACCACTGCACAGGGCAAAGGTGATGGGCTGCGCAGCATGCTGCACTTGTCGGTGCAGGTCGAGCACTAGCATTGTGAGCAGCCTGGCACCGGCTTGTGCACCGTGCGCATGTGACGTGCAGTGTTGACAGGCGGTTTGCCATTGCATGTGGTGCAACAATGGATAAAACAATCGGGACGAATCGGGGAGCTTGCTGATCAACAGGGCAGTTAGAGCTGGATGAAGAGTACAGCAGGACCTGTAATGGATTGCACGTACACAAAGTGGGGAGGGTCGCGTACAGAGCTATGCTGAGCAACGGTCAGTCTGTCTACTGCTCCTGTTGAGAGTGTTGGTTCGTGTCGGGGCAGGCGAGTGCAGTGCCGCAGCTTCTGCCACTGCCTGCTGCTGCTGTTTCTGGTTAATGGTGTTGCTGCAGTCTGTGTGTGCCGAAGCAGCCGCCGGTCTGCAGGGCGGGTCTGGCCCTTGGTGGATGCCGCGCCGGGGTAGCCAGCCGCAAGGTCTGACGGTGGTGTTGTTTCACCCCCCTCAGCTGCGCACCAGCTTGCTGCTGCGGAACCAGGAGGGGTCCATCATGCGCGCATAGTGCACCGTCTGTTCGTGCAGCGCGTCAAACAGGCGGCCCGCCTCCTGGTTGAACCCGCCGCAAAACTGGTGCACCTGCGGGCAGGGGGGTGTGGCGGCAGCGCAGCGCCTTGGGTCTCATGGGTATTCTGCCAGGGAAACAATTTGGGTGGTTGGGCAGGTGGCACACGTGCCTGGACCGGCCAGGCAGCTGCCGCCGCTTGCCTTGATGCAGGGCACGCCGCAGCAGAGGCATCCGTGCTTCCCAGCCGCCACTTCAACAACTCGGCAATGGGGTGGCCACCAGTTCAAACGATTCAGCAGCGGCGCACCTTGAAGGCGCCAATGGCGGCGGAGCCCAGCGGCTGCAGCACCGCGCCGGTGTGGAAGCGCTTGGCGCTGCGGAGGTGCAGGGGAAGGGGGAGGGGGAGGGCAAAGCATGATGCCTGGTTGGACAGGTTACAAAGGACCGTGCAAGCTGAGACTGCAGTTGCCATGCAACCTGGTTCCACGCACATCGGCGCAACGACCCCTAGCCGCCCCCAGCCCAGCACACAGCTCCCATCAGCAGCCGAAAAACAGCCCTCCCAGCCCAGCACAGGCAAGCAGCCCGACAGACAGCGCCCGCTCACTTGATGGTGCTCTCCGCCTGCTCCAGGGCAAAGCCCATGAGGGCGGCCGCTGCACGCTGTGCCGCCCAGCGCAGGTCGGTCAGCAGGGCCGCGTCCCAGGGGATGCCGGCTTTGGCCATGCGGACCCTCAGTGGGTCGTGGGGGTACATGACTCGGCCCGCTGCGCGCGATACCTCCTCCATGTAGGATGCCAGGCGGTGCGCCTCTGCCACCACGCCCACCTGCGTTGAGAAAGGCAAGATGAGGGTGCAGGGCGGATGGGTTGGCTGGGCGCTGTGAGCAGCTGGCAACATGTGCTGACCAGGTCTGGGGCAGAGGGATATGCATGCCGAGGCAGGCGCTTGGCAAGAGAGCAGCCAGCGCAGCGCGTGAGCTCAGCAGCTGCACCCCCGCCTGGCCCAAGTCCCCAGCACCCGCACCCAGCTGCCGCAGCACCCACCTGCGGCCGGCACTCCCACTTGGTCAGCGTGTCGCACATGTCCAGCAGCTGGTCAAACACGGCCGCTGCGTCCGCCAGCAGGCGCCAGCGTGCGCCGGGGAAGCCGACGGCGGCGTGCCCCGAGCGTGGCGCGTCGCCGCCCTGCGCCTTGACGTCCGCCACAAAGTCGCTGACCTCCTGGAGGGAGCGCGGCTCAAAGGCGGCCACCGCGGCGCCGCGGGCGGGCAGGGTGGGCAGGTAGGCAGCCGCCTCCTCCTCGGTCAGCTCCCGCTCCGCAGCCTCGCCGGCGGTGGCCGCCGGGCTGGCCGACGGCGGCACGCCCGCCGCGGGGCGCGGGCTGGGCGTCGCGGGAGCAGGGCTGGCCGAGCCCGGCCGGCGCGGCGTGCCCGCCGCGCTGCCCGGCCGCGTCGGCGTGCCGCGCCGGGCACTGCCGAGCGTGCCGCTGCGCGGCGGCGGCGAGCCGCCGGCTGCGGCTGCCAGCTGGGCGCGCTGCGCCTCCCAGGCCACGGTGGACGCCACCACACTGGCGCGGCGCGACAGCTCGTTGAACAGCGCAATCACGCGGGGGTCGCGCTTGATGGCGTCCTCGGCAGATGGCTTGACGCCCCGGCTCTTCTTGCGCGGCCGCGGCGCCGACAGGTTTGGCACATTGAACTTGGGCGGGGCGGGCGCCGGGCGCGGCGACACCTTGGGCGCCGGCATGTTGTACACTGTGGCGGAGGAGGCAAGCGGGAGGAGGCGAGTGGTGACAAGAAGGCTCAAAGGAGTGCCAGATCAGCAGTATGTTGAATGGCCAGGCACAGGAGAGGAGCGGCCAGCACCCGCTTTCCAGGCTGTGGGTGGCAGGGCAGGCAGGCAGGCAGCAGGCGGGACGCACCCGGTGGCAGCGCAGGCACGGGCGGGATGCGCCGCGCCTTCTTGATCAGGGCCTGCAAGATGAGATGGGCCAAGCCCGGCAGTTTCAATTGGGCAAGCAGCGCGGCCAATGTGTTGTTGCCTCACAACCGGCAGGCAACTGGTGCAAAGGTAAGCTTGCGCAACCCAGGTGCATAGCCATCACTCTGCACTCTCCACCGGCTCTGCACTTCCCCTGACCTGAATCGCCTCCTGCACCGCCGCTGGCGCCGCCGCCACATGCACGCCGTGCCGACCCAGTGACACGACCAACGTTTTGACAGCGGCGTCCCGAGCGCCCTCTGCTTCGGCCAGCGAGGGCTGCAGGTGGCAAAGAAACAGAAGCTGGGCCATTCAGCCTTGCGTTGAGTGACGTGCAATGAGGCGGGCAGGAAGGCCAAGCTGACATCCGTTATGCAGCTGCGAGCGGACATGCCTTCCAAAGCAACCCAGCAGGCATGTCACCATCCCAGCAACCGCTCAACCCAGCAGGCATGGCCACATGGTTGCCTCGATGCCTCCCCTGCCCACCTTGCTGTCGCCCTCCACCTGCTGCACAAGCGCCCGCAGCGACTGGGCAGCCTCCCCAGCAGGGGCTGCCTTGCTCGCCACTGCCGCCAGGCGCTGCTGCGCCAGAGGGTACTGCTCGCTGCACCGGGAAGCCAGTGGGTAAGCGGTAGGATATGCTGGGTGAACTTGGGGAGTAAGCAGGGAAGGCAAGGCAAGCCGTACAACCTTTCAGCAAGCCTTGGCGCTTGCCGAGGGCGCAAGCGGCTGTTGTGTGCCGCTGTCCCCCCCCAGTGCAGCAGCCGCTGCCCCCCAGCCTGCCGCCGGGCAAAGCCTGCAGTCATTCCGTTTGACAGGTGAGTCCAACAGCAACAGCAACAGCGAGGCGCACCTGAGGAAGTGCAGGCGGTGGTGCGTTTCCCGATCCTCCTCCTTGCTGGTCTGCTGCAGCTGGGCGGTTGCTTCGGCTGCCTTGCCACCCACCTCCTGCAAGGGGCGGGTACGACAGGCAAGGTGCATGCCGGGTGAATACAGATAAGGCGGCAAGTCCTTGGCTGCCGACAGGAAGTGTACATTCTGGCAGAGTGCACTTAGCCTGCTTGGCCGTTGGTGATAAACTGCCTGGCCCTGTGTCTCCATCCATCTCCTATTTGCAAGCGCGGAGCCCAAACAGCTGCAGCATCATCAGAGCTGCAGGCTCCGCTGTGACATCCGCTTGGCCACCTGCCCACCTGCTGTGCGGCTGCCACATCGGCAGCGCAGCCCTCCAGCGCGTCGATCCAGCGCTGCAGATCCGCCAGCAGCGCATCGTAAGACACGTAGGGAGGCATCTTGGGCAGGCGCTGCGCCTCCTCGACCAAGCGCTGCACGCCGGAGCGGACGTCAGGGCCGCGTGGCGCCGGCGGCTGCAGGGTGGCAGGGTTGGGTCGCGAGGGTGCAAGTTGAGCTGGGGCGCAGGCGGCTGGGCTGAGGTGAAACAATGCAACATGCCATCTTGGCAGACGCAGCAAGGCATGCTGCGCTGCAGTAAATCCGTGGGCGATGAACTAGCATCCACAAACAAGCTCTTACAACCCCCGATTTGCTGCACCCACCAGTGCCTCCAGAGCCAGCTCTCCCAGCAGTGTGGTCACCGCCTCATCGCGGCCGGCCACAACCTCCATAAGAGGCTGCTTGCTGGCCTCAATGCCGTCCAGCAGGGCCTGCAGGGCGGCAACCGCCGAGGCAGCAGGGCCCGCCACGCGGCCGTGCACAGCCGCCAGCCGCTGTTCCACCAGCGGGCGCTGCTCAGCCAGCCAGGCCAGGCGGTGCAGCCCCTCCTTGTCGCCACGGTCGGCAGCAGCCAGCTCAGCAGCCGCCCCGGCCGTCGCTGCGCCCGCGGCCTGCATGGCATTCCAGCCAGGGCAGTAGGTTGCTAGTGAGCAGCTGATCAAGTGCACGCCCGGGCAGGCAATCGGTTGCTGTGCACTGCCAAGCATAACAAGGCCTCCCTTCCCAATCGGTTTACTGCGTGGCGCCCAGTACCCACCTGGCGCGCCCCGTCCACGTCAGCAGCCGCGCCACGCAGCGCGTCAATCCACTGCTGGATATCACGCTGCACCGGCTCGTAATTGACATAGCCAGGCATCTCTGGCAGGCTGAGCGCCTCGTCAAGCAGGCGCCGCACCTCGCCGCGCACGTCGCGCGCAGAGGAGGCGGGGGTCTGCAGATGGAGGCAGATGGCAGGAGCAATAGATAGCATGAAAGGGTGACCGATTGTGGGTGAGTGACTGTGGTTGCAAACATGTGGCCTTTCAGCTGGTGTCAAGCATCCAGCAAGAGCGGCACCTGCTTGCCAGAGACAGCCCCACCGCCAATCCAGCAGTGCATGCACGTGTGCCTGCCTGGCGCAGCATATCCAGAACAGCCTCAGTCTCACCAGGGCCGACAAGTCCAGAGCGCCGGTCAGCGCAGCCACAGCTGCATCTCGCTGGCTCTCCACCTCAGCCAATGGCGGCTTGACAAGGGTGAGGCAGAACTCTCCCTCAATCCGCTCGGCCAGGGCCTGCAGGGCGACAACCGCCGTGGCAGCAGGGCCCGCCACGCGGCCGTGCACAGCCGCCAGCCGCTGCTCCACCAGCGGGCGCTGCTCAGCCAGCCAGGCCAGGCGGTGCAGCCCCTCCTTGTCGCCACGGTCGGCGGCAGCCAGCTGCTCGCTTGCGGCAGCTGCCGCTGTGCCGGCATCCTGTGCCAGGCAACAATGGGGAGAATGGGGAGCGATGGGCACATTAGGCAGGGAGCGGCAGCATGGAAACAATATCCCTCCACGGGCATGGCCCCGGGTAGCAGCACACAGCAGCTCAATACGCCGAGGTCAGCTGCAGCAAGGCCAATGTGCCCACCTGCTGCGCGCTGCTGATGTCGCTGGCGGCGCCCTGCAGCTGCTCCACCCACTCCCAAACATCGGCCAGCAAGGCCGAGTAGTCCACAAACGGAGGCATCTCGGGCAGCCGCCTGGCCTCTTCAATCGCCTGCTGCACCGTGCTGCGCACGTCCGAGGTGCTTGGCGCCTCCGGCTTCACCAGGGCGGCAGCAAAAAGGGGTCAGCTAAAGATGAGCTGTGCTGCGCTTAGGCAGCTGGCTGCGCTTGCAAGTGCGAGCGCCCAACACGGAATGTTCACAGGCTGCAGTTCACGTGGCCGGGCAAGAGGCAGCCAGCCTGCGCACAGCCGTCACAGATATGCAGCCCGTCAATCCAAAAATGCAAAAGGGCCACGAGACGAGCGCTCACCACGCCTGTGAGCCCCTCCTGGGCAAGCTGCTCCGCCATGCTGGCCAGCAGGGCATCAAGCACAGCCTCCATCTCCTCCAGGGGCGGCTGCGCCAGCGCCAGCGCATGCTCCTGCTCAATGCTCTGGGCAAGCTCTTGCAGGCCCGCAGCGGTGGCGGCCAGGGGCCCGGCTTGCGTGGCCACAGCCTCCAGCCGCACCTCGGCCCACGGCTGCTGCTGGCTGCAGGGCAACAAGACAGGGGCACGACAAGGGCATTGCCGAGCTGGTTTATCACGGCTGGCAACACAGCCGGGCGGCAGCAGCCTGGGCACGGCATGTGCATGGCCGGAGCGCACACATGCAGCAGCAGCACCAGAGGCCTTGTCAGCTGCACACCGCTTCGCCGCACCTGAGCCACAGCAGACGGTGCCAGCCCTCATGGTCCTCCTTGTCTGCGGCAGCCATCTCTGTAGCGGTCCTCTCCCGCGCATGAGCCGCCTCCTGCAAGCAGCCCCAGCGGCAGCAATGCAAGAGCAGTGAGCCACACCATGCCGAGAGCGGCTGGCTAGCTCCGGCAAAAGAGCAGGCGTGCATGCCCAGGCTGCAGCAGCCGCACACGTGCATGCCCAGGGCTGCACTCATGCCAGCTCCGCACCTGCTGCGCCGTGCCGACATCAGCAGTTGCGCTCTCGAGCTCTCCAATCCAGCTCTGGATGTCGGCCAGGAGATCAGAGTAGTCCACATATGGCGGCATCTCGGGCAGCCGCTTGGCTTGCTCAATCGCCTGCTGCACCGTGCTCTGCACGTCGTCGGTGCTCGGCAGCGCGGGCTGCATGGCAGGGGCGGGTGCAGAAGGCGCAGGAAAATGGACACAGATGCAGCGGCCGAACCCCAATCTGCAGCTGATTGACCGCGCAACCACTGCTGCCGCTCAAGCAGGCTTGCCAACTGAGCCACCCAGGCCTGCTGCGCTGCCCGCCTCACCACAGCGGGCAGGCCGCGTCCCGCCAGCTCAGCAGCGAGGGTGGACAGGGCGCCATCTCGCTCAGCCTCCAGCTCAGCAAGGGGCGGCTTGATCAGCGCAGGCACGCACTCCTCCTCAATGCGCTGCCGCAGCTGCTGCAGCGCGTCCGAGGCAGCTGCTGCAGGCCCCAGCTGTTCGCCTACGGCCGCCAGCCGCTGTTCCACCAGCGGCAGCTGCTCGCTGCGGCAGAGAGGTAAGCAGAAGCCAGCAGGCCAGCAGGCAGGGTTAGATGATGCAGGGCGCACACCGTGGTCTGACCGCCTGAGGTGCTCGGCAACGTGGCATAAGTGGCATAAGTGATGCTTGACTGACGCAGTAAAGCAGCCCACACCCTTTGCTCATTGACACACTGCCACGCTCTCAGGCTGCATGCCCAGCCTCACCCGAGCCACAGCAGGCGGTAGGTGGCAGGGCCGTCGCTCCGGTCAGCGGCCTCCAGCTGGTTGCTCGCATCCGCGGTTGCGGCGGCCGCCGCCTGCCGCGCTGTGGTGACGTCCGCGGCAGCTGCCGCCAGCACCTCGACCCAGTGCTGCAGCTCGGCCAGCAGGGCGGAGTAGTCCACAAACGGAGGCATGTCGGGCAGCTTCTTTGCATCCTCAACTGCCTGCTGCACGGTGCTGCGCACGCCGGCTGGCTCCTGGGCTGCCAGGCCACCAGCTGCCAAGCCGTCCAGCAGGGCTGTGACGGCCTGGTTGCGGGCGGCAGTGGCATCCTCCAGGGGTGGCTGCAGTGGAACGACAGAAGGAGTGGAGGTCAGAATAAGTACCATTTGTGCTCACAACTGCAAGAACATGCTCTCTCAGAACAGCAGCAGACGGCCACGCAGGGGGGCCCTTGCCAACAGCACGCACCAACTGCAACCCTGCCATGCCGTGCTTCCAACCGTCCAGCACACGCTCTCCCTATGCCCACCTGCTCCTCCTCAATCTGCTTGACCAGCTGCTGCAGCGCCTCCACCGCCTCGCCAGCTGGCGCCAGCTTGGCGGCAATGCCATCCAGCCGCTCCTCAACCAGCGGAGTCTCCTTGCTCAGCCAGGCCAGGCGGTGAAGGGCCGGTAAATCGGTTGCGTCGGCTGCTGCGGCCGCAGCTGCCGTGTCGGCAGTGGCGGTGCTCGCCTCCTGCACAGTGGGGCAGCAGCAGATGATCAGAGGAGCAGCAGATGACCTGGGGAGCGACAGGCCCACGTAGCCACGACGCAAGGCAGTGCTTCCTTTCCTCGGCCCTGTGCCTCCGCCACAAACCTCTAGCAAGCCAGCATGCTAGAGCCACGAGCTCACCTGCTGCGCTGCTGCCACATCAGCGCTGGCTGCCTCCAGTGCCGCGATCCAGCTCTGGATGTCGGCCAGCAGTGCTGAGTAGTCCACAGGCATGAGGGGCATGGGCGGCAGCCGCCGCGCCTCCTCAATCGCCTGCCGCACCGCGCCGCGCACGTCTGCCGTGCTAGGCAGCTCGGGCTGCAAAAGGAGGAGGATGCAGGCAAAGAGAGTGAGCCAGCTGGGATGTCTGGCTGTCGGCACATCTGCACGCCCACAGCAGCCGGTGCAGAGCCAGCTGACAGGTTGCAACCTGGATGCCCCAAGGACGACAGCACACACACTGCATGCATCCGTCGGCTGGCAGCCTTGCATTGCAAGCAATCACTCACCACAGTGGGCAGGTCGCGCTGTGCCATCTCAGCGGCCAGAGCGGCCACGGCAGCGTCTCGCTCCGACTCCAGCTCAGCAAGGGGCGGCTTGATCAGTGCAGGCACGCACTGCTCCTCGATGCGCTGCCGCAGCTGCTGCAGGGCGGCGGTGGCGGCACCGGCGGGCGCCTCCAGGCTGCTGCCCACCGCAGCCAGCCGCTGCTCCACCAGCGGGCGCTGCTCAGCCAGCCAGCCCAGGCGGTGCAGCCCCTCCCTATCTGTGGCATCGGTGGCCGCCAGCTGGCTGCTCGCATCTGCCGTTGCTGCGCTGGCCTCCTGCTGTGCCGCCGCCACATCCGCTGCTGATGCCTGCAGCTCTCCAACCCACTGCTGCAGGTCGGCCAGCAGGGCCGAGTAGTCCACAAACGGAGGCATCTCGGGCAGCCGCCTGGCCTCCTCGACCGCCTGCTGCACAGAGCTGCGCACATCTGAGGGGCCTGCGCTGAGCGGAACGGCCAGGCCCTGCTGCCCCAGGCCAGTCAGCAGCGTGCTGACCGCGGCATCGCGAGCTGCCGTGGCCTCGACCAGGGGCGGCTGCAGGGGTGTGAGGAGAGGGTGTGTGTCTGTGTGCAAGCATGCCCTGTAACAAAAGGCACGCCAGAGCGCACGGTTTGGCAACGAAGCCGCTGGACTACGCAAGCAGCGTGATGGTCCACAGCGTAAATCGAACTACTTGATTTCTGAGCAGTCCCGCCCTTGCCTCACCTTCTCGCTCTCTATCCGCTGGGCCAGCTGCTGCAGCGCCTGCGCCGCCTCCGCGCCAGGGGCCGCCTTGCCTGCCACCTCTGAGAGGCGGCTGGCCACCAGCGGCAGCTCCTGGCCCAGCCAAGTGAGCCGATGCCAGCCAGCAGGGTCGCCAGGCTGTGCTGCTGCGGCCAGCTGAGCGGCCACATCAGAGCGCTCCCGGCTCGCCTCCTGCAAGGCAGGTTAGAGAGCACAAAATGAATGGGCCGGCAAGCATGCGGCTGGCGGCAGTGCGGCTGCACGCAGCAGGCAGCAGGGCCACCACGCTGCCCCATCGTCAAACTGCGCCCATGCATAATCAGTGCAGCTCCAGCCGCACTACAGCAAGCACAGCGCTCGGCACGCACCGCCTGCGCCTGCTCCACATCCGCGGCTGTGCCCTGCAGCTCCTCAACCCAGCGGCGCAGGCTGGCCAGCAGGCCTGAGTAGTCCACAGGCATGGGAGGCACGGGCGGCAGCCGCCGAGCCTCCTCAATCATGCCCTGCACCATGCCCCGAATGCCAGCGGCGCCGCTGCTGCTGGAGGCCCCGTCGGCGCTGGCTGCGATGGCGGCCTGCATTTGTGCAGAGTGAATATGGATGGGTCGCTGGACTGATTGGAGCAAATCTCCTGCGGCGACCCAAATCTCCTCCAAGGCTCCCCGCTATCTATTCCGCCGGCTGGTTGCCGGTGCTACACGCAACAACAGCTGCAAGCAGCCAGCCCAGCTGAGCGAGCCGAGCCCAGCCCGCAATCCAGTGAGTAGCCCACCCACGCACCTGGGCATCCAAGCCGTATCGCCTCATCTCCTCCTCCATGGCCGCTAGGGCCCGGTCCCGCACACCCTCCAGCTCAGCAAGGGGTGGCTTGACCAGCGCTGCTTGGTGCTGGTCCTCAATGGCATGCCGCAGGTCGCGCAGAGTGGTGGCGGCGGTGCGGACCGAGCCGGTTTCGTCCCCGACGACCGCCAGGCGCGCCTCCACGACCGGGTACTGCTCGCTGCAAGCACGCAAGTGGGGCAGGGTAGCAGGGTGAAGGATACAGTGAGCGAGCAAGGCGGAGACCGGGCCATTTGTGGGTCAAAAGCCTTGGCAGACAAGCGAGCGGGCGCTGGGGCAAGGTGTGGTCCACCCAAGCTGCCATCAATCCACCACTTTGCTCAAGAGCTGACACGTTGGAACTTGATTTGCTGAAGGTACTAGCTCGCACCTGAGCCAGTTGAGGCGCCACCAGGCTTCTGGGTCTGCCCCCTTGTCCATCTGGCCCAGCTGGCCGCTGTTCCCAGCCGTCTGCTGGCGCGCCTCCTGCGCCAGGCAAGGCGCAGCAAGGGGTGAAGTGGTAAGGGCCTAGGCCTAAAGCAGGCAATAAGCTCACAACAGGCCTGGGCAACGAGCTTGCCTTGGGCTGGGGTGGATTCCCAGGCTGTTTGGGCCACAGCATGCAGCATCGCCCAGGCCCAAGCCCAGGCTGGCCTTGCAAGTCCCAGCTATGGCAAACGGCAGAGCAGCACAGCTGCGGCGCAGGCACCACACCCCAACCAACTGATCACCCACCGCCTGCGCTTGGTCCACGTCTGCCGCCGCCCCCTCCAGCTCTGCAATCCAGCGCTGCAGGTCGGCCAGCAGGGCCGAGTAGTCCACAAATGGCGGCACGGGCGGCATGCGCTTAGCCTCCTCAATCGCCTGAGCCGCCAGGCTGCGAACCTCCTCGGGCTGAGGGTTGGGCGGCTGTGGGGATGGGGACAGTGGGAGAGAGGGCAGCACGGTGAGCAAGCGGGCGGGCAGCATGGGAGCATGCAACTCCAGCAGGGGTCGTAGATGCAACTAAACTGGCTCTGTCAACCCAAGCCATCCAAAGCACATGCGCCCCAGAGAGCGAGCACCACAGCACCAGCAACAGAGAAAGCCCTCACCAGGGGCGGCAGGCGCCGCTGTACCAGCCGCTGCGCAAGGGTGGAGATGGCTGCTGCCCGCATCGACTCAGCCTCCGCAAGCGGCGGCTGCAGCCAGGGCGTCGGAACAAGAAGCATGCTCAGTGGGCTGCAGGGAGAAAGCATTGCTGTTGCCAGGGTGCGTGCTGAGCCACATGGTTCAAGCATCCTGGCCACTGCCTTGGGCAGATGTGAGCAGGCCAGCAGGCTCGCTCTTGCTCATGCGCAGCCAGCCAATCACGAGGCTCGGCGCCGTGGCCTGCCCCGAGCTGCACAGCAGTTCTTGCTTACCCCAGCTGCCCAAAGCAGTTCTTGCTTACCTTGTCGATTTCAATATGCTGGATAAAGTCTTGCAGGGCCTGGGCAGCCGCCTGGGTGGGCGGCTCCACTTGGTCCTGAACTCCCCTCAGCCGCGCCTTCACCGCCGGCAGCTCCTGGCTGCACCAGGATGGGCGCACGGGAGGCAGGCCGGCAGGGCTCAGGTTCGTGCTCTCGCATGCCACGCGTGGACACTCTGTGCGTGCAGCCATGCCAGCCAGCTAGCTGCCCAGTGGACGGTGTGTGGCCTGCAAGACCACGTGCGCCACAACCTATAGCCCGGCCAAAGCATCATGCCACAGGCGGCCCGCCGCATCCAGACAAGAACAGAGCAGCAGGATGATTCGCACTTGAGCCACATGAGGCGGTGCCACTCCTCCTGGTCCTCCGGGTTGGCAGCACCCATGGTTTCCTGATGCTCATCCACCCTGTGGTGCGCCTCCTGCACACACACACAAGCAGGGTGCACAGGAGAGTGGATGCGTGAGGTGAGCAGCGCTGCGGCTTTGTGTGCCAATGCCGCCAGCACACCCCCACTTGCGCTGCACCAGCGACAGGGAACTCGATGCACCAGCATCGCGGCAGCGGCAAACTGTGCTGCTCTGCACTTGCCTCCAGCGCCTCCTGCACATCCTGCTTCACGCCATGTAGCGCCTTGATCCAGCGCCGCAGGTCTTCCAGCAGGCTGGAGTAGTCGACTGGGAGCGGCGGCGGCGGAGGGATCTGCGGGGCAGGGCAGCAGGGTGGACGAGCGCTGTGTTGTATGGGTCGCAGCTTGGCTGGGCAAATCAGCCTGATGCGGATGCAAACTCTTGTCGCAAGTCCATGCACAGCGCCACCATGCACAAGTGCTGCTGTTCGCTGCACTTGCCCGCTTGGCGTCCTCAATCATCTGCTGCACCATGCTGCGCAGGTCGCCACCACGAGTGTTGGCGGGCTGCAGGGGCCAGTTGCAGGGGACGGCATTGTGTGTTTGCAGGCTGCCTGGTGCCACCAGCACAGCACTGCACTCGCTTTGCAAGCACGCGGTGCAAGTGAGAGGAAGCATCCAGCCCAACTGGCACTCCGCAGCATCGGCAACCCCCACCGGCGGCCCGCTCACCTTGCGCTCGCGCTTGCCCAGTGACAGCAGGGAGCGAAGCCGGCTGGGCTGGCGCTCGGGAGCAGCTGAAGTGCTGGCCTCTGCCGCCGACTCGTTGCCGCCATAGGCCGCAAAGGGGTGGTTGGCATCCAGGCCCTGCCTCGACAGGTCCTCAAACAGCTTGGCGATCGTGTTGTCTCGAATGGACTCGGCATCTGCCAGCGGCGGCTGCAGGGCAGGGCAAGGGGGAGGCAGGCAGGGCGGGCGGTGGGGCCAGGCACAGGCAGGAGGGAACGAGGTTTGTCCAGGTGGCACAGCAGTGCATGCTGCAAGTGCAAGATCAAACCTCCAAGCTGTATTGGGGGGAGAGCACAGCACAAACACGATTTATGACCCACAGCAAGACTGCCAGCAGGTCACAACGCACCGTGTCATGGCGGATGAAATCACACAGCTGTTTCAAGGCCTTGACCGCGTCGTTCACTGGCGTCACCTGCCAAAGGAGGCACAGGGGGAGAGGTTGGGGATGACATGACAGAGGGGGCATGCGGCGCACTGGCGGCACACAGGGCGCTTGCCAGCTGGGGCATAAGCGAGAGAGATGCAAGCAGGCACTGTCGGCGCCCACCCGCGCGCCAATGTCTTTCAGCCGCTCCTCCATGAGTTCATATTGCTGGCTGCAGCCACCCATTGAAGCAGGAGAGCAAGATCGAGGTCAGCGAGAGCTGAATCAGAAGCAGGCCGGTGCCAGCCGTGCCGCAACGCATGCACTTTTAGCCCTGGCAAGCGAAGAGTGAGCTGCAGGCTGCCAAGGCGTCCACAACTGGGCCAGGCATTGTACACAAAACGGCCAGGCATGTGCCACAACATCGCTGCCTGCAAACCCAATGCACAACCGCTGCAAAACCGCTGCAAACACCGCTCCAAACCCACGGCACCTGTACCACAGCAGGTCGTGCAAGCCCTGGGCATCGTCGGGGTTTAGAGCATCCATGCGCGCCGAAATCTCGCCACGGCTGCGCCGCGCCTCTGCCAGCGCGTTGTTCACATCGCCTGCGGCAGTGAACGAACCCGTGGGTCAGCGCTGTGTGCAAGCACAACCCTCTGTTCAGGCCGTGCAGCGCAGCGGCAAGTATTGTCAGCCTGTCCTGAGCACTTGCAACGGGGGAATCACAGCAAAAACACAGGCGTGCTCACCGGCGGCCCCATCCAGGTCGAAGATCCACAGCTGGATGTCTCGCAGCAGGTCATCGTAGTTGACAGTCACCATGCTCTCCTCAATGGCCGCCTCTATCGCAGCCTGGGCGCAGGAGGGGCGCAGGGGGAGGAGGGGAGGAGCAGGAGGAGGGGCGGGGTGAGAGGGTGTGCAGTGCATGCGAGCTGCTTTGCAGCACGGCATTCAGGGCGGGCACTCCCTCCCGGCGCCGGAAGCGGGCGGCAGGGATGGGCGGCCCTGGCCGCCGCCGGCGGGGCCGCTGCCGGGCCAGGCGGAGCTGCCGGGCTGCTGGGCCTGCTGCGGCCGCTGTGGGCGCTGTGCACGACCTGGTAGGCGGCTTCGTTCTGGGCCGCCAGCGTGGCTGCCATCTCCTGCTGCTGCGCCGCAAACTGGAGGTCGGCCAGGGCGGCAGCCAGCGCCACATCCTCCTGAGCAGCCTCTCGCTTAGAGGAGCTGCGGCGCTGCGGCCGCCGCGGCAGCGGCAGCGACTCGTGCAGCGGCAGCGGCTGCGCCGCCAGCTCGCTGACGGGCAGGCTGTGAAACTGCTGCGCCAGCGCCGCCTGCTGCCGCGGGTCCAGCACAAAGGACGGCTGTGCAGCCAGCGGCGAGGGCGCCGCTGTGCGCTGGCTGCTGCCGCCTGCCTGCTGCTGCTGCTGCTGCGGGTGCGGCGCCAGCAGCGGCACCGGCGGCTGCTGGTCGGCCTGAGCACCCAGCGCCAGCTGCCATGCCAGTGCCAGGTCGCGCTCCTGCTGCTCCTCCAGCTCCTCCTGCTGCTGCTGCTCGGCCCAGCCCTGCCCCGCCTGGCCTAGGCCTGCGCTACCCACCCCCTCGCCATCCGAGCCTGCATCTACCTGCTCCGGCTGGCTGAGATCGATAAACTCGCGGGGCCGCCGCGCCGAGCGCCGCCCGCTGCTCATGCCGCTCTGGGAGCGGCCCAGCGAGCGGCCGCTGGGCGCGCCGCTCAGCGTGCGGGCCGTAGGCGCGCCACTCAGCGTGCGGGTCGCGGGCGGGGAGCCGAGGTCTGGCAGCTGCTGCAGCGGCAGCGGCGGCACCACAGCGGCGGTGGGCGGCGGCGGCGCCGCCGCTGCCGCCTGCTGCTGGCCGGCCTCCCCATCCTTCTTGCGCCGGCTGAACAGCTTCTTCATGGTTCCTGGGGTGGCCTGCGGGGCGGAGGGAGGCAGCCAATCGGGTGGTACAAGTACACGCCGTGTTGGGCTTGGGCGGGCGACCAGGGGCTGCGACCCGCCCACACATGACTTGCAGTGGCTGCCCACGCTACCTGGGGCGCTCACAAGGGCGCGTGGGGCAGGGCGCGGGACATAGGGTTGAGCGAGCGCACCAGGCCGCTCGCACTGCGCGTCTAAGGACGTGTGGCTGCCGATGGCGGGTGCCGGGTGCTCTGCAGGCGCCCAGCCAACCGCAGCACGGCCCAGCAGCCTCATGCACGGCCACTGTGGTGCCCTTGGGCGCCGCCACTGCCCGCCCCGCCGCACATCGTCCTCCCCTGCAGCATGCTGGCGTCCCCACCCTTCTCGTAGTAGCTCCAGCAGCTCCCAGCGCGCACTGCATCGTCCGGCAGCAGCGACAGCCACGCGCCATGCGGTCAGCCAGGGCCCAGCCCTGCAGCATCAGCGGTGAGCGGATGGTGGTTGAACGTTGCCCAGCGTTTGAAGGCAGGGGGCGCGCCGCCTCCCTCACGCACGGGGGCCCGCCGCCCCCTGGCCGGCCTCCCCCCAGCCCCCCACCCTCTTGCTGATGGCGGCCCTCCCCGCACATCCCGGGTTGCAGGCTGCACGGCGCAGCAGAGCCGCCGCAGCGGCGGCAGGGCGTGCCGGGTAGCGGCCACGCAGGTGTGCCTCGAGCGCTGGCCCGCGGCAGCGACTGTTGGGCCGGGCAGCGAGCCAGCTGTGCCTGCCCAACCCATGCACCTGCTGCCATGCCTCGCTGCTGGTGCCACCCATGCCCGCCCAAGTGCCTGTTCCAAACACTCCCACCGCCGCCGCCGCCCGCAGGTGCGTGCGCAGTCAGGCAACGGCGTTGGCGCGGCAGAGGTTGAGGCGGGGACGTCAGGCCGCCGCAGCACCGGCGCGCACGGCCGCCCCGTCCTGGTGCCACCGTCCTGGGAGTCGACGGTGCGCACCGCGCCGCAGCTCTTTCCCCGCGGCGCCGCGGCAGCGAGCGGCCATGCCCCCAACCGCCTGCGCGTCTTTAGCGGCACGTCCAACCCCGCGCTCTCACAAGAGGTGGCCTGCTACCTGGGCCTGGAGCTGGGCACGATGAAGATCAAGCGGTTTGCAGACGGCGAAATCTATGTGCAGGTGCGGGCGGGCGGTGCGCCGGCGCTGGGTTGCTAATCCCGGTTTGGGGTGTGTGTGTGCGCCTGCATGCAAGCTGCTGCACAGCGGGCATGGATGTGGGTGCTGCTGCTGCTGGTCGCTGCTTATTGCAAGCCTGCTTGTCGCCTTTGTCTGCCCAGCCGGCACACATGCGCAGCATCTGTCCGCCTCGTGTGCTCCTTGCGACTTGCTCACGCCCATTGCCGCCGCCGCGCAGGTTGGGGAGAGCATCCGCGGCTGCGACGTCTTCCTCATCCAGCCCACCACGCCGCCGGTGAACGACAACATGATGGAGCTGCTGATCATGGTGAGGGCGGGCGGCGCACAAGGGTCAAGTCCTTGGGCAGGTGCCTGCCTGCTGCTGCTGCTGCTGCTGCTGCTGCTGCTGCTGCTGCTGCTTCTGCTGGACTGCCTGGTGCGGCTTCATGTGAGCCAGCTGTGCTGCTGATCTGAGCAGCAACGTTTAATGCGTGGCCTGAGCCGCAGCTGCCCGTGGCTCAAGCATGTCCACAGCTTGCTGCTGACTATGGTGCCACCTGTAGATCCTTTCCATGCATGTGGCAGCATGCCGCTTCTCTGCTGCCATTCCTTCCCTGTGCCTGCCTCTGCTCCACCTGCGCCTGCCTCTGCTCTCATCCTGCGCCTGCCGCCGCCCCTTGCACTTTGCAGATTGACGCCTGCAAGCGCGCCTCGGCTCGCTCCATCACCGCGGTGCTGCCCTACTTTGGCTATGCGCGGGCCGACCGCAAGACGCAGGTGAGCTATGGAGAGGCAAGTGTGTAGCTTAGGCGCTAGCGCAGCTTTGTGGGTCTGCGGGCCACTAGGGATAGCAGTAGTAGATAGCTGTGGAAGTGGGCGGCTGCTGCCGCGGCGCGCAGGCAAGCGGTTGCCGAGGCACTGCAAGGCCAGAGTCAGCAGCGCTCTGGACCAAAGCGAGGCTTGGTTTTGCGGGCCGTGCCCTTGGTTCCCGGCCTGCCTCTCAGTCGGCTGCGTCTCTGCTGAGGCTACGTCGCTGCTGGCCATCTGCCACCTTTGCTGCTGCTCTCCTGCACTCGCCCGCCTGCTTACCGTGCCACGCCGCTCGTTTCCCTTGCCGCCTCAACTTGCACGCCCTCTGCCCCGCAGCGGTTACCCGGCGACCGCCAGCGCCCCGCTCAGCTCCCACCGCTGCACCGCACCTGTGCAGCCGCCGCCTCACCCTCGCTCGCAACCCCCACTGCCTTTTTCGCCCTGCAGGGCCGCGAGGCGATTGCCGCCAAGCTGAGCGCCAACATCATCACGGAGGCGGGTGCCGACCGCGTGCTGGCCATGGACCTGCACAGCGGGCAGTGCGTGGGATACTTTGACATCCCCGTGGACCACGTGTACGGCGACTCGGGTGAGCAGCAGCGGTGCCTGTTTTGTGGGCTGCACTTTGGCATCCGCCGCTGCGGCACTGCCAGGTTGTGCCAGCCTGCGGCGCTTCGTGCTGATGCTGCTTGCTGCTGCGCCACATTGGATCTGCTGGTGTGCTTGCTGTTGACTGCAGAACTGAGCCTCACCAATATGTCCCTCCCTGTGTGCAGTCATCCTGGACTACCTGTCCTCCAAGCGCATCTCCACTCGTTCTGATTCCGTGAAACATGTCGCCTCCCTGCCTCACCAACATGCCTCCTCCCCTCCCACCTGCAGTCATCCTGGACTACCTCTCCTCCAAGCGCATCTCCAGCGGCGACCTGGTGGTGGTGTCGCCCGACGTGGGCGGCGTCGCGCGCGCCCGCGCCTTTGCCAAGAAGCTCAACGACGCGCCGCTGGCCATCGTGGACAAGCGCCGCTCCGCGCACAACGTGAGGCAGGGCTGGCAAAGCGTGCCGAGGGCGGGTGGGCTGCCGAGCGCGGCGGGCCGGCATGCATGACCGTAGGCGCCGGCCAGATGGTGCTGGCGGCATGTGCAAGCTGGCCAGCTGTGGGGCTGTCCTGCGGCTCACCCTGCACTGCGCTGCCATGTGAGTGGCTGTGCTCAGCATTGCCTTGCGGCTCACCCTGCTCTGCATTGGCCTTACGGCTCACCCTGCATTGCGCTGCACTGCCCCCACCACTTCCGTCCCGCAGGTGAGCGAGGTGATGAACCTGATTGGCGACGTGCGCGGCAAGGTGGCGGTGCTGGTGGACGACATGATTGACACCGCGGGTGAGGCTGGCAACCGTTGGGCGCATTGGACACTCTTCTCAACTATCTCAGCTGGCTTGCACCTGTGCCGGCTCTTGTGGCCAGCCTTTTGGTCAGTTGGGAGTGGAGGCCGGGGTAGCAGCCTCGAGCAGACCAGCAACAGCACATCGCCTCAGCTCCAACCTGCCTGCCTAGGCGTTGCCTCACCTGCCTCCCTCCTTGCCTCACCCGCCCCCAGGCACCATCACCAACGCCGCCAAGGTGCTGCATGCGGAGGGCGCGCGTGAGGTGTATGCCTGCGCCACCCACGCCGTCTTCTCGCCGCCCGCAGTGGAGCGCCTCTCCTCGGGCGTGTTCCAGGTGCGGCGCTGTGGAGGGAGCAGGCGCTGCTGCTGATGGAGGGGGCCGCCGCCGCTGCTTTGTTGTATGGGGCTGCTGCTCCCTTGAGCCGCGTTTTGAAACCGTGCATCTTCTGTGTCGTTGGGTCGGAGTTCGGTAGCGGGTTGCAGGCCGCCGCTCCGCCGCCAGCCTGCTGCAACCTGAGGGGCGCACTCAAGCGGTGCCCCCACCCCGCCTGCTGCGCGCTGTGCAGGAGGTGATTGTGGCCAACACGATCCCGGTGCCTCCCGAGCACCAGTTCCCCGAGCTGACGGTCCTGTCGGGTGAGCACCCAACGAAGCGCTGGTGGAGCTCCGCCCACCAGACATTCGGCCAACCTGGTTGTGCAATGCACTGCTGCCGCTGTGCATGCTGGCAGCTCACCAGCCTGCTGGCCCCAGCCTGCTGGCCATCCTCAGCTTGCTGTACTTGCAGCTTCGCAGCTGCATCTGTACAAGTATCGCAAGCGCAGCGCCTGCTCGGCAGAGTACCCCTCTGCCCCCTGCCTCATCCCCTACTGATAGTTCTGCTCCGTCCCTTCCCCCTGTGCCTTCCTTGCAGTGGCCAACCTGCTGGGCGAGGCCATCTGGCGTGTGTACAACGCCACGAGCGTTGCAGCCATCCGGGAATGAGGGGGCAGGTGGCTGCCGCCTGGCCCACCGCCGCCCCCGCCCGCCGCGCCTGGCGGGGGGCGGCCGCTGAGGCGGGCTGCAGGGCTCTCTGCTGCTGCGCCTGACGAACGACTGGATCACACGCACACGGCGCGCCGCGCCTGCCCCGCCGGCAACCCATTGTCTGCCGGCGGCCTCTGAAGCGGCGCCCACACCCATGCCCAACCTCGTGCCCACTCTCCGCTCCCTCGCGCCTGCCGTTTGCCCGCCGCCTGGCCGCCTCCCGCCGGCGCCGGCCCCCATGTGTATGACCCAATACTGATTTTACCATGTCGTCTCCTGCTGTGTGTGTCTGCTGACTCTCTTCTCCCCCGCAACCGTTGCGATTTTCCTCTGCTCCTCCGCTCATCTCTCCCCGCCGCCGCCCTATCCCTTGCGCCACCCCGGCCGCCGACCGCGGCCAGCGCGTGGCCCCATTCCCGCTCCCTCTAGCCAGCATTGGTTCTCCCTCTCCATTGCAGACCCCCAGTTGGCTGCGCCTTGATCACTTGGGGCCGACGCCCCGCAGATAGCATCCCTCACGCGCTGTAACCGCAGCCGCTCCGTGTGTTTGACTGCTGGCATGGCAAAAGCGGGGAACTGGGGGAAGGCACTGACAGGGTGGACATGCCTTTGGGGGACCTGAGTGCACCGCAGTTGCCAAAAAGAAAGATGAGTTGGTGGTGCCGGCAGGGCAGCGGCTGTACACTGGGCCAAAGTTCCAGCCTCAGCGGCACAGAATTCTGCTGGGATTCACACGCCACCTGCTGCGGTGCTGCGCATGGTGATAGCTGCCTGTGCTTGCAGCCCGCCAGCGTGTGTGGCCGGGGGGAGGTGGCTCAGTGCAGGCCCTAGGTCGATCATGAGGGCCAGCCTGCCGGGTGCAGTGGCGGGCCTGTGCCATCATGGAACATCAAAGCCGGTCGACCGCTGGCACCGCTTGCGCCCACAAGTGCGCCTTGGTGAGCTGCAGTGCCTGGCCAGGACTGCCTTACCCGAATCTTCACTCCCCCTTCGAATGGCATTGCCGTTTGCTGGCTTGCATCCGCGGCCAGGGAATGGAACGCGCCCCACAACTGGGCGTGCCGAGTGGCAGAAGAGCTCAGGCAGCAGCTGGGCGGTGGTGATGCAACATGCTGGCTGGCTGGGCACTGGAGGGAGATGCGCAGAGATGGTGGGTGCCAGAGGGCACATGTCGCAGCGCTGGGTGCGCCATTTGGAATATGCCATTTAACCACTGGCACCGCTTGCGCCCCACAATGCGCTTTGGTGAACTGCGTCTCGCAGCCACTCAGAGGCCAAGATTGAGACACAACAATCTGTGGCACAAACTGTGTGTGCCAGGCATACAACCCGCAAACACAACGGGTTGAGCTGATGAAAAGGTGCCTTCCCCCTGTTTGTCGTAGCAAAATTATTGACACGAGCAGGATTCGAACCTGCGCCCTTTCGGAATGCGACCTGAACACACCGCCTTAGACCGCTCGGCCATCGTGTCGGTGGAGACCGGGTGCGACCCCGGCGTGCGTCCATGCCACGTCGGATTTACCGAGCTGGGACATTCGGAACCGGCATTTTTCGACCCTTTTCGAAAATCCGCGCGTTTTGGCCCACCCAGCCCTGATCAAGGCCCCTGGGCGCACGCGGTGAGCCCCAGGAGGCCGCCCAGGGGTGGGGCGCAGGTTTGCACGTCGCCGCCGCGCGAGCGCGCGCCGGCTGCCTGCACATGCGCGAGGGAGCGAGGCCTTCCCTTCCCAGTTCAACAAAAGTCAAAGTCGCCCCCTGTGGCTCTAGCTCACGGCGGCGGCAGGGCGGGGTCTGCCCAGTTTGGCCCCCCTGCAGCTGCGCCTGCTCATCTCCCTGTTT
>VFQQ010001922.1_pt1 | contig 26114 bp, 39 predicted proteins | sample 3512341 | NCBI WGS metagenome assembly VFQQ01 (sample SAMN10412373, study PRJNA504923) | tailings metagenome | isolation source: Relicate 2 Philex TSF1 revegetated site | place: Philippines: Tuba, Benguet | collected 2017-08-29 | reverse complement strand
CGCCGCCGCCGCCGCCGCCGCCGCCGCCGGCTAGCTCTGCGGCCGGCGCTGCGGCGGCCTGCAGGAGCAGCCGTAACGCGGCCTGGGTCATGCCCGCATGCTGCAGCCCAGGCTGGGGCCCCCAGCGAGTGCCGACGATTGTATCTTCGGGCTGGGTCGCGCGTTGAGCGGCGGGCTCACTGGCGTTGGAAATAAGCTCTGCTTTGCGTCTCGGATGCAGGCAGAGCGGATGGTGCCCGCCACAGCATGGAATGGCGCGCAACATTTGTGCTTGCGCCCAATCCTGCCCCCAAGCGCCGCTTCGTCGCTTTGTGGCGTGTCGGGGCTTCTTCCTGAATTGCTTGCAGGCGGAGGTACCGCCCCACAAGTGGCTTTGCCCCAGCTGCCCGAGCCAAAAGCCCCAGCAGCGCGTGCAGCTCGCGGCTGGTGCGCCCAGGGCGCGCCTGAGGCCCCATGGTCCTCCGCAAGCGGGATGATGGCGGCAAGGAGGCGCTGCAGGAGGGGGCGCCGCTGGTCGGCGGCGCCGCCGCCGCTGCCAAGCCGGGCGGCCGGGCGGCGCACTACACAGGTGCGGGCCATGGCTGGGCCCAGTTCCTGGCCAATCAGCTTGCTGAGATGCAGTGCTGGAGGCATTTATTGCTGCTTTACCTCTCCCCGCATGCTCTTGTTTGCCTATCTTGGCTTGTGCCTGGCAAAATATCTCGCGGCAGCAGCCAGCGGATCCCATCGGCCACTGCTTTTTGTCGCAGGCCACATGACCATTTACGTCCTGGTGGTGGCGCTGGTCTCTGCCACAGGCGGCATGCTGTTCGGGTGAGTCGGCGAGGCAGTCATGCTGTGCGAGCACGCTCTCCATTCCTGTCTGTCCACCCGGCTGAACCCAGATGTGCCGCCTGCACCCCACCCCTCGTGCCTGCTGCCTCTGGCATCGCCTGCTCCGCAGGTTTGACATCGGCATCGTGGGTGGCGTGGAGGTGGGCATTGGCAGCTGGGCACTTCAGCAGCATACAGAGGACACTGTGTGCTGTGCAGAGCTGTCCGAAATGCCAACTGTGCACCCTCGCCGGTGTCTACCCGGACCAGTACCAGTGTGGCAAGCAAATGGGGCCTGTTTGGCCTCCCGGTCGATGTACTGGCACCCATCACCCTTCACAACCAGCTTCTCTCCCTCCCCTCCACCCACAGGCCATGGCCAGCTTCCAGCAGCAGTTCTTCCCAGAACTGTTGGAGGCCAACCTGAGCGGCGAGCAGGCGTCCAGCCCCTGTGAGCTGCGGCCTGCCAGCTCACTGTCGCGCCTGCCCCCCTGCACAGCCCTTTGCCTGCGTGACCTGCCTTCCAAACACCCTTGCGTTGCAATGAATTTATTACATTATGAGGTGCCGTAGCCGCCGCAGCCAGCCCGGCGCATTGTCCACCGCTTTTGCTTGCCCACCCGCCCACCCACCCCCCACCTGCCTCCTGCAGACTGCAAGTACCACGATGCCCGCCTGCAGTTCTTCTCAGCAGCCATGTTTGCCAGCGGAGCCGTGATTGCGCTGCCCGCCGGCTTTGCAGCACGCTCATTTGGGCGCAAGGTGGGCGGGCACACTCTGGGTTGTCACGTGTTGCACTGTCTCATTCGCTACAGCGCTGCCCTCAAGAGGCTGGAAGCCGCACACGTCACAGCGCAGCTGTCTTCGCAAATGCCCTCGCCTTGCTGGCTGTGTGCAGCGACCAGCAGCACATCCTAAGCACGCACACACCTCTCCTGTCCCTCCCCCACCCACACCGCAGCTGGTCATGCTCGTCTCCGGCTGCCTGTTTCTGCTGGGGGCGGGCCTGCAAGCCGGCGCCCACTCCCTCACGCAGCTCATCCTGGGCCGCTCAGTGCTGGGCTTTGGGGTTGGTGAGTGGTGCAGCGCGTGTGCTTGCTGCTGCAATGCAGCTGGGGCCAGACCATGCTGTTACCTCAACTGCCTGGGATGCCTCCTAAGTGTCTGTACTGTCTGCCCCTGTGCTGCCCTGTGCATGAGCACTGCTGCGTGCATTGCGCATCGTGCATTTGGCAGGAACAGCCTGCATCCATGCCGGCACGAGCCAACCTTTGCTGCAGGCACTGCCGCCTGCGTCGTGCCCGTCTACATTTCGGAGGTGGCTCCCTTTGCAAGCCGCGGCGCCCTGGCCTACCTGTTCCAGCTGGCGGTCACTGTGGGCATCCTGGCTGCGCAGGCAAGCTGAAGAATGTTGGATCATCGGTCAGCGCATGACCGCCGCTGGTGGCAGCGCGTTGGCTTTGCTTACGTTCGGTGTGCGCCACACTTCTGGGGGCCTTGCAAGCAAACATGCCCTTCCAGCCACCCGGGTGCTCCTGTAGTGCCAAACGTTCTGTTCTGATGCCAGCTGGCTCTTAGGGCACTCGTAACCATGGCCCTGCCTCCCTGCTCTTCTTTATGTTTGCAGCTGGTCAACCTGGGGACTCAGTGGATCCCCACCTGGGGCTGGCGGCTGAGCCTGGGCCTGGCTGCCATGCCCGCCACCATCCTCATCATCGGAGGGCTGGTGCTGCCAGAGAGCCCCTCCCACCTCATAGAAAAGTGAGAGGCAGGATTGGGAGCCGCTGGCCTGCCACCATTGCTCGGGCTCGCTGTGCTTGCAGCTCATTCGCGGTTGTGCATAGCGCCTCCAACTGGCACCAGTCGGCAGGCGCTGAGAGCGATTGCATGCCGTTTTATGACCTGCAGGGGCAAGTGGAACGAGGGCAAGGCGGTGCTGCAGATGCTGCGGGGCACAGACGAGGTGGACGCGGAGTATGCAGACATGTGAGAGCCTAAATGGGTGGGGGTTGGTGCAAGCACCACGGGGGCAACGAGGGTGTGACGTGTGTGACTCAGCTTGCGGCCTCTCGCGCTCTGGGCCTGCCAGGTTTCCAAATCTTATCAACTCTGCCCCTCCCGCTCCTCCCGCCTGCAGCTGTGACGCAGCGCAGCAAGCTGCCAAGGTGTCACCGTTGCAGGTGTGGCAGCCGTGGGGCTCATCTAATTTGCCCTGCCTGTCCGCCTGCCCGTGCTCATGGGCAAGAACCCTCCCACCTCAGCAACCCAATGTTGCCCTGGCTTGCCTTCCTGCCCTGCTCTCCTGCTTGGCAAGCGCCCGCCCACTCTGACTTTCACATGGTTGGTTGCCTTGGCTTGCCCTCCCTGACCGCCCGCAGAGCTGGCGCAACCTGTTTCAGCGGCAGAACCTGCCTATGACGGTCATGAGCTGTTCCTTGGCAGCGCTGCAGCAGCTAACAGGTAATACATTTTACCACTCCAAAGCTCTCAAATCAACAGGGTTACCTGATTGGTTCAAATACAATGGGGATTGCATCTCCGGATGGTCCCTGAAGCGCGCACATCTCTAACAGACATCCTGCCATTCCCCTGAATCGCATGAAAGGAATTAACGCCGTAATATTCTATGGCGAGTATATCGGTTTTTGAGTGCCCAGGGGTGTATGTGTGGGAACGGGGAGGGCTGGGTGGGCGGAGAGGCGGAGCCTAGGACTTTTCACAAGCACGCCACTGCTGCTGCTGTGACCGGCTGCCATGGGAATGTGCTGTGCTGCTTACTTTTGAGCACAGCAGGCTGTCCAGTGTGGTCGATTTACCTGTTGATCCATGACCCAAACTGGTTTGGCATGGGGCAGCCAAGCAAAGCCGTGCTCTGCACGCCCGCTGCAGGTGAGTGTCACAACTCACTGCTTGGCCGCTCATCCCCCACCTTTGCAGCCCCCGTCATGTTCTCATCCCTCAGTCACAACTCTGGAGCACTGCTCAACACAGTGGTGAGCCCAGCCTGGCTGTGTTTCTTGCAGCAGCCCAGTCATGGAGCTCTAGTGTGGGAGCACATTGCCGCCAGAGTGTGCGGCAGCTTGCGCTCGGCGCCCAGGCCCCCACCATACCTGGTTCGATTCCCGCAACACGTGCATGCCCCATTGCCACCTTTTTCTGCAGGTAATCGGCGCCACCAATGTGCTGGCCACGCTCGTGGGCGTGCTTTTCATCGACAAGTGGGGCCGCCGCCCGCTGCTGCTCCAGGGTGGCCTGCAGATGCTGCTCAGCCAGGTGTGTGTGCTGTGAAGGGCAGCTGAGTATGCTGTGAAGGGCAGCTGAGGTTGCTGCTGCCGCGAACCCCGTGCGCCATGTTGGGTGATTGTATGTTATGTTGGGCGCCCTGGCGGCGTGCTGGTGCGATGGGCTACCCTGCTTGAACAAAGCTGCAGACAACTGCGCTGCATGCTGCAAGTTGCCAGAGGAGTGGAATCCTCTCAAGGCGGCTTTTGGCCTTGAATGTAACCCTTTATCAAACCATGCAATCAATGCAGGTTGCCACGGGCATCGTGCTGGCGGTTGGCTTTGACGGCGAGGCGACACTGCCCAGGGCCGACGCTGTCGGCGCTCTGGTCCTCATCTGCGTGTTCATTGCAGGTGGGTATCTCTGTTTTAGGCTGCGACAGTAACATGTATGCGTTCACTCCGCTGCTGGCAGGCACATGGCGCTTCCTGCAACCACATGTGTTGTGTGTGCATCTTACCCTGCCCAGTTGCTCCCTGCCCAGTTGCTTCCTGCCCAATGTCACATCCCGCAGGGTTTGCCTGGTCGTGGGGCCCCATTGTATGGCTGCTGGGTTCCGAAATCCAGACGCTCGACACGCGTACCAGCGGCATGAGTGCTGGTGGGTGGGTGGGTGGGTGCGGGAGGTGGGTGGGTGGGGCTGAGATCAGGGAAGCTGCCTGGCCAGCCTTCTGGCTCCTCATCGCCCTTGTCATTTCTTGCCTTCCATGCCCCTGCCATGCAGTGGTGTTCTGCAACTATCTGATGAGCTTCGTAATTGGCCAGTCGTTCCTGTCCATGCTGTGGTGAGGGCCCGGCCGGGCAAGGCAACTGTGCGCGCAGAGAGGAGTGCTCGCAAGAACGGGGTTGCTCAGCTCGCCCACGTGTGAAGGCTTGCCACGTTGCCGCACCTGCCGAACACACCTATCAAACCCACTTCGCCTCATCCCTGGTATGCCCTGCTTGCCGTTGCAGCTCGTTTCGTTGGGGCGTCTTCATCTTCTTCGCCGGCTGGAACCTCCTCATGACCATTTATACGTGGTTCCTACTGCCAGGCAAGGCGGTGGACAGACAGGGTTGGCCCAATTGTTGCGTTGCACAGCATGCTTTTCTGCCACCTGCTGGCCACGGTTGGGCAGTGAGACGCTCGTGGAAGTGTTGCATTCTGAGCCTCGCCGCTGCTGAATGCCCTTCTCCCCCTCCTGCCTGCCCCCGCCCGCCTGCGCTGCAGAAACCAAGGGAGTGCCACTCGAAGACACCGCCTACCAGTGCCTGTTTGCGCGGCACCCCTTCTGGAAGCGCGTCATGGGCAAGCAGGGGCAGGCGGTGCTCGAGCGGGAGGTGAGTTGTGTGGGGCACTGCAGGGGAATGAGGGTGGGGTGGAGGCAGAGCGACTCTCCACACTGCACGGCGTGCCGACGGAGCTGTGCAGCGCATGCAGAGGCGTGTGGCACCCTTATCAGCCACAGTTGCAGGCCAATCTTGTCTGCTTTGTTCCCTCTCACTTAAAGGGTGCCAGCCTTGGTTGCGGTTTATCCCTGTCGGTCCAAACGCCCACCCTAATGCCACTGCAGGCCTTCCGGCAGAATGCGTGGCAGCAGGTGCAGGCACCCAAGGGCGACCTGCGAGCCATGGCCAAGCTGTACGAAGGGCTTTAAAGCCACAACCCAGGCAATAAGTTACGGCAGTCCAAGCCAGCTGCACCTCTGTCATGTACCCTTTACTTCCAGGCTGCTTGTTGGCTTGGCCTGCCCCTTTGACCTTTTGACCCCGCTGACCCCAGCTGCTTGAACCTGTGCATACCCCTTTCCTCAGCCTGCACTTGCAATGTTTCATTCAAAGAGTGCGTAAGCAAGTCGTGTGCATGCGATTGATCAAAACAAAGAGCGTGTAAGTGAACATGTGTGTGTGAGCTGCTGCTGTCATCACTCTGCGAGGATTGCCAGTCTCCCGCGCCCCTGCCTTTGCAGCAGGGACTGCCAGCACCGGCTGCCACTGAAGCCTGACGCGTGGCTGCCCTCAAGGCGCCGGTGGCTGCAGCCGCTCCCCCAGCTGGTTCATCTCGTCCTTCAGCTGCAGCAGCGCGTTGAAGTAGTACTGCACGACACAAGCGGCAGGGAGGGCCAGCCAGTGAGTGAGCTGGGCCCGAAGGCACGGTGAGAGCCTAAACTCAACGTGCTGCAGCAACGTGTCAGGTTGTGCATCATGCAGAGTGGCATGCAATAGCCTGCGGGTGCAATGCGGGCAAGACAGCGTCCCTGCCTCCCGGGCAGCTCTGCACCTCGCTTGCATCCCATTGTGGGCCGCACCCAGCTGCTCACCTGCCTCTTTCACAGCCCCCCTTGTCTGCCCACCTGGCTCTTCACGAACAGCGGGTCGTCGCCGCCCAGGTTGAGGTGCATGTCGGCCAGCGCCATGGCCAGGTGCGGCAGCGAGGCGGCAAAGTGCTGCATGAAGGCCTGCAGGGCAGGGCAGGTTGGGTGGGGCAGCAGGCAGAACTGGATTGCTGTTTGCAGTTGTCATGGTGTGAATGGCCGTGCATCGCAGCACCCATGGCTGCCTTCCCACACCAACCACAACGCACCAGCCGGCGGCTGCAGCAGCAGCAGCCTTTCCCTGGGCAATGCCGGCGAAAGCCAAGCCACTACTTAGTCAAATGCGGCCCCACAGCGTGCCTGGAAGTGATCTGCCACGTCCTCTGCCGTGTGGCTGGCGTGCGGGCGCGCCTGGATGGCCCCCGTGCTGGTCTGGGTGCCCGCCTCACGAAACGCGCGCACCGTCTGCTGCGGCGGCGCCATCGGCACCGCCCAGGGCGGCACATACACGTGGTGGAACGAGGGGTGCACCTGCACAGGCGGGCAGGCAGGCAGGCAGAGAGAGAATGTCTGTGTGCCCAAAGGGTCGTGCCAGGCAGGCAAGGCGGGCAGCTCTCGACTCCTCCTTGCATGCCAGCCGCGCCCCTCAAACTTCCACCATGTCTTGCCCATCTGCACACCTGCACTCCCTAAACCCCGTGCTCACCTCGTGCAGCTCCTCGGCAGTCATCTGCTCCTGCGCTGCCGCCAGCTGCGCTGCGCGCGCTGAGCCCGACCCCTCAGGGGAGGGCGCAGCAGGTGCAGCATGGGGCGGCGTGCAGGTGCCAGCAGCGGGGGACAGCGGTGCGCTGGGTGGCAGCGAGGCTGTGGCCGCCGGGCTGGGCTCCTCAAACTCTGCAAAGTAGGGCTGGCTGAAGGTGGGCTGGCGCGCCAGGGTGCTGCCGCCGCTGCTGCTGTCCGCCCCAGAGCTGCCTGCGGGTGAGGGCAGGCTGCTTGCGGCGGTGCTGCTGGCGCCAGTGCCCTGGGCCGTGGAAGGCTGCGAGTAGAACAGCGGGTGCTGCAGGTCTACTGGGGACAGCGGCGAGTCACCGCCGCTGCTGGCGCTGCCGGCGCGCCGCGCCGCCTTGCGAGCACCCACATGCATGCCGCCGGCTGAGTCGTCGTATGGCAGGCCAAAGGGCAGCTGGCCCTCTGGTGTGCACGCCCCGCTGCTGGCGCCGCTGCTGGGCCGGCCCTGCCGCTCTGGCGTGGCCTGCCTGCTGCTGGAGGGCGAGGCTTCTAGGCTGGTGGTGCGGCGCAGCCCTGAGCCAGACAGGCGGTGCAGGCCTGTGCCAGCTGCTCGCGCGCCGCCCGCGCTGCCGCCGCCGCTCAGGGGCGGCAGCCCGATGCTGCTGGTGCGCCGCAGCGTGGAGCCTGCGCCGCCGCCGGCTGCGGGTGCTGCGCCGCCGCCGGCTGCAGGTGCTGCGCCGCCGCCGCTGACGCGGTGCAGCCAGGGGCTGCCCGCGTGACTGCTGCTGCTGCTAGCGCTGCCAGCCAGCGCCTCCTCAACATGGATGCGGCCCGGCACCGACTGGGTGCGCGCCAGCGAGCGGTTGCGGGAGGACGTCACCTCCGCGAGCTTGCGATGCAGGGAGCGCAGCGTGTCATCGCTGGCGTGCTGCAGCAGCTGCACAGCAGCAGGGAGCAGGACGAGGGCCGGGGAGGTGAACGATCACGGCAGCGTGCCCTCCCGCCGCCAACGCATGCGCGCCGTTTCGGCGGCGGTGGCGGCGCACCTGCCGGAAGTCCATCCAGACCACGCCTGCGGGCGCTCCCCGCCACCATTTGCCGCAGTCCAGCGCCACGGCGGGGCCCTCTCTCGACTTGCGCACGACCGACACCTGCACCCGGCTGCCCGCTCCGCCGCCGCCTTTGCTCAGCAGCGAGCAGGGCACCGCAATACGCACATCCCGGCTAGCTAGCAGGTTGGTGACCACGTCCTCGTGAGTTTCGGCCGTCAGGGCCGCCAGCAGCTCCGCTCGCGAGGCCATGGCGGGCCTGGCAGCGAATTGGACGGCAGCCGAGAACTGAGGCGAGGCGGCTGGAGCCTGAGACAGCTGTTCAACCTCCTGCATGCGCCGCCATGCCGGCCGCCAGCTGCTCGCCGCAACGAGTTGACCACATTTCGCGCGGCAGTTGACCAGCAAGTTGCAGCAAGTGGCATGGCAGGGCATGAGTAGCTAAATCTTGAACAAATAAAAGGAAAAATGAAAGTATTTTAACAAAAAGAATAACCCTGCCCTCGGCCGGTCAACCGCCTGCCGCCGCCGTGCGCACCCCTGCTGCCGCAAGCATGCCCAGCACCGCCGCCGCGTGCTCCGCCGTGCTGCCCGCCGTGCTGTCCAGGGCGCAGCGTAGCGGCACGTCCACCTCGCTGCTCCATCCCTCGCTGCCGCCGTTGCGAGCCAGGACTGCCTGGATGTCCGCCCAGCTGCCCGGTTTGTGTGCATGGTCTGTGCCGGCGTCCCGCCGGCCCCGCTCCTCCACTCGCTGCCGCCACAGCGCTTCATCTCCCGGCAGCAGCTCCACCAGGGCCAGCCGGGCGCCGTGCTGTTCAGGGAGGGGGAGGGCGTGAGGTGCATCAGTCCGCACGGAGCAACAAGGCCTGCAGCTCACATGGGTTTTGCTTCAGCTGCGACCATTGCAGATGGCATGCCGGCGAATGCGGATGGCATGCCAGCGCATGTCACGCACACACCGCCGCCATCGCTCCATTCTGAGTGGTTCTGAAACCCAGGAAGCCTGCAAAGCATCACAGCCAGACCAAGCAGCCTGGATGCTTGCTCACCTGGTCAGCCAGCGCCGCCGCTCGGTCAAACAGCGGCCGCCGCGCCAGCGGGCAGTCGATGATGAGCGACAGCCCGCAGCGCAGCTGCGTTTCCACCACCCGCCACAGCACAGCGTAGCTGAGCTCGTTCCAGTCGACGCTTGAGTGTGCCGCCGCCAGTGGCTGGAAGGCGCTGCGAGCATCGTCCTTGTCGACCAGCGGCCACCGCAGCGCACGTGCCAGCGCAACTGCCAGTGTCGACTTGCCGCTGCCCGGCTGCCCCTTGAGCAGCAGCAACACAGGCTGTTGTGACGGTACACTGGCAGGACACGCCATGGGCCCAGCCTGCAGTTGGGTTGCGAGCAGGCGGCAGGCAGCGGCGGCGGCGGAGGCGGGTGGGCGGCAGCAGGTTTGATCATGACGCTGGATGTGCAAGAAATCATGGCGTGGCGCCTAGAATTGATCAGCCTTACCTGCAGCTCCCCAGACACAGCGAGCAGAGTGCTTGGTTTCTGCTTTTCTCGCAGGAGGCCCCGGGGAGCTCGATCGTTGCTTCGATGGCAGTCGCGTGCAATGAATCGAGTGTATCAAGTCGTGAGTTGCTGCCCTGCTGCCCTGATGGACGCCTCGGTGTCGGCATTCACCATGTAGTGGGCCGTTCATGCGTCGTGCGGCGTTCAACGACTGTTTGCCTAAGTTTGATCGTGCTGCAACAGCGGCAGCCAGCCGCTGAGGCTCCTCCGCTCCATCTCGTTTCGGCACCTCCTCTGCCCTGCTCCACTTGCCGATTGGAAGCCTTAAGCAGCGCCTGTGTAGCTCCAATTGGCGATCATTGAACGGAGGAGGGGCGCTAGGGAACACTGCGCAGCGCCGCCACCGCTGACCGCCGCCGTGTCGCCGCCGCCGCGTCTCTCAACATCCATCCCCTGCCATGGCAGCCCCCAGCCAATCCAGCCAGTACACACAGCTGCTCAGCTCAGCGCTGGCCGAGCTGCAGCGCAACGTGGCAGCGGCCGAAGGCGCGGCAGCAGCGCTGGTCGAGCGTCTGCTGGCGACGGGACGGGACCACCGCATCGCTGTCTACGGAGTGGGCCGCGAGGGGCTGGCCATGAAAGGTTTTGCGATGCGCCTGTTCCACATGGGCCTGCAGGTGAGGCTGCAGGGCAGGCTGGAGTTGAACTCAACTGCATAGAAGTGCAACCGGCCCATGCCTGCAAGCAGTGCGGTATGCCTTTCCTGCATGCACCACGGATGCCAACCAGACACCGCCCCCACTGCCCCCTTTGCTACGCTGCCAATCCATCCCATGCAGGCGTCGGTAGTGGGCGAGATGACGGCGGCGCGACTGGGAACGGGAGACCTGCTGCTTGTGTCGGCAGGGCCCGGCTGCTTCGCCACCGTGCAGGCGCTGTGCGGGGCGGCTGCTGCCGCTGCGGCCGTCACCGTGGCGCTGACGTCCCAGCCTGGGGTGGCGGCCCAGCTGCGTGCCAGCGAGGTCCTGCACATCCCTGCCACCTGCATGGCAGCTGAGGGGGCAGGCGGCGAACCAGCAGCTGCAGCAGGAGAGCCCCCAGCGGCTGCGCCACCCTCGCCTTTGCTGCTTGGCAGCAGCTACGAGCTCGCGCTGCAGCTCTTTCTTGATCTTGTGTGTGTGCAGCTGGTGCAGCGGCTGCGGCTGTCACCAGAACAGCTGGCCAGCCGCCACACCAACCTTGAGTGAGGGATGGTTAACAAGTCAATCTGTGTGTGAACCGTCATAAAATCAACAAACCAAGTCAACAGAAGGCAACAGTACGGATGCACGTGCCACGGTTGCTTGGCAGGAAATAGGCAGAGCACACGGACAGGCATAGCGGAGAGGAAGGTAGCACAAACGGGCACAGGCAGGGCACACGGGGTGTTCCGTCACTTGGTCATGGAGAGGCGTGCTGGTGATTGGTCAGGCCGGGCGTACTCAGCGCGGCTGATGCCGCTAAGCGCTGAGCGGTGCTCCTGATAAGGGAAGAAAGACGGTGACACGGGTGCAGGCATGCTATTCTGGTGTGCAAGGAATATGCAAGAGGACAGTGCGGAAGGCGGAGTGGTGCGTGCAATTGGCAGTGGGGTACGGGCGAGAGGCAGCTGGGCAAGCAGTCGAGAAAGTTCTGCTCGCCGCAGTGCTTGTGGGAGGGGAGGATAAGAGAGTGCCTGCCTGGCGTGCAGAGTGCGGGCAATGTTGGAATGAAAGCTGTCGAGGGCGCCCACTGCATCGTCACCACTGCGCCCACTCAGCCGGTGGCGGCGGCGCGGGCAGCAGCTTCAGCATGCAGGCCACTGCAGGGCACGGAGGCGGGCTCGTTTGGAGATTGTCACCACCAAGATGTGCATTAAAGCCTGTCCAGAGCAGGTTGGCAAGAGGCACTGTTGCTGGCCTCATGTGCCGTTGAAGCTTGCATAGCAAGCAACCTGTCTGCAACAATTTGCACTCAGACAGCCGGTGCTCGCCTGCGAGCTCCCATGCCGGGTCTGGCGCAAAAATACTAGACCACACTAAACTCACCGGTGCTGTAGCCCATCATGCGCGCCGTGGTGCTGCCCGCACACCTGCCAATCTTATCATTGATACAAATAAGGATTGCAAAGCGCATGCTCACCGGTGCTGTAGCCCATCATGCGTGCCGTGGTGCTGCCCGCCGGCTCCAGCTCGTCGGGCGGGGTGGGGCCGATTTCACCATTGCAGAAGCAGCCCGCAAAGGAGGCGTTGGGGAAGGCGTCCTGTTGAAGGGCAGGAAGTGCACAACGCAGTCGAGTACAGACAGGACCCATTTGACCACAGGAAGCAAGTATCGCTTGCTCTGTGCCCCCTGCCACTTGCACGGCTGCCCATTCCAGCTAGGTGCGACGTGGCTGCATGGGAGGGTGGTCGAGGGGCAAGGGAACGCAGCGCGGCGTTCCCAAGCAACTGGCCAGCACTAGGCATGGGCTGCGCCTCGGACTGAAACACACACTCTAACCGGCCATGCACACCCCCCAAGTTACAGACTTGATGCCACACACGCACCTTGAGCAGGTTGCTCTCCACCCCTTCCTCCTCATAGTACCGGCTGCCCTTGGCCACACAGGGGAACATGAGGCAGCCGTACACCGGGGAGGGCTGCTTGGTCAGCACCTGAGTATGTGGGTTGGGGCAGGCAAGGGAGGGAGGGGAGGCTCGGGTAGCTAAGGAAGGGGGGCGGCGAGGGGTATACGCTACGCTGACGCAGCTTCCCATCACCACAACAAGCGCCACACCAGCGCCCCCTCACCATGTGGATGCTGTCGGGCGAGCGGTACAGCGGGCTGGCCCGCGAGCGGTTGGCACCGCCCTCGCCGCAGTTGCCGACCAGCTCTGCGCACATGGTAGGGCAGGCCGTGCACACCACAGCTTAACACAGGGTTGGAGTGGCAAACCCGGCTACAACATGCTACAATGCCGAACTGCAGGTGTGGCAACAGCGACAGGCGCACCCGCAGCGCACATCAGCACTGCAAAGACCGCAGGTGCGGCAGCCAAGTAACCTCTACCGGCGCCCTGCGGCTCGACCTAACCCTGTACCATGCAACCAATATTGAGTTCAGGCTCCGCGGCAAGTGCGCCAACCAGCAAGCAAAAAGGCAAAGCCAGAAAGCAAGCAATAAGCACCGCACCAGGGCCGTAGAGTTGGTGCCGCACTTTATCCAGCCGCTCCTCAAACTGCTGCCGCGCCAGGGGCGGGTGGGGCGTGTAAAACGCCGTCACCTGCAGCAGTTGACAGTCGAGTGCACGCGGGGACATGTGCATGTGTTGGAGGGCTGGAAGCAGGGCCAGATGTGCATGCAGTGTGAGCGGAGCAGGTGCGGCTGCGGTTTGGGGCGCACCGGCGCCGAGGAACCGCGTTTGTGCTGCTTGCCTCCACCTGAGGCCAGGCCGCCTGGCCAGGCTGCCTGTGCATCTACAAGCAGCTATGCTTTTGACACGCGTTTTGCTGGGGATCAGCTCACCATGCCGTTCTCCACGCGGTGCTGCACGCTGATGAAGCCGCTGGTGCGCATGAGGTTGTTGGGGTCGTGCATCTGGGGTAGGTGGGGTTAAACGGGGAGGGGAGGGGTTTGCACAAAGGAAGTGTGATAGGGTAGGGCACCCCGCATGAACGTCGCAGCACTGGCCCAGGGGGCAGCCAGACCACAGAACCGCACAGCATGAACAGGCTGGCAAATTGCATCAATCTGGACTTGCTAAAATCCTGGCAGTTCGATTGAGCTGGTCCATCCCCACCCAAACCGACCTGCAGCATGATCATGGGGGCCTGGTCGGCTCCCTCGCCCCGCTCCGTGGCGGGCGGCCGCACCCCAAAGAACAGCGGGGCGCGCGGCGCAATGCCGGGGCCCTGGGAAAACAAAACAGGGTACAAGGGGTGTTGACAGGGGTGCAGTACTTCGCAGAAATCATGACTGGAATGGTCGGCGCTGCGAGCTTGGAAGGTCCGCAATGTCAAGGCAGCGGCTGACGGGCAGGCACGGCAGCTGGGGTGTGCAGGCAAGCCACACGATGCGAGCCCCACCTGTGCCTGCAGGGCCAGCACCAGGGCCGAGGTGGGAGTGAAGCCGCCGCCGATGGGCACCCAGTGCAGCGTGCCTGCTGGGTGCGGGCAGGGAGAGCGGCGGTGGTTGAACGCCCGGCTGGGGATGCAGGCAGTGAGCAAGCTGGCAGGCCATACACACACAGGCACCAAAGCTTTCCATCACAAGTGCACTGCACCCTCTTCGGGCCCACCCGTCCCTATAACAAGGCATTGGGCATAGCACAGGCAATGCAGCAGCGCAGGTGCGGCAGCGCACGCCCAGCAGCTGCGTGCTCACCCGTCCCTGTGGCCAGAGGCATGCAGTTCTGCAGCTGCTGCACCAGCGTGACGCGGCCCACGGGCGCCATGTCCACATTGTTGTTCACCCGCGACACCATGTAGCGCTGCATGAAATGAAATGTGGAGAAGAACCCATAACATTTAGACAACAGCAGGCGGTTGTTCACCCGGAACACCATGTAGCGCTGCACCATTGAATGGGGAGGGCAGTAGGTGGGGGAGTGAGGGGTGACGAGAGGCAGGACAGCGCAGGGGTGCAAAGACCCACAGTCTGAGGAACGAGGCCAAGGACAGAGGAGGGCAGCCAGCCCAGCAACATATGGCGCAACCCCACCCAGCAGCAGCAGCAGCAGCAGCCCAGCGCACCACCACCCGACTTGCCGGGGAGATGCAGCGCATGCCGCGGCAGGCCATCGGCACAGCCTCCACGCCCGGGCCGCTGATGGCGATGACAAGCGTGCCATGCACCGCATCGGCATGCAGCGGCTTGCCCGGCGCGCGGCCAGGCAGGCCCACCAGCACTGGGTCTGTTCCTTCGGCAGTGCCGCCCATGCCCCTGCAGAAACAGAGAATTGGGCAGTGGGATGTGGGCTGGGCGGAGTAGATGGGCGGGACCCTTCAAGCGAAGGCCAATGCGACATGCTTGCACCACACGCCGGTGCAGAGCAGCAGTGCAGAACATGCCCAGCACATGCTGTGCAGCACGCAAAGTGATGCAGCCGATGCCATTGCACAACAAACCAGTGCAGTAACATGCCCAGCACACGCTGTGCAGCACAGTATGCAAAGTGATGCAGCAGCGCACTCACCCATACACGGGCTCTCCAGGGTACCGCCGTGCCAGCTGCAAGGCACATGGAGGGGGAAGGGGCAGCAGTGAGGCCGGCACGCAGCATGGTCCGAGGCCAACGGAATTAACATGTGGCATGAACAATGAGACCAACAGCTGGCGCATGGGCTGCCTGACAAACACCATTGTGCAATCCAAACTTCCACTAACTACCCAGCTACCGACCCTGTCGACCCACCTCGTCCAGCACTTTGTCGATGTACACGTGCTGGTCGCTGAACACCAGCCACGTGCGCGGGTGCTCCGGCGCCTGCCCCACCGGCGGCAGCTGGCCCTCGGGCGCCCGCCAGTCTGCTTGTTGATTGTTGCGCAGCGGGTGGCAGCAGGGCATGAGAGGGCGTGGAGTCACAGAACAACAGCAACTCACAGAACAACGACAACAGTAGGACATAGGGCCCAGGAAGCGATCGAGTCAAGGTAGTATGTGCGCTGCATCGAGGCCAGCAGCCCGTGCCGTGCAGAGCATTTCCTGCTGGGACAGAGCAGGCATCCCACAACGTGGGTCCGCCCCCCAGCCTTTCCCCCCTGTCCTGCCACCAACACAAACGTCCACCAGCACAGAGCTTGCACAGCACAGAGCTTGCACACCTGTGGCGTGGAACAGCCCCTCACAAGCCAGCGTGGTCTTGATGAAGGCCGCCTGCACCAGCGAGCCGGGTGGCAGGTGCAGCACCGACACACAGATGCCGACTCGCTCCGCCTGGTCCACCTCGTGCACCTGCCCGCTGGCTGCAGGATTGTAGAGGAGGGAGGCGAGCAGCAGCAGCACCAGAGAGGTGTCAGGCAAGTGCAGACCTGCCGGTTTGGTGAGCACAGCCGTTGCCCACATGCGCCCGCACTGCTTGGGGCAGACAAGCGGAGCAGCAGCCGCAATCCCCTCGCCCACAGCGGCGCGATGCTGACTCTGTAGTCCCTGAGCAAACCAGTGGCGCAGCAAGGGCATACTGCAACACGCGCTGCAAGCCCTCCCACCCATGCTTACCACCCACCACACCCACCCACCTGTGTCCCGGCCCAGCACGCCCGGCGACACCAGCCCCGCCAGCACGGTGCAGGTGGCCAGGCAGCCGCGCAGCGCCTTGAGCATGAGGGGAAGGTTGGGGTGGCTGCAGCGGTGGGCAGGCGGGCAGTTGGAATGCCAGTGTGGGCACTGGAATGGGCATCATTTTGTTCAGTGCCAGCGGTACAGCCCAGCAGCTGTTCACAGCCTGCCACGTAACAACGCAGGACCTCCCCTGGGCATCCAACGCACGTCTGGGGGGAGGCAAACACGAAGCAGAGGTCGGGCTTGCCGCGGCCGCACAGCTGGGAGGTCAGGGTTTGCTGCAGGTGCACGGGGAGGCGGGGGGTGGTGGGTGAGGGGCAATGGAGCAGTGAACAGCCAGACCCATGGCGGCATCAGTCAGCTGCATGCGGTGCTCCGGCACAATATTCCAAAACGACTGGACAGCAATCCACGGTATCTCGCAATCAGCATCTTATAGATTATACATATTTCAAAACTAGCGGCTGCTGGTGCTGCGGCAAGCGCCCCCGTTGCCTGCCCCCAGCCCAGGCCACGCACCGCCCATTTGGTGCACGCCGTCTGCCGCTCCTCGTCGCTGGCAAACTCGGTGCAAAGCACAGCCGGCTGCACCTCCACATGCGACCACCAGTAGGGCGAGCGCACGAGGTAGGCCACCTGCGAGGCGGGGCATGGGATGAACCAGGTAAGAAACGCGGCGCAGAGGGACACGACCGCCGCCGTGCCGCCGGCCCAAGCAGCGGCGGATGCGCCTCACCAGCGCCCTGACCGATCGGTTGACGCAGGCGGCGCGGGACAGCGTCTGCCAGTCGCAGCTGGCCAGACATTTCAGCCGAAGCTCTATTGGCAGCTCGTCGAAGGACGCGCGCGGCTGATCGTCCTCATCCGGCGCTGCCGGCCAACTTCCAGGGGCTTCCATCGTCCCGCAGCAGCGCAGGGCTGCCCCAGTCGGCCCCAAAGCGCGGGCAGCCCTGCTGGAGTCTCAGGGCACGCGTCTAGCAAGCGGATCGTTCCTGTAGAGATTAATGCAGGAGTTTGGCTGCACGTACGTCGCTGGGGAGCCATGCTGGGCAGCACTCAGCGCTGCCGGCGGCCTCGCTGATTCGAGGGTTACGCCGCCTGTGCAGGGACAGGAGCCTGTGACCCAGCTGACCGTGAGTCATGGGCTGTAGGCACCCAAGTCGACTCATGACAGGCAGTGACTGATCGATCGAGGGCTTGAGTTCATGCCGTGTAGCGTGCGCCGCTTGCTCCCAGCCGGGCCAAACTTAAGCACCACCCCGGCATCCCTCGCTTTCAGCGCACCATGCTCCTACCTGCTGGCCGGTGCATGCTCAACAGTGTAAACAGTGCCAGCAGTACAACGTATGTCAGTACACGGGTGGCACTTGCAGCGAGGGGTGCGCCGCCAGGCGCGCCATCACCTCCCCCGCCCGAGCCTCCAGCTTGACCGCCGCAAGGTCGTCTGCTCGTGTGGGGCCAGCTGTCACGATGACCAGCTTGGCGCCGTTCTCTACTGCTGCCTTGGCCAGGCGGTAGGCCGACCAGACGGCTAGTGAGGAGCCCACAACCACCATGCTGCGGCAGCTGGTGGCCAGATCCATCGCTGCTTGCGCCCGGGCCGGCGGGATGCCTGCGGGGCAGAGGAAAACAGCGCATTAGCGGAGGGGCTGCTGGTTTACAATGCACCCGGACGTGCTTTGTGATGCTAGCTGAGTGCTTGGTCAAGGAAGCACGCGCACAAGGGCCAGCCATGGCACACAAAGACCACCCTGGACCCTGGCTCACCATCGCCGAAGAATACCACGTGCGGCTGAAGTGGGCAGGGAGCAGTGGAATGTTGGTTAAGTGGTCATGACTCTCAGCGCTTCTTGGGCGGTCTGTGCCAGCACAAGCATGCATCCATGTCACCCAGTTCGCAACTGCACCCCGCCTCCGAGCCAAAGCGCCCGCACCTTCAGGATGCCGCCGCAGGCCGGGCAGGGGGGCACTCGGAAGCCGCGCCCCGCATCCGGCAGCTCCACATCTCCATCCGGCCGCTGCTGCACCACTGCCGCCTCACCGTCGGGCGCCTCAACCACCACCTGGGCATCACCGTCAGGGTTGTGCACCAGGGTGGTAGTTGCGCTGCCCGGTACGCTGCTACTGCTGCTGCTGCTGGCGCTGCTGCTGCTGCTGCTGCTAGCGGCAGGGGTCTCCTGCCAAGGTAGGGTGCAGGCAAGCAGTTGAAAGTCAGCTTCAACAAGGAGCTGGCAGACAAAGTTCCAATGTATGCAAGTCCACACACTCAGTCCAGCACGGCGAGTACCCAAAACCCAAGCACGCCCTTCGCTCTGTCAACTGCTCACCCGCAAGTTGGGGCTCACCGCCGCCGCAGTGCCCGCACGCAGCAGGCGCCGCATGTCGTCCTGCGCATCCTGCGCCGCCGCCAGCACTGCTGCCGCTGCCGCCGCATCAGGGTTCAGAGCAGCGAGCAGCTCCTGGAATTCGTGCCTGCCAGGCAGAGGAAGAAGGAAGTTTGCATAGACTGATGGATGCCACTTTCAAGTCTAATACTGGTGTTGAAGCAAAGCAATTGGGGTGAGGTTCAGGAAGGCATCACACCACCAAAAAAATCTGCATCCACACCTGCAGCTCAGGCGGCCGCAGTCCAGGCACACCACCTCGTGCGTGGTGCCATGCAGCTCCAGCACTGGCGCCGAGCCCGCCTTCTGGTGCAGGCGGTCCACATTCTGTGTGATGAGCGCCCGCGCCCAACCTGCGTGGAGAGCGGCCAGGGGTAGCGCCAGCAGCGCAGAGGTTAAGCATGCACGCCTTGCTTGCATGCACGTGGTGCGCGCAGCAGCCCTGCCCTGCTGCCAGGCGAAACAGCCGCAGCAGCAGGCAGGCAGGCAGGCTGGATCAGACGCTGCATGCCGTGGCCCGCAGCACAAGCAGGCATGCGCAACAGCATGCACACCAGGCCTCCCTGGCTCGCACCCGCATGCTGCAGGCGTGCGATGCGGTCGTGTGCGGCATTGGGGCGGACGGACGAGAACTTGTGCCAGCCGGCAAAGCTGCGGGCCCAGTAGCGCGCCCTGTTCTCGTCCGATGCCATGAACTGTAAGGGACGTGTTTTGAGGAGGCGGTGCGCCAGGTGAGTTGGTGCGCAGCCAGTTCCATAGGCACGGTTGCAGGCATGATCGGCAAGCTGGTAAGCACCGACTGGAGGCCACTAGGGCGACAGCTGGCAAGCAACCACTGCAGACCAACGCCTCACAACGACCCACCTGCTGGTGTGTCATGGGCTTGAAGGAGCTGACGGTGTAGGCACCCGCAGGGCCCCTGCGCGGGCGGCAGGCATTAGGGACCGAGCTCACCAGCAGCCGTCGACAGCTTGGGGCTGGCGGAGCGATAGCAGAGCCGCAGACCGGGAATTGCTGCAGCAGAAACAGCACGCGAGGGCACCGCATCATGCAGCGCACCTGTAGTCTGGCACTCCCGACTCGGTAGAGCAGCCAGCCCCCGTGAGCACCAGAGCGCCTCGTGCCGACTGCACCAGCTCTGCTAATTGATCCACCGCGGCATCGCTGACCGGCGGCGAGTTAGGCGCTGTGTCGCCGCGGCCTGCCGACGACCCTATGACGTACGGCTGCTGCTGCTGCTGCTGCTGCTGTGAGGCGGGGTGGCTGCTGCTCCACCAGGCCCCGCTGCCATCAATTCGGTCCTGGCGGTGGGGCACGGCACGAGCGGCGGCGGAGTGCAAGTGCGCCTGCGGGGCGGTGTGGGGCAAGCAGGGGTCATTTGGCGCATTGCCGGCAACTCCCGCGATCGTCAGGCCCGCCTGTAGCCTGCCAGAGTGCTCCTACCGCGCGGGGCGCGCCGGAAGGGCAGCGGGGACACGGCGCGTGCCACACGGCTCGCGCAATGTGCCGCATTGTGACTGCCAGGTTGATCAAAGAGCGACAAACTGGCAGGGGAGAGGCTCGGCCCGGCATTGCTTGGCATGTGATGCAGCGCCAATGAGGGCAACAGCAGGCGACGATCGCGGCGCATTTATGCTTGTTTGTGTGTGCAGAATATGTTGTAGCGCGCCCAGCGCCTCCGCCTTTGCGCTCGTGCAGACCCACGCGAGTATGTCGCAGGACGACAGCCTGGAGAGCGGGGAGATCCTGGTGGAGGATGGCGAGCTGCCGCCCGAGCTCCAGGAGGTGGCTGGCCCGCCGGTGAGCGCCGCCCCGGCCACCCGCCTCTCCCTGCCTGCCTGCGCCCCTGCTCACCCCAATCAGCCCTGCTGCTTGCTCTGCAGGCACGCAGCTCCAGCCTAGACCAACGAGGGCCGCCACCACGGCGCTGGGAGCGGGGCGGCGACGACCGGCTGCTGCCGCCGCCATCGCACCGCAGCGGACCGTGGCCAGGCCCGCCGCTTGGCCGCCCGGCCTACCCTGGCCCGCCGCCCAGGAGAGGCTACTCGCCACCACGCAGGGGCCTCTCGCCACCCCGACGAGCGTCTCCGCCGCCGCGAAGAGGCTTCTCGCCGCCGCGGCGGGGCCCTTCGCCGCCGCGCCGGCGTGAGCTGTCGCCGCCTCGGGGGCTGTCACCGCCACGCAGAGGGCCGCCGCCACGGCCTGGGCTCTCACCGCCGCGTGGCCCGCCCTCGCCGCGGCGGGGCCCCTCTCCCCCGCCCTACCCGCTGCCGCCCCGCGACCGCAGCAGCAGCCGGCCGGCGTCTGGTCGCGGCGGCTCGCCGCCGCTGGGAGGGCCGCCGCCCCTGCGGCCGCTGTCAGCTGAGGACGAGGCAGCACGCGACGCTCGGGAGATGGACGACCTGGCTGCAGGTGTCAAGGCGCTGACGCGCACCCTCACGCTGCAGGAGTGCCTCAAGTGAGCGCGGGTGTTGGTTGAGCTGAAATGGGTGCAGGTCGGCAGGGGCTGCAGGTTGCCTGCTGGCATGAGCATCGGCTGCCTAATGAGCCTTTTAGATCTGAGCTATCTGTTGGGAGGCTGTGGCCAAGGGCACAGCCATTTACTGGAGCAGCTGGGCATGTCGTGTGCAAGTGGTTTGGGCTGCGTGTTGCATTCTTGTCTGCTGGCCGACACTGTACCTACAGCTGGTCGTTCATTGCTGGATGTGGCTTGCCGTCTCTGCGTGGCTCCCCTGGGCTTGATGGCTTGCCGCACTGGGCACTGCAGGGACTTAGGCCGTGTGTGCGCTGAGCTGCGGTCCGGCATTCGCAAGGCGACCGCATACTTGGAGCTGCTCCAAAAGGTTGGGACGGCTGGGGACGAGAGCAAGGCGGCTGCTTGTTGAGGGGGCAAGGGAACGGCTGCCAAGAGAGTTGATCCGCAGTAACGCCTGTGCAGCGTGTGCCCTTCATGCTAAATGCTGATTGCTGCTAGCCTGCTGACCTGCTTCTGCCCTGCCGCTGCCCGGCCCGGCCTCTGGGTGCTGCTGCCTCCTCTGCAGCGTGACGAGTCGGTGGCTGGAGCCGAGGACAGCGCTGCGCTGGCAGAGCTTGGTGCTGTGCTGCTGGGCGGCCTGCGGGCGCTGCACGTGTATAGCAACACGGGGCAGGGGCGCAGCATGGGCGGCGCGGCGCGCGAGCCGGTGCAGGCGGCGTGGCAGGCGCGGGAGCGGCTGCTCACCGCCGCGCAGCGCAAGCAGCTGGAGGGCTTTGTGAGCAGCAGCAAGAATTTTGCGGCTCTGCTGGAGGACAAAGAGCCCAGCCCGCAGCCGGTCCGCCGGGACTACGTGCCGGCCCCCCGCCCGCAGCCGCAGCCCAAAGAGAAGAAGCAGAAGCGAGCAGCCGTGGCGGAGGAGGAGCCTGTGCAGCCGCAGCTGTCCAAGCGGCAGCAGAAGCGGCTGCAGGCGCAGCAGCGGGCCGAGGCGGAGGCGGCAGCCCGTGCACAGCGGGCGGCAGAGGCAGCAGCGCAGCAAGCGGCGCCCCCACCGCCGCCGGGGCAGCAGCAGCGGGGCGCAGAGGATGCGGAGGCTGGGCAGCCCAACAAGCGGTACAAGCTGACCATCCGGCTGGGCAGCGGCAGCTTGGCAGCACTGGGTGAGAGCGCCCCCGCAGATGCGCCGCCACCGGCGCCGCCACTGCCGCCAGCGCCGGCAGCAGAGGACCGCCAGCTTGCAGCTGCATTAGACGAGCACTGGCGCTGGCACGAGGAGCAGCAGACGGCGCAGCAGCAGGGCGGATGGAGCGAGCAGCCCGCACCGCCACCAGACGATGCTCCGGGTGGTTGGCAGCAGCTGGCGCCGGTGGCTGGAGACCTGCCTAGCCGCCCCGCATCTGCTGCCTCAGCCCAGCCGCCAATGGCCCTTGGCGGAGCGGCGGCAGCCAATGGCAGCGCAGCAGCCCCGGCGCAAGTAGAGTTGAACCCGGCAGCCGTGGACCATGCAGCCGGCGGATTGCCTGCGATACGAGAGCTGCTGGGGTGAGTGTGGAGTGTAGGGTGGGCAGGTTGCTGCATGAATAGCAACTGTTGCTGCTCGCAGCTGTGGATGCTTGTGCTTGCACCACACTGCACTGCCTGCGGAAGGCGGCAGCGAGACAACGATGGCAGTCGCATCGGCGGCAGCATGCAGCAGCAGCCCCCAGCAGCCGAATGCAGCATGGTCACAGCATGGTTGCTGGGCGAGGGTAAGTATCTTTGGCAGCCATGCCTGGCATGCCAAGGGTAAGTGAACGGCGGGGCTTGAAGAGCAGTGCAACCAGTGCACTGGGATTGCGCTGCATAGGTTCCACCGCACCAAGCACAGCGTGCCATGGTAGTGATTCAGGGAGCCAGCATTGGTCAGGTCGCTCTTCGATGCAGTCGCACAACGATGCAGCGATGCAGTTGTTGCAGCTCTTCAGGGTTGGCAGTTGGGGCAGACAGGTGCCGTCACATCCGACTCAACGCTGCCTTGCATCCTTGCCTCAACTGCCGTGCTTGCCTGCACAAGATGCTGCCGGTGGTCAGAGTTGCCGGGGAGCCAGTGCAGCAAGCGAGAAGACACCTGAAGAAGGCTATGCATGCGTTGCATGGGGAGCGATCGCCGCAACGGCTGGCTTGCACCTTGGCACCCTGCCGGGCATGCTGGAGCAGTGTCCGGCCGTCTCCCGCACAGCGTGCTGCCGGTACCCGTCGTGCAATCGCCTAATCAAACGTGCAGCTGACCTTTCATTGCGGCGACGATGCGTTCATCAGTCATCTTTCGAGAGCCTCTTTAGAGGGGCTGCCAGACCCTTTTGCCAACCCTTGCTGTTCCATACCCTACCCGCACCCGAGCAGGCAGGGCAAGCTGTGCCTGGTGTTGGATTTGGACCACACCCTGCTCAACAGCGCCACGTTCACAGAGGTGGGGTGCACGTGACAAAGAGCCGTCTGGCTCAGGCTCTGCATGGTGCAGAATACGAGCACAGGTGGCAGCCAGCAGTGGTGCGCGTGCCTGCAGCATCCGATACCAGCATCCAGCGGCAGCCAGGCTGTGCAGCACCCTGCCATCCCTTGCCCCAAAGTTAGGATGGCACCGCGGTCCTTCCGCTCTGCACTGCCATGCCAGCCAGTTGCAGCAGCCTGTTAGGCAACTGAATGGCAGCCGCTATTTTCCGCTGTCAACTGCAGGTGGGCCCTGTGCTGGACGAGTTGCTGTCCAGCCGGGCCGCCGCCGAGGCCAACAACCTGCCACAGGACAAGCGCCTGCTGTTCCGCATGGATGGCATCCGGGTGCGCGGCGCTGCACCATGCTGTGCCGTGCTTTGGTCCTGTTGCAGTATGGACAGCGCTTGGGATACCCAGCGGCGCCATGCCAGACCGGCAGCCAGTGTCAGTGTTGCCGCACGCTGGACTAAGTCATGCCACGCGGCCAGCTCTACCCTGTTGCACCGCTGCTGCCACCAATCAGCCTAGCTGTATACCCTTCCCTGCCAGATGTACACCAAGCTGCGGCCAGGTGTGCGCGAGTTCCTGACCCAGGCCTCCCGCTACTTCCAGCTGTGGATCCACACCAACGGTGAGCTCCAGGCAGGCTCGGGAAGAACCATGGCTGCATGGACAGGAGGTGCCAGCCGTGCGCTGGCGGGGCAGAGCCAGCCTTTTCTCCAAGGGCAGCAACCTTGCACCCGGCCCCCATCTCCAACCGGTGCTGCCTCTGCCTGCTGTACACATTTGGCTTCTCCATCTGCTGCCTCCCTGCTGCGCAGGCAACCGTGCATACGCCGACTCTGTGTGCCGCCTGCTGGACCCGGATGGAGCGTTCTTTGGGGACCGCATCATTGCACAGGTCAGACAAGCTGGTTTTGGAGCGGCCTGCTTGCAAGGTTGCCTGCCTGCTGGCTGTGGCGCAGGCCTGCTCGCTTTGGGGCTGACAGGTGCCGAGCCTGATTTGCTCGGCCCCCTGCTGCCGATGGGCTGCTGCTAGTGCTGAAGCCCACCATGCACTGCCTTGCTGCCTCCGCTGCAACGCAGGGCGCCGACCGGCTGGACCAAATGGTGCCTGACCAGGCCAAGCGCCTGATGCAGGTAAGCGTTTGATGCAGCAACCAGAACACCTTGCAGGCGACCAAGGCGGAGCCGGCTGGCTTTTTATGTTCACTCGCTTGTTGTAGTGCGTTTATAATTGCTGTGCAGTGCTGCTTGCTGCCCGCCCTGACCCTCTCCTGGATGCATGTGCTGACCCTGCCTGCCATGGCCTTTGTGTCATTGATTCTGCCCACAGGGCCTGGCTGAGCGGGAGGCCATCACCGTGATTGTGGACGACTCGCACTCCGTGTGGGCGCAGCACTCGCACAACCTGGTGGGCTTGGGGGCACTGGGAAGTTGCGGGCAGGGAGCGGCAGGTTGATACGATCCAGCCCCGAGCGCAGCGCCCTGATGGGGGCCGCAAAGTGTGCTGGGACGCAAAGCATGCCGGCGCCCGGCCCCTTCGCTTGCACGGCTGCCCTGCCACGGCTTGTCTCACTGCACCCTGCTGTGCCTGCTGTGCCTGCTGCGTCTGCTGCGCAGGTGGCTGTGGAGCGCTACATCTACTTCCCCTCCTCCCGAGCCGCGCTGGGCCTGAGGGGCCCCTCCCTGCTGGATATACAGAGGCAAGGGCTGAGGTGATCTCGTGGCAGCACAGCTTGCAGCAGTAGCAACAGGCAGGCACCTGCTACTGCTGCTGCTGCGTCATGGCGGTGGCACGCGCATCAATGCTGATTCACCCTGCCATGCCTGTGGCCGGCCTGCTGCTGAGCGGGGCACCCGCCTGTTTGCTCCTGTGGCGCAGGGATGAGGATGATGAGCAGGGCATGCTCATGGTGACGCTGCAGGTGCGTTTGCTTTGCGGGTTGCATCGTGTGTGGCCGCTGCTGACGTGCTCCAAGCTGCAGCAGGGTGCTTTTACCAGCTGTAGAGACCTCGCTGCATGCCCAATCATGTTACTGCAGCGGCCACCACACCTGCATGCACACTTATGTTGCAGCAGCAGCCCCCCCAAGCTGCATGCTCTCTGCCTCCACCACCCACCCCACGGCAGGTGCTGATGCGGGTGCACGGCGCGGTGATGGCTGCGCTGCGTGCGCCGCCCACCGCCCTGCCCAGCGGCGAGCTGGTCTATCAGAACTGGGACGTGCGGCATGCGCTGGCACGGGAGCGGCAGCAGGTGCGTTGGGTGACGAGGGCTGCCCAGGGGCAGAAGCATACGTTGGCGGCAGGGTGCAGGCCGGGCTGGGGATGCGTTGCTAATGGTCCCATACGCTGTGCATGCAAACCGCTCTGCGGCAGCTTGGTCCCAGCCCACCCCCATAACCTGTCCCATTCCCTGCCCACTCTGCACCTCGTATTCTGCAGGTGCTGGCAGGCGTGCGGCTGGTGTTCACGCGCGTCATCCCTCTGGAGCAGGAGCCGTCTTCACACCCGCTGTGGCGCCTGGCGGAGTCGTTTGGCGCCACCTGCTCCAACCACCTGGACGCGGCCACCACCCACGTGATTGCGGGGGCCAGCGGCACCGAAAAGGTGCGCGCCGACGGGCGGGCAGGCTTGCATGAAGTTCTGTGCAGGCGTGTAATCACTTCGCAAGGGTTTGCATGCTGTAGACAGGATGGGTTGGGGGCTACGCATGCATTTGTTTGGCGTTCACAGATGCCTGCTGCCACCCACCACCGCCATGTGCAGGTGCTGACGGCGCGGCAGATGGGCAAGTCGGTGGTCACCCCCGCCTGGCTCGAGTGCAGCTGC